>Ga0247742_10000012_pt1 | contig 184688 bp, 180 predicted proteins | sample UWRJL208509C2_FD_180944 | JGI IMG/M metagenome (GOLD analysis project Ga0247742, IMG submission 180944) | Plant litter microbial communities from Arlington Agricultural Research Station in Wisconsin, United States - UWRJ-L208-509C-2 | ecosystem: Environmental > Terrestrial > Plant litter >...
AACGACTAATCGAGAACGTATATGCCTGAACTCAGTGAACGCATCTTAAACAGAGTAGAACGAAAATTCAACAGCGGTGAAAATCATTTTGCTGCTCGGGGAATACTTGCTTCTATAGCATTAGGACTTGCGGATACTGAGGTCAGGCACGATACTTTACTGGATACAAATGAGCGTATCGTTCGCTTTCTTCGTGACCATCAGGCTGAGGGCGTAGTATATGCTGTTCGACAAGACCTTGGAAACGGGGATCAAGATAGTACTGATTTTGTGCATGTAAAAGTTAGAGATGGCGTCGAGACAGGTGTTGGACGCCCTAAAATCGATAACGAGACAGTTATTATCCGTGCAGACACTGCTGAAATCGACTACTAGGCTGATATACTAGAAGTATATGTTTGATACGAAACCCTACGAAGACCGATTTAGTGCAGCCGTTGCACACTTTCAAGAAGAACTTAAAAAAGTCCGAACCGGACGTGCTCACCCAAGTATGCTCGATAGCATCCAGGTAGAAGTTTACGGCCAGCGCATGCCGCTGAACCAAGTCGCAAACGTCACGGCACCAGAGCCACAAATGCTCACGATTACGCCATTCGACCCAAGTAATATTCAATCGATTGCCGCTGCAATTCGCCAAGACCAAGCCCTTGGATTGAACCCAAGTGATGATGGTCGTGTGATTCGTGTCCCAATTCCACCGCTGACTGAAGAGCGACGTAAGCTCCTTGTGAAGCAAACCAGCGAAAAAGTGGAAGAAGCTCGTATTCAACTTCGAAACATTCGCCAGGACGCGCTCAAAGACGCAAAGCGCAAGAAAGAAGCAAAGGAAGTATCCGAAGACGACCTTAAGGGTATCGAAAAATCTATCGATGCCAGCGTTGCCAGCTTTAATACTCACCTTGACGTTGCATTCAAGGAAAAAGAGAAGGACATCCTCACTCTCTAATGCCACAAGATCGAGCTGACGAACCTATTGAAGGCCCAGCTATTCCGCGTCACGTTGGCTATATTGTCGACGGTAATCGCCGCTGGGCAAAAAAACACGGACTTCCGTATTACGAAGGGCACCTTGCGGGCTATAATGCGTTAAAAGACGTTGGAATTGCGACACTTGAAGCTGGCGCTGAGTATATGTCTGCCTATGTGTTTTCGACTGAGAACTGGAAGCGCAGTGTTGATGAAGTAAAGCGCTTAATGGGTCTGACGCTCAAGGTAATTACTGCCGACGTGCCACTCTTTAATAAATATAATGTACAACTTCGTATTATTGGATCACGCGAGGGTGTCGATCCTAAAATCGTTAAGGCAATGGCAGCGGCAGAAGAGGCGACCAAGGATAATACTGGTGGTGTCTTTGCATTGTGTTTCAATTACGGCGGTCAGCAAGAAATTGTTGATGCAGTTAAAAAAATTGTTCACGCTGGTACATCAGAAGATGACATTACGTCAGAGCTGATTGCAGAGAACTTATATCTTCCTGATGTTCCGCCGATGGATTTAATCGTTCGCACCAGTGGCGAAAAGCGACTCAGTAACTTTATGCTGTGGCGTGCTGCCTATAGCGAAATCATTTTCCTCGACAAAATGTGGCCAGAAATGACAAAAGACGATGTCACCGCTATAATAAAGGAATATTCGCGTCGACAACGACGCTTCGGATCATAACTGGGGGATAAATAAACATGGATATCGGCTTTCTTAATCTAATTTTGGGCATCATTGTTGGTGTCATCGTGCTGGTAATTCTTGTTGCAGTGCACGAATTAGGGCACGGTATTGTGGCGCGTCGTAACGGAGTGGTACTTGAAGAATTTGGGATTGGGTTCCCGCCACGCGCCTGGAGCAAAAAGCTTAAAAATGGTGTTCTCTTTAGCTTGAACTGGCTTCCGCTTGGTGGATTCGTCAAACTGCAGGGTGAACATGATGCAGCTAACAAAAAGGGTGATTACGGTGCAGCAACTTTCTGGCAAAAGACCAAGATTTTGCTCGCTGGTGTCGCGGTGAACTGGGTGATTGCGGCGTTCTTACTGACCGTTTTGGCGCTGATTGGCCTCCCAAAAATTATTCCAAACCAATTTTCTTTCCCTGCTGACACACACCAAACGACAGAACCAATAGTTGTATCTTCACTTGTCAAAGATTATCCGGCTGCTAAGGCTGGTTTAAAGAGTGGCGACAAGATTATTAGTGTGAACGGCGAAAAGATTGATAGTACTGCTGAATTTATCGCATTGACCAAGGCAAATAAGGGCAAGACAGTTACCGTTGATTACACTCGCGCCGGTAAAGACGAAACAACCAAGGTTGCACTTCGTAATACTGACGCTGCAGTCTTTGGTTCAACACTTTCACAGGATCAATCAATCCGTGCAACCTGGTCTGCGCCAATCGTTGGTATCGTCACGACAGGGCAATTTACTTGGGTGACGATTCAGGGCCTCGGACAACTTCTTAGTAACCTTGTGACTGGACTTGTCGGGCAACTGAGTCCTAACCAGTCAACTCGTAAAGATGCGAGCACAAATCTTGCAGCAGCAGGGGACAGTGTTGCTGGTCCAATCGGTATTCTCGGAACAATCTTCCCAGCAGCCAGTAAAGCCGGTCCAAAAGAAGTCTTATTCCTCGCGGCAATCATCTCATTGACGCTTGCAGTGATGAACGCGCTCCCAATTCCATCACTCGATGGGGGACGTTGGTTTGTGACAGCACTGTACAAGATCCGCAAGAAAACACTGACAAAAGAGCGTGAAGAAAAGATTCAGGCCATCGGCTTCTCGTCACTGATGATACTAATCGTAATTGTCACTATCGGCGATGTCACCAAACTTTTTAAGTAAGCTTCTGGTAAAGCCACAAGGCTTTAAGCCGTGGATGGCCCTCGCATTACCTGCGTGGGTATTTGTCGGCTTTATGGTGGCGCAGGTCATTGTTGGTTTGTTGCTGTCACTTTTTAGTTATCTAAAAATCCCACTCAAAAATATTGATGAGTCCACGGTTCAAACTATCGGCTCGATCGTCATATATATCTTGGCACTCAGTATTGTGATTGGACTGCCATGGGCGGTAAAGAAATTTAAGACTTCGAAACAAGAACTTGGTCTCGATAGTACGATGACCTGGACAGATTTACTGCTCGCACCAGCGGCATTCATCGTCTATATTTTATTATCGTTTGTCTGTACTTCGATTGCTTCACATTTTCCGTTCTACAACGTCGATCAGGTGCAAGAGACGGGTTTTTCCGGCCTCAGCCATGGCTATGAGTATTTCCTCGCATTCTTCACGCTTGTCATTGTTGCACCAGTTTCAGAAGAAATTTTGTTCCGTGGCTATCTGTTAGGGAAGCTGCGAAAATATATTCCGGTCTGGGCAGCGATCCTTATTACGAGTCTTTTATTTGGGATTGTTCACTTTGCCTGGAATGTCAGCGTTGATGTTTTTGCGCTCAGTATTGTCCTATGTTTGTTGCGGATTCAGACTGGTCGACTATGGCCATCGATCTTGCTACACATGATAAAAAATGGCATCGCGTTTTACTTCCTCTTTATTAATCCACTCCTTTAAATTAAAGTAGAGGATAGATTATGAGAGTTTCCCAATTATTTACGAAGACAAGCAAGAACGCGCCAGCTGATGAAGTTGCAAAAAACGCGCAGCTTTTGATACGCGCAGGGTATGTATATAAAGAAATGGCCGGCGTGTACGCCTATCTTCCACTTGGAAAACGAGTGCTTGATAAGATTATCCAAATTATTCGTGAAGAAATGAATAGCGTGGGCGGGAACGAAATTAGCCTCACTGCACTGCAAAATAGTGAAGTCTGGAAAGCATCAGGACGTTGGGATGATGAAGTCCTTGATGTCTGGTTTAAAACCAAGCTTGCGAGCGGCGTTGAGCTCGGGCTTGCACCAACACACGAAGAGCCGCTGACAAAGCTTATGAAGAACTACATTCATAGCTACAAGGATCTCCCAGTTTATCCATACCAGTTCCAGATCAAGTTCCGCAATGAACTGCGTTCAAAAAGCGGTCTGATGCGTGGTCGAGAGTTCTGGATGAAAGACCTTTACAGTTTTAGCCGCACCCAGGAAGAACACGATGCGTTCTACGAAACGATTAGCGATGCATATACACGCGTCTTTGATCGCCTAGGTCTTGGTGAAGGCACTTACAAGACGTTTGCGAGTGGGGGAAGCTTTGCAAAGTTTAGCCACGAATATCAGACCATTAGTCCTGTTGGCGAAGACAAAATCTACATCCATAAAGAAAAGAATATTGCGATCAACGAAGAGGTCTACACCGATGAAGTGCTTGCGGAACTCGGTATTTCAAAAGACGAATTGGTTGAAGAAAAAGCAGTTGAAGTAGGAAATATCTTTACACTTGGTACGCGCTTTAGCGATCCGTTAGATCTTAATTACACCGATGAGAATGGTGAATCAAAACCAGTCATTATGGGAAGTTACGGCATTGGTCCAAGTCGCCTCATGGGACTTATCGCAGAACACTTCTCTGATGACAAGGGACTTGTCTGGCCTGATAGCGTTGCACCATTTAAAGTGTACCTCGTCAGTATCGGAGATGTTGCAACCGAGGCCGATGCACTGTATGATGAATTGACCTCAAAAGGCATCGAAGTATTATACGACGATCGCAATGAGCGGCCAGGCGCTAAGTTCGCCGATGCTGAACTTCTGGGTATTCCATACCGCGTCACCATCAGTGCACGACTTATTGCCGAAAATAAATTAGAATTTACCCCCCGAAATACCAGCGAATCAGAGCTATTGACAGGTGAAGAACTGCTTGCTAAACTAAGCTAAATAGAGATGCAAAGCAGGCGTCCTACGCTATATATGGTGTAGGGCGCCTTCAAAAAAAGAATTTTGACATTCTAGCGCGCCTATTTCAAGAAAGAGAAATTATGAAGAAACATTATCAAATCACTGCTGAAGGAAAGAAAGAGCTCGAGAACGAGTTAGATACTTTAAAGTCACGTCGTGGAGACGTTGCTGAAAAGATCGCAGAAGCTCGTGACTTTGGTGACCTGAGCGAAAACGCTGAATACGATGCTGCTCGTGAAGAGCAGGGTCTTCTTGAAACGCGTATTGCTGAAATCGAAGATATCATCAATAACGCCGACATTATCAAAGGCGGCTCTAAGTCACTTATCGGACTTGGAAGCAAAGTTTCATTAAAAACTGGCAACAAAACAGTAACATACACGATTGTTGGCCCTGTTGAAGCAAACCCACTTGAAGGAAAGATCAGTAACGAATCACCAATCGGGCTTGCGCTCTTTGGACGTAAAGTTGGCGATGACGCCGAGATCACGACACCTAAGGGTACCGTGAAGTACAAAATTGCTGAAATCAGCTAGAATTTTCATCACGATAACACTATTCGACGCTTTAGGGCGTCGATTTTTGTCGGTAGTGTTTATGCTACAATACATATTATGCAAATTAAGTGGGCACCTTCAGTGAAGCGGTCGGGTTTTACGATCGTTGAACTCTTGATTGTTATCGTCGTGATCGGTATCCTTGCCGCTATTACGATCGTCTCCTTTAACGGCGTGTCTTCGCGTGCCCGTGTCGCCGCTGTTCAGTCGGACTTAGAGAGCGGTGCGAAAACACTCGAAGCAGCGAAGTTTGATCCAGCTGCAAACGAACAATATCCGGCAGATGTTACGACTGCAGGACTAAGGGCAAGTAGTGGAACGACTTTCCAGTACTCATCAAGTAATGCCGGCGCAGGATCTAGTTATTGTTTAACGGCGACAAACGCGGCGCTAACATATTTCATTTCATCATTAAATACGAAACCTCAAGTCGGTACATGCGTCATGAACCTCTTTCCGAATGGGAGTTTTGAGACCGATGCCGCTGGGTGGGGGCAACTTGCTGCTGTGCTGAGCGTGACGAATGGATGGGCGTCGTCTGGCAGCAATTCTTTACAGGTAAAGCCAAATAGTGTAGGTGCTGCATATTCTCTTGCAAACACTAATGCCAGTTACATGGTTCCTGGAAAAACATATACCTTAAGTGCGACGATTAACATTCCCGTCGCACAAACGGGTACACTCGATGCCTTGGCTCGGCGTATGTCCTTCTCGTACACAAGCGGCGGGTCTACTCGTTCTGTGACCTCTGCAGCTGGTGCGACTACGGGTGTGAGTCGAATCTCCTTGACGGTCACGTTGCCATCTGATGCAACCGGTATGTCATGGTCTATCTATAACGGCGCAACAAGTTCGGCTGCGAATGTGATGTATATTGATAACGTTATGGCGACAGAGGGGACAACGCTCTATACATATGGTGATGGTAGCCTGCCAGGATGGAGCTGGAATGGTACTGCCTTTTCTTCACAATCTATGGGTCCAGCTCTGTAGCCACGCACAAAATGATGATATACTTTATTTGATATGGCAACACTCAAAGACTTCCGTGATGAACGACTCCGCAAACTCCAAGACCTAAAAGAATTAGGCTTTAATCCCTATCCAGCTGAATCACATCGCACACATGGTGCGGGTGCTGTTATTGCTGATTTTGACGCGCTTGAAAACCAGACCGTGACGGTTGCTGGGCGTATTATTGCTATCCGTAAATTCGGGAAGCTCGCGTTTATCGTCGTGAAAGATTTTAGCGGCCAGGTGCAACTTTACTTAAACGAAGCCGAAGTTGAAGGTCGTGACGTTGCGTCAAATCGATTGGGGATCGAAGATCTTCCACTCCTTGATACCGGTGACTTTATTGAGGCCACTGGTTCAGTCGGCAAGAGTAAGACTGGCGAAATCTCTATCTTTGTAAAGCAAATTCGTTTGCTGACCAAGTCACTTCGCCCAATGCCAAGTGGCCAAGAGGGTTTTACGAACAAAGAAGAGCGCATGCGTCGTCGTTATATTGATATGAACGTGAACCAAGAAGTACGCGATCGTTTTGTGCGTCGAAGTAAATTCTGGCAGGCAACACGCGATTTCTTAAATGCGAATGATTTTATTGAAGTAAACGTTCCTGTTCTTGAGCACACCACTGGTGGTGCTGATGCGACACCGTTTGTCACGCATATGGATGCACTTGATCAAGACTTTTACCTACGTATTAGCCACGAACTACCTTTAAAGCGCCTCATTGGTGCTGGCTTTGAAAAAGTCTATGACATTGGTGCGCGGTTCCGTAACGAAAACTACAGTGATGAACACCTTCCTGAGCACGTGGCGATGGAATGGTACTGGGCGTATGCGAACTGGCAAGACGGTCGTCATTTCATGGAGAACATGTACAAAGACGTCCTACAGAAAACCTTTGGAACGCTAGAATTCCAACTCGGACGATTCGACGTCAACATGGACGGTGAGTGGGAAGTCTGGGACTACGCAACGGTCATTAAAGAACGGTACGGTATCGACGTCTTTGAATCATCTCTTGATGACGTGAAGAAGGCATTAGCCGATAACAAACTCGAAGTAGAGCAAACTGAGAACCGCGCTCGTGGTATCGATAAGCTTTGGAAGAATATCCGTAAAGATGTTGCCGGACCAGTCTGGTTGGTGAATACACCGACATTCATTAGTCCACTTGCAAAAACTGATCCTGAAAACGCCAATGTGGTGCAGCGTTTCCAGCCTGTGATCGCTGGGTCTGAACTAGGAAATGGGTTCTCTGAATTAAATGATCCTGTTGATCAATTAAATCGGTTCGTTGAGCAGCAGAGCATGCGTGATAGCGGTGACGACGAAGCAATGATGCTTGATATTGACTACGTCGAAATGCTTGAATACGGCATGCCACCAGCCTGCGGTTGGGGATACAGCGAACGAGTATTCTGGATCTTCGAAGGGGTGACTGCGCGTGAAGGTGTGCCGTTCCCGCAACTTCGCCAGGAATACGACGAGACGACAAAGTCGATTTATCCCGACGTTAAGTTTGACTAAACTTTTTGTTCAAAATAAAACCCCGCTAACGTTTAGTGGGGTTTTTGGTTTATAGTAGGTATATATGATTGAAATCAAGGGTATCACAAAGACATACGGTAAGAAGCAGAACGCGTTCCTAGCACTCGATAACATTAGTTTTGAAATTCCTGATGGAACAACAATTGCGATTATCGGAAAGTCGGGAAGTGGTAAATCAACCTTAATGCACGCCATGAGCGGCCTTGATCGTCCAGAGATCGGTGAGGTCGTGATCGATGGCGAGAATATCCTTACGTTGAAACAACGTAAGATTGATGCGTTCCGCGCAACCAAGATGAGCTTTATCTTCCAGAGCTTCTTTATCCAACCAAATGAAACGTGTTACGACAACGTCGTGTTACCACTTGAGATCGCGGAAGTTCCTCGTGCGCAACGACGCGCTAAGGTTGAGGCAGCACTAGCAGCCGTTGAATTGACCGATAAGATTAAGAGTAAAGCCGCCAATCTCTCTGGTGGTCAAAAGCAACGTCTTGCGATCGCTCGTGCCATTGTGAATGAACCAAAGATTTTGTTCGCTGACGAACCAACCGGAAACCTCGACTCGGCAACTGGTGAAGTCATTGAAGATTTTTTGTTTAATTACTCAAAAAAGAACAATGCGACCCTTATCGTGGTGACGCACGATGCTGATCTTGCAAACAAGTGTGACGTACAAATTGAAATTGTTGATGGAAAGATCCATTCGACAAAAGGTCTGAAGAAATCCGTGAGAAAGGGTGCTGAACTATGAAAATAACTGATACTATTCGCCGCGCTGGTCGAAGCCTTCGCCAGGCAAAAGCACGAACACTCCTGACAAGCCTCGCAATTGGCGTGGGAGCCTTTACGATTACATTGAGCCTCGCTGGCGGACAGGGTGGACGTGACTATACTGACGCAATTGTGAAAGCGAACACTGATGTCAAAGAACTCTCTGTTACCAAGAAGCAGCCGGCCTCAACTGGTATTCAGGAATACAATGCCGATGCCGGTGCTGCGTCAACCGGTCCATTTGGTGGCCAAAATGTTGAGACGATATCTAATAAAGATATTGCCGATATCGAAAAGATTGACGGCGTAGAAAGTGTTACTCCTAATTATGCCCCAGCGGTGAACTACATCACTACTGAAGGTCAGAAGAAATACGTTGCAACGATCAGTACTTTTAGCCCAAGCGTCACACTTGATTATGCCGCTGGGTCTGTGAACGGCGACCTCAAAGACAACGAAATCATCCTCACGGAAGATTATGCATCAACTCTTGGCTTTAAAAGCCCATCAGATGCAGTTGGAAAAACCGTCACAATAAATGCAACGAAGCTTTCAACAAGTTTTGCTGCAGAACCTTTGACCGAGAACTACATATTTACTGTAAAGGGTGTGAGTAGCGCGTCAGGACTTGCATTTAGATCACAGGGATCAATACTTATCTCTAGCAATCAAGCAAAGACGATCTACACATATATTAACGAAGGTACCTCGGCCTACGGGAAATTCTTCCTTGCCTCAGTACGTGTAAAGGATGCAAATCAAGCAGAATCTATCAAGACAGTTCTTGATGATAGGGGCTATGAAGCGCAGACAGCCGCAGATGTCCTTGGAACGATTAACACGTTCATTAACGTGCTGCTCGGTATCCTTCTTGGATTCGGAGCGCTTGCGGTTTTGACCTCTGTCTTTGGTATCATCAACACGCAGTACATCAGTGTGCTGGAGCGAACTCAGCAAATTGGCCTTATGAAGGCATTAGGCATGAGCGCACGTGACGTTGGTCGGCTCTTTAAATACGAAGCAGCCTGGGTTGGATTTCTTGGTGGCGCTATTGGTTCAGGACTGGCATTTGTCGTCGGAACGATTGCGAATCCGTTCATTACAAAGGCACTTGATCTTGGTAATATTGCACTGCTGAGGTTCGATCCAATTCAAATCGCTATCGTTATTGTTGGCTTGATGCTCATCTCGGTCGCGGCAGGTATCTTCCCGGCGCGAAAAGCCTCACGACTTGACCCAATCGAAGCTCTTCGTACAGAGTAACCCTTCTGTTACAATAGTCGTATGTTAGATATCCGCTTTGTCAGGGAGAATCCCGAATTAGTTCAAGAAAACGCTCGTAAAAAGGGCTATGACGTTGATATTGCGAAAATTCTCGAACTTGATACGACGAAGCGCACGTTACTACAAACCGTTGACGAACTCCGTGAACGACGCAATGCTAATGCCTCAAAACTAAAAGGTGGCAAACCAGATCAAGAGACAATTGATGAAGGCCGGGCTATTAAAGCCGAGCTTTCTGAAAAAGAAACTGTTTTGAATGACATTGATATTCAATTCATGACCCTTCTTAAAAAAGTGCCAAATATTGCAGCTGATGATGTTCCGGTTGGCGCGTCCGAGGATGAAAACATTGTTGCAAAAACAGTAGGGGAGCCAACGACCTTTGACTTTGCGCCACGTAATCACGCGGATATCGCGAACGAACGTGGCTGGCTCGATAAAGAGCGTGCGGCGAAAGTTGCTGGAAGCCGGTTTGCCTACATTAAGGGGGATCTTGTCCGCCTGCAACTTGCGATTGTCCAGTTTGTTATTAATGCACTCAGCGACGAAACGATCCTTGCGGGTATCGCAATTAACGCAAATGTCGCTGTCTCATTAAAACCTTTTACACCAGTGCTTCCACCGCTCATGATCCGTACAGAACTTTACGATGCAATGGATCGGCTTGAGCCTCAAGAAGACCGCTACAAGCTAGAGAATGATGACTTGTGGTTACAGGGAAGTGCAGAGCATGTTCTTGGAAGCATGCACGCCAATGAAATCTTTGAAGAGTCAGATCTTCCGATTCGTTATCTAGGATATGCGACGAGCTTCCGTCGTGAAGCTGGTACATATGGTAAAGATATGGAAGGTATTCTTCGCATGCACCAGTTCGATAAGCTCGAAATGGAAAGTTTCACTACTAAGGAAACTGGCATGAATGAGCACTTATTCTTTGTTGCAATTCAAGAATATCTCCTCACGCAACTCGAAGTGCCCTACCGAGTCATTCAAAAATGTACAGCAGATATCGGTAAGCCTGATGCTCGTGGTATCGATATGGAAGCATGGCTTCCTGGCCAGCAACAGTACCGTGAAACACACACAGCCGATTACATGACTGATTACCAGGCTCGTCGCCTTAACACCCGTGTTCGACGTGAATCTGGTGAGCTCGAATTGATTCACACAAACGACGCAACGGCTTTTGCGCTCGGACGTGCGATGATCGCTATTATTGAAAACGGTCAAAATGCCGATGGAACGATTCGAATTCCGACTGCGTTGCAGCCATATCTTGGTGGAAAAGAAATCCTATAAATTTTGTGCCTACGGCATTCTCTCAGGCACAAAGCGTATACTAAAAGAATCAACAACTGACGGAAACGGAGGGCGAGATGATAGCATCAATTGATATCACTGGCGTAAAATACATTGCAGGCGACCAAGTCCAAAAGTATGTCATGCGAAAGATCGCAAAATTAGACAGGTACTTGCCGCGACATGCCCGAAAAAGCGTGACGGCGGATGTTAAATTACGACAAGTAAATCGTGATCACGGCAACAAATATGAAGCCGAAGTCATTATCAACGTCCCCGATAAACGCCTGACTGCGAAAGACTCGACGGTGAATATGTTCGCTGCTATCGATATTGTCGAAGCAAAACTTATTAATCAAATGCGCAGATATAAAGAAGAGGCGATTGTCCATGTTGGAAACCGACGGACACTCAGTCGATTCAAGCGCTCCCAGACTCCGGAAGAGCTCTAATAACCCTATAATTATCGCCTAAACTCCTTGTTAACTACCCCGTAGAATTGTATAATAATAGCTAAAGCAAATAGACTGAACAATTTCCTGAAAGGCGGGGTACGTAACAATGGTTAGTAGGCAAGGTGCACTCACCAAAATTTTTGGTGATCCTCAAGCGAAGACAATTAAACGACTACAGAAAAAAGTCGTCACTATTAACGACCTTGAAGAGAAGTATAAAAAACTCTCAAAGGCTGATCTTAAGAAGCAAACGGAAGTTCTGAAAAAGCGTCTGCAAAAGAAGGGTGAGTCACTCGATACTATTCTTCCTGATGCTTTCGCACTTGTTCGTGAAGCAAGTAACCGTGTCCTGGGCATGCGTCACTTCGACGTTCAGCTTATCGGTGGTATGGTTCTGCATGAAGGCAGTGTTGCCGAAATGAAGACCGGTGAAGGTAAAACGCTTGTTGCAACGCTTCCTGCGTACCTCAACGCGCTTGATGAAAAAGGTGTACACATTGTCTCAGTCAACGACTACTTGGTCCAACGTGACGCCGCGTGGATGGGTGAGTTGTATCACTTCCTTGGTCTTTCAACCGCCGTTATTATTAACGATGCCTCATTTATTTTTGATCCAAATTACACAAACGAAGAACACTCTGACCCACGTTTGAAGCACCTTCGTCCTGTCACTCGTAAAGAAGCTTATGCTGCTGATATTACTTACGGAACGAACAATGAGTTTGGATTCGACTACCTTCGCGACAACATGGTCGACGAAGTTGATTTGCTTCGTCAGCGCGACTTGCACTACGTGATCGTTGACGAGGTTGACTCGATTCTGATCGACGAAGCGCGAACACCGCTTATTATCTCAGCACCTGCTGCCGAGAACCCAGAAAGTTACATTCAGTTTGCGAAAGTTGCCGCAAAACTTGTACCTGAAGATTACACACTCGACGAAAAGCGCAAGATGGTTGCCTTGACTGATGATGGTGTTGATAAAGTACAGCGCCTCCTTGGTGTGAAGAACCTTTACAGCCCTGAATACGTTCGTTCTGTCTATCACCTTGATCAAGCACTTCGTGCGCAAACACTCTTTAAGCGTGACAAAGACTACGTCGTCAGCAATGATGGTGAAGTGATCATCGTCGACGAATTTACAGGTCGTTTGATGCAAGGTCGTCGTTATAACGAAGGCCTTCACCAAGCAATCGAAGCAAAAGAGAAGGTAGACGTGCTGCAGGAAAGCATGACACTTGCCACAGTCTCATTCCAGAACTACTTCCGTTTGTACAAAAAGCTTTCTGGTATGACCGGTACTGCCTTTACTGAAGCCGAAGAATTCCAGCAGATTTACAGTCTTGATGTCGTGCAGATTCCTTCAAATCGTCCTATTCAACGTATCGACGAGCAAGATTTAATCTTCCGAACCGAAAAGGCAAAGCTTAAGGCAATTGCTGACATCATCGTTGAATATCACAAAGAAGGTCGTCCTGTGCTTGTTGGGTCAGCTTCAATTGCAAAGAACGAATTGATCGCAGATTGGCTCAAAAAATCAAAGGTTCCTTTTGAAATCTTGAACGCAAAGAACAACGAACGTGAAGCAGCGATTATCGAAAAAGCTGGTGAAAAGGGTGCGATTACACTTGCGACCAACATTGCTGGTCGTGGTACCGACATCAAGCTTGGTGAAGGCGTTGCTGATCTCGGTGGTCTTGTGGTGATTGGTTCAGAACGACACGAATCTCGTCGTATCGACAATCAGCTCCGTGGTCGTGGTGGACGTCAAGGTGACCCAGGACTCACTCAGTTCTACGTCTCAACCGAAGACGACCTGATGCGTATTTTCCAAGGTGAACGTATCTCGACACTGATGGGCCGTATTGGGATGGATGATGAAACACCAATCCAACACAAGATGGTATCAAATACCCTCGAAGCTGCACAAAAACGTGTTGAAGGCTTTAACTTTGATATTCGTAAGAACGTCGTACAGTACGACAACGTGATTAACCGTCACCGCCGTGTTGTCTACACAATTCGTCGCAAGATTCTTGAAGGTGCAGACATTAAAGCTGAAATTGAACGTCTGATCGAAGCAAAAGTTCGTGACTTAACGCTGCTTCCTGCCAAGAACAACAAGAACTTCAACGCTGAATTCGAAGAAATCTTCCCACTCAGCGAAAAGCGCCTTAAGGCAATCGGTGCAGAGAAGAACGACAAAGCTCGCTTTGAACTTGCACTTAAGGAAGTAAACAAGCTCTATAAGGCAAAAGAAGAAGAAATCGAAGTTGATGCACTTCGTAAAGTTGAACGTGAAGTCTACCTTCAGGTCCTCGATACACTCTGGATGCAACACCTTGAAAACATGCAGCACCTTCGTGATGGTATTCACTGGCGCAGTGTGGGACAACGTGACCCACTGGTTGAATATCGAAGTGAATCGCAGAAACTCTTTGATAGTCTTCAAGCAACACTCCGTGATGAAGTTCTTCGTGCCGTAACACACGTGACTGCCCGCGACGCTGTTGCTCGTGCTGCAGAACGTCACGAAACAGAACTCACTCGACTTGCTGAAAACGCTGTTGAAAAGGGTGTAAACGAAGTAACCTCTGGCGAATCAAACCGTGACGGCGACTTCAATGTCAAAAAAGCCGAAACACAATCAGAAGCAAACCAGAAAAAGAACGCTGCTCGTAAGAAAAAGAAGAGCCAACGTCAAAACCGCAAAACTGGCCGTAAATAGTCCGCGTCTTGTTTGCCCTGAACCAACATTAAATTAGTAAAAGAAAAGTTACCGTATGAACCACACCGTTGAAGAAGTGAAACTAAAAAATGGCGCAAAAGGCCTGTTTATAAATATTCCTGGCGCTACCGTTATGAGTATGCAGTTTCAGTTCCGAGCCGGTAGTCGGTATGCGAAAAACAAAGACATCGAACAAGTTGCCCACATCATGGAACATATGGCATTTGGTGCAAATGCGCTGTTCAAGTCAGAACACGCATTCGAGTCTGAATTTACTAAGAATGGTGCGTATCACAATGCGTACACCAGTGATCTTTCGATGGTGTATGAAGCTGACTGTGCTGACTTTGAGTGGGATCGTATCCTTGAACTACAAAAGGTCAGTATCTGCCAACCAAAGTTCAACGCAACTGAACTTGAGGCCGAGAAGGGGAATGTTCGCAGCGAGCTAACTAACTACTTGAACGATCATCACCGCATCCTTTGGCCTCGAGTACAGCAACTTCTCGGTGAAGATGTACTCACGTATCGTCAGGCGATTCCAACGATTGCAAATGTCACTCTTGCTGACATTCGTGAACACCACCGTCGTACCCACACGCTCAAGAACATGCGATTTGTGATTGCCGGAAAACTCCGTGGCCGTAAAAGCGAAATCATTCGTCAGCTCGAAGGGTTTGAATTACCAGAAGGTGAGCGCTTTGAAGTGCCACGCGACGAACTTAAGAGTGCCCATCCTGCATTGATTCGCCGTAAGGACGCAACAAACTTAACCTTTGGATTTACTCTCAGTGTACCGCGCGAACTTTCTGATGAAGAACTGGATGCAATGCATAACTTGAATCACATCCTCACAGGGACAACGCACTCTCGCATCTTCGGTAAGGCGCGCTCTAAGGGCCTTGCGTACAGCGTTGGTTCATATACTGGTGCAGGCTTTTATGACAGCGCCTGGGACATCTCTGGCCAGGTAAACCACGATACTGCGCCTGAACTCTTTAAAATTATTGCAACTGAAATCCAATCAGTTCTCGACGGCAAACTAACTGATGAAGAAATCGATGCCGCAAAGTCATTTGGCTTAGGACGTTACCAAATGGGTGCGCAAACTGTCTCGCAGATTAGTGGCTTTTACACGAACCGCTATTTTGCCGATGACTTTATTAAGGATTACGGCAAGGTACCTGATCTTATTCGTAAAGTGACGCGCGAAAAGATTATGGCGACGGCAAAGAGCTTCGTTGATGCAAATACATGGGTACTTGCCGCCGTCAGTAGTGGTGACCGCGACGAAATCGTTGAACTTGGCGATAAGCTCACAGGATTGTTTAATTCCCACGAATCCGAGTAGAATAAGGGTATGAAGATTGCTATTGTTGCTTACGGTGTCGAAGGACAAGCGAGCTATCGCTATTACTCGAAAGATCCAGCAAACGAAATAACTATTTTTGATCAAAACCCGGCAACGGTTGGTCCTGAAGGGGTACCAATAGTGCTTGGCCCTGATGCTTTTGAAAAGCTCGGCGAGTATGACCTAGTCGTTCGCACACCCTCAGTTGCGCCATCTGCGCTCATGACACAGGGCAAAGTCTGGTCTGGCACAAATGAATTCTTTGCAAAATGTCCTGCTGATATTATTGGCGTGACCGGTTCAAAGGGCAAGGGAACGACCGTAAGCCTCATTGCCTCTATTCTAGAAGCCGCAGGACGCAAAGTATGGCTCGTCGGGAACATCGGTACCCCTGCGCTTGATATTCTTGACCAGGTGCAGCCTGATGATGTTGTGGTGTATGAACTATCGAGCTTCCAGCTATGGGACCTCGAAGGTGCACCAACGACAGCAGTGGTTCTATTTATCGAGCCTGAACACCTCGATATCCACAAAGATATGGCTGAATACGTTGCCGCGAAAGGGAACATCACGAAGTTCCAGACTCCTGATGACATCTTGATTTATAATGCTGACAACGAATATTCACGCGCCATCGCTGAAGGCTCGCAGGCGCAAAAGGTCGCTTACCCAAGTGAAATGACGACGCATATTCGTGACGGCCACTTCTATAACGGTGAACAAAAATTGTGTTCAACTGATGTTTTACAAATACCAGGCGCGCATAATCTTTCGAATGCAATCGCAGCGATTGATGCAGTATGGAAATATACCCAAGATCCTGCCGTGATCGAAAGTGGGCTTCGTGCATTTAAGGGGTTACCACACCGCTTGGCGTTTGTCCGTACTGTGAATGATGTTGAGTACTATGATGACAGTATTGCAACAACACCCACCAGTGCCGTTGCGGCAATTGCATCGTTTGCGCAGCCAAAAGTAATTATTATCGGCGGATCAGATAAAGGCGGGGACTATATCCCACTTCTCACCGCTATTATTAAAAGCACCTCTATTCGTGCCATTGTCTCGATTGGCGCAAATGGTGCGTACATTACCGGCATGCTCGATGATCACAGTTTGCCAAAAGTACACCGCGTCGAAAGTAAAGACATGAACGATATCGTTGCGACCGCAGCATCTCTTGCGCAACCTGGTGATGTCGTTATCCTCAGCCCGGCCGCAGCGAGTTTTGATATGTTCAAAAATTACGCTGATCGTGGTGAGCAGTTCGTGGCTGCAGTAAATATACTTAATTAAGCGACGTCTGAGCCAAGTAGGCTAATAATCCGATTACCAATCGCATCTGATGGTTCAAGGACGGTAGCCCTAACACCAGCTGCAGTTTTGGCTCGTTCTTTAAGCCAGTGGTAATGAGTACACGCAAGCACGATAACATCGACATTTTGCTCGATCAATTGGAAGATAGTGTCCTCGACGGGCACTTCTTCTGAGTTTCCGGCTTCAATAAGTCCGGCCCAAGTCGCAGTATCAGGTTCAATAATTTCAACGTCCTGCGCCCATGTTTTCTTGAGCGTAGCGTACGACTTACTTGCTAATGTCGCGGGAGTTGCGAGAACAGCGATCGTCCCAGATGTTGTCTGTGCTACAGCGGGCTTTACCATTGGCTCAAGGCCGACGAAATTCATCGTCGGATACGTATTTCGTAGATAGTCGATAGCCACAGCTGTTGCGGTGTTACAGGCAATCACAATTGCGTCGCAATGGGCGCCAAGCAGGGGTTGGATTGCAGTATCGGTCAAAGTAATAATCTTTGCGCTCGTTCGGCTGCCGTACGGGACATGTTCGTGGTCATCAACACAGATAATTTCCGCATCAGGCAAAAGCTCGTTCAGCCGTTGTGCGACCGCTCGTCCACCGATACCAGAATCAAATACACCAATCTTCATTACTAGGCAGTATAGCAAATACCTGCCAAAGCCTACGAAACTTCCTGTATAGTAGAAGGTAATGCAACCTCTGATAAAACGACTAAAAGAACTAGAAATCCAAGTAGATGCTGCGCTTGCCAGGTTGAATATTGACGCGAAAATTGCTGACGTTGAAGCATTGGAAGCGCAGCTCGCGACACCTGAAATTTGGAATAACCCGTCGCATGCACAGGGACTCAGTAAACAACTAGCGGCGGTGAAGTCTATGGTTGATCCATGGCTGACACTTCATGCACAGACTAGTGATATGGTCGAGTTGATGGATCTTGACGACGATAGTCTTCTGGGTGAGTTTGAAGGACAGATTATCGCACTGGAAAAAGAATTTGCTGCTCTTCGAAAAGATTTGCTATTCGATGGAGAATACGATGATCATAATGCGATCCTGCGCCTGAGCGCTGGTGCTGGTGGGACGGATGCGCAAGATTGGACAGAGATGCTTGAACGCATGTACCTTCGTTGGTCCGAGAAATCAGGCATGTCGGCGACGACCATCGAGCGTTCTGCTGGTGAAGAAGCCGGGGTAAAGTCTGTTGTGATTGAAGTGACCGGTCCGTTTGCGTATGGAAAGCTCCGCAGCGAAAATGGCGTCCACCGATTAGTGCGCCTGAGTCCATTTAATAGCGATAATCTTCGCCAAACGAGCTTTGCGCTGGTTGAAGTTTTGCCGCAAATCGATCAGCCTGATGAAGTGAAAATCGACGATAAAGACCTAAAGATCGATGTCTACCGCGCTGGTGGCCATGGTGGTCAATCGGTGAATACAACTGATAGTGCGGTACGCGTCACCCACATTCCAACTGGTATTGTTGTGGCGATTCAAAATGAACGCTCACAGCTCCAGAACCGTGAAACTGCCATGAAGATTCTTCGCTCGAAACTTGCCAAGATGCAACTCGATCAGCACACGAGCTCGATCACCGAACTGCAAGCAGGGGAGTCAGCAAACTGGGGCAGTCAAATCCGTAATTATGTTTTACATCCATACACGCTCGTGAAAGATACTCGGACAAAACACGAGACGAACAACGCTCAAGGGGTACTGGACGGTGATCTTGATCCGTTTATGACTGCTTATCTGGAAGCACCTGTTATAGAGTAGGAAGACCGCTAGGTATTGCTAAATTAGCATAAGTGTGATATAATATACGCATCATCGATTGAGGTCGACGAAGTTCATTGACTGTCTATAGATATGAGGCTCAAAACCTCAAGGGACAACTCAGTTCCATACCTACTATCAAGGAGTCAGAATGCAAGTGTTTGAACTTACCCAGGCGTCACAAAAACTCTTCGAAAGAGCTTGTGCTGTTTCGACTCGGCTTCGTCATCATTACGTCGAGCCCGAACATTTCGTGCTGGCCATGGTGATTGATGTCAACACTCGTCTCGCGCGCATGTTACATAGGCACGGCATGAATCCGGATACTGTCCTGGATGTGGTGATCGATATGCACGAAATCTTCCCTCAAGGGCAAGAGCGTGTTCTCGAACACCTCACTCAGGCATCAACGAAGATCATCAACACCTCAATCTCGTTCGCGTGGCGTCAGCACAAGTCGCTGGCAACACCCGAGCACATCTTGGTGATGCTGATTGAGTCGAAGAACGAGAACGTTCGGCTTCTTTTCAAGAAGCTTGGTGTCAATCCGGACCGGGTTTCTGCCGAGGCGACCGAAATGATCCTGAGTACAGTGAACTGAGTTACCTCACGAGAGGGCCCGCCAATTTGGCATGGGCCCTCTCGGCAACTCATTTTTGCGTTTCATATCTATCGATAATACCCTTACGGATATAGACTTTGGGCTTCATGTTTATGCTATACTATCTACAGAAATGATTCTGCTAGATAGGGTAACAAAGACATACGGCAAGGACACGGCACCGGCATTAAGTCGGTTGAGTCTGTTTATTGAACCCCGAGAATTCGTGATTATTGTCGGTACCTCAGGTGCTGGTAAGTCGACATTACTCAAACTCTTAACTCGTGAAGAAAAACCAACCAGTGGCAAAATTGTCGTTGGTGGTATTGATTACGACACATTGAAAGATAGCCAAATCCCAATGCTTCGTCGCAAGATCGGCGTCGTCTTCCAAGACTTCAAATTATTACCGCAGCGAACGGTCTTTGAAAACATTGCCTTTGCCCTCGAAATCGCCGGTATGACTACTCGTGAAATTAAGAATACGGTACCAAAGGTAATTGATCTTGTCGGCCTCGTAGGGAAAGAAAAGAACTTCCCGCACCAGCTATCTGGTGGTGAACGTCAGCGCGTCGCGATTGCTCGCGCGGTTGTCCGTCAACCAAAGATTCTTATTGCCGATGAGCCAACGGGAAACCTCGATCCAAAACACAGCTGGGACATTGTTCGCTTGCTTGAAAAGATTAACAAGTATGGCACGACAGTTCTGCTGACGACACACAACGTTGACATTGTGAACAAGCTCAAGAGGCGAGTGATCACTATCGATGGTGGTAAAATTACTGGTGACCAAGCAGAGGGAAGCTATCGCCAAGGCGTAGCGGAAAAATAAAAAGGAAAAGTATGGCTAAGGGAAAAAAGAAACTCGATTCAAAGACCTACGCAAAACAAAAGCGTCACCACCGACAGTGGACGACGTTTATGCGTATGATCCGTTATGGCGTCAATAACTTTACGCGTAATGCTTGGCTGACGATTGCAGCCACGGCTGTTATGACCATTACATTATTCGTGATCTTTACGAGTGTTGTTTCTCGTAACGTCCTCATTGATACGCTAACAAGTCTGCGTGATAACGTCAGTATGTCTATTTACCTCAAGACCGAAACCACAAAAGAGGATGCGGCCAAAGTATCTAATGACCTAAAAAAGCAAACAAGTGTGCTTGGGGTAGAAGTAGTTTCACCAGAACAAGCCCGCGATAAATATATTGAAGAGAACAAGCTTGATCCGCAATCACTCGAGGTCCTCAAACAAGCGACGAATAAATTCCCATGGACACTCAATGTGAAAGTCAAGGACATCAACGATACGACGCAGCTCGCGGCATTCGTGAAGACCGATCCGATATTCCTGGCAAATCAAGATCCCGATCATCCACCGTCATTTGCGGGGACGCGTCGTGCAACCATTGAATCGATTGGAAACGCAGCGAACTTTGCCCAAAAGATTGGTATCGTTGTCAGCGCTGTCTTCGTGATTGTCTCGACGCTGATTATCTTCAATACGATTCGTATGGCGATCTTTAACCGACGTGAAGAAATTCAAATGATGAAACTCATCGGGGCAGAGCGCTCATTTATCCGTGGTCCGTTCGTCGTTGAAGCTATTGTGTATGGATTCTTTGCTGCATTAATTGCGACAGCACTAGGCGGAACGATTCTGTACCTAGCGGCACCTGGCTTGAAAACCTACTTTGATATTCAACCAACCATCGATATTTTGACGATGTACGCTGGATTTGTCTTACTGGCTATGATCGTCATTGGTGCGATCATCGGTATTGTTTCTTCGCTCATGGCAACGCGTCGATACCTCAAGCTGTAGTAAAGCTGAGAGAAACTTTTGCGAGGCCGCTGGTTACTTGACGAAGCATAGTGCTTATGCTAGTCTAGATACAGATATGAAGCTGCGCTCCACCACACCAGTCTCAACTTCTCGACTACGTAAGGGTATTGTCCTCGTAGGTATCGCTGCGTTAACCGTCTTTGGAACGCTTCCAGTCATTAAGCCTGCTGCTGCAGACCAGTACGATGATAAGATTGCTGCATTAACTGCGCAAATGTCACAGTATCAAGCACAGGCCGACGTTTTGAACGCTCAGGCCGCATCACTTGCAAACGCAGTAGCGCAACTGACGAACGAAAAGAACGCACTACAATCACAAATCGACCTTAACCAAGCACAGTCCGACAAGCTTGTTGTCAGTATTGCTGATACTGAAAAGCAAATTACCGAAAACCAAGATGCACTTGGGAAGACAATTGCTGACTTATATATTGATGATGATACTTCACCGATCGAACTGCTTGCTAGTAGTACCAACATTGGTGACTTCTTGAACAAGCAAGAGTACCGTACCTCAGTAAAGACACAACTGAATGACACGATTAAAAAAGTGAAGACATTAAAGACACAACTTGATACACAGAAGTCTGATCTTGATAAGGTACTAGCGCAACAAACAGCTGCTCGTGACGAATTAGCGACAAAAGAAAGCCAACAAGCAGCCCTGCTTGCGCAAACACAAAATGATGAAGCTGCCTACCAAGGTATGATCCAAAACAACGCTGCTGCAATTGCCGCAGCAAAAGCAACGCAAGCTGCACTTCGAGCTCGATCAAATGCCACAGGTGGATACACACTTGTTGATGGGGGATCACTCGCAGGTTACCCATGGAATAGTTCAAACTGTCCAATGCAGGGATACATGTCAACTGGTGGTGTTCCTGGAACTGATGGACTTGATGGTCATGGCTACGGATGCCGACAGTGTGTCAGCTACGTTGCATACCGCGTTGCAAAGGCAACGGGTGTCTACTACAACGACCTTGGTAACGGTGGTCAAACTGCCCAAAACCTTGTGAGCAAGCACGGTTGGACAAACCTTGGCGGTTCACCACAAGCCGGTTCAGTTGCGTCACTATGGGGAAACCCAGGTCACACCGCATACGTTGAAGCAGTTGATGGTAACAAGATTCTCGTCAGCCAATACAATTATGACTACGGCTCAGGGTACGGCATGTACAGCGAAATGTGGTTGTCTGCAAGCTTCTTTAACCAATACGTTCGTCCTTAGTCTTCGTGACGAACCTCAGTAAGTCGATAACCCAAATAGACTACTGAAGCAATCAACTCAATGTCGCAATATAAAATAGCTGGTCGCTTTCCGTATTCTCCGTAACTCGTCTGCGACTCAGACATACTCGAATAGCTGGAAATCTGCCAGCTATTTTATTTGGCCATTTCACAGATTACTTCAGCAGCCTATTTGAGCTATCGGCAAAACAAAGCGTTTGATCAATAATGCATCAAGCGATTATTACCTTGTTCGTGAGACATCTGCAGCCCGAGTATTTCCCGGTACTGAAACAGAGAAATACCCGGAGCGAAGCGTTGAACGAACAAGGTAATAATTGATTGATATCATATTTAAGCAAACCATAACTTTTATGTCGTATCCTTAACCAGGTACGCTATAATTGTAGGAAGCAACGTATCTTTTTTTAGGCTACGAAAATCAATAAGGGGAGTTAATTTACACATGGCCGAGCATTCACTAATACCACGACGTGTCCGAAAAGTTCGCGAATCAAATGAACGGCGTGTTCCAGCATCAGTTGTGGTGATTGGACTGATTTTTATCCTTGGGCTTGGCTATATCGCCGGTACATTTAATAACCAAATTATTAGTACGATCGCACCAGCTTTTGGCATTAAGACATACAAGGGCACGCTTGATACGACAACCATTCAAGCTACCTACCAAGCTTTAAAAGCGAACTACGACGGCACCATCGACGATAACGCGCTGATTGAAGCTGCGAATAAGGGTATGGTCGCTTCTTTAAATGACCCATACACCGTGTACTTTAACGCAAAAGACGCAGCTGACTTTAATAATGACCTGACCGGCACAATTGGTGGTGGTATTGGTGTTGAGTTGAGCGTTCGTAACGGCCAGATTACCGCTGTGCGCGTCCTTGCTGACAACCCAGCTGAAAAAGCAGGCATAGCAGTAGGGGATGTGATCACTAAGATCAACGATACAGATATTCCTGCAACAGAATCAGTTGACGATGTCGTTGGTAAGATCCGCGGTGACGCTGGAACAACGGTCAAAATTACAGTCAATCGTGGGGGAGAAGTGAAGGAATTTACGATTACTCGTGCAGAGGTTACTAATCCAAGCGTCTACAGCACAGTGGTTGATGGTATTGGCATCATGACGATCTCTCGCTTTGATGATCAGACCGGCCAGCTTGCACGACAGGCCGCACAGACCTTTAAGTCACAGAACGTAAAAGCAGTCATCCTCGACCTTCGTGGCAACGGTGGCGGCTACCTGACGGCTGCACAGGACGTCGTGGGGCTTTGGGAGAACAACAAGACAGTGGTGACTGAAAAGACAAACGGTAAAGTCGTAGATGAGCTTAAATCAGGAACAGATGCGATTCTTTCGGGACTTCCAACGGTCGTTCTCGTTAACGCCAGTACTGCAAGTGCCAGTGAGATTACTGCGGGTGCACTCCAAGATTACGGAACAGCAAAACTAGTTGGTGAAAAGACATTTGGTAAAGGTGTGGTGCAAAAACTCCTCAGCCTCCCAGATAGTGCAGTATTAAAGGTGACGGTCGCGAAGTGGTACACGCCAAACGGCAAGAACATCAACAAAGAAGGTATCGCACCGGATAAGGCTGTCACGATTTCAACCGATGATATCAACGCTGGCCGTGACCCGCAACTTGACGCAGCAAAGGCATTGCTACAATAGAGGCGATAGAAAGAGCACAGGCACGCTGCTTGTGCTTTTCTTTGCCACTGTAGTACAATTGAAGCAATATGGATACTAACACGACTCCGAAGAAAATCCTCCTTGTAGAAGACGACGAAGCACTGGCTGCAGTCTACAAATCTCGACTCGATATCGAAGGATTTAATACTCGCGGTGTCTACAACGGTGAAGATGCATTATCTGCCGCAATGGAATTTAAGCCAGATCTTATTCTGCTTGATGCGATGATGCCAAAAATCAGTGGTTTTGACGTCCTCGACATCCTTCGTAATACCCCAGAAACAGCTCAGATTCGCGTCATTATGTTGACCGCACTGAGTCAGCCAAAGGACAAAGAACGTGCAGAATCTCTTGGCGTGAATGACTACCTCGTCAAATCGCAAGTCGTGATCGGTGACGTCATTGAACGTGTGAAGTTCCACCTTGGTATGCTCGCTGAAAAGCCGCAAGAATAGAGAAGCTATTCATGTACTGCAACCCCTGATCGACAGGGGTCGCTTTTTTATCATGCTTATGCTATAGTTTGTGAAAAGGTTACTTAAAAACAAACATAGAATCATGAGCGAAACAGGATCATCAGAATGGGCGCCACCAGTTAATTCTCGACCAGAAGATAATTCTCCTCGTGAACAGAAACCTCAACTTATCGAAGTCCCGGATTGGGCAAGGATGAATAACTCTGAATCGGTTGAAACAAGCGAAGCCGTTAGTGATGACCCATTTTCTAATGGGAAGGAAATTGTTGTAGAACGAAGTCCTGATAAAGAAACAGGCGCTCCGGCATATCTTGAATCTGGATGGAAAATTATTGACGATCAAGCACTGGTGGAGACCGAACGTGGTTCGGGTAAATGGATAGCTGCAGTAAGGGTGGAGAAGGAAATTGACGGAGTCCCGTACAATAAAGTAATCTCTCTTGAAAAAGTGTATGCGTTTAATCCACGCGAGGTGGCTTCAGCTCCTGAGATGGTTGAAAAAGAGCCACTATCAGAAGCACAAGAAGATATCGCCGAAGAGGCGATTGAAGATGCTATTGGGCTGCATGATCCTTCAGAAATTGATGAACAGGCGCATTACTATAGCGCGGACGACATTCGTGCTATGCGTGAAGCCGCGCAACGAGTATCCGGACTTGATGAAGCGCCTGTGAATCCATATGATGCGTTACTTGACCCAAACACACCGAATATCGTTGAAAAAGAAACGCGTCCTGACGTCTATACCTATCTAAAGGAAGCATTACCTGTAGTGACGCGTGGTGATACTGAAGCAAGTCGAAAATATTATGATAAATTTGTCACAGAGGAGAACAAGCAAGTCTCGTTAGACTTCCTTGGAGAAGCAGTAAAAGCAGATACGAAGATTGCTGCTATTTTACAAGAAGCGGGCCTCAAACCAAGCGATATGGCTGCTGTTGATGCGATTCGCGAGAACCCTGATGTTCGGTATGCGGTTGCAAAGCGATTAACACAAAAGCTTGATACGCTTGCTGATCGTCACCCAATGGACTTTGGATGGAGGGTTGCTGATAATAGCCCCAATAACTTAAAAGTTGACCCTCAAACCGGTATACGAATGCGAAGTCGCATGTATGCGGTCAGTATGGCTTTAAAGATGCTCGGGGGTGAGTTTAGTGAACGTAATGAGGCGAAAGACTTCGAGCGTGATCAGGATGATCGCGTTGCGCTTGGACAGCATCGTCACGCGGCAACTTCAACTATTATGAGTTACGACGCATAAACAGATAATAAGATATAAAAATAACCTCCCGATTATGGGAGGTTATTTTTATAAGGAGAGTGCGATTAGATAACGCTGACTTCAGTTCGTTGTGCAGTTTTGCCTGTGAAACGAGTCTTTTTTACTTTTGAGAAGGTAACGATACCGTCTTTTGCAGCGTGGATAGTGAAGTTACGGCTGATAAATGTACCAGGACCTGCAACTTTAGTGCTTCCAGTTTGGCGAATAAGAATTTCACCAGTGTTTACTGTCTGGCCGCCAAAGCGTTTCACACCAAGACGTTGTCCGGCATTGTTGCGGTTATTTTTACTTGAACCACCAGCTTTTACGTGTGACATATATTATTTCTCCTTATGGCTAATACTATTTGTATTGCTCATTCAATCTGGTCAATTGTACTATATCCGCTGCGGCAGGTCAAGGGGTGAGGCGGATGGAAAAAAGTGAAAAAGGTTCATGAGAAGTTAATGATCCCTGTGCTACAATTTAGAGTAGCATTTCGGTGCTGATAACGATTCAACAATTCGGCAAAACAACCTAACCCGTTTTCATTCAAAATTCTAGGATTCATAAGAGAACGGTATGGTTGAAAAACGCATAAACAATACTGATCCCGTCGTTCAGGTTCGTTTATGCGTCATGGTTGGAAACTTCCATGGGGCCCGTAAAAAGGTCCGCTTAGCGGCGGGTTTTGTGTACCCAAAGCTAGGCGCTTTTTTGTAAGCTTTAGGAGGAATAATGATGCAACATCCATCGACGCATAAACGAATACTAGGAATCGAGTCAGACAGCCGGAAAGAGTCAGCGGTGATTATCGCGACAATGATACTTTTTGCCATTGCGGCAGTGATGGTGTTTATGGCCATTCATTAACCAAGATAAAACTTGGTTAATTTTTTGGTTTTTCAGTAGGATTGTAAGTATATGTAGGGCCGGTAACGCGGTGGAGGCTGGCATGTTCTTGCTGTGCCTGGATACTTTGTTGAATTTGAGCTTTTGCGGCCACAAAGGTCCTGGCATATGCTTCAGTATTAAATTGTGGTTGCCCATGGACGACGCCAGGGATATTGAAATCAAAGAATGGAACGTGGGCATCGTTTGCATAGCTGCCAATTTCCTCTGAGGATTTTTTGCCATTAACGACGGGGTCATTATCGGTACGGACATAGACGACCGTTGGGCGTTGCTCATAGTTTGGGGATTTTTTAATGTTTTCAAAGCGAGTCTTGATATCTGCGTGAGCGATTTGCAGTGCCTGGTCGACCATTAACCAGGTGCCAGGGAGTTTCTTCTCTTTTATAGATTGACTCACGTGGTCCGCGGTTTTAAAGAAGTTGCCGATGTTTTGCCATCCGTCACCACCACTGTAATCCGCACTGCGGAATGCCATCTCGGCAACAGCACGAAGTTGAGTAGAGTAGGTGATGCCAGGAACGCCTTTGATAGCTTCGACAAAGTTCATTTGATCCTGGTGTTCTGTTTGTAACCCCCCGATACCATTTGGCGCGAAGAGAAGATATATCGCCGTCACAGCGATGTTTGATCGTTCGCGAATGAGTTCTTGGACTTCCATGGTAATAGGGCCACCACCACTTTCACCGATAAGCGACATTGAGGTAATGCCGTTGTCGTCTGCTTTTTCAATCAACTTGTCAGCGATATCTGCTGGTTCTAACGGGGCGTCATTGTAGCCAACCGCCAGTATCTGTCCGTCTTCAATTGGTTGAATGGTGGGGATAAAATATTTTGCGAGGGTATTACCATTAATCGACCCAAAGCCGTCGATGCCAACGAGCGCGTGGTCGTTATGAATTGGATCCAGCGCATTGCCGGTATCCTCTATGGTAATGATGGAATTTGCCTGGAGTTCCTGGTTGGTATGGACATCTACTGCGTAATAAATGATAGGGGAGGTAAGTGCTGCAAGGACAGCGAAGCTACTCATTTTTTTCAAGGCAGCCATCTTAAACTGCTCAGACCGTATAGCTTTGGCTTCGAGTGTACGTTTTTCGGAGGACTTTTCGGGTCGCTTGTGGTGTTCCGGCGCTGACTTGTACATATTAGGCTATAGTATATACCTAATTAACATTTTATTGTGTAGTAATTCTTAACTGAATTATGGCTGTGCTTAATTTTTGACGAGAACGAGGATTTCGCGGGCAACGACTTGGTCGGGGCGGAAGTAGAGGAGTTGGTCTGGGCGAACGTTTCGCATCTCGACGTATGAGTAACCGAGTTCTTCTACTTTTGTGACGAGCGGTAGGTGCGTAAAGTGCCCGTCGATGTCTTTCCAGGCGGGAACGCCGATTACGACGGGGGTACCTGGTTTGATTTGCCCGGCAAGGTTCTTTAAGAACTCGCCCATAATGTGATTACAGTTGCCGCGAACTTCAACAAGCTTGGAGTTTGACGGCGGAGCGCTGAATGGTTGGCCGAGGTAGCCTTCAGCAACGACTGCATCGATTGGCATATCCCAAGTAGTGGTCATGGCATCGCCAACTTTTAAGGTCACATTGAGATCAAGGTTGTCTTTTTCAGCGATCCATTTGAGGTTCGTACCGGTAAAGTCGATCATTTTCTCTGCGAGGTCAGTACCATAGACGGCGTAGCGCATGAGGCCGGCTTCTTGCAGGATGACGCCAGTTCCACAGAAAGGGTCGAGGACACGAGGTTGTGGGAGTTCCGAAGCGGTGAGTGGTCCCGCGAGGTTTAGCATGATTTGTGCCAGTTTTGGTGGCAACATACCGACGAAGGCATCGCGCTTTGGGCGGCCTTGGTCGCGAGCGGCAAGAGCAGTGATGTTTTGCGCGCCGGTACTTTCGGCAATAACGATACCAGATTGACCTTTCACGACGATAAGTTCAACCTTATTTTCGGAGAGGCCTAGTTTGTTGTGGTGCGAGGTTGCAGTCGACAAGACTGATTCTTGATTAGGGATTAAACGAAGGCTAGTGCCGGTTGGTTTGAGCTTACTTTTGAGGACGAGACCAGTTTTTTGAATGTCGCGTGGACCTTCATTGAATCCATAGGCGCTAATACCGAGAGTGATTTTGCCGTCTTTCTTTGCCCACGCTTTTGAATAGTGCTGAACAATCTTCAGTGACGCGGCGCGCCAATCGCGACCGGGGACTTGGAGGACGACGGATCCGGCTTTTTGACTTCCGCCAAGGCGAGTGATGTCGATGTAGTCTGCGTTAACGAGTGCGCTGATGTCGGAAAACCAACTAACATCGCCGTATACTCGTTCGAGTTCGGCGATCGAGATGGCTGGTTGGCGACCTAAGATGGCGATGTGCATACCTTTAGTATACCTGATGATATATAATGATCCATATGAGAAAGATGTCTTTTCGGGGATGGTTAACAGTAGTAACGGTTGTGCTTTTGGCAATTGTGGTTATTTTTGCATGGCCAGAAATCGTAAAAGCGTGGCGATTACTCGATAAAGTCGATCTTTGGATTCTTGCACTCCTGATCCCAGTACAGCTGTTTAGTTACTATGCAACGGGCGGGATGATCTTTAGCTATCTTCGCGCAAAAGGCGATCTGAAAGACGTTTCGCATTGGCGCGTTGCTCGATTTGCGCTTGAGTTGAACTTTGTGAATCACATTTTACCAAGTGGGGGAGCGGCTGGCTTCTCGTACCTTGGGTGGGTGCTGGGTAAATATGGGGTGAAGCCAAGCCGGGCAACGATTTCGCAACTGATTCGCTTTACCTTAACGTTCGTTGCCTTTGTGATTATTCTCGTGATTGCCGTGATCTTTTTGGCGGCTGACGGCCGGATCAATCGTTTGATTATTTTCCTTGCGAGCCTGATCGTTCTCGTTTGTGTAGGTGTTATTTTCGGGACAATCTTTATTATCGGCAGCAACCGTCGATTGAATGCATTTTCACACTGGCTGACTCGACTGGCGAATAAAATCGTCAGTAAACTGACGCGTGGGAAAAAACCCGAGATTGTTAAAGCAAATGTGTTGCCTGATTTCTTTGGTGAGTTGCACCAGGACTACTTATCGATTCGAAAAGATGCACGCATTCTAATTAAGCCATTTATTTGGGCAGTGTTCGCCAACCTGGCAGATGTCGCATTGATCTGGATTGCCTTCTGGTCACTAGGCTATGAAGTCAGCCCTGCGATCTTGTTTGTCGCATTCGGTGTCTCATCACTTGCGAGTGCCATTTCAGTTACTCCTGGTGGCGCAGGTGTGTACGAAGCCATTATGATCGCATTCCTTGCTTCAAGTAATGTGCCACCTGACGTTGCGATTGCCGGCACCTTACTGGCACGCGTTACCTTGGTGCTTGGAACAATTCTGTTTGGGTATGTATTCTATCAATTTACGGTGTTGAAGTATGGAAAACGCGCTTCTTAGCGTCAGCGAATTTGTCGCAATTACCAACCAGACGCTTGAATATGCCTATCCGACCGTTCAAGTAGAAGGTGAGGTTGCGGAGTTCCGTATCGCCCAAGGAAAATGGGTCAGCTTTAAATTAAAGGATGACGGTGCGATTGTTAACTGTTTTACAGCGCTTGCACAAATGCGCGTGCCACTGGAAGACGGTATGCGTGTAGTGGTCATTGCGGCACCACGTTTGAACGTGAAAGGCTATTTTAATCTTAATATCCGTGCGGTCAAACCAGTCGGTGAAGGCTCGATTAAAAAAGGATTTGAATTACTCAAAGCAAAACTTGAAAAAGAAGGCCTGTTTGCGGAAGAGCGAAAGCGGGCATTACCACGAGTGCCACAACGTATCGCAGTCATTACCAGTACTGAATCTGCGGCTTATGCCGACTTTGTCAAAATTATTAATGAACGCTGGGGCGGATTGAACGTTGAGGTTGCGCATACGCAAGTGCAAGGCGTGCCAGCGCCGGATCAGATCATCCGCGCGATTCGCTACTTTAATAGCCTCGAAGTATTGCCTGAAGTCTTAGTGATTATTCGTGGAGGAGGAAGTGCCGAGGATCTATCGACCTTCAACGACGAACCATTAGTGCGCGCAATCGCTGAAAGCCGTATTCCAACGCTTGTTGGTGTTGGGCATGAAGTTGATCACACGCTAGCCGATATGATTTCTGATGTCAGAGCGGCAACGCCAACGAACGCGGCGCAGATTCTCGTGCCAGATCGTCAAGAAATTATTCGAAGCGCTCGGGCGCAGGCGAGTTCGGTGGGGTATCTTTTGACACAGGCAATCGATAGCTATTCGCGGCAGACAAAAGAGAACTTGAATGCTGCGTTTTCCCGTATTCAAGAAAAGCTGGATGCGACATTTGAACAACTGGGCGTCCTGCGTGTTGCCGTCGCGCAGTTGAATCCCGAGAATGTGCTGCGGCGAGGTTATGCATTACTGCGGGGCGAGCAGACAGTTGGTTCGAAATTAGAAATTGAGACAGTGAAACATATTATTACAGCGGAGGTACAAGATGTCAGACAAAAGTAACAAATCAGTCCAAGATAAACTCACCGATCTTTCTGAGTTAGTGGGATGGTTCCAAGGTTCATCATTTAAACTTGAGACAGCTCTTGATAAGTTCAAGGATGCCGAAGCATTAGCTGAGGAAATTGAAAAAGATTTAACGAAACTCAAAAACGATATTAAAATCGTCAAAAAACGATTCGATACCGAGGAATAGGGGAAGACATGATTTCACCCTCTGGTGTGATTGTCTTCATTCTGATCTGTCTATTTCTCTTTTTTGGAGTCGTAGTGTTTGTTGGTGCACCGTATGTACCGAGTCATAAAAAATATGTGAAGCGCGCGTTTGAGCACTTTGGCATCGATAAAGACGATCTAGTGGTTGACGCTGGAAGCGGGGATGGAGTCATTCTTCGGGTCGCCTCGAGTGTGGGTGCGAAAGCAATTGGCTATGAAATTAATCCAATTTTAGTGGTGATTTCTCGGCTCTTGTCACTAGGTGATTCACGTGTTTCGGTGAGATTACAGAATTTATGGATGGCAACATTACCCGATGAGACGACAATCGTCTATGCATTTTCTGTGAAACGTGACGAAGCGAAATTAATTGCCTTATTGCAGCGTGAAGCAAATCGACTGCATAAACCGCTGCGGCTCCTCTGTTATGCAAGCCCATTTACGAGTATGGTCGCGACCGATACGTTCGAGGCGTACCATCTTTATATATTCCAACCTTTACAGCTAAAAAATGCTTAAGGTATAATGACGATATGAATCATAATCTTGGGGTGAACACACACGAATCTGGAGCGGCAAACATCTGGCTGATCCTAACAATCGTCTTTATTGTCTTAACAGTTGGGCTAGGGAGTGCGTTCGGTTGGGCATTTTATAACTACACTGATCAAAAAGATAATGTTGATACGAAGGTTTCTACTGCGGTCAATGCTGCGGTGAAAAAGCAAGCGGATACTGACGCCGTGAACTTTGAAGCGAAAGACAAGCAACCAAATCGTCAATTTGCGGGTCCAGAAGATTTTGGTGCGCTGAGTTTTGACTACCCAAAGACCTGGAGTACATACATCAATAAGGACGCCTCATCTGGCACGTTCCAAGCGTATTTGAACCCTATTACCGTACCTCCTGTTGCTGATGCAACACAGTTCGCACTTCGTGTGACGATCGAAACCCGTGATTACGATACCGTTCTAAATACCTACCAGACATTGGTGAAAAAAGGTGACCTGAAATCAAGCACGATTAAAGTAAATGGTGTTGATAGTACACGACTTGATGGTAACTTTACGAAAAATATTCGTGGCTCTGCGGTGATCGTGAAAATTCGCGACAAAACAGTGACGATTCGTACTGACGCAGACACATTTAAACCTGATTTCGATGCACTTGTTGCAACGATCAAGTTCAACTCTTAAAAACAGGAAAAATTAATAGCGCTCATCTTTGTGATGGGCTATGCGGTGATGCTACACTAAAGATATGAAAAAGAGTGAGGGACTCGGTGCTGGGGTAAGTAATACTGACGTGAATGCTCGCGAGGTATCGTCATTAACTGCTGCCGCCCACGAATTGAAGTCTCCACTCGCATTGATGCGGCAATTGGCACTTCGTTTAGAAGGCGGTAACGTTTCGGATGAGCAACGTCGACTCATTCAACAAATTACTTTGACCAGCGAGCGTGCGCTGCGTCTGACGAGCGACCTCACGCGCTCTGCGCGGCTTGATGACGCACTGTTTGAGGTTGAACCGATTAATCCTGAACAGCTTTGTCAGGACATCGCTGCGGAACTCGCGCCGTTATTCGAAGCCCATGGTCGATCACTATCGGTGACACACCGAACACATCCATTGCTGCTTGTGGCGAATCGCGATTTACTGCGACGAATTATTATGAATTTTAGTGATAACGCACTCTATTACAGTCAGCCAGGCACCGCGGTGCATATGCAAATTCAAGCGTTGACGAAAGCCGGGACGGTCCGTGTGGGAATTCGTGACTTTGGTCCCGCCGTATCGAACGATATGTGGCGTGCACTGCAAAAGAAATTAAAGCATTCGCCGCAACCAATTCATGCACGACCGCAAAGCAGTGGGTTGGGTCTGTATATCGCCAGCCAATTTGCGGAAGCCATGCAGGGGACGATTGGGGCGACTCGCCATCGTGACGGCGCAACGTTTTATGTTGAATTACAGGCTTCAAGGCAGCTAAGCTTGCTATGACTGATATAAGGCAGAACGTTTTACTTGTAGAGGATGATCCGTGGCTTGCAGAGCTTGAAGCAGAGGTACTGACACAGGCTGGATTCACCGTTATACATGCACCGCATGCACCATCAGCGATTGCAAAAATTGATGAACAACAACCCGATGTAATTATTCTCGATGTCTTACTAACGGGGAGTACTGCGTTTGCGTTATTGCACGAACTACAGTCCTATGGCGATACAAAAACAGTGCCGGTTATCTTGTGTACAAATATGGCAGAGAGCTTAAACCTAGACGACCTGAAGACCTACGGCGTCAAGCGGATTATCGATAAATCGACGATGCAGTCTGATGATTTGCCAGCAGCCGTGCGGAGCGTCTTGATGAAAGTAGTCTCATGAAAACGACGACTACTCGTGCGATTGTTCTTCGCCGCACCAACTACGGGGAAGCTGACCGTATATTGCAATTATTAACGCCGGAAGGCCGTCGCAGCGTGATGGCGCGTGGAGTTCGTAAGCAGAAGAGTAAACTAGCGGGTGGGATTGAACTCTTTGCGATTTGCGACGTCGTGTTAGGTGAGGGAAGGGGAGAATTAGGTATTTTAACTTCATCACGCCTGGTGCATTTTTACCGTCACATTATTGAAGATTATGACCGATTGCAGTTCGGCTATTTCGTCATACAGCAGGTGACAAAAGCGAGTGAAAACGTTGATGAACCAGAGTGGTTTGACCTCATGTCGGAGGTGTTGATGGGGCTCGATGCGCAGACAATTCCTTTGGCGCTGACGCAAACCTGGTTTTATCTTAAATACGCCGGACTTCTTGGACACCAATTGAATTTAGAAATTGATACCAATGGCGAAAAGTTAGATCCTGAACGATCGTATCGTTACGATGCAGGAGAGCAAGGCCTTCGCGAAGTGCCGAACGCTGAAATAACGGGTGAGCACATAAAATTGCTACGACTGATCTCAACACGCTCGATTAAGATCTTGGCGCAAATCGGGGGAGTCGAGAGTATCCTCCCTGATTGTTTGCAGGTTGCTCGTGAGCATGCCGCCATCTAGGTGAATATGGTATACTAACCCCTAGTATGGCTATTGAAAAAAATGAAAAAATGGAACAAATCGTATCACTCGCAAAGCGACGTGGCTTTATTTACCCTGGATCTGACGTCTATGGCGGACTAAGCGGGACATGGGATTTTGGTCCTCTTGGTGTCACGTTGAAGCGCAACATTATGCAACTTTGGTGGAAGATGTTCGTCGAAGAACGTGAAGACATGTATGGTATTGATGCTGCAATTCTTATGAACCAAAAAGTCTGGAAGGCGAGTGGTCACGTTGATACGTTTACCGATCCTCTTGTCGAAGATCTTGAGACAAAGCAGCGATTTCGTGCCGATCATCTTTTGAAGGATGCTGGCTTTAGCCCAGATGGCCTCACGCTTGAACAAATGACACAGCTTATTAAAGATAACGACGTAAAGAGTCCAAACGGCAACGCGTTGTCTGAAGTGCGGACATTTAATATGATGTTTAAAACAACCGTTGGTCCAATTGATGATGAAACAAGTATTAGTTATCTTCGTCCTGAAACCGCCCAGGGAATCTTTACAAACTACAAGAATGTGTTGGATAGTTTTTACCCAGATTTACCATTCGGTCTTGCGCAGCAGGGGAAGGCGTTTCGTAATGAAATTAGCCCACGCGACTTTATTTTCCGTTCACGCGAGTTTGAACAAATGGAGATTGAATACTTTGTTGATCCAGCGAAATGGGAAGAAGCTTTCGAGCATTTCCGTCAGCAAATCTGGAAATGGACACAGGCGCTGGGACTCCCTGACGAGAACGTTCATGAACTCGAAGTACCAGAGGCGGATCGCGCACATTACAGCAAGCGAACCATAGATTTTGAGTTCGACTTTCCTATTGGAAAAGAAGAGCTCTTGGGTCTCGCGTACCGCACCGATTTTGACCTTATGAACATTCAAAATGCGACTGGCAAGAATATGGAGTACACAATTAAAGGAACGAATACAAAATTTGTTCCCCATGTGATTGAACCTTCGTTTGGTGTCGAGCGTGCATTGATGGCAGTGTTGACTGCTGCTTATACAGAAGACCAGGTAAACGGCGAGACTCGCACGTTCTTGAAGCTTCCTGAGCATCTTGCGCCAGTGAAATATGCCGTTTCGCCACTCGTTCGTAATAAACCAGAATTGGTTGCTAAGGCTCGAGAAGTCTATGATGCACTGAAAATGAAATACGGTGCAGTGATGTGGGACGATAACGGCAATATCGGGAAACGCTATCGTCGTCAGGATGAGATCGGAACCCCACATTGCGTCGTGATTGACTTCCAAACACTCGAAGATGGTACGGTCACTGTTCGTGAACGAGATACGACAGAACAGCGCCGCGTGAACCCGGATGAACTTATTAATCAGTAAGGAGACACAATGAAAGCAATATGGCACAACCAAGTAATCGCAGAAGCTCCAAAAGAGGATTTAATTCGGATTGAAGGGAACTGGTATTTTCCACCAACATCACTAAATCGTCAGTTCTTTGACGATAGCGATCACCACACGACGTGTGTATGGAAAGGTGAAGCAAGCTATTATGACGTCACTGTTGATGGTGCGACCAATGATTTTGGTGCATGGTATTACCCAGAACCAAAAGACGGCTCAGTTGAACGCGTCAAGCAAGATTTTGCTAATTACGTTGCGTTTTGGAACGGCATTGAAGTCACTGAATAAGTTGTCTTTTAAATTCTTCAAAATATAAGCCTCTTTTCAGAATTTAGCAGTACCCTTTACGTATAAAGGAGAATAATTAAAATGGCTGATAAAGAAAAAATAAATTCTGAAAATGAACACAGGAATCTTCCTGTGGTAGTAGAGGCCGCACCTCGGCATTCGCGCAAATGGGTCTTGAGTATCGTTGCGATTGTCGTTGTTGTGTATCTCATCCTTGCGGTTGGGGGACTATGGTTCCTGCATTCAGTTGCTGATCACCGTGATGGCGCTAGTAGTGATACTCGTACAACAATGGCGCAACACGGACAGCGTGGACTGGGAAATGGTGAACGAACTTACACTGTGCGACAAAGCAGCTCAGACGGTCTGACGACGACGACCACCAACACGACCTATACACAAACACAGGGCGTGGTGACTGCAGTGAACGGTGACTCTATCGTTGTCGCTGGTGGCGGTAAAACACAGACAATTAAAACGAATGCGTCAACAACGTATGTGGATGACACAAAAGCGGCAGTCAACGATACGGTTGTTGTTGTGGGCACAAAAGACGGTGACACAATCACTGCCACGCAAATTGCTGTCTATAATTAACAGATAAAACTGTAGGACGCGGCTCTGCTGGTGTAAAATAAAGAGTAATGATTACTTACTACACCGACGGAAGCTGTAGTCCGAACCCAGGGCCTGGCGGATTTTCAGTTATTAAAGAAATGCAGCCATGGATTGGCGGCCACGAGCTGAACTCAACAAATATTCGTATGGAAGGCCAAGCTTTGATTGCGGCTATGAAAGACGCAAATGGTGAAGAATGCCAGATCTATACTGATAGTGAATTTTGGATCAATGTGATTACCAAGTGGGCACCAGCTTGGGAAGCAAAGAACTGGGTAAAAAAAGGTGGCGAGATCAAGAATCTTGAGATCGTGAAGGAAGCGCTTGCGCTGTATCAAAAATCACAGGCAGTCCTGACATGGGTGCGTGGACACGAAGGTGATCCAGGCAACGAGCTAGCTGATGAGTGGGCCAATAATGCACGGACACAGCGGCTTGATGGCTATATTACTGCTGGCGGTAAAAGCTAAGTATCTATGAGTCGTACAATTGTCGTGACAGACAAGATGCAGCAGGGCTATCGCTATGAATGCGTTGAGCCTATGGGCAAAAACTTTGCCGAGGAATTTAAACCAGAATTAACACCCAAAGAGATGCTTGCTTTGGGTGTTTTTGGTGGTGTTTATATGCGCGATTGTCGTGATGAGTTTCCAGCTGATTGGTTCAAAGATGCGCGACTTGCGAAAGATACGCGTGATCCTCGTCTTAATTTTTTTGAACTTAATGCCAGCCAGCCTTTAGTAGAGTGGCAGCGAAAAGGCTGGATTTATCCGGATGATCCTCGCGGCTGGTTTCAGTGGTACTGTCGGTATTACATGGGACGACGGTTGCCTGAAGAAGATCTTCGCCAAATAAAGAGATGGAAAAATATGACACGACATATTGGCCAAGTGAAGAAATACTGTCAGCCAGGTGAGCTAGATTGTCGCCGCCGCCAGCGACAGGCATTGCTACACTGGGCGTACGATAGTCGAAAAATATAAGAAAATCTGTACATTCATCTGTGACGAGTGTATATTCGATCCATGACAGAGCGGCAGAGAGAGATGTACGGCGCGGAACTATTTGCGAATCATCCAGACGACCAACCCGGAAAACCAACCTATATACGAGTAGGACCACCCGTTGCGACGGGTGACGTGCGCATTAGTAAAGAAGACGGACGCGCATTCCAACAGCTCGCTTTATTGGGGACGAAAATCCATCGATTATCTCTAGACGACGATACTACAGCGGTGTGGGCAAATTCTTACGCTTCAGGAATTCTGTCAACAATGGACGCTGACAACGAAGTATATGAAAATGCAGTATTTTCAAAAAGCATAGAAGGTCCAGGTCCCTACTGGCGAAGTGTCGTGAACTTCGTTCGATATAATCAAAAACATGCTGATACGAAGATCTATAATATTTTCGATGTCTCATCTCGGGACGGAGAAGTGAGCTCTGCAATTCGCCACGTCCGAGTTGTCCGCAACCTGACGCGTATTGCGTTTAATGAAGAGACGGGCGAACCGTATGATGATAACTACAGCCGTCAACGTCGAACATATCAAACGGCAATGGAACCTGAGGACATCGGAAGCGTTGCGCTACGCATCGAACGAATCATGAACCGTCAGAAAGTAACCAGTAGGAGATAACACAATGAACCTCGAATCAATGCGACCTGTTCCAAAGAAGTTAATTACTGAACCTGAGATCTTGGGTCGAGTCTGTTGGAATCTTGCTAATAAGCTGACGAATGAAAAGTGGGTGCTTGACGCAACCCGTAATATGGAATTTTCGAGATCGCTCAAAGAACAAGTTGGAGGAGTGGCAACTTATACCGAGGATGCTGAAATTCAACCAGTTTTTAATGGGATTCACGCCGAATTTTATGGAACAAAACATGTCGTTGAGGGTTATAAAGGTAATCCAGCAGATTTCGATACGTACCGGTTAGTACTCGCCGTTAACCAGTCTATTGATCAATCTGAAATCCCTCCCAATGTCTTAGAAGAAATTTTTGAGGCAAAGGGCGATGAGAGTGATGATGATAGCGATGGGGTTGATAGTATCTTTGACGTCATTGAGCGCGATAACCTTGATTCTTTTGAAATTATACGCGAGCAAGTGGTGCGGTATGACGTCTCGGGGAATGGTGATATCGATACCTACGATTTGACGTACACCTATTCAATTGACGAGGAAGAGGTACATGAAGCAAGCTACAGTAGCGAGTATGGAATGCGAATCACGGCGCCTGTGACACTAGCTGAAACTGGTGAAGAAGTCGACAGGAAGCCGGCGATAACATTGTTATTAACAAATGCCGAGCTTGAACGTGAAGTGAAGAATATGGATGAATCGTTGTATCATCTAGCGTTTGCAGAGCTAGCATCATTTGGTGCACAAGATCAAGAACAACATCGTCACCAAGCACTCGCAATCATTAGTTTGCTCGGCTCAGGTTTGTTTAGTCTCAAAGATCTCGCTCGTAGCAAGTAGTTGTGTTTTTTATCATTGACCCGGCAAGACGCTAACGGCTATAGTAAACTACGTTGCTTAATTGAAAGAGAAACATGGAAGACGAAACGAAACCAGAAACTATTCCCGAAGAAATTACCGAAATTACTGACACGTCTGATGTGCCTGATATTGATGCTGAAGTCGAGGCTTTTGCTCCTTTGAACGTTGCTTCTGAAGCTGCTGAATACGTTGAAAAAATTGAATCTGTCGAGAGTGATGATGAGCACACTGATATTTTCCAGTGGGCGAACTCTGTCGATGCGGTAAAAAACGAACTCGACGTTGAGTTTTTCTTGTTTAACCGGAATTATACGCCGTATACAACAACACTTGGTAACGACCTTGATATGCAGATTAAGCCCGTCTTCCTGTTTGACCTTGTGAACCAGGTAAATCTTGGTGCCGGAACTGGCCTGACCGTTCGTGATTACGAAATGGTTGAAAAGGAAGAAAACGTATTACTACGAACTGATCTTGAAAAAGTTGGCCGTGCAAATACGCTGATCCACTTGATTGAACACGAACGAAAAGATATCGTTGAATTCTCTGAAGAAGAACATGAATTTAAACGTATCAAGGGAATCGTCGCGCGCTTTACGTCAAAAGATAAGAAAAAAGTTTTTTATGTTATCAAGCAGGTGAGTGCTGGCCAAGCGCTTAAGGGCGTAAACGCCTGGGAATTCCGTGAAGGAAAATTTGAGCTCTTTAAGGCTGACCTTGGGTGGAAAGTCCCAACTGACAACCAGGTCCTCATTATTAATAAAGATATCTTTATCTTTGCGCAGAGTAAATTTGAGCGTCTCTTTAGTTACGACTACAAGAAACAAATGCTTGCTGATCAAAAAGTGACCGAAATTGAAAAGATGTATAAGCTAAGCTTCCCTGATGGTATGGACTTGCAAACAGCAGTGATGGAACAGAAGAAAGTGGTGAATAAGCTACAGAAACTTGAAGTTGGTTTGGTGACACAAGAGCAGGCGATCGACTATGCCGATACGATGCAACTTGAACTGATGACAGATGACGAAGGTGCGATTATCATCATGGACGGTAATGACCTCAACATGTTCGTGAACCTTATTAACGAAGACTATATTACGAACGAAATTACTGGTCGTCGCTTTGAGATTAAGGGTAAAAAATTACTTGACGATCCTGAAGGTGAACCGCCACGCGGATAACGAGGGAGTGTTGCAAATTGCACCTCTTCTAGTTAAGAGCGTTTCCATTTTCGCACTGTATAATAAGTAGTAATGAATCAGGGTTTAGCACTCGAGATAATGCTCTCGGGACAAAGTGTGCTTTTGACCGGTCCAGCTGGGGCCGGTAAAACTTTTGTGTTGAATCAATTTATCAAGCTCGCAAAGTACGAAGGTAAGCATGTTTCAGTAACGGCAACGACAGGACTTGCCGCAACGCACCTAGGGGGCACAACCATCCATAGTTGGGCGGGGATTGGGGTCTATGACTCGATTGGTAATAACTTTGTGGATCACATCGCAAAAGGACGCCGCGAAATTATTGAAAAGACAGATGTGCTAATTATCGACGAGATTAGTATGCTCCATGATTTTCGCTTGGATATGGTGGACGAAGTCTGCCGATTAGTACGCAAAAAAGACGAACCATTTGGTGGTATACAGGTGATTATGTCCGGTGACTTCTTCCAGCTGCCACCAATTAATAGGGGTGATTTACGGGCCGGTGGCTTTGTGGTGAACTCGGAAGTATGGCGTGAACTTGATCCGGTGATTTGTTACCTTCAGGAGCAGCACCGACAAGACGACGAAGAATTATTAGGTATCTTAAATGCAATTCGCGCAGGTGATGTTCGTCGCCACCACGCTGAACTACTCCTCGCGAGGGCAGAGGTTTTTCCTGATGAGACCGAACAGCTCACCGAGCTACACACGACAAACGTCGATATTGATCGGATTAATGAAGCAAAACTTGAAACACTCGATGGTGATGAGATTACCTATAGTCAGATGACGACAGGTTCTGAAAGCTACGTCGAAAATTTGCAGCGATCCGTTTTGGCACCTGCTGCGCTGAAAGTAAAAAAAGGTGCATTAGTGATGGCGGTCAAGAATAGCCCAGAGCGTAAATACGTGAACGGCAGTATTGGGACGATTATTGATTTTGAGCCATACACTGATTATCCAATTGTTGAATTTAAGAATGGTAAAGAAGTTTCAATGGTTCCCGATACTTGGGAACTTCGTGATGGTGATAAAAAGCGCGCTAGTATTAGTCAGATTCCACTGCGACTTGCGTGGGCGATTACGGTTCATAAATCACAGGGTATGACGCTCGATGCGGCTCGTATTGATCTACGTAAAGCATTTGTTGAGGGTATGGGCTATGTTGCGCTGAGTCGTGTAAAAAACTTGAATAACCTGTATCTTACGGGGATAAATCAAATGGCGCTACGCGTCAGTGAAGATGCTCAAACGATCGATGAGGTGCTGCGAGCAAAAGCCGCGGCTGACGCTAAGCGATTTGCCGAACTTGAGAAGAAAGCACAGGAACGTGCCGAGAAACCTGCTGTTGAAAAAACAACAAATGACAAGAAAACTGGCTGGAATGAAAAGATCGAAAAGATGCGGGAAACGTATCCTAACGCCTATAAACCATGGGAAACTGATCAGGATGAATTGTTAAAGCAAGAGTTCCAATCGGGGCTTTCAATAGAGAAATTAAGTGAACTGTTGGGGCGTCACGAGGGTTCTATTAAAATGCGACTACAGAAACATTTTGGAGATGATATTGTCTCGCTGTAATGGCGTTGGTCAATAAAATCGAGGTACAATAGATATATGCCTATTTTTCCTAAGCACTTCTTATGGGGTGCATCAACAGCGTCACACCAAGTAGAAGGCGACAATCATAATCAGTGGAGCGTTTGGGAACTAGAAAACGCTAAAACAAAAGCCGCACAGGCAGAATACCACTTTAACGAATACCCAACCTGGGATGTTATTAAAGACCAGGCCAAAGATCCAGATAACTATGTGTCAGGTGATCTAGCTGATCACTACCACCGATACACAGAGGACTTTGATTACTTAACCAAGATGAATATGAACGGCTATCGATTTAGTATCGAGTGGTCACGTATCGAGCCAAATGAAGGTGCTTGGAACGTCGGTGCAATTGCGCATTACAAGCAATATCTTGCGGAACTAAAGAAGCGTGACATCGAACCGGTGGTGACATTATTTCATTTCACGTTGCCAACCTGGTTTACTGACATGGGTGGATTTGAAAAACGTGCGAACGTAAAGTACTTCGTGCGCTATGCCGAAAAGATCGTTCATGAACTTGGTGCAAACATGCGCTATATCATTACAATTAACGAACCTGAGGTCTATGCGTTCGAAAGCTATTATCAGCAGGACTGGCCACCAAACCAAAACAGTGCACTCAAATTCTTGAAGGTTGTCAATAACTTGGCGCTTGGTCACAAGAGGGCGGCAAAGGCGATTCACGGCTTAAATCGTAAGTTTAAGGTGTCGATCGCTAAGAATTCCAGCTATGTTTACCCTGGTGATAACGCCTGGTTAAGCAGGGTGAGTGCCAACATTATCCAATATGCGCAGGATGACTTTGTGATTAAAAAGTTTATTAAATCTTGTGATTTTCTTGGGGTGAATTATTACTTTACGAACCGAGTGTACGGCTATCGGGTGCACAACCCTGATATTAAACTCAGTGATCTACACTGGGATATGCAACCTGCGGATATCGAATTTGTCATCGAGCGATTAAATCGAAAGTACAAGCTACCGATTATGATTACAGAAAACGGATTAGCTGATGCGGCTGACGAATACAGACAGTGGTGGATTAAGGAAACGATCCTTGGGATGCAAAAGGCGATTAATAACGGCGCAGAACTTCTCGGCTATCTTCACTGGAGTCTCATGGATAATTTTGAGTGGGCATTTGGTAAATGGCCTCGATTTGGACTAGTTGCTATTGATTACAAAACTGGCAAACGAACCCTTCGTCCCAGTGCTGCATGGTACGGCAAGGTGATTAAGCGATTGAGGGGATTGTAATGAAAGATCCTTTTGCAAAAAGTGAAATAAAGATTGCCGTCATTGGTGGAGGAACCGGAAGTTTCACGATGCTCTCTGCGCTGAAAGGCTACACCAGCCAGATTGCGGCGATTGTCAGTATGGCCGATGATGGTGGTAGTACTGGTGTGCTCCGTGACGAACTAGGGACGTTGCCGCCCGGTGATGTTAGGCAGTGTCTCGTTGCGCTGAGCGATTCTCCAAAAGTACGTGACTTGTTTGATTATCGCTTTGAAGAGGGGACTTTTGCAGGCCACTCGTTTGGTAATTTGCTGCTGACTGCACTGGAAAAAGTCACCGGTGATTTTTCTGAAGCGGTTGAGACTGCCTCTGAAATTCTTCGAGTAAATGGGGTCGTGATACCAGCGACACTGGACAATGTCCGCCTAAAGATGGAGTGGGCCGAGACTAGTTTGATTCTTCACGGTGAACGTGTGATTGACGCCGAGTTCTTTAAGAATGATCCTCGAAAAGCCGACCTTTCCTTAACGCCATCCGCAAAAGCGAATCAAACAGCGATTGCTGCCATTGAACAAGCAGATATTGTCGTGATTGCGCCAGGTGATCTCTATACCTCGCTTGGTCCGCTGCTGGTCATTGATGGGATCGGTGAAGCGCTCGCTAAAACCGGAGCATTAAAAGTATACGTTTCAAACCTTGTCAGTAAACGTGGCCAAACTGATAAGTTTACGGTCAGCGATCATGCTGCCGAGATTGAGCGCTTCGCGGGAAGTGAATTCCTCGACTATGTTTTGTATAACGATGAAGTCCCTTCTGCAGAAATCGCTGCTCGTTATAAAGAAGAGGGCGGCTACGTGACAGAAGTCGACGAGGAAACGCTTGAAAAGGCTCACTACAAGACCGTTGCCGGCAACTTCCTCGGAAAGATGGGGACTGCGCATAAAGGCGATAGTATTCCGGTGACGCGCTCGTTGATCCGTCATGATGCAAAAGCAGTCGCAAAATCAATCTTGGAGACATACAAACGTGAACGATCGTAATATCTCCACTTTCTACGTACTTGATCTTGATCGAACTATTTTCGATACGATTAAAGCGACCGAGCTCATGCGTGGTGTTGTTGCGCTTCATGATGCGGAGCTTGCTTCACTGCTTGAACAGCGTTTCGAGGAATACTCTGCGCAGGGTGAGTCATTTTCAATGCGTGATTTCATTGTAGAAAACGTCGGCGAAGAAGAAATGCAGAAAATTCAGACCAAGTACCACGAGCTAGCCTATGCACAGGATTTGCTTATACCAGGTGCGCGAGAACTTATTGAGTATATTCGTACAAAAGGTGATGCCGGTGTGGGTATTTTAACGTATGGCTCACCACTAGGTCAGGCGATGAAACTTGAGAGTGCGAACGGTATCGAAAATATCCCGTACATGATTACGAGCGAAACGTATAAGGGTGCATTAATTGCCACCTGGCGCCAGGATGATGATCTGTATCACGTTCCAGAAGAGCTAGGGGGATTTGTCGCACAGAACATTGTTTTTGTTGATGATAAACCTTTTTCATTCAAGGGACTGCCGATTGATTGCTGGGGGTACCTCGTAAAATCAGTCTATGATGCCGGGATAGAGAAGTTGCCATCGTATGTGACGCAGGTTGATACATTAGCTGAGGTGATTGCTGCTGAAAAGCGCCGTTCGTAGAGGGCTGTGTCGTCGCTTCACTAAATTGACAAACCATAAGCGGTATGCAAAAGTGGGGACATGGTAAAGAAAAATTCTCGTACAACTTCAAAAAAGACAGCAAAAATAACAAAAAAACAGACCGGCTTAAGAAGCTGGGTGACTGTACCAGGTGTTCGTGAAGCAAGCACACTGAACGACGTCAAAAATGCGGTCCTGTTTGTTTCATTGCTGATTAACCTCGCAGTATTTATCGGTTGGTTAATCCTTCGATTAACAACGCAATATGACCTGCAAGTCTACAACTTCTTATTCGTTCGATAATTGACACCCTAGAAGACAAAATTACCACGCTCCTGAATGGGGGCGTGGTTTTGTTTCACCCCTTAAACCATAAGAGTTATTCACAGATCTGTGGATAAATGAACAGATATAAAATATTCTGTCAAAATTGGGGGTTGTGGTGGGTAAAGGTGGGTTGTATGATTAGTCCAAGTGGAAATATAAAAGAGCCCACAAAACAAACAACACATTAAAAAATAACCTATACAAAAATCCATCGAATACATCGAGGAGAAGAACAAAAAGTGGCAAGCGTAGATTATTTCGAACGAAGACTGGATGATAAACGTCGTTTGACGATTCCTGCAGAACTTCGCGAAGAATTTATCTCGGGTGTCGTTCTGACTCGCGGATTCGGTTCTTATTTGCACCTCTATCCAAAAGCAATTTGGGATGGGGAAGTTGAAACTGCACTCAGCGCAAGCTCCAGTATTCTCGACGAGAAGACTGCAGATGTGAACGTACAATTTCGACGCGGTAAGACTGAAGCTGAACTCGATCAAAAACAGGGACGGATTACGATTGAACAGCATCTTTTAGAGTACGCTGACATAGATCGTGACATCATCGCTGTTCGAGCGGGTAAGTATTGGCGCCTGATGGCACCATAGGTTATTTTCTGTACGTTATCGGCACTTTAACAACTTAATTCAACAAAGAGAAACACTCTCGAGATCAACTATCTGGTAGTGAGGCGTGGATTCTGGCAACACATTAACCAAGCCAGCGTACCTTCCTTAAAAAACACACCTCCCAAACTCCACCTCACATAAGTCTCTCAACAAGTTTTCGCCTCACACAAAAAAGGGTATGAGTTGCTTCATGCAGCCCCCTTGTGAGCGCAAAAACTGACTTTTAATAAAACAAACACAACCACAAAAACAAAAAGCTTCACTATCAGTTAGGTGATCTCGAAAGTCTCTCAGTACGCAGCAATGCTATACTGATAGGCAATGAGTAAAGAACATCCACCACATCATATTCCGGTTCTCCTTGATGCAACCCTTACGACCCTGAATCCTCAGGTAGGCGAATCATATCTTGATTTGACTGCTGGATACGGCGGACACGCAGGGGAAGTATTAAAAAGAACCGAAAACTTTAAGGAAAGCGTCCTTGTCGACCGAGATGACTATGCGATTGAGCATTTGTCTGGCTTCGAAGATAAAGGCGTTCGTCTGATGCATACCGACTTTGAATCCGCTGCTCGTCAGCTGGTCGAAGAAGGGAAGACATTTGACCTTATCCTGATTGATCTGGGGGTGTCGTCACCACAGCTCGACCAGGGCGAACGAGGGTTTTCTTTTAAACATACGGGTCCACTCGATATGCGCATGGATCGTCAGCAGGCATTAACTGCTCACGAACTCATCCAGGGTACATCAGTCGACGAATTAACAAAGATCATCCATGAATACGGCGAAGAGCGGTACATGGACGCAAAGCGAATAGCAGAGCTGATCATTGCAAATAGGCCGTATGAATCTACAGAAGAACTCGCCACACTGCTGGCTGAAAACCACCGTGGGAAATGGGGTAAAATCCATCCAGCCACGCGTACATTCCAATCGCTCCGTATAGCCGTCAACGACGAACTCGGGCAAATAGAACGAACATTACCGCTGCTTCCAAAACTTTTAAGTAAGAACGGAAGAGTAGGAGTGATCAGTTTCCATAGCCTTGAAGATCGACTCGTTAAGCGTTTTTTCAAAGATCAATTTGCCGAAGGCCTTGAAGCCGAACTTTCCCCGATCACGAAAAAGCCAATTCCGGGAGCCACCGAAGATGTTCACAATCCGCGTTCACGTAGTGCAAAGCTACGAGTCGCTGTGAAAAAATAAAAACAACAGAGAAAGGGCAAAACACCATGCCAATTCACATTACAGTACAATACGCAGACCAACCACAAGTCGTTGCAGTTCGCGTAAAGTAGTCAAACAACACGCTCTACCTCTCGCGGTGCGCTTGAGGTAGAGCACCAAATTTGCGTATTTAAAAACAAGAAACACAAAATAAAACAAAAATTTAATATAAAAAGACGACAACCACCACATGTCACACTCACAAAACAATTATTACACGAGCCGTCGGCAGCAGAACTGGTCTAGGAATCAGAACACGACTCGATTCGTATCATCCGTTAAACTAGGACCAGTAGCTCATACTGTCTTAGTCGCACTGATGATCACTGTTCTCGGCCTCATTTATTTGACGCAGGCAACACGTACCACTGGGTATGACTACGAATCTCAAAAGATCGATAGTCAGATTGCAGATTTGAACAACCAGAAGAGTGACTTGCAGATTGAAAATGCACGACTCACTGCGCTCTCAACTGTAAAGAGCAGCACTGTTGCACGTGAGATGACCACCCCTGCAAGTACCGAATACGTCCAACAATAATAGGATAAAACCTATATAATATAACAAAGCAATGAAGTTAGAATTACTCAAGGGAAGCCGCACCCGTATCCTCGCCGCCGTGATACTTGCTATCGTGGCTATTTTTGTTGTCCGGCTTTTTTACTTGCAGGTTATTAAACATGACTATTATGTAGGACTCGCAAAGGCTGAGCAAGAGAGTCGTTTTGTTATTCCGGCCAGCCGTGGTGAAATCTATGCAAAAAGTGGCCCCGACACGGTTCCCATGGTGATGAACGAGACGGTGTATACGGTCTTCGCAGATCCTGTGACTATTAAAGATAAGGCAAAAGTCGTGGAGACACTACGACAAATTGCTGGTGGTAACGTTCGAAAAAACTTCGACGCATTACTAGACAAGAAGGACTCTCGCTATCAAGTGTTGGCGACGAAGTTAACGCGTATGCAAGCGGATAAGATTAAAGATGTTGACCTGAGCGGTATAGGCTTCCAAGCGATTAGCCAGCGCGTCTATCCAGAAGGTGCGCTTGGTGCACAGATTCTTGGATTCGTTGATACGACAGGCAAGGGGCAGTATGGGCTGGAAGGTTATAATAACGAAGCTTTAAAGGGTGTCGATGGGTATCTGAAGGCTGTGACTGACGTCAATAACGTGCCGCTTACTATCGGGAACGATAACATTAGTCAGCCAGCTCAAAATGGTAAGAATATTGTGCTGAGTATTGATCGCAACGTTCAGTCGCATGTTGAAAGTGCGTTAGCTGCTGGTATGCAACGAGATGGCGCGAAGAAGGGAAGTGTTCTGGTGATGGATCCAAACAACGGAAAAGTCCTCGCGATGGCAAACCTTCCGACGTACGATCCAGCAAACTATAACCAAGTTGAGGATGTCGCGGCGTTTAATAATGATACAATCTCTGCACCATACGAACCGGGGTCTGATGTAAAGACCTACACACTTGCTGCTGGTATCGATAAAGGTGTCGCAAAGGCAAGCGACACGTTTAATAATACCGACCATATCAAAGTCGATGACATTACCGTTTCAAACGCAACCTTGGGGCACACTGGTAACATTACTTTCCAAACTGCGCTGCTATACTCGCTCAATACTGGTTTTGTGACAATCGCTGAGCGTCTAGGTGACGGGACGAATATCACTAAGAGTGCGCGTGATGTCATGTATGATTACTTCCATAACCGACTTGGCCTCGGTGATCTGACGGGGATTGAGCTTGCTAACGAAGCATCAGGCACGGTCATTTCACCAGATGCACCTGACGGCCAAGGTAACGCAGTACGCTACTCAAACATGGCCTTTGGGCAGGGGCTAGATGCAACGCTTATTCAGGTGGCTTCTGGATTTAGTGCGTTGGTGAACGGCGGAAATTATTACAAGCCAACTGTCATCGACGGCTACATGACTGATGAAGGGTTTAAACAAAACATACCTCCTGTGCCACTTCGTGCAAATGTGGTTGCAAAAACAACGTCTGATCAAGTGAAAGAAGCAACACACGATGCCCGCGCCATATCATTTGGCCACACCGACAAGTCTGGCTACTATGTTGGTGGAAAGACAGGAACCTCGCAGGTGATCGTGAATGGGCAGTATAGTGACAACGAAACAATCGGTACCTACCTCGGATACGGTGGTGGTAGTGAAGATGCGCCGCGATATGTCATAATGGTACAAGTATCGGGCGAAGGCCAAAAGCTTGGGGGCGCCCAAGACGCACTGCCAATCTTCACAGATATTTCCAACTGGATGCTCGATTACTTAAAGATACAACCGAAAGGCTAAACAAAAATGAATTTTACCGTCCAAATCCTCAGTAGTGAATTAACCCGAACCTTTGTTCTGAGTGTTGGTGCCTTTTTACTCGCAATGTTCCTGACCCCTTTATATACCTTTGTCGCGTATCGTTATAAGTTCTGGAAGAAGCAGCGAACCTCTAGTACGACCGGTGAACTATTGACGGTATTCAATAAACTGCATGCAGCCAAGTTCAAGCGAAACATTCCGACGATGGCGGGTATTATTTTCGTGATTGCTATTACCTTTATTACGCTCGTCTTTAACCTAGATCGAGCACAAACCTGGTTGCCACTTGCAGCTCTGGTCGGTGGTGCGGCCGTAGGACTACTCGACGATATTATTAATCTTCGAGGGAGCGGACAGGGTGTTGCTGGGCTTCGTTCAAGCTTTAAGTTTCTTATGATCACGGTTATTGGACTTGGACTTGGGTGGTTCTTTTACCAAAAACTAGGCATTGATGCGGTGCATATTCCGTTCATCGGCGATGTTGCGCTCGGATGGGGGATTGTTCCACTGTTTGCCTTTGCTGTTGTTGCTGCTGGAAACGCCGTGAATATTAGCGATGGACTGGACGGGCTGGCTGGTGGACTTGCGGTGATTGCATTCGGTGCCTTTGGAACGATTGCATTACTACAGGGTACGCCACTTATCGCTGGCTTCTGTTTTACGGTCGCCGGTGCACTGCTTAGTTATCTTTGGTTTAATATTCACCCTGCACGTTTCTTTATGGGTGACGTCGGAAGCTTTGCGCTCGGTGCATCACTGGGTGTGGTTGCGATGCTGACGAACACATTATTCCTGCTTCCCGTTATCGGCATTGTCTTTGTCATCGAAGCAGGCTCAAGTTTGATCCAGATCTTTAGCAAAAAGGTCTTTCACCGTAAAGTCTTCCTGTCTGCGCCGATTCACCATCACCTAGAGGCAAGCGGCTGGCCTGAGACTAAGGTCACGATGCGCTTTTGGGTCATTGCTGCTGTTGCGGGATTCTTCGGTGTGATGTTGGCACTTGCTGGGGGCAACATTTAAGATGCGCGACCGCGGGTGGAGCGCAAAACCGTCGTCGGATGTCGTCCGGCGCCATCGACCCGATTATATGATCGCACTCTATATGGGCATGCTCATGTTGATTGGACTCGTCGTGATCTATGCGATTGGCCCACAACGTGCGAATGTTCTTAACAATGCGATCGGCAGTAATTATTCTGATAGCTACTTCTTTATTAAACAAATGACCAGTCTTGTCTTAGCGATCGTCGCGTTCTGTGCCATCTCTGTTATTCCGTATAAATTTATTTTGAAACATGCAGCCAAGCTGTTGATCCTTGGATTGATCGCCTGTGTGATTTTGTTTATTGCCAGTAAAGCGGGACTTTCGATCGCCGATGCAACCAATGGTGCGAGTCGTTGGTTTAACCTTGGTGTCCTTGGAAGCTTGCAGCCTGCGGAGATTGTGAAGTTCGGACTACTGCTATACCTTGCTGTGTTCCTTGGAACACGAGCGAAAGAAGGAAGAGTCAATGATGTGAAGGCAACCCTTATTCCTGTCGGGGTTATCACTGGTCTCTCATTGCTATTTATCGTTGTGATTCAGAAAGACCTTGGAACCGGTATCGCATTGTCGGCAATCGTGATTACGATGTTATTCATGGCGGGACTCAGTAAAAAGATCGGTGTTGCGTTAGCGGTCACAGTGCTGGTAATTGGTGGATTATTTATCTTTACTGCTCCACACCGCGTTGAGCGTATTGTGACGTACCTGCAAGGTGACAATGTCTCAAGCGAAGAGGCAAACGGTGACTCATACCACATTCAACATGCCAAGATCGCGATTGGCTCTGGTGGGTTAACAGGTGTCGGCATTGGTAATAGTGTCCAGGCAACTGGGTATCTGCCTGAGGTCATTAATGACTCGGTATTTGCCGTCCTCGGTGAAACATTTGGCTTTGTGGGCCTCATTGCGATTATGGCGATATTTGTGGGCCTTCTGCTGCGTTTATTGAAGGTATTAGACCATTTGGTTGATATTCGCTTGAAATTGCTCGTAGCCGGCGTATTTGGCTGGTTTGGCGCCCATGTTATCCTTAATATAGCGGCGATGTTAGGGATTGTTCCGTTAACAGGGATTACCTTACCGCTTATCAGCTTTGGAGGCACCAGCATGATTTTTATTACTGCTGCACTGGGACTGGTATTCCAATTATCGCGGTACACAGTACATGGCTCGAGATTACCAACAATAGAAGGGAACAAGCATGAAGATTCTGGCAGTAGGCGGCGGGTCGGGCGGACACGTTACGCCAGTCGTCGCAGTTCTTAAAGAAATACGCGCAGAGCGGCCAGATGCCGAGCTTCGTTTTTGGTGCGATACTAAATTCGCCCCTCAAGCGCGTGCGACTGTTGCGGCATTTGATCCAACAATCCCTGTACAGACCATTGTGGCGGGCAAGTTCCGTCGGTATTATCATCTGACTGTTTTTCAGCAGTTAACCTGGCCGTCACTGGTGCTACAAAATCTTGGTGATGCGTTCAAAGTGGGCGTTGGGTTTATGCAAAGTTTCTTCAAACTGATTGTCTGGCGTCCCGATGTTGTCTTTACAAAAGGCGGCTATGTCTGTTTACCAGTTGGATTTGCGGCGCACTTACTCCGTATTCCTTTAGTGATTCATGATTCTGATGCGCATCCCGGGCTGACAAATCGCATCCTTTCAAAGTGGGCAACGGCTATTGGGACTGGCGCGCCACTCGAGTACTACGCTTATCCCGCGGCACGTACCACCTATGTCGGTATTCCTATTGCAACAGAATTTCACCCCTATACGTCTGCCGAGCAACTAGCGGCGAAAAAACAGTGGGGGATTGCGACTGATCGACCATTGATTGTCATTACTGGTGGGGGACTCGGTGCAGTGCGTATGAATAATGTCGTGGTAGAAACGTTACGCTCACTACAACAATTGGGATCTGTCGTATTAGTTTCAGGAACAGGGCAGTATGATGAATTGCGTGCGTTGTTGCCTGAAAATAGTGAGCAGTTCCAGCTGTACCCTTTTGTCACAAATATGTATAGCCTTCTCGACGCAGCGGACGTTGTGGTGACGCGTGCTGGTGCGACAACTATTTTGGAACTTGCTGCGCTTGAAAAGCCAACAATCTTGATTCCAAATGCAAAATTAACGGGTGGTCACCAATTAAAGAATGCTGCCGTGTATGAAGCGGCTGGTGCCGTAACAGTCATTAATGAAGATCTTTTGGACGAACATAAAGAATTATTAGCACAAGAAATTAAGCTACTCCTGTCAGAACCCGAAGCGACAAAAGCAATGGCGCGTCGATTCAAGGCATTTAGTAAGCCGAATGCCGCAAAAGACATGGCTGGACTAATCCTGCGCGCAGTCCGTAATCACCGATAATACCCCGCTATATACCGACAAATAAGCTATAATAACCATAGCCATGATACAGTTTAAATCGAAAGCTAAAAACGACCTGCCACGTCGTCGACAAACTTCTGATTTTGTTCGTACTCCTGCTGCTGTGGATCAAAATACACAGTTCCGGCGCAACCAAACGCTGAGTGGCGTCAAACGCCCTGAATCTGAACCTGTGTCTGAACGTGCCCGGATGCATCATCTGGCGCGCCGCCGTCGTCATGTGGGCGCTGTTTTCACGCTGGTGCTCGCTATTATTATTGTCCTTGGTGCACTTCTCAGTCAATTTACTGGTCAAGTGGTTGTGGCGGGCTCTTCGGCGGCCCTCACGCAAACGATTCAACCAGATAAATATGAAAAAGCTATTAACGATTATTTGGCGATTCACCCTGTAGAGCGTCTACGTTTTGCGTTAAATGAGACTGCCTTAAGCCAGTACGTCTCAAGTATCCTCCCAGAGGTATCGCACGTAAAATTAACCTCTACAGACAGTATTGTGCAGTCTAATTTCACATTAACCCTGCGTAAGCCTATCGCTGGATGGCAGATTAATGGCCACCAGTACTACGTCGACGAATCGGGGGTAGTGTTTGAAAATAACTACTATGAGACCCCTACTGTACAGATCGTCGATCAGAGCGGTGTTTCCCCGGAGCAGGGGACAATCGTTGCGAGTGCTCGCCTTCTGAGCTTTGTGGGACGAGTTGTCGCGCTGGCAGGGCAGGGGAGTTATACCGTTACCCAGGCTATCCTTCCATCGGGCACAACTCGCGAACTGGATGTACAATTAAAAGATGTTGCGCCACGCGTGAAATTATCAATCGACAGGGGAGCGGGGGAGCAAGTCGAAGATATGATTCGATCCTTAACGTATTTAAAGTCTCAGGGGAAAAATGCACAGTACGTTGACGTGAGGGTATCAGGCCGCGTCGTCTATCTATAGGTCTGTTTGCTGAGTGAAGTAAAAATGCATACCCCCACTCTCCTCTTTTCTTTTAAGGCGATGTTCTATTTTTGTTCTACTATTTATATTTGTGTAAAAAAACATATAACAATACACAAATAGCAAAAAGTCAAAAAAGAGAGTAGTGGAGGAGGATAGGGGGAGTAACGATTTTATTTCACGGACCTGTAATGATATGCGTCGTGTATATATCTGGTGTGGATAACTATAGCAATGCGACGTTAAATACAACGCTCTTATAGTGGGGCTTGAGGATTTAGTTGAGGCATACAAGTATGACGGTATTAACGGTGTAATATATACGTACATAATGAGTTGTTAGCAATAACAGAGATAAACTGCTAATACTACCCCTTTCGAGACGTATAAGTAATCAACTATATATACTATAGTCTATGTCGTAAAAGATATATTGTGCGACGTTAAGTCTCTATTCCAACCACGATTACTATTACGTTAACTATCGCTTTCATTCTCATGATTTGATCCTTTGTTTTTATATATCGCTACTACGTTCTGTGTTTGGCTGGCGAATTGCCTGTTGGCTTTGCGCCGGCTGCTTATAAGTCAAATGTTTGTTTATACTATGTGCGCATGTTGGCTTATTACTGATGTTCTAATTTTGTTCTATTAACTTTTAGAACAAAATGCTTATGCTTGCAATGCTGAAGCTATCCCCCACAATTGAATGCACTATATTTATGAAAGATTTAATTAAAAAATATTTAAAAATTATTAATGATAACGGCACAATCATTACTATTGCTGCTGGTGTCGTTCCTTTGATGGTTGCGTTGATTATGGCAATGTATTTCAGTCGTGGTAATATGGCCCTCGCAAACTATCTGATTCAAGAAGTGGGTATTTTCCAAATCTGGAGTAGCGCCCTCGTATTGGTTGCGTTTTCGTTGTTGCAAGTAGCGCTGGTACTGTTAGTATTTAGCACTGAGCGTCAGCAACAGCTTGAGAAATATGTTGGCGGCGTTGGAAGGACGCTGGTCATAGCGCTCAGTTTCGTTATTGTGCCTCTTATTACATTTTTAGGGCCTGTGATTGGAAACTTATTCGGTTGGATGACTATTAAATTCACTCCAAAGTTGGCAAAGAAAATAGCGACAAATGCTCAGGCAAATTATCGCAAAATGTATATTGTGATCGCAACCGTTGTTCTTTATCTAGGGATTATTGCGTACCCACTCATTCCACCGAGTGAACTAACGTTGAAAGACAATAAAAAACAAACTGTTATCGTGTTATCTCACAAAGATAATGGCTATTTAGTTATGGATACAAAAACGAGGGGTTTGTCTAAAATTCAGCAAGAGGATGTCACTAATGAAAAGATTTGCGAAAGTAAATCTTCTGCAATATGGTATCTTGGCACACTCGTGTCAGTAATTAACCATCTTTCTCATCATGACATTCTTCCTGTGTGTGAAGACTGACGATAGGGCTAGAAGTTTATTTAGATTCGTTGCGTAGCTTCTCTTCAAGCGCTTTGCGGGCCTTCTTGGTTGAGAGACGGGCATAGACTGCAAAGCCGATGACAAATAAGACAACTGCTGTTGCTACTATTCCAAAAATAAAATGTACTGCTTCCATATGATTCTCCTTTATTCCTGCGGTGCTGCAGGTTTCTTTTTACGGGTTCGGGTGCGCTTTCGCTTCGGTTTGGGAGCTTCCTCCCCTGCTTCACCCGTTGTTGGCGTTGCGGATCCAGATCCAAAGGCGGGCGTCACAACTTGTTGTACGGCCACCGCCCCACTATCGACGGGCCAGCTTTTTGCTTGAGTCTGTGACTGTGGTTTTGGCTGTGATTGCGCTGCGCCTTGCTGCTGCATCTGAATTGCCTCTGAGATTTCTACTTCTACCTCTGCACGAGGGCGGCTGTAGTTACGTCGTGTGTTCTCGATAATGAGCGCTGTGTTATCAATCTGTTCTGGAGGGAGCGTTAAAGTGGTCGCACTAAAGGCAGGTGCCTTCTCTCCCCCAATAACCATGTTGATGATAAAGTGTCGGTTGTGCATCTGTAGGAGGTCTTGCGCTTCGAACTGCGGTTCAAATTGCTTCGCCAGAATTGGTGAGTCATCCGCAGAAACACGGAATGAAATCATGGTTCCGACGTTACCAAAGACGGCATCACGCACGGTGTCGGTCATCTGTGAAATGTACTGGTTTGCGACAGTCAGGTTAAGGGCATATTTACGTGCCTCGGATAGAATAGTGGCGAATGAATCGGTGGCGAAGTTTTGGAATTCGTCCACGTACAGATAGAATGGACGACGGTCTTCGATGTTCGGGATGTCGGAACGGCTCATGGCGGCAAGCTGGATCTTCGTCACCAGGAAGGCACCAAGGATGGCAGCATTGTCTTCACCGATAAGTCCCTTTGAGAGGTTCACGATGAGGATCTTACCCTCGTCCATGATCTCGCGGATGTTGAAGGTCGATTTTGGCTGGCCGATGATGTTACGGATGATCGGGTTGGCCGTAAAGGCACCGACCTTGTTAAGAACTGGGGCGATTGCTTCTGATTGGAATTTATCATTCCAGCTCGCGAACTCAACGTTCCAGAACTGCAGCACGACGGTGTCGGTTGAGTACTCGAGTGTCTCTTTACGGAACTTCTTGTCCGTCAGCATACGGGTAATATCGAGCATGGTTGTTGATGGACGATCAAGCAGCGCAAGAATGGTGTATCGAAGGATATATTCCAGACGTGGCCCCCATGACTCGCCGAACATACGCTTGAGCACGCCGATGACTTCTGATGAGATGTTCGTCTTTTGGCTTGGGTTAGTGACCTCAAGTGGGTTAAATCCTAACGGGAAGGCGGTGTCGGCTGGGTTGAAGTAGACGACCTCGTGCATACGGCTGCCGGGAATGAAACGCATATTATCGACAGCGAAGTCACCGTGCGGGTCGATGATAGCGTACCCATGGCCGTGGAAGATGTCACTGAGGGCGAAGAGCTCAAGCGTACCTGACTTACCTGCACCGGTCTGTCCAATAATGTAGACGTGACGTGAGCGGTCTGAACGCAGCATACCGAACTGGTGGTTGATGCCGCGGAAGTTCGTCAGTCCAAAGGCGCTGATGTTCTCGTCGATCGCGGTGTTGCCGGTGATAATAGGAAGCTTTGCAGGTGGTTCTGCAGTCTTTGATGAGGCCCAGACAATGTTAGGGGTTTCCACGTTGGTGTGTGGCAAGTGGAAGACACTGGCGAGCTCTTCGATGTTCAAAATAAAGCCACCACGACCAAATGATCGCTGGCGGTATTTAATAAGATCTTCAGGCTTGAAGCTGGCGCTTGAAACCTTAAATCCATTTAAATTCGTACTATTGTATTGTTTGAATGTTCCGACAATTGCCTGCATGCGTTGTTTAGCGATCGTTGTGTCTTCGCCGAGGTATGCTAAACGAATTTTGACCTGGTAGCCAAGTTTTGCTGCTTTTGTTTCTGCTTCAGAGATACGTGTTTTGTTACGATCAGACAATTCTTTTGGTGCAGCGGCTTTTGCTGATTCTTCAGGCGGTTTCCAGAGTGCTTCGAAGAGGCCTGCGAAGAAGGCTGCTCCCCCACCGCTGCCGAGAAGACTCGTTTTACCAGCTTTGACACCCTTGATCCAACTTTCAGACTGTTTGTGCCAATCGTCAGCGATAGGACGAACCAGGATCTGAATCCAAGTTTCTTCACCAGTTGTCTCGAGTTTGGCGAGTGTTCCGGTGATACCGGCGAGTGGGTCGACTTCGAAGTTTTGGAAGGTTTTAATTGGGAGTGCTTCGTTTTCGGTCAGCACGATTTCGGACGTATAAATCACGCTGTGTTCCCTCTCGTGGGCAACGTAATCTTCGTCGGCATCGCGGATTTGAACGGTAGGATACTGAGAGTAGATTTGGCTTTCGACGAAACTACGGAGTGGCTTTGGTACCCAAGCGTAGAAACGGATTTGGCCGTTGACTGAGGCGACCTCAAAGCTGAGGTGCTCTTGGATACCGTTATTGAGTTTGAGTTCTGACTTGTCGCGAAGAATACCGTGAAGGCTGGCAAATAATTGCTCTGCAGCAAGTTCTTGCTTGTCGTTTGTCTTTGGAATTTCGAGTATCAAAAGGTCGCTCTCGACGTCGGGAGCGGCTTGTTCAACCTTGCGGTAATTGCGCCACGTTAAAAATCCGAGGACGATAACGATGGGTAGCCATACGTACCACTGGAGGAAAAAATTAAGAATGGTGCCGATAATACTCATACTGTCTATGTTATTCTCTCACCTCTGGTGTGATTAGGCAATAACCTTAGTTTTGGGGGTCAAGTGTGTAGGTCGCTTTAGCAACTCGCTTGAACTGCGGTTTGCTTTGGAGGTTCAACAGAATAGTTGTCTCTTTGACTTGGCGACTCTTGAGGACACGCTTGACGATTTCATCGCGGTGCAACGGTTCAGTTGAGTCACGAAGGACTTGGGCGATGATGTCAGAGACGGTCCCCTTGCTGTAGCCCCAGTTGTCGAGGGCGTAGATGCCACGACCAATAAGGACGAATCGCTTGTCTTTAATAAGTTCGTTGTGAATCGCCTGTGTCGTCACATCTTTTCGTTTGAAGCTAGAGTCTTTGATACTCTTTGCGATCTCTGAAAAGTGCAGTGGCTTTTTGTTTTCTGCGAGGATCACGTAGATCTTGTCACGGATGTTTTTTGGGTTAACCGTTGGCCATTTCGTGAGGCCCCAGCTGTCGCGAAGGTGTGCCAGTTGCTTGCTGATGCTTGCGAGTGCTGATACGTGGCTTGGGTGCTCGTAGCTAAGCTTGTCGTGGAGCTGGTCAAGGGTCATGGGTTCTTTGTTTTCCTTGATGGTTTTCACGATTTCATCGACTTGTGAGCGGATCTTTTTCTCGTCACCGTATTCAGCGATACCAACAGCGCTGTAGTAGTTGTCGTTTTCGTCAACAACGGTCAGGCCAGGCGCAAGTGTCGCGATAAAGGCAACGTGGGCACGCTCTTGTTGGTTAGTAGTGCGACCGTAAAGCTTGTCTGCGAGGTCCTGTGTTCGAGCGACACGACCCATTTCGCTAAGCGTGCGAATGAAGGTCTTTTCAAGAGTAGTGACGGCTTCGGTCTTGCCTTCTTCAGCGGCGATTTTAAGACGAATAAGGATAGCTTTTTCAAGCTGACGAACGCGTTCACGAGTGATGCCAAGCAGCTCACCGATTTGTTCAAGCGTTTCACGGCGGTCATAAAGGCCAAAACGACGAGTGATAATTTCTCGTTCTCGTTCTTGTTCAATCAGTGATAATACGTCAGTGACGCCTGATTTTAGGTCTATGCCCGGCTGTTTTTGGTCGCTTGCGTCGCTCATTGTCTAGTCTCTCTCCCCGCCACACCTCAGGAATTAAATGTTATTTCTCTATGCTTATCATTATACAAGATAGTTGGAATAATGTCAAACATTTATAACAATATGATTGATTTAACTTGATTATAGCATGAAATAGACACCAGCTGTAAATAGTGTTGTGATGCTTTAGTTATCCACAAGATGTGGTATTGCTTGTTTCTAACATCCCCCACTACGGAGCGTTAAATCATCTGTTACATGCCATTTGAGGTCGCTATAAGTGGCATAGGTAGCTTCAACACAATACCAAGGTTGTGGTTGCGGAGTTGGTAAGGATTCCATGATAACTCCCCCATTTCCAGAGGTTGCCCAACTATCCCAAAAAGTGGTAATGGGATAGGTGCCACCTTGCCTGGTTTGGCGGTCGACAAGCTCGTGATAGAAGTTTTTGACTACTGTTTCTTGCGATTTATTATAGCTATCGCTGGTTGAAAAATTGTCGGCATAACTGAGCAGTGTCGTGTCGCTCAGCGGCGTATTGTAGACCTTTGAATCCCAGCCGGTAATCTGCATATTACCGTGATTCCAGTTGCCACAGCCTGTAATATAATCTTTGGTTTGTCCACCCTGATTCTGCCCTTTCCCGAGGCCTTCGCTGACGAGATCTTGGCAAATTTGAGACATCAATACTCCGTTTTGGACAGGGGTAAGCGGGCCACTTGCACCATAGTAGTTGATCGTTCCTGAGTGTTGAAGTGACAAACTGACGTTCGGTGAGGCTTGGATTGTACTCGGGAGTGTTGTTGGGTAAACGCCTCCGTTTGCAAGGGCAGATCGCTGCATTTCTGTCGACACCTGATCGAGGTCAGATTTGATGGCCTTATCTGCAGCATTTTTTTGAACGTTATTGTAAGCAATGATAGAGATTGCCGCCAAAATACCAATCACGACGATGACGATAATCAGCTCGACGATAGTGAACCCTGATTTTCGTTGGCGTGAGCGGTATGTCTTCATTGTTCTAGCTTAGCATGAGCGGTATCTGTTTTGACCTCTGAAACTAAAAGAGTCCGCATCATCGACACGAAGGCTCTTTTAGTCCTTGGCGGATGATGCGGACGGATGTCCCTTCTTATGTCTAGGTTGTTTTATCGAGGTGTTCCCCTACTACTGCTACGCGCGTACTATTTTTGTAGTTCGACGCTAGTCGGTAGCGATGTGGAATGGGGGTATCGATAGGAATGGTATACCAGACTTCCCCTTCCGGGTCATGCTGATCTTTGATTAAAACAATTGGTCTGACGGTGGGTTTCACCTCCGTCTCCTCTCTAGATTGTTGGGTACGTGCAGGGATAAATGCCGTGCAATGTTCAAAAGAACTATTATAATTATAGCATAAATACGTTTAAAAAGCAATAACCGGACAGTGTCGCTGCCCGGTTATTGGTGAGTAGAATTGTTATTTTTTCGCGGCTGGTTTTCGTTTTGCCGTGACTTTTTTGGCTGCAGGTTTCTTTGCGGTGGTTTTTGTCGCTGCACCACGCTTTGCAAAGCGTCCCTTTGCGACAGGTGCATCAGCGAGCATTTGCTTGGCTTGATCGTGTGTGATCTCTTCTGGTTTTTGGTCCTTAGGGATCTTTGCATTCTTCTTGCCATCGGTAATGTAAGGGCCGTAGCGGCCGTTCAATACCTTGATACCATCACCGAAGTCATTGATGTTCTTCTCTGCCTCAGACTTGAGCTTAGCAGCGTATAGTTCTTTTGCTTGTTCGAGAGTAATATCGTGCGGATCAATTGGTTTGATGCTGACGAAAAGCTTGTCGACTTGGATATATGGACCGAAGCGACCGATGTTTGCTTTGATGTCTTTGCCGTCTTCGGTTTGTCCGACGAGTCGAGGAAGTTCGAAAGCTTTTAGTGCTTGTTCGAGAGTTACTGTTTCAATACGAGCACCTGCTGGCATAGGAGCGAACTGTAATTTCTCTTCCTTATTTTCAGGATCGCCAAGTTGCAACATAGGACCGAAGCGACCAAAACGCGCAGAAATTGGTTTGCCAGATTTTGGATCGATGCCAATTTGGGTTGCCTGAGCAACTTGTGAGCGGTCAATACCACCAGAGTTTTCGATCAGCTTGTGGAATGGTTCGTAGAACTTTTCAAGCATGACGTTACGTGCGAGCGCACCGGTTGCGATCTTGTCGAAGTCTTGTTCAACGTCGGCAGTAAAGCCGTAGTCGACGACCTGTTCAAAGTGGTCCGTCAGGAAGTCGCTAATCATTTGGCCAACACCAGTTGGGACGAGCTTTCCCTTGTCAGAGCCTGTCTTTTCTTTAATAACGACTCGTTCGACGTCTTGCGTGGCACCGCCAGTCAGTGTGATGACATCACGTTCTTCGCCTTCGCCATCACCCTTTACAACGTAATCACGGGCTTGGATAGTGGCAATAATTGTCGCGTAAGTTGAAGGACGACCAATGCCGAGTTCTTCGAGTTTCTTAACCAGTGATCCTTCTGTAAAGCGCGCTGGTGGGCGGGCAAAGGTTTGCTTTGCGAGGACGGATTGTAGATCAAGCGCGTCACCAGATTCCATCGCAGGGAGGATGTCTGGATCTTTTTTACCAGCACCGTAGACTTTTAAGAAACCAGGGAAGACAATGACTTCACCCTTTGCTTCAAAGACTTGTGAGCCGGTACTGACAGTGATGGTGACCGTTGTCTTTTCAAGTTTTGCAGGAGACATTTGGCTGGCAAGTGCGCGGTTACGAATCAGGTCGTAGAGCTTTTGGTCGTAGTCGTTACTACTTCCCTTCACGGCCGACATGTCGGTTGGACGAATTGCTTCATGGGCTTCCTGGGCGCTGGCGTTCTTGGTTTTGAACTGTCGAACCGTTGAGTATTCAGGACCGTACTGACTCGTGATGTAATCTTTGGCTGCAGCAATTGCTTGGCCGCTCAGGTTGACTGAGTCAGTTCGCATGTAGGTGATCTTACCTTCTTGGTAGAGTTTTTGAGCAGATGACATAGTCGCACGGGCACCAAAGCCAAGTTTTGAGTTGGCCTCTTGTTGTAATGTACTGGTTGTAAATGGTGCACCAGGATTGCGTGTTCCAGGAGTTTTGGTGACGTTGCTGACGGTGAACGTCGCACCTTTCAGTGATTCAAGGAATGCTTGCGCAGCTGCTTCGGTATCGAAACGATCGGGTAGTTCTGCTTTGACGAGCTCGCCGTCATGCATAAATTCAGCAGTGACCTTGAACGTGAATGAGCCTTCAAACTTTTGGATTTCACGTTCGCGTTCAACAAGAAGGCGGACAGCTGGTGATTGGACACGACCGGCAGATTTACCACCAGGTACTTTTTGCCAAACGACTGGTGAAAGCTCGAATCCTACGAGACGGTCAAGGATCTGACGTGCTTGTTGTGCAGCAACCAGTTGCATATCTACATTGCGAGGTTCTTTAATAGCTGCCTCGATGGCAGGCTTTGTGATTTCGTGAAAGACAATGCGCTTGGTGGTGAGTGGATCAAGACCGAGGACTTCGCAAAGGTGCCATGCAATGGCTTCCCCTTCGCGGTCTTCATCGGTTGCAAGCCAGACTTGTTCAGCTTCTTTGGTGGCTTTCTTAAGTTCGGTGATAGTTTTCTTTTTATCTGGGTCGATTTCGTAAGTTGTAAGGAAATCATTCTTTACATCAATAGGAGGAGTGCCGGTTTTCGTCTTCTTGGCGATCGAGCGAATGTGGCCGATACTTGAGAGTACTTTAAAGTCACTACCGAGGTATTTCTCGATAGTTTTGGCTTTTGCTGGGGACTCTACAATTACTAAGTTTTTTGCCATTTTTATCCTTCATTCTGCTCGTGTTTGCTTAACCAGCTAAACACAAGGCTCGACTTTACACAACTTAGTCTGCTTTGTAAATGGCTGTAGAAAATACTATAGACGGAAATTATTACATATATATGAAATGGAAAAGGCCGCCCTTACTTTCTTTGCAGAAAGGTTGGGCGGCCAAGACCAATGGTTTAACTAAAGAGTCGGTTGACGATGTTCGTCATACCGATGAGTAGATCGCGTTCGACGACATCCTTGCCGCCCGTGGGTAGCATGTGCTCGATGACACCGTCGATGTCCACGATTTTGCACAAGTAGCTACGGTACTCATCGCACACGGCGAATTCCACTCTGTGCATGATCACGGATTCGAAGATGATAATGCAGCGACAATTGTCGCCGCTGATTGAGCCGATGGTCTCGTAGTACACCTGTGTGGTGCTGAGACGTTCATCGGAATCCAAATCATCGGTAATACCGACCGAGATGGGGTGATGCAGCGATTCGAGTTTCACCTTGCCGCCTTCAACACGTTCCTTGAGGGTCGTCAAAGCTTGTCGTGCAGAAGAGAGCTGTCGCGCACTGATGGTTGATGCCATTTGTTACTCCTAGTTTGTGTCCAAAGGTCTCGCGGAACTCGCGAGACCCATCTTTCGAGATGAGCCCCCAGTAAGCTCTACGCTGATTGTATATTATAGCACTTATGGTATATAAAGTCAATATTCTTCTCTGTTATATCACTGTCCACTGATTCCCGCCCAAACTTCTAATAAGTCCCTGGATTTCCAGCATGGTGAGTGTCTGAGAAAAAACATGAGGTGCTAGTTGTGATGCCTGCTGGAGTGCATCACCATCACGAATTCCCGATTGCAGTAACTTAATCAGTAAGATTTCTTGCGGATTCGAACCAAGGTTTAATGTCATCTGCGTCTCGAGTTGCTGGGGGGCAATGACCTGCAAAATATCATCAATATTAGTAACGGGGTGCGCGCCTTGCTGGATTAATCTATTGGGACCAACCGACAGTGGGCTTGTAATATTACCAGGGACGGCGAAGACTTCTTTGTTTTGTTCGAGGGCATGTGCGACGGTAGCGAGTGTCCCGCTGCGAGATGCGGCTTCTGTAACGACCACAGCATCTGCGAGGCCACTGACAATGCGATTTCTGGCGAGAAATTGGAAATCACGCGCTGGTGTTCCTGGTGGATACTCGCTAATTAATGCTCCTCCGTTATCGATAATATCTTGGGCAAGTTTGCGATGCGATGCGGGGTAGATCGAATCGAGCCCATTTGCGAGTATGGCAATGGTGGTTCCGCCGGCCTCAATTGCCGCCTTATGAGCAATGGCATCAATGCCTAAAGCGAGACCGCTTACAATAATAATTCCCTTTTGGGCCAATTTATAAGCTAAATTAAAGGTTACTTCTTTACCATAAGCTGTGGGTTTCCTTGTCCCTACGATTGCCACCACTGGAACCCGTTCTGATGGAAGTATTCCAACGAAATACAACCTTTTTGGCTTAAGCGCAATAGTGTCGATGATCTGTAAGAAAACAGCCTCATCTGGTGATATGCTATTGATTTTCATAGATTTTGTTTTAGTAAGTATTGACTTATTGTCAAATACGTGCTAAGATTCATAGCGATTGGTTAGTCCTGCGAGGTTAACCAAGCACCTTATACCCCCTATTCTAACTTATGTTAGGTTACACATATGGTGTTCTCGTAGTAACTACCCTCCACTGCGAGAGCCTTGCCTCGGCATGCCAGCCTTATGTGTATACTAATCCCTTTAACGCCTTATCCTTACAGATGAGGAATCCCAATTATTGGAATCTCAAGTATAGTGACTATACAGTAGTGGCCCTCCTTGTGAGAGTCAGGCGCGCACCATACATAGATTATCGGTTCGCGACGCTTCACTGAGATTTCAGGGTGGGTTAAAGGGTAAAATACGCTCACAGTGATGCCCACCCTTACTGTGAGCGTTTTTTATTGGAAACTTATTAACTTATACGCAAAAACTCCCTCAATTGAGGGAGTTTTATATTCAAAAAAAGTGTGCCAGGGCGGCGCGGGGAAAAGCATCCCGCACCGCCCTGAGGCAGGCATCACTCATTCACTAGGGTTCAGATCGAGCTTGAAAAGCTCGAGTAGCGAACGCCTGATGTCGACTAATGCCACGAGGTCAAACTCCAGTAGTCCGTCGATCCATATGACTTCGAAGGGACCTCGCTTTTTGCGCTGCAGAACAAGTCCGTAACGCGTGATGCGAATACCTTTGACGAGCTCGATGTAAGGTGTTCGACGGTACGTATGTTTATAGACCTTTACCTTGATGCGCTCGGTACTTCCTGTCAGCTGCGTGACGTGCGGCCGGAGGTTTTCCGTCAACTCAAGTATTTCTTCTGCTTGCTTTACCTCATGAGATTCAGCGATGACAGACATGGTAATCCTTCCGATCGGGTGTGATACCTGCTGTTACAGTATACCTCGTCCCCTCTTGTAGGGAAAATCTAAACAGAGGCGCTGGAAGGTTCAAGTGTGCCGGCGACGAATTTTTCAATCAATGTGATGGCGTGAGGAATGATGTCTTTTTCGAGTTTTTCGAACTCTTCTTTTGGAAATGTCCCAAGGACAAAATTAACATCATCCATTTTGTCCCGCAGGTCGGTCCAAATACCAATACGGATACGGGCATAGTCTGGTCCAAGGTGTTGATTGAGGCTTTTAATACCATTATTACCTGCATCGCTGCCATTTTCACGTACACGAATCGTGCCAAGAGGCAACGCGAGGTCGTCATGCACCACGAGGAAGTCCTGTGCGGGGTTTAGCTTGTAATAATCCATGAGTGTCCGCGCAACGAGTCCGGTGTCGTTGTAGTAGCTAAGGGGCTTTACGAGGAGGACTTTTTCGCCATCAATGGTGACGTCAGTAATGCGGCCTTTGTACTTATCAATATCGCGCCACGTGGCACCATATTTTTCATCGAGCGCGTCCAGCACCAAGAACCCCGTATTGTGCCGGGTTCGAGTATATTTTGCGTCGGGGTTGCCTTGGGCAAAGATTATCTTCATGTCTTTATTCTACTACATTGATTTTATTGAGATTAGTGGTATAATTACCTTTGTCTTTTCATGCTATATTCGCATCTATCGAGAGGGGTTTCTATGAAAGACATGGCGTCAATTAATTGGCGCAACATAGGAAGATGGCTAGTCACGATTGTGCCGCTAGGAATATTTCTGACGGCTTACGTCTTGCTGTTGATCTTCGTCACGATGCATAGCATCTGGGGCAATCTTCTACTGGGGGCGTTGTTTACGCTTGGTGGGCCGATTCTCTGGCTATATGTCATCAGCAGATTTGGTCCTGTTCACAAGATAGTGCCATCATCAGGCTGGGGTGACAAACCCTTCTGGGGGTTCGTCATAATCCTTGCAACCGCTGCTTGGCATTTCGTCGCAAGTGCATTAGCATGGCCAGAAGTCCGTGTGCTGATGGCCTACGCGCCGTTGCTAGTAGTGCTATTCGTCCTGTGGTGCATGGGGTTTCGTCGCAAGCCTGTCGAAGAGGAAGTTTCTCTCGACATCAAGCAGCACGCTTCCCGAGAGCCATAAAGCTCACCGTCTCACAAGAACGCATCTTGTAATCGTGAGAAAGCCTCACGTCCCTGTCGTTCATTCGACAGGGTTATTTTTTTGGATTTTTTCGGGCTTGAGCTTGTGCTTCGGCTTCTTTAATCTTTTCGATTTTTTGCTTTTTCGCAAGGTCACGCAATGTAATACGTTCTTTTTCAGCAAGAATCTTTGCTTCGTTCTCTGCCTTTGCTTTGTTGACCGGTTCTTCACCAGCGGCGATACGAGCTTTGTTTTCTTTAACTTGGTGTTCGTCGATGAAGCTAAATTTAATAGGAGTTCCGATGAAATCAAAGGCATCACGCCAGTTACGTTCAAGGTATCGTTTGTATGACCAGTGAAGGAATTTGAGGTTGCTTCCGTGAATCACGAACCATTGAGGAGAAACATCTGTTTGCACAACGTAACGAAGCCGTGGGAATGTATTCTTGAGACCTGCAGGCGGGTGCTTTTGAACCGCACGTTGCAAGACGTCGTTGAGTTGGCGAGTCTTTAGTTCAACCATACGTCGTTCATGAATCTCAAGTGCAAGGTCGAATAGTTTTGTGACGTTTTGTCCAGTCACGCTACTTGTAAAGATAAGCGGTGCCCATGGTACGAACTCGAAGTTACGGGCAATTTTTGGTGCGAGGTCGTCACGCGTGAAGGCATCTTTGTCTTCAACGCTGTCCCATTTGCTGACAACGATCACGAGGCCCTTGCCTGCTTCGTCGATAATACCAGCGAGACGTTGGTCAAGTGCGGTGTTGAGTTCGTTCACGTCCATAAGGAGGAAACAGACATCAGATTCTTCAATTGCCTGAAGCGTTCGAAGGACTGAGAATTTCTCGATGCCCACTTCTTGCTTACCGGGTTTTCGCATACCGGCCGTATCGAGGATTTCGATGTTTTGGGTTTTGTATTTTACAGCAATGCGGTTAATGTCACGAGTGGTCCCGGCGATGTTTGCAACGATAGCTTGTTGCTTGCCTGCGAGGGTGTTAAAGAGGAAGCTCTTTCCAACATTTGGACGACCAATCAACGAAACGCGAAGAACGTCGCGAGTTGGCTCGTCTTGTTCGATAGGAATAATTTCGGTGATTTTTTGAAGTGTGTCTTCGATACCAATGTTGTGCTCAGCACTGGTGCGGATAATGTCTTTAATGCCAAGACGACGGAATTCGTCTGTTGCGATGCTGCCGGCAAGGTCAACTTTGTTGATGAGGAGGAGGACTGGTTTTTTGCTTTTTAGGGCTTTCTTTGCAACGATGCGGTCTTCGTCACTGACGTAGCGTGTGCCATCGACGACGACCATAATGACGTCGGCTGCAGCGGCAGCTTCTTCGATTTGCTCTTGGATCGATGCTTCGAATTCATCGGCAGCATCTTTGAGTCCAGCGGTGTCAACGAGCCAGAATGTGTGATCTTCGTAGCTGACTTTACCAAGGACGTTGTCACGAGTGGTACCGGCTTCTTTCGCAACAATTGCCTGACGAGACCGCACGAAACGGTTAAAGAGCGAACTCTTGCCGACGTTCGCTTGTCCAATGATTGCAACTGTAGGAAGTTTAGTAGCCATATCAGATGATAATTATAACAGAGGTAGCTTATTTTTGCGAGCATAAGCAGCATCGGTTTTCAAAAGGGTTGCAAAACAGATTGACGGGTGTACTATAAAAGTCTATGCAACACTCAGAACGAATCCCCTTTACGGTGCCGGAAGATTTGCGGATTGCAAATAAGACAGCACGAGTCGATCCTAACAAGGATTTCCCCTCTGATGCCGTCGCCAATGTCTTTACGGACGATGGTCACCTCCTGTCGTTTCGAATGTTTAAAAAAGGTCCAGAACAGCCGGATTATCTGATCTCTCTTGTCGATTCCAAGCCACCGATTACCACCTACCCTCCTGGTGAAAAAGAAGTCTATGTGAAAGAAGATTTGATTGCAGTTGGGAAAGAATTCACCCTTGATTCAATGTTCCCTATCGTGATCGGTCGGACAACGTTCCGTGCGATGAAGATTTTTTCAAACGTTGATACGCTGATTGTCCCGCTTGATGATCACCCTTCAAATACCGCTAAGGACGTCGAAGAAGCGATTTAGCTAGAGTTTTTCAACAATAGAAAACTCGCCAGGCTTTATATCACCGAGTGAATAATGTCCAAAGTCTGTTCGATGGAGTCGAACAACATTGTAGCCAATAGAGAAAAAGGTCCGACGAATCTGACGATTTCGTCCTTCGTGCATCGTGACAATCCAATTTTCTCGACTGTCATCGGCGCGTTCAAGGCTAAGCTGGCTTGGTCCATCTTCGAGTTGAATGCCGTGATCGGCGATCATTTGTTGATGCAGTGGCGCCAGTGGAATATCGAGAGAGATCTCGTATTTCTTTGTCTTATAAAATTTAGGGTGCGTCATCTGGTACGCAAAGTCACCATCGTTGGTGAGGAGCATCAGGCCGCTACTGTCTTTATCAAGGCGTCCAACTGGCTTTAACGAGTGATATTTCTCTGGCAGAAGGCTGTAGATGGTGGGAGTATCCCCTTGCTGTTTACGGGATGAAACATAGCCAATTGGTTTGTTAAGCGCAATGTATTCGAAATCAACCGCAGCGCCAAGAGGCTGGTTGCGGATCGTGATTTCGTCGCCTTCTTCGAAGCGTGCACCAAGGGTCACTTTTGCGCCATTTACTTTGACATGGCCATAATCAATAAGTTCGTCGGCTTCACGACGGGAGATGCCCATTTGGAGGGCAAGATGTTTATTAAGACGTTCTCTCATTGGCTCAGTATACCATTACTAGAGGTGAAGCGGGTTAAATGCCCGGTTGAGGAGGAAGTGGTGGCTGAGGCGGTGTTGCATACTGCGTTGGTGCGGCTGGAGGGACAGCAGGCGCTGCGGGTTGCTCAAGGCTTTGAAGATGTGCGTTCAATTCTTGGTTCATCTGTGCAGCGATATCTGCGACACCTGGAGTGCCATTAAGTCCGGCTGCTGAAGGAAGCGGATTGATGATACGGTCACCGAGCCCTGCTGGAGGATCTGACGAGAAAGGCGCAGTTGGCTCTGGTAGTGTGACTGATGGCGGGAATGTGACTGGCGTAGGGGCTGGTGCAACAGGCGCGGGGGCTACAGGGGCTGGCGCTGGCTCAAAGACGGGCGCTGTAACGGGAGCGGGCGCAGCGGCATACGGTTGTGGAGCTGGGGCAACTGGAGTTGGCTCAACTGGGAACGCTGGGGTTGCAGGCGCAACAGGCGCAGGAGCTGGTTGCTCGTACGCAGGCGCGGCAACAGGTGCGGGCGCAACTGGAGCAGGAGTAGGTTCAAATACCGGCGCTACTGTTGGTGCAGGCGCTACAGCTGGTGTCGCTGGCTCGTATGCGGGCGCAGGAGCTGCTATGGGTTGTGGAGCTGTTTCGTAGACAGGAGTTGGGGTGATTTGCTCAAGTGTTGGCGCGGCAACAGGCGCAGGTGCGACAGGAGTCGGTTCAGGGGCCGGAGCAGCGGCTGGTGCTGCAGCAGGAGCTGGAGTGGTTCCAGGAAGGCCATCGGCAAGCACGTCATGAACGGTTCGAACAACGTCTTCGATGCCAACCTGAGATTTGACGAGGTAACGATCGGCACCAAGAGCTTCACCGCGAGCGCGTTGGTCTTCACTAGAAAGCGCCGTCATCATAATGACTTTGATGTTCTTTGTTTCGGTTGTACTGCGAAGGATATCAAGCATGTCAAAGCCGCTAATCTTTGGCATCATGACATCGCTGACGATAAGGTCAGGACGTTCTTTAATTGCGACAGCGAGCGCTTCTTCGCCGTCCCCTGCTGAAATAATTGTGTAGCCTTCGGCCATCAGACGAACTCCATAAATTTCGCGGAGGCTTTTGTCGTCTTCTACTAGTAAAATTTTTGCCATAATTACCTTTATTCTATCTGATGATCTTTACAATTACTATAGTGCTTATGATTACTGTTGTCCAGCTGGCGGTGTCGGCGTTGGTGACTGAGGTGGAGCAGTCGGATCGGTCGAGCGTGTTCCTGCTTGCATCTCACGTGCCATTGCTTGTAATTTACGGACATGTTCTTGGATTTGCTCACGTGATAAGCTTTCGCCACGAGGCACGGTCGTCGCCGCTTTTACGCCAGTTGTCGGTGAAATAATTGGTGCAGGAGCAGCAGTTTGCTGAGGAGCAATAGGTCGAGGAGTTACGACAGGAGGCATAGCCGGCGCGGCAGGAGCAGTTGGCGCTTGGGCTGCCGCCTGTGCTGCTGCGGCTGCTTGTGCAAACTGTTGCCGTCGCAATTGCTCTGCTTCCTGGCTATCGATGCGAGGAAGTTCAAGGAAGAAGGTACTCCCCTGCCCGTGGACGCTTTCAAGATACAAACGTCCTTGCATTGATTCCGCAAGCCGGCGTGAAAGATACAATCCAAGGCCGGTACCTCCAATTTCTTGACGGTCCAAATTATCGACGCGGTAGAACTTTTGGAAAAGGTGCGGAACATCTTCGGCAGGAATACCAAGGCCACTGTCTTTAACACTGACAATAACTTTGCTATCAGTGCCTTGGATATCAACGACGACAGTGCCCTTTAGCGTGTATTTAATTGCATTTTCGATGAGGTTATCGAGGATTTCACGGATATGGTCATTATCTTGGTTCACGTAATACACGGGTGTGATTGTTTTTTGATTACTATTGTCGGTTGGTTTAAAGACAAGACTCAAGCCCTTATCAGTTGCCTTTTGAGCAAGTCCTTGAACAATCGTCGCAGTATACGGCGCCATATCGACGACTTTGGGTGTGCTGGTCATGCGACCGTCTTCAGATTTTGAGACGTCGAGAAGGTCCTGGAAAAGGCGTCCAAGGTGTTGCGCCGCCTCATGTGCCTTCATAATAAAGTCTCGTGCTTTGGCGTCGATCTGTGCAGTATTAGGGTTTAAGGCAAGCCCGAGGTAGCCTTCGATGGACGCAACCGGTGTACGCATTTCGTGGCTGGCGGTACTAATGAATTCAGCTTGTTCTTGCTCTTCGGCTTTTTCTTTTGTCATGTCACGAAACACAGTAATGACTCCAGAGCCAGGAGTACCAATTGGTGAGACAACAAGGGATGAAGTGATTTTCTTGCCAGACTTAGACTTAATAATCAGCGTATTAGAGCGAATCAGTTGGTTTGTATTGAGGACCTGCATAATTGGGTCGACACTGGGATCGAGGTCTTTATTATTGAGGTCGGTCAACTGCAAAATCGATTTGTAGTTAAGCGCCAACGCGTCTTGTTTGCCCCAGCCGAGAATTTCTTGTGCCGCAGGGTTGATGAGTTGAATTGTTCCTTGTGCATCGATCGCAATCACGCCGTCACCGATAGCGTTAATGACGATTTCAGAGCGGTTGGCGACTTCAGAAAGTTCGTTCGCTAAGGTTTTGACGTTCTTCTCGGTCTCTGAGGGTTGGCCTCTACTGCGCCAGATGAGCATGCCGATAATCGTCGGCAGGACCGAGCTAAAAGCGACGATAGCGACGACATTTGCGCTGAACTTCCCCTCTAAATATTGCCCCGCGACAAAAATACCCGTTGCAATAAAGATAGGCAGCCAACCATACAGAGCAAATAACGCACTAAAGAACGCGACGAGAAGCCACAACATAATGAACGGTGAGCCTGTTCCCCCGGTTTGAACGACGAGCAGCCCAACGGTTGCCGTGAATAAAAGGTAGACGATAAGCGACTGCGCGAAGGACTCTTTTTTAGGCTTCACGATATAAAAGATGATACTGATCAGTGCAGTCAGGCCTGCAAGCGCGGCAACGATGACGTTGATGCCAAATAGTCCATTAGGTGCAATATTCGTGACAATTGGGACGATGTAGAGCGCCAAAATAGCGAGTGAAAGCAAAAAAGCCACCTCGTAGATGCGGCGATGCCAAAATCGTGACAATGTAAGCGGTGTGATACGTGCCCCCTAATTTAATCTGGTCAAACAGCTTGTGTTTAGTATGAATCACGACGGGGGTTAAGGCAAGTGTTCGATTAGTTGACGACGACAGAGTACGTCACGGCGTCGCTGTATGCACCGTTAGGAAGCGTTGGATTTGCGCAGACACCGAAGTATACAAATGTGCTGGTGTAAGGATCTGCGGCAACGGTTGTGGTTGCAATAATATCCGGCGCGGCTGATGACGCTGGGATGGTGGCAAAATTAAGGGTTGGGATAGCACCATTTGACACTATCGAAGTTGGTCCAGCACCAAAGCCGTTGATGCCATCAACGCGGTACCCCCATTTATTGGCTGTCAGTGCAGTTGGTGACGCGGCTGTGCCACTTGTTGCGCTAATCGTGCCAGTAGTGCCGTTTTTGAGTGACGTATCGGTATCGCTATCTGTCATGGTGAGGGTATAGCCCGTACTTGATTGGGTGGTTACTTGGATTTCACCTTTCCCTACTGAACAGGTCGTGGTGCCAGCGGCTGGGGTCACGTTTGCCGCAACGGAAGCATCTGCGCCAAGCGTAATCCCGCATGAATTATAGGTACAGGTACCGTAACTCCCAGAACTGTAGGCGCTCTGGGCATCTGCAAATTGTGGCGCGACAAGGATACCGCCAATTGTTAACGCAAACACGAGAACAGATAAGACTACTTTTTTTAGCTGGTTGTTCATGTCTCGCGCCGTTTCCTTCCATTTTTTTGTATGCCCTGTAGAACAAGACTGACTATTACTATAATCATAACAATAAGCACGATAATCACCCAGGGTTTCATAACGAGCACCCACTGCGCAGGCAGTGTGGTGGTGCCATTTGGTAGTGTGACATCACGTTCGATACGGTAGATACCTAGTGGTGCGGTCGGTGACCAATCGGTACTGAGTTGTCGCTCCGTTTGAGGCAATACGTAGGCATTGGCGGTATGTGAAAATATTGTTTTGTTAAAGAGATTATTCACATTGGTTGTGACATTCGTTTGAAAGTGCACCCCGCCTTCGTTGCTGACAATCGTTTTAAGGGCGACGGGCGTGTGAGTAATGACTGACGGTATTTTTGGTGCACTCGCGGTCCCTTGCTTTTTTACTGCACCATTCACGGTGATGTAAAGAATGTCCCCTACTCGGCTGTGGGTTGTGACACCGGTGGTTGTTGAGACTGAGTCCATTTGTGCGAAGATAACCGCGTAGTAGCCACCAGGCGCAGTGCCTTTTGGAACATCCACGGTGTATTCAACGGTAGACAGTTTTTGTGCCGCGAGTGTATTTTTTGTCGCCGTCGTAAAATGAATCCACTCTGAAGGATTGACGGTTCCTGGGAGTTGTTTAAATGAGGGGTCGTAACTAAGGCCCGCTACTTGATATGGCGTCGTTAACATCGTGACATTAAAAGGATTTTTTCCTAGGTTAATGACGTCGACACTCCCCTTGACGCTTGCGCCAGGATCGACACTCAGCGCTGTGGACGACGGGGTGACATTGATAAGCTGGAGCGAATCTGCGGCATGTGCCGATGGACCGGTGAGTAGGATGCTCGCGATACCGATAATCGCGAGGAAAAGGAGTCGTTTTACCATGCGCTGCTTCGCCAGTGAGTCAGGATCTCATCGAGCGCAACGCTGTGTCGGAAAGTAATCGTGTCGATTTTTTCGAGTGGTACCCATTCTGCTTTACCTGTCGTATAGGTCTTTTCGCTTTCCGTAATGTCTTGGTTAGAGATTTCACCGGAAATGTTCGTGACATCGTAAAAGAACATGAATGCTTGGACCGGCTTGCTGTCGGCGTTTCGCTGGAAAAGACGATCGGTGTTATAAAAGATTTTGCCAGCAGTGACATTGAGACCAGTTTCTTCCTTTAGCTCTCGCTCAAGTGCTTGTTCGAAGTGTTCGCCGATCTCAACTCCCCCACCTGGTAAGCTATAGCCGTCCCATTGTTTGGTAAGTAAAAGTTTATCATCGCGCACAATGAATGCGTAGACACGAATGGTTTGAGTGATGTCTTCACTGTTGGCTTGGTATTCGTTGCCGAAGACGTCGCGAGTAGTGAGTGTTGTTAGAATCTTATTCACAAGCAACTCCGTCATTATCTCGGTCTAAACGGGTACTGTAGCCAGGTTGGCCTCTGTATATTGGAGTAACGCCAGCTGATCGAGCAGCACTACAGTTGGCATAGTAGGCGCTAGAAGATGACGGCTTAGGTTGAGCTGCTGCAGCAGCTGCATTTGCCGCTGCTTGTCTCGCAGCTTCTTCATTAGCCGCCTGTTGTTTTGCTGCCGCTGCGGCCGCTTCGGCTTTTTGTTGAGCCGCTACCCTGGCTGCGTCTTTGTCGTCAAAACTAGAACTTAATGATAGTTTATTTTTCGTTTCATATAATTTTGTATTAATCGAAATTTTTGTCTTGATATATGCGACCGTTCCGCCCATAGAAACGGGTTTTAGATCAACATTATTGACGGTAACTGTTTTATCGCTATGGTTAATATCTTTTGTGTAGATTATAGTGTTTTGATTATTATAAAATTCAATCTTTGCGTCATATGCTCTACTGTTCATCGAAAAAACATAAGAATATAAATTTTGATCTTTTATAATCTGTGTATTATTTGTGACGACATTATTTGCGATGCCTGGATAGTCTTTAATGGTATTGCTCAATTTTAGTACTTTGTGAGAGTCGTAGTACTTCGAACCTATAGAAATTGCATAAGTGATATATTTCACTTTATCTGGCGAATATTTTGATGTTATGGACCAATCAGTTTTCGAGTGGTTAATATTCGTTGAATCGATTTGGTTCTTGTTTTTATCCAGTAGTGACAACTTTACGTCGTAGATGTTAGAATTTGAGACAATTTTATACGTATATTGATTGTTATTTCCAATTTCAATCTCCGAATTGTGCATCTCAACATTTTTAGCAATTTTAGTGTTTTGCTTATCAATTTGAGCCGTTTCTTTGGCGATATTTTTTGATTGCTGCTCTATGAGTTTAGTTTTATTCGCATCAACTTGTTGCTGCTGTTTCATCGTTGCTGCATTTGCATCGGCTAATTTTTGCTCAGCGCTTTTAGGAGGGACAGTAAATCCCATAATGACAAATAGTACGAGCGCGACTCCACTCGTGATCGCAAAGATTTTTCCTCTATGTGGTTTTTTGACTTTAAAAAGTTTTTTAAGCAGTTGCGGCTTAATAAGTAGCACGATTGTTATTACAGGAAGGACTGCAAGGAAAAGAAATGCTGTAATACCAAATATGATTGCCATTTCGTTCAGTATATATGAGGAGATACTGAAAGTTAAATAGCTATTAAAATAAGAATTATTGCTCTATTCGACACGCTTCAACAATCGCCTGGCCTACCGCAATAGAAACCATGGTCTGACAGGTGTACAGCATGACACCGCGGTGTGTCCGAGCGCGGAAGCGTTTTGTGAAATAAAGGTCTGTATCGGATTTAATGATCTCGTGTGCATACTGTTCGACGGTGTGATACGTGGCATCGACGAATGGATACTTGCGGTGGATGATATTCACGATTTCATTCAAGCTAATGAATGAAGTATCGCCAACCTTCAGTCCCATACCTGTATGGACGGCATTCGGAAGATCAGCAAGACAAGCTTGGATTTGATCTTCGTCGTAGGCTTCAATCGCTTCTTGGTAACGGCGCACCTGTCGGACATCGATGGATTTTTGTTGCTTAAGGTAGTCGAGTGCGAAACTGTCGACGTTTAAGCGCGTAAATAATCGTCCAGCGGAGGCGAAGGTGCGAACTTTTCCGTCTTGTTTAATCGTCGCTTGACCGCGAGTGAGGCGCGGTAGTGTTTCAAGCAGTTCTGCATACAATGTGTAGTTATTAATAATGTTTTCAATTGCACCAAATTCCGCAAAAATAGCGTCAATCGAGGTTTGCATTGGTTTTTCAAATGCCGGATCAATTGCACCAATTGCTGCACCGTTTTTGATTTTCTCGAGTGTAAAGATATCGGCCATTGAAACCTGAGGTGCTGTATTTGAGGCGATAGTATCGACGATATCAATCGCAAGCGCTGGACGATTGTCTGCTTTGTTACGAAGAATTCGTCCTGTTCGTTGGCGAGCTGAAACAAGCGACCTGGTAGGACGTGCATTGATAATGACGTTGGCGCGTTGGCTATCCCAGCCTTCAGTCAAGACGTCAATATACGTCAAAGCGTCGATACTCCCCTCTTCAAGTTCTGCATAAATCTTTTGGCGTGCTGCGGCGGAAATCGAGCTGGTGATCGCGCTAACTCGAATTGGTCGTGGAATACCGTTCGCATCGTCGACGTACTCATCGGCTAGAAGATCTGCGATAAGGTGCGGATGCGCTAGGTTGTCGCCAGGAATACAGGCAATGATTGGCGTATTGCCTGCTTGAATTAGTTGGGTGGCAATTGAAACAACCATGCTGTTGCGCGCAGGGTTATGGATCAGTTGTTTCAAGCTTTTATTCTCGTACTCACCAAGTGAGCCGATTAAGAACTCCTGCGCAATTGTTTCGGGCGCAGGAACAGCAACGGGAATGACAGACGACAGCATATTGAGTTCGATGGCTTCCTTGAGGTCCAAACGGTGAATCATTACTGGCAAAAGACTTTCGAGGCTTCGAGAAGCGTGATATTCCGGTGTCGCGGTAAAGCCGATAATGACGGTATCAGGATTGCTTTCACTAATGATGCGTCGACTGCTTGCTCCGAGGGCTTTGTGACCTTCGTCGAGGAAAATGATGTCGAAATGTTGGTCGACAAGGTTGACGAGTTTTGTGTGACGGACGCCTGCTTCGTCGATAGTAGTGATTGGCGATGCAGCAAGCTTTGCCAGTGAAGCGTAGGTTGTAATGGTGACTTGGGCTTCGAGTCCGCGAAGGCCCGCGGGTGTATCACTGTAGAACGTCCCAACACTCATTTCGGGTGCAAACCCAGCAAAGCCTTTGTCGTCGAGGCTGCCACCGAGTGTTTGTCGCACGAGGTCTTTTGTTGGCGTGACGACAAGAATTTTTGGAAGTGTTTCAGTTTGGTAACTAAATGCTTCGGCTAACGTCACAAAGAGGACTGTTTTGCCGGTTCCGGTCGGTGCTTCAATATAGCCCCGGGTATTGCCACTGCGCAAGAACTCAGCAGTATCTTTAATAATTGATTTTTGGTGTTCATACAAGATGTCTGCTTTGTTACCATCAGCGATGTAATGTTCGAGATTATGGAGGTAGCGCAGCGCAAGCGCCGGTGATGAACCGGTGGACGAATCTGAAGAATATATAGGTGTACTCATCAAGCACCCATTATCTCATTTTTCCCGTGATCTGTCTCCTACGGAATTAAAAGCGGTATAATAGAAGAGTGAGTGTAAACAAAGGAGGTCCATTATGAATCGCGTATACAACCACATTGTTAATTTAAGTAAACGAACAAAATTATTATTTGTAGGACTGAGCGCACTTGCGTTAGTCGCTGGAAGCGTCGGTATTGCACAGCCTGCGAACGCTGCCGGTTGTACGTCGGTGACGTTACGCTACGGAGCTGGCGGCCGCTGTGTCAGCGACGAGCAAACGATGCTTAACACCCTTAGTAGCTACTACGGTAACCTGCACTACGCAGTGAGCCCAGTTGGCTCACAAATTGGTGTTGACGGTAGCTATGGCCCACAGACAACCTCACGGGTCCGTGTATTCCAGCAGATCTCTGGTCTTGCTGTTGATGGTATCACTGGACCACAAACATGGAGCGCGCTTTGCCGCGACATAAGTTACGGGGTTAACTCGTCTGCATGGGCACCTGGTGTTGCTGCAGCACGTGATGCGGGTTGTTTCTAATAACTCACCTAGCCTAAATAATAAAAGCCTCCGTTATGGAGGCTTTTATTATTGAGCAACTTTTTCGTAGTATGCTTCTTGTGCTGGTGAGTCGATGACAGTTTTTGTGCTGTATTCTGGAACGTCCGAATATCGCGGTGCATTCCATTGAGCGACACCATCATGATGAGAGCAGGTACCTTTTCCGGTCGCACACGTAGGAGAATAGGTGCCGTCGTTACATAATGTACAGTAGCTGGTGATTTCTTGTTTGTAAGTGGTGACTGATTCAGTGTGTGATTTTTCTGCAACCGCAGGATGATAGACGTATGTCGTGTAGGCAATCGAGTCGACAGTGCAATTTGCGGTGACAACCGTTCCGTCACAAGTTGGCGGAGCCTTTTTGGCACTTTCTTTTATTGCAGAGCTTGCTGGAGCTGCCTGAATAGTATTTTGGTCTGTAGTCTGTGGACTATTGTGTGTAGTGCTGCCTAAAGCACCGAAGAGAAGGACTCCTGCTGCGATAATACCGATGAGAACTGGTTTTTTCATTTAAGGTGATTATAAGATATGACCAAATATATAGCAATGAGGAATAATTAGAGTTGGCGAGCAATTAATGCGGGAGCCGGGTCACTAAACTTTATCGTTGACCATTCCTGATTAATAATGCGAATACCCTCATCGCCTATCTGGGGATATTGAATCCTATAGATATTTGCTACTCCCCCAAAGACTGCCTCATCCCAATGACATCCAAGTAGCGTCGCAACATTTTCAATTGCAGCTTGTGACTCACCTTCTATTTCTATGTATGGATTTAACCAGGGCCATTCGTCGAGCATGATTTCGACATCACCTAGGCGCCAGTTTTCACGTTTACTCTCTTGATAGGTGTCATAGACAAGTCCTGATGCAGTCAGGATGTTAATTGTCTCATCAAAGCTACTTGTTTCAACTTCATATTCTTTTGCGCCATCGACGGTGTCATCGTCAAATTGTTTATATGTCACAGTCGTTCGATAGCCTTCGTCTCGAACTCTCAAGAAAGCATTTTTAGCTGTCATATCGGGGTTATGAATTACGACTCGGCGCATTAATCTTAGCGGCTGTTCGAGAACGGCACCAATCTCTTTTAATCTTGCACGAACTGCATCGTGGTTGATATTGATAAACTTGGCTTCGATCTCGGTATTCATGAACTTATCATAACAAAAAGCCCCCATGCTGGAGGCTTTTAAATAATCTTGGTGATCCTATGGAGAATCGAACTCCAATTGCCAGGATGAGAACCTGGTGTCCTAACCGTTAGACGATAGGACCACGATGATGAGTGAGGCAAAAACAAGTGTGCTTGTTTTTATCTCCGAATTGAGTGGCTTCTATCTGAAACAGATAGGACCACGATGGTTTGTTGAACTTGATTAATATACCAAATAACAGTGGTAATGTCTAGTTAGGCGAGGTAGAACACGCCGGCTGCAACACCGACAAACAGGAACAAGATGAACATTTTAGCTAGTGGATGTATCTTTGGTGCAGTCCAGATGAATATCGTGATGGTTGCGATGAAGATGCTGATGACTGGGAGTGCCGCAAGCGACACGACGTATCCAGCGATTCCCCCGATAAGACTATTGAAAAGATCGAATACTTTTTGAACCACGAGAAATAAACAGAGCAAGATAGTGAGAGTAATGGGCAACGCACGGATACTATAGTGTTGGAATTGTGCTCCTACCCAGCGCAGCAATCCAATGGTAATACCTAAGAGGATGAGCGTGAGAATAATGACAATAAATATGAAAAAGTACACCTTATCTGGATTCGCATTTGTCATGAAAAGTTGACCCAGCAGAATGCCGAGTACCACGGGCATCGCGATACTGATTCCGATCAACGCGACGGATTTTCGCAGCCCTAACTGGATGGTGTCTCGCTCTTTTTGCAGCGCAACTTGGCGGTCTGCTTCTTGCATCCATGGCCCTAATTCTACTTCTACAGGCTTTGCGTAGAATGTTGTTAAGTCACTATGATCTTCGACGCCGGTTGCAGCTTCGTGTTGGTCCCCCGCGTCGACGTAGTGGTTTTCTGCCATTACAATGCCGGCTGATCGAGCTGTCCGATGACAGAAAGAAGTTTGCTTGGTGTAATTTCGGCTTTGATCAAATAACCATCGGCTTTCTTTTCCATTGCCATGCGCGATTCGTCATCTTGTTCAAAATTAGTTAAAATCAGCACTTTAGAATGAGGAATGAGGTCCTCTGCACCACCACGAAGTGCCTCAAGAATGTCGCTCCCACGTCGTTCCGGAAGCATCACATCGAGCAAGATCAGGTCGTATTGTTTGTTGCGCGCTGCAATCAGTCCATCATTCCCGTCAACCATCCAATCAACGTCGTAGTTGGCCTTTTTAAGGCTGCGTACATACATCTCACCGATGAATCGGTCATCTTCTACAATAAGTATCGTTTTAATCGCCATGTGTATTTCCTAGTCCCCTTTTTAGCCTCTATACATTGAGTGGTTCTTGATCCAACCTGCGCCTTGTTCGATTAGCCCTTCGTTGCTATTATCGCCTGCTTTCAGTTTGTCTGCAACTGATTTGAATGTCGGCAATAAGACGCTGAAAGTTGACCCGCGGCCATCTTCACTACGGACGCTGATGTTGCCGCCATGTGATTCGACGATTGCCTTTGAGATATATAACCCAATACCAGTACCTGCAACGGTTTCGCGTGATCGGTGTGAACGGTAAAATTTTTGGAATAAGTTGCCGATAACACTCGCTGGCATACCAATTCCATGGTCTTCAACAAGCACTTCAACCATATCCCCTTTTGGACTGGCGGTGACGTTGATAGAACCACCTTCGTTACTGTATTTGATGGCGTTATCGATAAGGTTACCGAACACTTCACTGAGGCTCGCAGGGTCGCCGGCAATAGTAGGAAGATCGGCTGGAATCGTCACGGTCAGCAGACGGCTTTGTGCCTGTGCACGGAGGTCCATGTCATCGCGAATAGTATCGTACACTTCAGCGATGGTGGTTTCTGCAAGGTGCATTTTAAGGTGACGACGGTCATAACGAGAGGTATTAAGGATGTTATTAATATATCCAGACAAACGGTTGGCAGAGACAGTCAGACGATGGAAGAGTTCGTGTTGATCGTCTTTTAAGACATCTTTGAGTTCGTCTTCCAGGACGTCGAGGTAGCCGCGAATCACCGTGATTGGTCCGCGCAGTTCGTGTGCGGCAAAGGCGATAAAGTCGAGTTCTTGCTCCCCTACTTCATAGAGGTTTGTTCGGTCGATTAATGTCAGTACGACTTCGCTTTCAGCACCCTTGTCGTAGGAGGCGACGACGTCAAAGAAGCGACGGCCTTCTTCTTCGGGCAATTTATTTGGAATACGCGACCAGGTGCGCTCGGCATGAACAGCATTCTTATCGCATTCGAGGAGCCATGCATCAAGGGTTTCTTGACCGTTAAACAATAGGCTTAATGATGATACGCCGTTTGAATCAATGCTGAGTGGCGCAGCTTTATTGGCAAACGTAATAACACGCTCGTGATTCATGACCACGAAGGCGCATGAGGTTTCGTTCAGCGCCATTTCAAGCGCAGTTGTTGCGGGTTTAACGAGCGTTGCTGCGTCAGTAATTGTTGCAGGAGCCGCAGGGGCTGATGAAAGGACGGTTGTTGGATCCGTGTCTTTACTGGCAAGTTGGTAAATTGTCTGTAGGACATCTTTAAAGCCACTTTGCTCATACCGTTTGTCATTTGGATTTGGCGGAGTGGTTGTTGTTGGCTCACCAGAAACATGAACAATCGCGGCAAGCAAATCTTTGATCGGTTGTGAAGCGAGCTTGTAGATGGCGATTGATGAAACGGTCCCAAGGATTGCTTCTGCAACAAGAATTCCTCCGAAAGCGAGCAAGTTTGTTTCATGGAAATCAAACATATAAAGGATAGCGGCAATGACGACAAGAACGATGAGTTGCGATGCAATAATAACCGTTGCGATAACGCGGTAAAAGTAAGGCCAAAAGTCCTTTGCGAACTTTGGTGGTTTCGTTACTGCCATGTCACACCTCCGTCTTCCGGCACTGAAGTGAGCCAGGTTTGTCCCCGAGCGAGTGGAACATCTTTGCCTGCGGCATCGACGAAGACAATCTGGTCAGTCATGCCCTTTTTGATCCAAGTGACCTCTTGGGCAGTTCCATCTTGGAAAATAACTGCTTTGCCACTGCCGATTGCATCAATTTGTTCGCGGTAGCCATCTTCAAGCACGGTGCGTTCAGGAATAGTCATGACGATAACGACACGTGGGCTAATTTGTCCCCCTTCACGATCAAGGTGTGGCGCCCCGCCCTCTGAACGGTCGTAGGTATTCGTTGCTGCGTTATATACGTATGAGCTGTCATACAGACCGCTACTGATGTCGACACTCATTGAAGTGGCGCTAGGTGCTTTAGAGGCAACGCTATCTTTACGAGTAAAACCGGTGAAAGTCGAGGATGTGTAGCCCTTCGCTGCATTTAATGCATCAAGTTTTGCAGAGGTCGTGTATACATTGTGTGGGGCATAACGATCATCTGCGCGGTAGTAAGAATTGCCATTAAAGAACTGATCGATATCGCGGTAGTTACCATTTCGCACTTCGTTCAGTGCTGCAAGACTTCCACCGACATGCGCGATACTCGCGTTAAACGCAGCGAGCCAATCGACATAGTACATTCGGACACTTCGGACTGGTCCGATGAGCGCTGGTTTTTCTTGCTGGTAGATAACGGCAAAGCGAGTGATACCACCTTCGGCGATTGCTTCAAACACAACGCCGGCATCTTTAATACCTGATTGTGGACGGGCATCAGGGCTATTCTCTATCATGACAGCAGTAACGGCTTGGGTGGTGGCTGCTTTATCTGCGACGACTTCACCAGTTAACGGAGAATAATATTTGACTGGCTTAGGTTTTGCTACCGGTTTGATAACCTTGGCCGGTGCCGTCGTCGCTGGTTTTTTGTTCACAAAGTACAGCGCCGTCGCCGTGCCGCCTGCAATCAAAAGGACAGCGACGATAATAAAGATAATCGAAAGTTTCTTGTGTCGACGGAACCAATTTGGCTTTTTGGGACCAAGTTCAATGTACTCTTTTTTTGGTTTGCGTTTGAACATAACTTAAGCGTTATTATAACAGACGTCGATCACTAGCATGGCTATTGAATTAAATGCATAAGTATGATATAATATAATTATGACTGAACGTATTATCAATACGACAGAACTTCGTGAAGACATTAAGTATGTCGAATCTGACCGTGATCTTCTGGCGGTTGACTACGAAGCGGACTATCTTGCTCAGGAAGCGACTGATCGACTTGAATTCGCTATCGTTGAGGCCAAAGCGGTGCTTGCTGCGATTAACGCTGTGAATCGACAATCTTAGGGAGAAGACTAAGACTATAGAGATTGAATCGCTGCGTCTATTCGGGCAAGGCTGGTTTCTTTGCCAAGCACAGAAAGTGTGTGATCAAGCGCCGGACTGAACGGTGCCCATGAAACGACAGTACGAATGAGGCTGAACAGTATGCCTGGTTTTTGCCCAGTTGTGACAAGTAGCTGGTTTAATGTTGCTTGGACGGCTTCCGGTGTGAAATCGCTGGTGCCAAGTGCTTCGAATGAAGCTTGGAGTAATTGTTTGACTTCGTCCTTTGGTAGTTTTGCGAGCTGTTTATTGCCATCGATCATTGACCAATCAGCTGTTGGTTCTGTAAAGAAATAGTTCGTGAGTGTCGCGAGGTCTTTTAATGTTTTGAGGCGGTCCTGCACTAATCCGAGCACATGTTTTTTGAGTTCTTCGCTCGCTATGGCTGCAGATGCAGGCCAGAAATCAGCAACTCGTTCGTACAAATCATCGAGTGAGAGCAATCGAATGTGTTGGCCGTTCATCCATTCGAGGCGTTTCTCATCGAAACGAGCACCACTTTTTTGTACACGATCAAGACTGAACTTTTCGATCAGTTCAGCAACTGAGAAAATTTCTTGTTCAGTACCATCGTTCCATCCGAGGCTGGCAATAAAGTTAACCATGGTCTCTGGAAGGTAGCCATCTTTGAGGTAATCAAGGACGTCTTTCGCGCTGTCACGTTTGCCAAGTTTCTTGTTACCAGATTCTGCCATGATGTGCGGCATAGTCGCAAATATCGGAAAATCAAGGCCGAGTGCTTCGTAAATGTTCAAATAATTTGGTTGGCTGGCGATGAATTCTTGGCCCCTAATAATGTGACTGATCTTCATCTCTGCATCGTCAACAATGTGGGCAAAGTTATAAGTTGGAAAACCATCAGACTTAATCAGGATAATGTCGTCAATGACTTCTGGCCCAGTCGAAAGATCACCGAGCACTTCGTCGTGCCAGTGGTATGCTTTTGGTTCAGACTTTAAACGAAGTGGTGTTGAACCGTCCCAGGCTGGTGGATTTTCTGGACGGTGATCACGATACAGAAAGGCTTTTTTATTGGCACGAGCAGATTCACGGAAAGCATCAAGTTCTGCTGGTGTGTAAGGATCGGCATACGCTCGACCGCTATCGATAAGCTTTTGTGCCCACGCTTTGTAGATCTCAAGTCGCTCACTTTGTTTATATGGGGCATAGGGACCACCGATGTCCGGTCCTTCGTCGTGAGTAATACCCAGTGCACCCAATGCTTTGAGAATATGGTCAGCTGAGCCTTCCACTTCCCTCTTTTGGTCTGTGTCTTCAAGGCGAAGAATAAAGGCCCCGTCAGCCTGCCTAGCGACAAACCATGCGAATAAGGCGGTACGAATACCCCCAACGTGCATAAAACCAGTAGGACTTGGGGCGAAACGAGTGCGAATAGTAGAATTAGACATTAAACGTATTATAACAGATTAGAGAAGAATAATTGAGGGCCGGGCGACCTTAAAGTGATGCCTAAATTGGGCCCATTGAAGTATCGTTGACGGAGCCGTTCCAAATCCAATTTGGTGTGCCTCCATCCGCATATGACAGTGGTGTGTTTGAATAGCTGAGCATAATGTTATCAATATAAAATACATCCGATGCATTAGCTGCTGTTGTGCCAGAGCTAGTTGGTCTGCTGAACATTGGCTCAAGTCCGACAAAGGTACTTAGGTCGGCTGTATCAGGAAGTGTATACGAGACGTACGCAGACTGCCCTGATGGAATTGTATACGTTGCAACTGTTCCTATAAGCCCAACCGCCCCTGTGCTTGTTCTTGGTTGAAATGATATATCAAAGATTCGCGGTCCAATCGAAGCATTGTAAATATAAGCCGAAACTGTGACAGCTCGTCCATTTATAGCCGGAATTGTATTATTTATTGTTCTGACGCGAGTGGTACCGTTGGTGGTGGCAGCTACTTTATATGATTGAGTGCCGCTTATTGGCCATCCGCTCATGCTAGTTGTTGAAGGGGTAATTACTGGTGTACCTGCAGAAACAATCAGATTAGTGCTTCCTTCAGCTGACGGATTTGGAGCGTAGTTCATATAACAGGTACCCTGAACGGCACTGCTTATGCCTTTAACTATTGATTTTGTTATGCCGCTATTGGTTGCTGAGAGACAATAAGCTGTTGGGGATGTGTCATCGTTGACGATGTATTGGAATACTGTTCCATTACTGGCTTTTAAGTTTGCTGTGGCAAGATCTTTAGGATAGTATTCTCCACCCGTTGTAGCAATGTTGGTGAACTTATAAAGCTCTAAGCTTTTAGCACTAGATTCTAGGTCGTTTTGAACCGCCGCAGTTCGGGCACGGTTTTGGATGCCATTGAACGAAATGATAGTAATAGCCGCTAAAATGCCGATGACAACAATAACGATAAGGAGTTCGACGATCGTAAAACCGGACTTGTGACGATATTGCATGTACCTCAACCTTCCGTTGCGTTATAAGCTTGTGGCGATGTGGCGAATTTGCTCACCAGAAAGTGGTGCGTTGCTTTCAATAGTATAAAGAATGCCGCCATTTACCCATGTTGCATTCTTGTTATAAGAGTAAATCGTCAAGCCACTCTCTTGTGTGGTGACGTAATTATCACCAGCGGCTTTTTTGACGATGTTCGTGAGGACTGCAGATGAATCCCATGAACTTCGTGTTTGTGTCACAGAATATTGGCTGTCGTCTGAGTTTGACTTGAACTTGAGTGTGACTGTTCCGTCGCTATACGTGACTGGTTGGCTTAAATGGTAGCCGTCTGGTTTGTATTGCGGATAAGTTGCATCAATCCCCGCTTGTGACGCTGCGAAGCCAACTGAGATGCTTGGAATATTTACGTAAGTTAAGTACGCACCAATAATGAGAACACCAAAGATGGCTGTGATGATCGTAAATCGTCGAGACCAGTGAAAGCCACGTCGTGATTTTTTTGGTTTCACGGTTGGAGTGGCGATGGCTTTCGAGATCGCTTCGTCTTTCACTTGCTTTGATGATTTTGGCACAGCTGCAGTTGCAACTGGCTTTGCAATACGAGCATGTGCACGAGCAGCCAGAGGGTGTGCTTTTGGCGCAAGATCGGGTGTCGCAACCGGCTTTGGTGCAGGCGCTGCAACAGGGTGTGGAGCGAATTTCGCTACTTTTGAGCTACGAGTGATGTCCATATGCTGACCTGCTTTTGGACGCTTTGCGACGGTTGGTACTGTCTTTTTCGCAGCGCGGCGGTGCAACGTTTGTGAACGTTGTGGCTGTTTGTGAACACTTTGAGCAGCAACTTCGGCAGCGCGTTTTTTGACAATCGCTGGGGCAACTGGCTTTTCTTTAGATTTTGTTGATTTGTCGATAGGGAGTCCGGTCACAGCGTCATAAAGACGACCGTTGATTTCTACCGTTTTGTTAGTTTGCATTGTTTTCTTCCTCGCAGGTCAAAATGAAGTATGGGATTTGCCCGCATACATTACCACTTATATTATGAGTATCATCACGCTTATGCAAGCTCTAATTAAAAAATGTATTCAAACTGTTATAATGTAAGGTAATCATGTTTAAACGCCCTACAAAAAAACAACTGCTCATTCGTCGCATTATTACCTATACTGTGATGATTCTTGCGGTCATTGTCATTGTCGCAGGAACTATTCTCTTTATTCTGGGCTACCGCCTCGACGGTGATAAAGGTCGCCTCGAGCAAGGCGCATTAGTGCAATTCGACTCACAACCAAACAATGCCGATGTGGCGATCGATGGGAAGTCAATTAAAGCAAACACGCCATCAAAGCAGACGGTCGTTGCGGGTGTTCATCAATTTGCGGTGACAAAAAATGGTTATGAGCCATGGGCAAAGACGTTAAATGTAAAGGCTGGAACATTAGAATGGCTCGATTACCTGCTATTAGTTCCAAAAAAGTTACCGACTGAATCGGTTGCCAGTTATCCGTCGATCTACGGCGAAAAAGCATCACCTGATTATAAGTGGCTCATGGTCCAGCAAAAAGCTGAGACGCCATCATTCCAACTTGTCGACCTTCGCTCTCAGCAAGTAAAGTCATCGACGATTGCAATCCCGGAGGCGCTTTATACTGATGCGACAACCGAGGGTGTGACGCATACTTTTGCGATGGAAAGTTGGGATGAAGATGGTCGCTACGTCATCGTCAAACATACCTATAATGACAAATCTGAATATATCGTGGTCGATACGCAGGACGTTGCAACAAGTGTCAATGTGTCGACTCTGCTTAGTATTTCTTTGTCCGAGTTGAAGTTTTCGGGCACGAGCGGCAGTGCACTGTATGGTTTGACCGACGGCACAATTCGTAAGCTCGATCTTTCCAACGCAACGATCTCACGTGGGCTAGTCTCAAATGTGAAGGACTTTAATTTGTTCGATAATACGATTGTGACCTATACCGGTACCGATCCTGCTAATCCTGCACAGCAGGTTGCTGGTATCTACCGTGAAGGTGATGAATTGCCACACGTACTGCAAACGGTGAACGATTTGACGACGCCACTTTCTATTGCGGCAACGCAGTATCACAGTGATGATTTCATTGCGATTTCTGCGGGGCTAAAAGTCACCGTTCTGAAAGGTCGCTACCCTGCTTCTACTGATATGAACAATGCGAGCTTAAAGAAATATGCCGACCTAAAAGCATCTGCCAATGTTGATACGACGCAGTTTAGTGAAGACGGTGATCACTTGGTGGTGCAATCTGGGCTTAATTTCATTAGTTATGAAGTTGAATATATGCGCCAAACTGACGCGACAGTTGCGACCACTGAAACGACGCCACACACTCTGAAATGGCTTAATGATGCCTACCTATGGGCGGTTTATGATGGACACTTGTCTATCCGCGAATTTGATGGCACAAACGTTCATGTGATTATGCCAATGGAACCTGGCTTTGACGCAACACTCAGTCAGAACGGGAAATACCTCTACGGTATTGCAAAGAATGGCACGAGCTATCAGCTGCAACGTGTCATGATGATCTTGAACTAGTTTCCGCCACCAAATAGCTTAGAGAATAACGTTCCGCTATCACCTGGGATTGAGGTTGTACTATCAGCAGTACCGCTGTCTGCGGGTGCTGTCGCTGCCTGTGCTGGATCAGGGCTGACTTGTTCTGCAGTGACGAGCAGACGGTTCAGAGCGGTTCCTAGTGGCGTACAGGTGATCAGTGTGAGGACTGGTTTGGTTGTAGGATAGACGAGTGCGTTCACGTCAGTCGGAGCGACAACTTGTGTCTTCGTGACGACGTATGTGTAGCGCTTGCCTTTGTAGTTTGCATAAATACTGTCGCCAACAGCTAGTTTGTCGAGCTGTGCAAAGATGAACTTATATTGCCCCGTGTCGAAGAGGTCGTTACTGCTGTGTCCGGCGAGAACAGTATTCCCTATTTCACCTGGGTGACTACTGGCGCCCGCAATTGGGAAATGCGCGAGTCCATTGACCATAGCTGCCATTTGGGAGGCATTATCCGTGCCAACATCATAGGTCACAGGTACATCAACGTTGATCTTTGGAATAATCAGCCGAGGGTCCTGGGTGACCACTACATCGCTGGTTGGATCGACAACAATATTTTGCGGATCAATACTACCTGGTGAAACGTACGCCATGACGTTAGCGGTAATAACCTGGTTGTACTGAATAAAGACAAAGATAAAGACGACGCCAATGGCGGAAATAATCGGGATAAAGTGACGACTCTTGCGAATCTTTTTCGCAGATTCAGTGACACGGCCAAGTAGTTTTTGACGAAGTTCGTACAATGCTTCTGTATTTGAAAGCTCTTCAGGAGTTTCAGCTGGTACTAGCTCGGCGGGTTGGTTCGCGAAATAGCCGTCTGTTTTTGTTGATGTCGTTTCTTCTTTGATTTCAAGAACGGGCGGCGTCGCAGCCTTTGCGGTGTAATAATTTTCGTAGTATTTTTGGTAGTAGTTTTGCCAAGCTGTATGATACTGCTTCCACTGCTCTGCTTCTGGTAAGGGGTGTGGATTGTGTTCGCGGTGATATGGATTGTCATCAACCTGAGGTGAAGAAGCTGGCGCTGGATCTGCTGCGTCATTTGTGTACAGCGTGCCAATTTGTGATCGAATCACGTCTGCAGCCGCAGATTGTTGCGACTTTATGTCTTCATCACTGCTTTTATCAGGGTTCATATCTATCTTCCTATTAGCATCTATTGTACAATACATTGGTACTTTTCAGTAGTGAAAGTCGCAGTCTGTGCCGCGGTGGTGGAATGGTAGACACGCTAGACTCAAAATCTGGTGTCAGCAATGACGTACCGGTTCAAGTCCGGTTCGCGGTACCAAGTACTCATGAAAAAAGCTCCTATTTTTAGGAGCTTTTTTATTGCGCGAAGGCTACTGTTTATGACTGCGGTTGGATACGATCGAAGTGATTTGTGATGGCCGTATCAATGTGCGCTGCTGCGCGTTCGACTAGTTCGTAGTCTTCTCTTGAAATGTTTTCGTCCTGCTCAGCGATAAGTGCTTCGGCAAGGTCGAATCGACTTGCGTCATCACTTAGTAGATCGGAAGGACGGATGCGGATACGGTGGCCGGTTGTTTGTGGCGTATGAATATAAGCCGCAGGACGAATCGTTGAGACATACAGGAGTGCTCGGCCAAGTTGTTGGCGTCGCAGGACAGTGAAAGTAGTTGGCTTGTCGACGTGGTCTTCTTCGGGACCATTTGGTAGGAGGATTGTATCGTCGTATGCTTCGGTTTTTGAAAGATGGCTCGCGAGTTGCAGTACGGTTGCATCGTCGATGGCTTGCTTTAACATTCCCTGGTCAATGTCTGGGTCCCCTACTCGATCAAGATAAGCGTCAAGTAGTTGGCTATTACGTTCTGGGATTGTTCGAATCGCTTCACGGGTTTCTTCGGACGTTTCATCGCCGTCATATTCACGGATGAAGAGTGGTAATGTCACTGCCTTAAGGGCAAGACGGCTGAGTGCTGGACTCATTTCGCCCTGGTGTACCTTTAAAAGAAATTTCAGATTTTCTGCTGCTTCGTTTGGAGCGAGCCATAACTGTTGGTCAAGATCGTGTTCGGTTGTGAACGTTAAAGAGCCGCCAAGGGTGGCGCTATCTTCTATAAAGAAACGTTCAGAACTACTCATACCTATATTATATCACAAATATTTAAAAATATCAAGTATCACCGCTATATATAGCACTCAAATTATGAAAGAATGCTGCTCGTGAGTGCTTCGAGGGGTTTGCTCGGCGTCCAAAGCCAATACGCCGCGGCCTTTGCGGCCACGCTCCCCCGCCAGATGAGCATGGGGTTGTTCCAGACCTGACTCGTCACAGCACCGTCGCTAGCAACAACTAGGTGGTCTTTATGGAGCACGACAATGGTCACAGGATAGGTAATCGTGAATTTGTGGACCGCTTCAATAAGGTTGGTTAGCTGCATACTGAAGGTTAGTACTTTTGGATAGTAGACAGCTTGGAATAGTTTCTGAAGCTGCGCAAATGAAGCAATTAACACCGTATTCGGGCGTTCCACTAGCATTTCTGAACCGTTCTTAACGAGGTCAATCGCGTCACGTGTGAGTACTAATTGGCCGGTATATTTTTGGATAAACTGCTCATAAGCAATGGCTGTTTCACTACTTCGCCCTGCGTCTCCGATTAAAAGGATTGAGTTGGCCCACTCACCCAGTGCAATCATTTCAGGCAAGGCGTCTTTTGATAGGCTGCCCGAAGGATTAGTCGGCGCAAAAACTGCGTCGGTAATTGTCGAAGGAATCGTTTTTCGTAAGATATCAGGAAGTAGCACGCGAATGTGGCCCGCTCCAGTACTGAGGGCAGTACTGTAGGCTTCGGCAACACCAGCAAATCCTAGTGAGTTACCGCCAATAATCCCTAGCTTTCCGGCCATAGATTTTTGCTCGGGCTTACTCCACTCAATATCTGGGAAAAGCGGTGCATCAAGAGTTTGTCGTTTCCAATAACTGTAGTCCATTACTACTAGCCTAGTTGGCGGCCAACGTTTTGTACAGCTTTCTGCATTTCGTCGAGGAGCTGTAGCTTATGTGCTGTGGTCATAATTGGATGGGTTCGCTGGTAAACGGTGCGGATGACATCGTTGGCTGCGGCATCAAGTTCTTCGTCTGAATTACCGGTATCAACGAAACTGAGCCACGGTGCTTCGACGTTCAAACGAGCGAACGTGAGCGACCCCATTGCTTCGATAAGCCGACTTTCAATGTCAGGAAACTGCAGTCGCTCATTTTCAAGTCGAGACTGATAAAGTGCACCGCGAGCAACCGTAAAGACGGGGATAAAATCCCTAAATCCCGCAGATAAAAGATTATCGATACTGTCGCTGAGAATTGGACCGATTGCATACTTGCCGATATCTTCTGGCGCAGTTCCGTAGACGTGCCCTGTATCAAAGACGGAATAATTAACTAGTTTTCGATTAATCACATCTTGGTTCATCGATTGATGTGTAATGCCTTCATTCGCCGTTTTAAAATTATCGGGATCTGATGGTCTTCGCGCACGTGTGGTTCGTGTCCCATTTGGAGTAAATTCTGGAGCAAGGCGGATCACGGCGTCCATTAAAGTAGATTTACCGCTCCCAGTCGGACCGATTGTCGCGACAAATGTTTTTTCGCTGAGTTCGGAATAATTATCCAGTGGCTCAAAGCGATAGTTGGGCTGTTTCGCCCGTAATGATACTGCAATTTCTCGATCAAGCGGCGATAATTCACCGGGGTTGGTCATTGTAGTTGTAACTCCTTTAAAAGCCCACCACTTCATTAATTGTATGGTTTATTATAACACTAGTTCGATACTGACCGGACAGTGATCAGATCCCATCACATCAGGGTGTATTGCAGCGTTTTTGACGTTCTGCTTGATGTTATCACTGGCAATCCAGTAATCAATGCGCCAGCCGACGTTTCGTGCGCGGGCATTTGCCCAGTGTGTCCACCAGGTATAAAGATCGGGCGTGTCAGGATATTGAGTGCGAAGTGTATCGAAAAGCCCTGATTTTTCAAAGTTATCAAATCCTTCACGCTCTTCGTTGGTAAAACCGTGTTTTCCAATGTTGGCTTTTGGATTAGCGAGGTCGATATCGTTATGTGCGACGTTTAGGTCACCGCTAAAGACAACAGGTTTTGAGGCTTCAAGTGCTTTAATATGTTCGAGGAAAGCTGGATCCCATTGCTTGTGACGAAGGTCTAGGCGGGATAGGTCCCCTTTAGAGTTTGGTGTGTAGACGGTCACGACCCAGACGTTTTCAAACTCTGCAGAGATAACGCGACCTTCTTTTGAAGGGTCACCGTAGCTGTCACCGGCCAAGTTGTATTTCTCGGCAATGTCATCAGTAAAGCCGTTCAGGACTTGCAGAGGTTTTGTCTTAGAAAAAATCGCGGTGCCGCTGTAGCCAGCTTTTTCGGCGCTGTTCCAGTATAAATGGTAGCCAGGAAGATCAAGATCGACTTGCTCGGGTTTTGCTTTTGTTTCTTGGAGACAAATCACATCGGGATCGTGCTCTTTGACGAATGTTTGAAAAGTGCCTTTTGTGAGGACTGCGCGGATACCGTTGACGTTCCAGGAATAGAGTTTCATATGTTCTTATTTTAGCAGAAGAATCTAGAGGTGTTTAGTGAGCCGTTTGTTCTCACGCTCTTGGTCGCGAAGCTTGATGGTGTTACGTTTGTCGTAGTTTTTCTTTCCTTTTCCGAGAGCAATCACCAGTTTGATGTGACGGCCTTGTGTCAGGAGTTTGAGTGGGACGATGGTTGTTCCTTCGTGTTTCCGATTGGCGAGTTCGTCGATTTCACGGCGTTTCGCAAGGAGTTTTCGTGGTGAAGTATCAACACTGGTATCAGATTCGTTTTTAGTATTTAAGACGAGGCTAAAACTGGCGTTATTGAGCCACAGTTCGTTATTTCGAATAGTTACGAAAGAACCTTTCAGTTGCACTCGCCCATCGCGGGCAGCACGGGCTTCGCGGCCAGTCAGTGAAATGCCAGTGACAAGTTCATCACCGAGAGCATAGTCAAAGGTCGCGCGTCGGTTAACGATAGCGCGTGCTTTGACTGGTTTCTTTTTCTGAGCTGCCATAATGCTCTCTATTGTAACAGATTACAGGATAGATTTTATGGTGTTGAGCAGTGCGCGTGCCGATGTATCCCAGCTAAATGAATTGATATGTTCTTTGCCGTTATGAATAAGTTGTTTTAATACTGCGGGATCATCAAGTTCTTTAATACGATCGGCGAATTGTTTTGGATTTTTGGGATCGAAATACAGTGCGCCACCAGCGGCGACTTCATGGAAGATAGGAATATTACTGATAACTGCAGGAACACCCATGGCGAGGGCTTCGGCAACGGGAATACCATAGCCTTCATCTAAGCTACCGGTCGCAAGGATGGCGTTGTCAGCCAGCAACGCTTCGTAGGCATCATCGGTGACGCCGCCATGGAACCGAACATCGGCGCCTTTTGGAATAAGTTTGAGTAATTCTTTGCGCCTCGCCGGGGTAATTTTACTCAGTAAATGGAGTGTACGACCAGGCAGCCACTGCATACCTTTGATCAGGACCTCCACGTTTTTATATGGCATAAATGAACCCATGTAGACAATGTTTTTTGGCGCTCCATCATGGACGACTTTATGGGTATGAAATTTTTGTGGTGCGTTTGGAATCACAACAATTGGACGCTTGGTGAGCTTTGCTTGTTCGAATTCACGCTGCACAGTGGTGCTGACGGTTGCCACGATATCTGCGCCGTTTAAGGCGATGCGCTGTGGTGCGTAACTCTTGTGATAGAGCCGCCATCCGAGACGAAGGAGGCCGTGAATGTTATTTGGTGGTGTTGAGTGACGATAGTAGATCATATCGTGTGAGGTCAGAATAAGTTTGTATTTTCGACCAAATGTTCCCATCGTTTGCATAGGAGAAAAGACGACATCTGGCTCGAGTTTGTTGAGCACTTGTGCCGTGAACGGTTCCATTGGTGAGGCTGGCTCATGAATCTGAATATATTGAGCGTTTTTCGGTAAGAATTGTAGCTGTGCGAGGTCTGAAATAAGAAATGTTACCTCTGTTATTTTTGCGAGGGCGTTCCCGAGTTCTGTTGAATAACGACTGATGCCATCATGGAAATCGGTACGAATATAGCGTGCATCATAAAATAGTTTCATCTTGAATATCCATTGTAGCATGACCTCGAAGGGGTATGTGGCGAGATAAGGCGTGGTATAATAGGCAAATATGAAAATCCTAATTGCGTCGGATTTACACTACCCGACTATTAACGGTGTTGCTACATTTGGCCGGACACTTGCGATGGGCCTCGCTGCGCGTGGTCACGAAGTGATGGTTATTGCGCCAAGCCAAACAAGTAAAAAATTTAAAGAAATTGACGTGAATCATATCGTCGTTCGTACGGCTTCAGTGCCATTCGTTCCCTATCAGAATTTCCGTATCTCGCCGACACCTGGTCGAGAAGTGAAAAAAGCTATTCTTGAATTTGATCCTGATGTCATTCACATTCAAATGTTGATGTGGATCGGGCAAGCAACAATGAAATACGGTAACAAGTTCGGTATTCCTATCGTCAGTACGAATCACGCGATGCCTGAAAACTTGATGGATAATATCTTACTTCTCGCGCCAATTGCTCGACCAATTAACTACATGTTGCGTCAGTACGGGATGCGTTTCCACTCAAAAGCGGACTTTATTACGATGCCAACCGAATCAGCCATCAAGATGTTCAAGGCAACCGAGAAGATGACAACACCAATGGAAGCGGTCTCGAACGGTATCGACTTGGTCCGTTTCCAGCCAGGCAAACCAGGCAAGAAGATTTACGAACAATTTAACCTTCCGCAGAACAAACCCATCATTACCTACGTTGGGCGTATCGATGTAGAAAAGCACCTCCCTATCCTTATTAAGGCTTTTGCGGAAGTGCGAAAAAACCATGATGCACACCTGATGATTGTTGGATCAGGTCAAGATACTCTCAATCTTAAAGAGATCGCCCATATGCTTGGTGTGTATGATCACATTACCTTTACTGGTCGCGTCAGCGAAGAAGATAAGGTGCTCCTCCATCAAATTGGAACTGTTTTTGCGATGCCTTCTCCCACCGAACTACAGAGTATTGCCACGCTTGAAGCAATGGCAAGTGGTCAGCCAGTTGTCGCTGTCGATGCTGGTGCCCTAAAAGAATTATGCCAAGATAAGCGAAACGGCTATTTGTGTGAAAAAGATAATATTGAACAGTTTGCTCACGGCCTCTCGACAATTATTGGTGATAAGAAAGAACGCGCTCGGATGAGCAAAGAAAGTCTTTCGATCGCACATACTCACGACCTTAATACGACACTTGATCGTTTTGAAGCGATTTACAAAGATTTAACAAAAGCTGAAGCGTAAGCCGCAACTTGCTCTGGTGTCTCGTAGTGCGTTAAGTGTCCGACGTGCTTAATAGTTTCTAGCGTTGCATTCGGAAAGAGCTTCACGAGCTCTTTTTGTTTTGCGATTGGGGTAATGTCATCTTCGGTACCTGCGATGAGGAGTGTTGGTGTGGTGATCTGCGCGGCAAAGTCGCGAACGCTATGACTGACTGATGCCGTAAATGCTTCCGAAACAGCTTGAGAATTATGAAAGCGACTAAAATACTGGCGGTGTTGATCGACGATATATTTTCGTAATGCCGTATCTTTTGTCTTCGTCATGGTTTTGCTCATAATATCGGTGACAGTCCGCGAAGCAAGCCAGGTATGTGAGAGCGTGCCGGGAAGCTTGGTCCCAAGCCAGTAATAGAACACGGCTAACTTAGTAAGGAGTCCGCGGGGTCCCTCAAGTGCTGGTGCTCCGATTGGGTTCACGAGAATAAGCTTCTCAATTGTTGTCGGGTATTTCGCCGCATAAGCCGCGCTGACGATACTGCCGAATGAATGACCCAGTAAGACTGGTGGTGTTTGTAATTTCTGATCCTTGATAAACTGCGCTAACCAGGTGACATAACTATCAAGATCATAGTGAGACAAAGTATCCCCTTCTGCAAATCCTGGAAGATCTGGAACGATGAGAGTGAAATCTTTTAAGTGATCAGCGATCAGTTCAAGGCCGTGGTGTGTCCCTCGAAAGCCATGAATAAGAATAAGTGTTTGCTGTGCCATTGCTGCCTATTATAGCTTAGCCGAGTTTATTCAATCATAAGAAAAACGCCCCTTCCTTTCGGTTGGAGCGTTTTTGCAAAACAGACTGACTAAGCAGCGATTGGCTGGATGCCGTGTGTCTTGATTGCGTCCTGAATTTTTGGACGGTCAAAGCCAAGAATCATGTCGCCTGCAACATCTGTGACAGGAACGCCACGGAAGTCGCCGTTGATCTTTGCCATTAGCTCTTCGTTTGCTGCTGGATCTGCTTCGATGTCTTTCGCGACATAAGGAATGCCGAGTTTGTCGAGCCACTGCATTTCAGTGTGGCAGAAGGCGCACCAGCTGGTGCGGTAGATTGTAATCTGTGGAGTTGCTGTATCAGCCATGGTTGTTTCCCCTTTAAGTATTATGGTACGTTTCCCGTACTTTCACTATACATTATACAGTAAATACATTGGCAAGTAAATAGCCGATGACCACTATGCTTATGCTACAATAATCACAAGAGAAATTATATATATGTATCGAAGTGGGCGACAAAAATCATCTCAGGCGTTTGCGCTTCCTACTGTTCTTATTGCCTCAATTGTCTTACTGATGGTACTCGCCGTCTCTGTCACGGCAACTGCTGCGGTGCGGACGACACTCAAAAATCAATATTATGTCCAGCTTGCCCAGGTTGCTGGTGAATCAGGCGTTGCCTATGCCAAAGCATGTCTGGCTGCGAATGGAAATATTCCCCAATGGACAGATGCAAAGCCGCTAACTCCTGCAACGGATTGTTCTGGAAATGTCATCCTATCCCCTACCGTTCGAGCACTCGTTGTTGGTGGTGGTGGTTCAGGTGGTGGAACAGCTGGCGGCGGCGGTGCGGGTGGCTATCTTTATAATGATGCCCTGACGGTTACGGCAACAACCTATCCTGTCGTGGTAGGTGCTGGCGGCGCCGCAACGGGTAATAGTGCCGCAAACGGAAATCCCGGTGCCGCTTCATCGTTCAATAGCTTGACGGCGAATGGCGGCGGCTATGGGGCGACGCACGGCGGTAATGTTGGAGGAAATGGTGGTTCTGGTGGTGGTGGCGGTATGCTCAGTAACCCTACTGGTGTCGGTGGTGCTGGAGGTGTCGGAAATCAGGGAAATAATGGCGGACTTGCCCCTTCTGCGACGGGATGGAGTGGAAATAATGGTGGCGGTGGTGGTGCTGGCGGTGCGGGTGCTCCCGGAGGTAACACCGCTGGTTCGGGCAACGGTGGCGCTGGTATGGCGAATAATATTACTGGATCAATGGTGTATTACGCTGCCGGCGGCGGCGGTGGCGAAGTAGCGGGCAGCTATGTCGGAACTGGTGGATCAGGTATTGGTGGATCGGGTCAAATTGATAACGTCGGGACCGCGGGCGCACCAAACACCGGCTCTGGTGGTGGTGGCGGTTCGTATAATGGTACCTATTTTTCTGGTGGTGCTGGTGGTTCCGGTATAGTCGTCGTCTCCTACCCTATTAATAGCGGCATTGTCGCAACGGGCGGAGCGGTGTCTACTTCGGGTGGCTATAAGATTCATAAGTTCACCTCTTCAGGTAGTTTTGTCGTCACGTCAGCTGGTAGTTCAAGTTGTCCGTCAGATCCAAAATGTTCAGTGACCGTTAATGGTAATATCCGTAGTTCATTTAGCGTACCAAAGCCGACGGTTGACGCAAACGGACAGGCGGTGACGTTGCCGAATAGCGGTTATGTCAATGTCCTTCGAACATCGAACGGCGCGGTGTGGCGAACCTATAAACAACCGAGTGTACAGGCTGCTGTTGTCCCCGACCTTTGTTCTGGTAATGCCACTGCTGCGCGTGGTTGGTCACCTGCTGTCAAGACGACGCAACAAGATAGCTTGCCTTCGGCGTCAACAGCGCAATCAATTAGCCTAGCGGATGGCGCAGTAAATGCCGGTGTGATGTACTTTAGAAAAGATTTTAATGCCAGCGAAACGGCGTCATATAACCTTGATATTTATACTGGAAATTCACAAGATATCGCGACGGCAATGATTGATGGCTTGCCAGTGACAACAGCACAGGGTTCGGTATCGTCAGCAAGTACGACATTGACTGCTGGCTGTCACACACTTGTCGTCAAGTTAATGAATGACACTTACCTTGCGAGGCCTTCTGATTTCACTGCTGCGTTGACTCGACCTGGCGTTGCAACCCCGACGGTTGTGACGAATGCAACTTGGCGCGTCACGGCTGGTGATGCCGCTCATTTCTCAAGTAGCAACTATCAAGAAACGCCTGGTGCCTGGGAGCAGGTTTCTGACCTTGGAGTTTGGAATAACACTGCCCTACTATTTGCTGGTAACCCAACAAACTGGCAAAGTGTCTCCGGCGATAGCCTCGCTGATATTATTACCACAAAGTTTAGTAGCGGTGGTACCGGCCGTCCTGGCGACTCGTATGCCTGGTTTAGGAATCCTCAGCCGTTTACGACTACCACTGCAACGACCATTCGTGTCACAAACTATTGTGATGACGGCTGTGCACTGTATATGGATGGAAACTTAATCATGTCACCGGCAAATAATGCAGGTATTGTTTCGAAGTCGATTCCTGTGCAACCAGGCACCCATACATTTGGCATACGTCTGTACAATACGCCTGGTTCAACGGGTAACCCGGCTGCTCTTCTCTTCGCTGCAGTTGATCTCACGACGAATAACGTGATTGATCGCAGCGGTCCTGGCTGGGATGTGACGACCTCATGGGTCCCTGGCTCAACAACAACCGAGCCGTACTCATTCGACTCATTGTATGTTCCAACGCCGGCAATTCAACCATCTGCAAATGGAAAGTTGCTGGTTGTTGGCGGTGGCGGCGGTGGCGGTTCTGATATGGGCGGTGGTGGCGGTGGCGGCGCGGTAATTTATAACGCAGCGTACCCACTTTCACCTGGAACGTATAACGTGACGGTTGGTGGTGGCGGCCCTGGTGCCCCTGCTGGTGTTGGTCAGGTTCGAGGTGGTAATGGAGGAACTTCTACGTTTGGTACTGTTCGTGCACTAGGCGGTGGTGGCGGTGGTTCTGAGTATTCAACAAACACCTCCCCACCTTCTTCTGGTTCATCTGCTGGTGGTGGTGCGGCTGGTCCACAAAGCTCGCGCGCCGCGGGGGTGATTGGTCTTGGGTTTGATAGTGTGCCAACGCTTGGATCTTACTACCCTACAGGTGGTGGCGGTGCAGGCGGTCCTGGCGCGACAAACCCTGCTACAGGTGGTGTCGGTATCTCAAATAATATTCTTGGTACATCATATTTCTTTGGTGGCGGTGGCGGTGGTGCTGGCTATACTTGGGTTGGCGGTAACGGTGGTGCAGGTGGCGGTGGCGGTGGTGCTGTTGGAACGACGACTGGTGGTTCAGGGATCGTTGCTGGATCCCCTGGCGGTGGCGGTGTGACCGGTGCACAGACGAATAAACCAGGTGGCAACGGTGGTGCAAATACAGGTGGCGGTGGCGGTGGCGGATCGCACTACAACTCGAATAATTATGGTGGTAACGGTGGGACGGGCATTGTTGTTGTTTCCTTCCCTGCTGGGTCACTCAGTGTCCTTGCAGTTGTCGGCGCTGCAGATATGTCGTCTCTGACACCTGGCTTTACGACCTACTACTTTTATACAAACGGATACATCACGATTAATGGTGTCAACTAGCGCAGGTGAGCCTGTACAAGACCCTATTACCCTGTTAATATAGAGGAGTATGTCTCAGTCGCCTCGACTTTCCGAAAGTAACACTTCCAAAGGATCAAGCCAGTCGCGGCAGCCTCTTTCGGCGCCAGTCTTATTAATTTTTACTGCGCTTGATACCACTTGGAGGGCCTTTGTGCCAACGATCGGTGGAACATTTGCTGGAATTGGCATCGACGCATGGCTGCATATTGCGCCGTGGGGTGTGATTGCCTGCTTGATACTCGGGACGATTTTGAGCGCAGTGCTCATCACTCGACAACTAATTAATGTAAGGAAACCACTGAAATGAACCAAGTAACGACAGTTGCCGCACTTGATTTCCATATTTCGATCTCTTCACAGACACTCTTCACAGTGTTTGGTCTTCCTGTTACCAACGCAATGGTAACTGGTTTCCTTGGGCTGCTCATTACACTTGGTATCTTATTTTACGTTGCTGGTCGTGTGAAACGTGGCAAATACAATCGTTTCGTCGGACTGGTGCAGTGGGTATTTGAAGGTCTTTTGAAATCAGTTGATGATATTATTCCTGATAAAAAACTTGGCCGTAAAGTTGCGCCACTCGCAATTACTATTTTCTTCTTCGTACTCTTTAACTATTGGTTGAGCGTGATTCCGGGACTTGATTCGATTACCTATCACGATATTCCGGTACTTCGAAGCTTAACGGCTGACCTTAACTTTACGCTTGCGATCGCGCTCATTACGGTGGTGACGGTGCAGGTCTATGCAATTCGTCACCTTGGCGTCTTTGGTAACGGTGGCCGCTATTTTCGTAATCCTTTCAAGGATCCAATCGGTTCATTTGAAGGTATCCTCGAACTCATCGGTGAAGTCTCTCGTGGAACTGCGCTGGCACTTCGTTTATTCGGTAACGCGTTTGCTGGTGAAGTCCTGCTGATTGTCATTGCCGTGCTAACCAGCTATGCATCTGCCTTCGTACTGCCTGCATTTATGGGCTTCGAGTTGTTCATTGGATTCATTCAGTCATACGTCTTCTTTGTCCTGACGCTCATCTTTACCTCACTTGCCGTGTCATCACATGGCCCCTCAGACGATCATTCCCCTGCCCCTAAAACCAAAAGAATCAGAGGGGTCCCTGAACAAGGATGAAAAAGATGAATGATATACTGAACGTAAGGAATAAAGAAATTTTAAGGAGAATTAAATAATGGACGCATTAGCATTTGGACTAACATATGGACTACCAGCACTTGGTGCAGCACTTGGTATCGGCTTTATTGGTGCCGGTGCATTGAACGCCTTCGGACGTAATCCAGAAAAACTAAGCGACATCCGAACATTGATGATTACCGCGATTGTCTTCGCCGACTCACTCGCGATCATCGGTATCATTGTCGCAATTATTGCAAAATTCATTTAGGACTGTAGGAACAGATGACTTCTTTGAGCCAATTCGCTGCTGAAACAACTTCGACAAACAAGGACCTTTTTGCGGCTCTTGGAATTGATTGGCGTTTGCTGATCCTTCAGATCGTTGCCTTTCTTATCTTGGTATTACTCCTTGGTAAGTTTGTGTACCCATGGTTAATGAAGTCAGTCGACCAACGCCAAGAAGGCATTGAAGCTGCGGCAAAAGCAACCGCTGAAGCGCAAAAAGCTGCGGAGGCGAATAAAGAAGCCGTTGCGGAATTACTGGCGCAAGCTCGTAAGGAAGCGAACGAGATTATCGGCACTGCCAAACTTGAATCTGCTGAGATGGTCAGTACGAGCGAAAAGAAAGCTCGTACGGTTGCTGAGCGTATTGCAAAAGACGCTCACGAACAACTTGATAAAGATGTTGTGAACGCCCGCAAAGCACTCTATAACGACACACTAGAACTAGTGGGTCTTGCGACTGAAAAGATCATTGAAAAGAAACTTGATAAAAAAGCCGATAGCGAGCTGATTGCTTCTGTCGTAAAGGCGACAAAATAATGCCTGGCCGTCTTTCACGTCGAAGTATTGCGGAGTATATCGCTACCGGCTTGATTGACGGTAAGAAAAGCAAGAAGCTACTTTTGCAGCAACTTGCCGGCTACCTCGTTGATACGCAGCGTACAAAGGAACTTGATTTGATTGTTCGTGATATCGAATACAGTCTTTCCGAGAAAGGTATCGTGCAGGCATCAATTGTCTCTGCGTTTGACCTGACTGCTGAAACAAAGAAAGCGCTCGAAGCTTTTGTGAAAACAAAGACGAACGCAACCCAGGTATCACTCGCAAACATGGTTGACCCTGCAGTGATTGGCGGCGTGAAGATTACCATTCCCGGCCGCGAACTTGACCAGACCGTTGCCCGCCAGTTGACCGTATTAAAGACCAGACTCAAGAAAGCCTAAAGGAAAAGATTAAAGGAAACATATTATGAGTGAATTATCGATTACAGACCTATCAAAAGATCTTCGAGATGCGATTGAACACCTCGAGGCTGACAAGCAACTTGATGAAGTTGGGGTCATTATTCGCATTGGTGACGGTGTCGCGTGGATCCACGGATTACGAAACGCCGGCTATAGCGAAGTCTTAAATATTGAAACACCAAAAGGTATCGTTGAGGCATTTGCCTTGAACCTTCTTGAAGATGAAATTGGTGCAGTACTGCTTGGTGATGACTCTGCAGTGAAAGCTGGTCAGACAGTCCGCTTGAAGGGTACCGTCCTTGAAGTCCCTGTAGGTCCTGAGCTACTCGGTCGTGTGGTTGATCCACTTGGTCGTCCACTTGATGGTGGTCCAGCGATTAAGGCAAAGCAAATGGGACTGGTTGAACGCGAAGCGATTGGCGTTATGGGTCGTAAGTCTGTCTTTGAACCGTTGATGACGGGTATTATCTCAATCGATGCTATGTTCCCTATCGGCCGTGGTCAGCGTGAGTTGATTATTGGTGACCGTCAGACTGGTAAGACGGCAATTGCCATCGACACCATGATTAACCAAGCAAAGCAAAATACTGGCGTTATTAACGTTTACGTTGCGATTGGTCAAAAATTTTCAAAGATCGCTCGCCTTGTTGAGCGTTTGAAGGCTGAAGGCGTGATGGATCAAACGATTATCGTTGCAACCAGCCCTTCTGACCCTGCTTCACTTCTCTACCTTGCGCCATATGCTGCAACTGCGATGGGTGAGTATTTCCGTGATAACGGACAGCACGCATTGATGATCTACGATGACCTCACGAAGCACGCGGTTGCGTATCGTCAAATGTCACTCCTTCTTCGTCGTCCACCAGGACGTGAAGCCTACCCAGGTGACGTTTTCTACCTGCACTCTCGCCTTTTGGAGCGATCAGCAAAGCTTTCTGATGCATTAGGTGGCGGGTCTTTGACTGCCCTTCCAATCATCGAAACACAAGCTGGTGACATTAGTGCCTACATTCCAACGAACGTGATCTCTATTACTGACGGTCAGATCTTCCTTGAAACAGATCTTTTCTACCAAGGTATTCGTCCGGCGATTTCTGCTGGTCTATCTGTGTCACGTGTTGGTGGTGCGGCGCAAACTCCTGGTATTAAGTCAGTCAGTAGCCACTTGAAGCTTGGTCTTTCTCAGTTCCGTGAACTCGCAAGCTTTGCACAGTTCGGTTCTGACCTCGATGAAGCAACGAAAAAGCAAATTGACCGCGGTCAACGTTTAACGGAACTATTGAAACAACATCAGTACCAACCGGCTGCAATCTGGGAACAGGTCGTCAGTATCTTTGCCGTGAACAGTGGCTTCTTTGACACAGTTCCTGCGCCGAAGATTAAGGACGCGCAATCTGCACTCCTTACAAAGCTCAAGGCTGATCACCAGAAAGAAATGGCTGAACTTGATAAAGGTATCAAGATTGACGAAGCGACGGCAAAGATCATTGAAACGACTGCGCATAGCGTCGCGAAAGGCTTTGCAGCTTAATCATGGCATCAACGCAGTTATTAAAGTCACGCATTCGGAGCGTTAAGAGCACTCGCCAGATTACTAAGGCGATGCAACTTGTCGCTGCGAGTAAAATGCGCCGCGCGCAGGAAGCAACAAAAGCTTCTGCCCCCTACACGCAAGCTGCGCGTGAGCTTTTAGCTGCACTTTCGACAAAGACATCGGTGAAGAATCATCCTTTGTTTGTGCAGCGTGATATTAAAACTCGTTTAATGATTGTTATTGCTTCTGACAAAGGACTTGCAGGTGCATACAATAGCAATATCGGTAAGGTATATGTGAATGAACTTCGTGCCGACGATAAAGCTGGCATTAAAAACAAGACGATTACGGTTGGTCGCAAAGCGTCACAGCTGGCTGCTCGTTTGAAAGATACTGAAGTCATCGGAGCCTACGAAGAGCTGCCTGATCAACCAGATGGGAGCGAACTTCGCGCTATTCTTGATAGTGCTCGTACTCGATTTGAAGCTGGTGAAGTTGATGCAGTTGACGTAATTTACACAGATTTCATCAACAGCGTGACACAAACCGCAAAGGTGACCCGCGTGTTGCCTGCTGGATTCGATGGAACGCCAGCGCCAACAGTCGCCACTGACGTGACATACGAACCAAGTACGTCTGAAGTATTGGATGGTGTCGCCTACCGACTGGTAAGCGCACAGTTATTCCAGGCATTGCTCGATGCGCGTGCCAGCGAACACAGTATGCGTATGATTGCGATGAAAAACGCGTCAGATAACGCGTCAGATTTGATAGATGATTTAACATTAGAGATGAACAAGGCCCGCCAAAGTGCGATTACCCAGGAATTGGCTGAAATTTCCGGTGGTGTTGAGGCGCTCAGTGAATAATAGAGATGAATAAGGAGAAATAATGGCTAAGAATATTGGAAAAATTATACAAATTGTCGGTGTCGTCGTTGACGTGCAGTTCGACGGTGAACTACCAGCGATTAATGATGCGCTGATTATCGATACAAAAGATCGTAAGATGACCTTCGAGGTTGCCCAGCACCTAAGTGAAGATACTGTTCGTGCGATTGCACTTTCAAGTACTGATGGTCTTCGACGTAGCGATACGGTTGAAGCAACTGGTGCGCCAATTAGTGTGCCTGTTGGCGACGCGACGCAAGGTCGTATGTTCAACGTGGTCGGTGATATTATCGACGGTAAAGCAGCCTTGCCAGCTGGCTTTAAAACAGCCTCTATTCACCGTGAAGCCCCATCTCTAGACGAACAAGCGAACAAATCTGAAGTCCTTGAAACAGGAATCAAGGTCGTTGACCTTATCGCCCCACTTATTAAGGGTGGTAAAGCCGGTCTCTTCGCCGGCGCAGGTGTTGGTAAGACCGTCCTTATTACAGAGCTGATTAACAACATTGCGAAGTTTCACAGCGGTAACTCTGTCTTTGCTGGTGTTGGTGAACGAACTCGTGAAGGTAATGACCTCTACTATGAAATGGAAGAAGCTGGTGTGCTTGAAAAGACCAGTCTTGTCTTTGGTCAGATGAACGAACCACCTGGAGCTCGTCTTCGTGTTGCCCTTTCTGGTCTTGCAATGGCCGAAGCGTTCCGTGACGATGGAAAAGACGTCCTTCTCTTTATCGATAACATCTTCCGTTTCACTCAGGCTGGTGCAGAGGTTTCTGCCCTTCTTGGTCGCCTTCCTTCAGCCGTTGGGTACCAACCTAACCTCCAAGAGGAAATGGGTGGACTTCAAGAACGTATTACTTCAACAAAGAAGGGTTCAATTACCTCTGTGCAAGCAGTCTTCGTCCCTGCTGACGACCTTACTGACCCAGCACCTGCTGCGACCTTCGCTCACCTCGATGCAACGATCGTGATGAATCGTGCGCTGACTGAAATTGGTATCTACCCTGCAGTTGACGTCCTTGCGTCAAGCTCAACGAGCCTCGATCCTGAAATTGTTGGTGAAGAACACTACCGCGTTGCTCGTGAAGTACAGCGCGTCCTTCAGCAGTACAAAGAGCTCCAGGACATCATTGCTATCCTTGGTATGGAAGAACTGTCTGACGAACAAAAGCAAACCGTTGCTCGTGCGCGTCGTGTCCAACGGTACCTTTCTCAGCCGTTCTTCGTTGCTGAAAAGTTCACCGGTAATAAGGGTCAGTACATCAAGATCGAAGACACAATCCGTGATTTCTCTGACATCCTTGCTGGAAAATACGATGACAAGCCAGAAGAATGGTTCTACATGGCTGCTGGCCCATTGTCTGAAAAGGCAAAGGAAGCGTAGTCGATGCACCTTCAGCTGATTACATTAACGGGTGTACGTGTCGATCAAGACATTTACGAACTCAGTGCGCCAACCGCTGCTGGGCCTATTAGTGTGTTTCCAGGACACGAGCCGCTGGTGACAGTTGCCGTGCCTGGTGCATTAGCCGTTCGTTATAAGAAAGGTGACGCTGATAGCGCGCGTGAATACTTTGTGATTAGTGGTGGGGTGATTGAAATCAACCAAACCGCCGTTCGTGTCCTTGTTGACGAAGCTGATCATGGTGAAGATATTATTGAAGCCGAGTCACAAGCGGCTCTCGAGCGCGCAATGAAGCTAAAGAGCGAAGCAAAGAATCAAGTTGATATCGACCATGCTCGTGAGTTAATTGATCGTCACACAGTACGCCTACAAGTTGCTGGTTTACGACGTCATAAACGTTCCTAGTAGTACGGAGTACATTCCTTATTAAGCTCGCTTAAAGCGGGCTTAATTTTATTGAAATACTCTTTTGAACGGAGTAAAATAATTTCTTGTAAGTGCCTATTAAGGCGCCTCATTTTTTTTATTTTCCATGCTCGACACGCCAGATAGTGGCTTTTCTTTTGGTGTCAAAAAGTAAGGATTTACCCAGAAAAGGACGTACATAACATTATGGAAACGAAGAAGGACACAATCGAAATGGAACCACAATTCCTAACTCTTAGCGAAGCAGAAGGATCTATCGAACCAGGAATTGATCAACAAGAACGATTAAACGAAGTGACTATTCGCTTGCAGTCTGGCGAATTTCATACTGATGCTAAAGGGCTCGTTCCTGTCATTTGTATCGATGGTCGTCCAAACGGGTTTAACCTGCTTCCGAACGCCGCTGGCGGTACTGAGACGCTTTTTGTGGCTGATGATCTGGTGAACCAACGGTACGCGACCGAAGACGGAACGACGGTTGGTGGATACAAGAATGTCATCGATCAAGTTATTAGCAAGGGTGGTCAGGTTGGTGGTCACGACGATCAACACCACGGTCTTGAAGGTAGCGGTTGTGGTGCAAATGATAAGCTGCCACTTATTTATGATTTCTTGCAACGCAAAGGCGACACAATTCGTTCTGTTGCTGGTGCATTAGGTATAGATGTTTCGGATGAGCTGCACGATAAGATTATCGCTAATGCGACGGAGCGTACAGTATTTAGCAATGGTGCAGAAATGCTGATGACACTCGAAGCAGAGGAAGATGCTGTTGTCGAGCGTCTGACTGGCGAACACAAAGAAGTGGTTGCAGTTATCAATACGCAGAAAGGCGCAACACTCGATCGCCGGGCACTTGCCGAAGAATATGGTGAAGACTACGAAGCATTTAACGTGGATGTGTGGGCATTTGAAGAAGCTGCTCGTATGCTTTCTGACGAAGAGACTGAGATTGCCGAACTGGTGACAGCAATGGTGTACTACAACCTTGCGACGACCCATGTTTTAACAGGGAGTGGCCTCCGTATCATTGTTTTGTAATCACGTGAGGCCTATGCTTGCTCGCTCATATTGAAAGGGCTATGCTAGGTATACATGGAACGAAAAAAATCAAACGAACCGGATCATGTTAGCGTCGATAGGTACATGCGCGCTGTCCCCTTTGTTGCGGCGTACTTAAAATTAAAATACCCTCATATCCATACGACTGGTCGTGAAAACATACCTGATGGTCCTGCGATGTTTGTCGCAAATCACTTACGGTTTGACGACTCATTAATTGTCGCAGCGGCCTATGCACATTACATGAAACGACCAATTCGTTTGGGTGCAAAAAGTGAATATTTTGAAGGCCTAGGTATAAATAATAAAGGTCTGCTTGGTAAGTCGATTAAACGATTTGTTGATAGCACACAGCAAATACCCGTCTACCGTTCAGATAACATGCGTGGCGCGGTGACACTTGGAAAAGAAATCAAGCACCGTTTTGAACTTGGTGAGTCCATTTTACTGCATGCTGAGGGAACTCGTTCGACTGACGGGCGGTTGAATAAATTTCAACATGGTGCAGCAGGGTTTGCTATTAAATATAGCGTTCCGTTGGTTCCTGTCAGTATCACCTATCCACGTAAAGGAATTATTACCGTGCCGTGGCTCCAATTCGGTGAACCGTTAACTTCACCTGATTATGGAATGGAATTCCAGCACTTTCCACTTCTTCCTGACGGCATCGTTGATGCAGTGACGCCGCGCATTATGAATCAAAAAGGACGAACTGCTATAGTAACAGATATTACGGAGGAACGAGTGGCGGCGATGTCTGGTCAAGAACGGTCAGGAATTTTGCTTGATCCTTACGCTAAAGACAAAACGACCGAACAGTAGTTTAACTTATGTTTGCACTCACCTCTAAAACGTCGTACTATCGTTAACGTATCGCGTTCGCGGTATCCTTAACAAGCAAAGACTCTAAGGTGGCGGTAATGAAATTCAAGAAGAACCTGAATTGGTTCCTTCGTGTATGGTCGCTGGGTGCGGTGGCTCGCCTCCTTTTCTCGACGAAAGTCGTAGGAGCTGAGCTGATTCCCGATGGGCCGTTTGTGCTCGTCGTAGGTCCGCACAAGACCGAGAAGGAAACGGTGCTCGTGCCTGCATTTTTGCATCGGTATGAGTTTCATATCCTCGCGAAAGACTCGCTTTTTCGCATTCCTGTCTTCGGATGGCTTTTCAGAAACGCTGGAGGAATTCCAGTTGTACGAAAAGAAGGTCGAGGTGCTGATGTCATTCAACCTTCCGTGAAAGAACTCGCAAAGGGCTTCCCTGTTTTGATCTTTCCAGAAGGAACACGATTCGAAGACGATGATGATCTCCATACTGGCAAGACCGGTGCGATAAGAATCGCACTACTCGCCAATGTGCCGATTGTGTTGGTCGGATTGCGTGGGATGAACACGAAACGAATCCGTGTTAAGCGGTCAATTCACATCGGTGAGCCATTTTATCCGCATGATGAATTGGGTCTCATTCAGCGCACTATGGTCGAGAGACTGCCAGAAGGCCGAGCAGCGCGTCAGTTGACTGATCGGATGATGCAACGCCTTGCGGTGCTCAGTGACACTGATTACATCGGACAAGACGAGCGGGGCGATCGGGTGTAATGCCCGGTTGTCCCGCTTGTCGGGTTCCTTATGAGTCTTTGCTTATTTTCCTAGTAATTCACGCACCTCTGAGGTGCTTTTTGTATGCATTAATTTTTCACGAAGTTCTGAGGCGCCTTCGAAATTACGAACATAAATCTTAAAGAATCGTTTTAGTGGATCGAATTTTCGTGGTTCAAGTTCTTCGTTATATTTATCAAATAAATCAAGTTGCATGTTCAGTAGTCCAAGGAGCTCTTCTCGGCTATGTTCGCGCTTTTCTTTTGCGAATGCGTATGGATCTGCAAAAATACCACGGCCAATCATCACACCATCTACACCATATTCTTCAACCAGTTCAAGCCCATGTTCACGGTCGCGAATATCGCCATTAATAGTCAAGAGTGTCTGTGGTGCAATCTCGTCACGAAGTTTTTTAATCTCATGAATCATATCAAAGTGCGCAGGTACTTTACTCATCTCTTTACGAGTACGCAGATGAATCGTGAGGTTTACGACGTCTTGTTTGAGGATATGCGTGAGCCACTCGGTCCACTCTTCTGGCTTTACATCACCTAAGCGAGTTTTAACGCTAATTGGCAGGCCAGATTTTTTTGCTGCTGCGATAAGTTCTGCCGCAACTTCTGGGGTGCGAATAAGGCCGCTTCCCGCACCTGTTTTGACGACGTCTTTAGCTGGACAACCCATGTTAATGTCGATGCCGGCAAAACCTTGTTCAGCGAGACCTTTGGCCATAAATTCAAAGTATTCTGGGTTTGTTCCCCAGATTTGCGCAACCATTGGCTGCTCGTCTTCGGTAAAGGCTAATCGCCCACGAGTACTTGCGCGACCCTTTTCGCTAAAATAACTGGCAGCATTAGTGAATTCACTAAAGTAGACATCTGGGCCACCCGCTGCTTCAACGACATGACGAAAGACAACATCGGTGACAGCCTCCATGGGTGCCAGGACGAAGAAAGGTTTTGGAAGTTCCTGCCAGAAATTTTTCATTGTGTTGCCTATTGTCTCATGTATTAGTTTGCAAATAAAAACATCTCTTATCGATCACAAATTTGTATTTATGATAAATAAGAGACGCAGAGATAGTGAAATCCTCAAGCTTTTTGCGAACGGTTTCCCGAACGGTCTCGTAGAGTTGCCTCTACTTGTCCTTGCCGGTGGAGATGATCTTGTTGAGCGCCTTTCCTTCCGAACCGGCCTGGTTGCGGGCGGTGTTCAGCGAGCGCTCTTCATCCTGCGTCAAGGACTTACCCTCATGCAGCTTCCGTGCTGATGCGCGGTTGCCTTCCTTATCTGCCATGCTTTCACCTCCTAAAGGTGATCTCGATTGTAAGGTAACGCATAGGTTGGTGCAGACTCTCCGTTGGTAAAACAGTAAAACACTTTCAACACCATTGTTGAAAGAACTGAGTTTTTGGCGGAGAGCCTGCAGCTTAGGGTCCGTACCCCGTCGTACCATGTATTGTGGCACCAGGCCAAAGTGGCTGGGATTCACTTTGACGGGCTAACATGGTACGACGGAGCCGGTTTGTTCTACGCAACTGGCCGGTAGCGCGGAACATCTGTTCACTATCTCTGTTAATGTGCAGAGACGGTGTAGGATACGGACATCAAACATTGCTGTCAGTGTCCTACACCATCGATCATGCAGGAGCTATTATAGCACTTTTTACCTATTTTGGTCAATAGGACGCTAAAGGATTAAATGACGTCGTCGAGTAGGTCTTGTTCGAACGCAAGAAGGCCTTTATAGGTCGGTTCATACGTCGATGTATCAGGGAGATCGAGCTCGATAATGTGCTTCCAGACTTTTGCAATCAGAAGTGAGAATCGTTCAAGCTCCTGCTTATCGAAGTTGAGTCGTAGTGATGAGATTTCGTTTGAACGATTAGGTTCGACGAATTCAAGACAGCCTTCGGTGACTGTGTAATTGCTGTAATCGCGCGAGTGTTCCACAAGGAGTTTATAAAAGAGCAGCTGCTGACGGTATTTGTGGAGCTTAATCTTGTCATACTCGGCAATTGCATGCCAGCTACTGACTGCCTTTCCTGTTTTGTAATCGGTGACGATCATCGTTCGTTCTGCTTTATCAATATCCGCGATATCAATCATACCGGTCAGGTGAGCATCACCCAGAAAAACTTCTTGGCTCGTAAAGTTAAGCTCGGATTTCTGCGTTGCGGTAAATGTGTCATACTTCTCGCTCAGGAATGTTTGTAGCTGCTCACTTCCCTTTTGCAGATACGTCGTGAAATCGAGTGGATTAAGGCGCTCTTTCAAGAGATTTGTTTCAAAATCATGAAGTACGTCTTCAAGCGGTTTTTGCTCACCTTTTGCAGCGATATGGACGTGTGCTTGCTGCAATGTTTCATGAATGGCCGTTCCGTATGATGCTGCTGCTGACTTTGTGGATGGGAAGTGCAAGAGATTACCCAGTAAGAACATCTGAGGCCCCCCGTGGGTGACATCGAGGAAATTATTGAGGTGGGTCGCACTGAGCTTGTAATGCTCGAGCGATGGCTTAAGCAGGGTCAGTAGATCTGCATTCGGTGTTGTCAGTGGCTCGTACCACGCAAGCTCAGCTGATACGACACGTTCTTCGGTGTCGGCTGGTGCAATTGCGAAAGATTCGAACGGCAGTTCTGCGAGGAAGCTTGCAATGAATGTTTGCTTGTCTTTGTCATCAGCATGGCTGTAGCTAATACGCAGCTTTGTCTCGGCGCGGGTCATTGCAACATAGAATAATCGAAGGCGTTCATCAGCAGAGCTACCGGCCGATGCAAGTGGCAAGTTTTCAGGATAATTAATATTACGACTCATACCGCGGGCTTTTTCACCCCAGACGTTATCAACACTATTAAAGATGTACACGGTCTCGAACTCTAATCCTTTGGATTTGTGGACGGTCATCAGGTTGACGGCATCCGGCTCTGCTTCTGTGACATGTGAAACAGACATCATAGTGCCGATGCGCCTGTGAAGTGTGACGAAATCGAGGTATGATTCAAGTGTTAATGTGTCGGTGCTATGGTACTCACGCAGCTTTGAACGGATAGTCCGAAGTGCCGCAAGAAAATCGAGATACTCGGATGGATTAACTTCAAGTTGCTGTTGTCCAAAGAAATATTCAAAGAACGGACTGTTTTTTGCAGTGACGACGCTGTCCTCGACTCGGCCAATCATACGGTCGATCATCGGTTCTAAGGGTGTAAACTGCGCCAGTGCAGCTAACTCAATAAGCCAACTGTGTATTTCTAGGAATCGAGGTGTTGTTGCCATGACTTCGAGCCATTGTCGCCTGGAACTGTAGGCATCGGTGCTGAGCTGCCAGAGTTCCAGTGGCGTAATACCCCATGCAGGGTGTGCAAGGAGTTTTGGTAGTAACGCATTGGCTTCGCTATGCTGCCCGTTTGAGATTGCGACGATTACTTTCGAAAGCTCTTCGAGAATCACAATTGGTGGTTGATCGAGGACATTCTCTTGACGCTCGTAATTAACCGCGATACCCGCGCGGTGAAAATACGGTAAGAGACTTTGGATTTCTTTATGCTGTCTGGTCAGTACTGCGATGTCTTTTGGTGCGGTGCCACTTTCAATTTCTTTCACGATACTTTCGACGACCCAATGTCGTTCGTGATCAATTGATTTTGCCTCGTACAATTCAACAATACCAGCCATATCTTTATTACCGGTTAACTGCTTATTGATACCTTCGTAGATATCTTCGAGGCGGTCATTTCCCTGTTTAATAATCGAGCGAGATTGTGAAATAATCAGATCGCCAGAACGATAATTATCGGTCAGGACAACTCGCTGGACGGCTGGATATGATTCTTGGAATTCAAGAATATTACTAATCTCAGCACCTTGGAAACTATAAATTGCTTGATCATCATCACCGACAATCATTAAGTTTGGTCGTCCTTCGTTAACCGGATTTGAAGTCAGATTTCGCAAGATACGCGTTTGTGCAAGGTTAGTATCTTGGAACTCATCCACCATAATATAGAGATATTTTTCTTGGAGGTTAAATCGTAGGTCGTCGTGGACTTCCATAGCGTGGACGACTTGCAGAATCATATCATCGTAATCGTACAATCCTTCCTCTTCCATTTTTTTGAGGTACTCATAATATACAAAAGCCAGTGCTCGAAGTTTGACGATGTATGCACGAGACTTAAAGATGAATGCACCTTTTTCATTCTTCACGAACCACTTTTTCTTCCAGGCAGTAATAGGTTTGGTGGGATGCTCCGTCTCGGCTTGATCGAGTGTGAAGACGAGGCCATCAACAATAGCGCGAATCAAAGGAATCACCTCAAATAATGGTGAGGCGGTGTCGGATCGAGCACGAAGCTCTGGAATAATTGCCGCTAATTTGTCCTTCGTTGTTTTGCTGACGGTTCCGGAAATATGCGGCACGATTAGCCGCTCAGCAAAATCGATAGCAGCCTCAGCTTCGTCGAGAACGGCTAAAAGTTCATCACTCGTCAGGCCACTCCGTTTTAATTCTGAGATGACTTTCGTTGCGTCAGGCTGATGGGTATATTCGCTGTTCATCGTACTGGCAAGTGGGTTCTTGTAATCTAGTTCATCAAAGATAGAACGAAGAATTTCATAGCGATTTAAGTCGTCTGCAGGTTCGAATAGTGCGCCTCGGTAAAAGAACTCACGGTTTTGGTTGATGACCTCCGAGCCAAATCCGTGAAACGTGTGGATTGCCACTTTATAGGCGTCTTTTCCGATGATGCCAATCAGCCGTTCACGCATGGCAGTTGCACCACTTTCGGTAAACGTCAGACAGAGAATATTTTCGGGTAACGTATCGGTCTTTTTAAGAATGTTGGCGGCACGGACACTTAAAAGTTCCGTCTTGCCAGTGCCCGGTCCGGCAATGACCATCACGGGTCCCTCGATAAGATCAACCGCCTCTTTTTGCGCAGCATTGAGCTGCCTATATCGCTTCTCAAAATCCATTAGGGTTCATTATACCATTCAGAGGTGGTACAATGACACCCATGAACGACCAGGTCTACCACGACTTCGCGCTGGAGAAGATTATCAAGGCAAAGTTCGGAGTGAACGCCGAAATTGATAACGTTATTGCCCGAAATTTTCCTGTCAGCCGTACTGCTGAAGCAACACTTTTCTTAACGAAGAAGAAGCAATTATTCCTTTATATTGATAGCCAGTCAAAACTTTTGCTCTCTGACGTGCAAAAGATTGTCTCACGAGTTGGACTCAAAGCTGAACTCTATCTTCCTCCTAAAAATCGTCCCAACTATTTCGATGAAATCGGGACGCAAAAATTCCAAGAAATATTTCCTGGACGTAGCCATATCAACCAAGAAGATATCGCTTTTTATCGTACGATGACACCGTATAGTCCTGCACTCATCCTCATTAGTGAAGTGAAAAATGGCACAATTCATCAATACGATAGTGACAGTTCAGGTCAATGGCGTTTGAATGCCAAGTTTACGTACCGACGCATTAAAACGAGCTAAAGAATTATTTGATGTTATCGCTGAGGAATGTTCCCCACTTTGGGTCAGCTATATTCTTTTTGAGCTGATCTGAAAGTGTATAGCTGGCTTCGTTATCGATAGACGGTGCTGGGCGATTACCAATATATTCGTAGTCTTTCGATGTTGTTGCGAAATAGTAAGTAGTTGGTGAAGCTGAACCGTGTGGAGTAACGACGACGGTTAAAAGATGTTTTGTGCCATCAGTTGTCGTGCTTTGATAGATCGCCGCCGCGTCTTTTGTTGCCGTAGAGCTTGCTTTGTCGAGTAACGTTTGAATATTTTTGTAGCCTACACCAAGTCCACTATTCGTCTCACAGAGCACACCTTGTTCAAGGGTTTTTTGCTTCGAGGTGACATAGTCAATAATTTGGCAAATAGTACCACCGTTCACATATGAAGTGACTGGGTATGGACTAAGACTACTTGTATCTTGGGCTGTTTGCGTAAATCCTTCAGCCGTGAGGGTTGATTGGATCGCAGCGGTTATTGCGGCTTCATTCGATGTCGCTTTCGTGCTTGTGAGCGTAAAGTTCAGACCATCTTCTGCAGTGATAGTTGCAAGGTAATCATAGCCATCTTTTCTATAGATCACTGATGATGTATTGGTATCTGTTATTTGTTGGGTGGGATCAACGCGCGCGACAAAGTAGCTTGTTGCGCCAGCAATGATCGGATTCGCCGCAATCTTGTCAGTAATTGCCGACGCGCTAGGTCCATTTGCTGCCTGTGTCACGGCTGGTGCGGCTGCTGGCATTTGTACGTTGTTTTTAAGTAAGACAAAGATGCCGATTATCACTACGGTGATCACAACTAAGATAACGATGCTTGCAAAAATAATGCGTCCTTTGCGAGGTCTTTTTGGGATGGGTTGTCCGTATTTTTCAATGATAGTGTCGATAGTATCTTTATTTTCCATAATATTTCTTTCTGGTTATGCCGGACAACTCGATGTCATGACAGGAAGACAGCCTGGCCCAAAACCACCCTGTGCATTCACTGTATATGTACCCCATCCATAGGGCGCACCGGAATTACAGTTAATTGTAAAGTATCCGCGACCACTTCCCCATCCGATGCTTGTATTACTATACCCACCGCTACCGCTATACTGCGCACCACCTGATCCTGATCCTGACTTATTAACGCTCCCGGTGATATTCCAGGAATAACTAAATGAGGTCGTTCCTTCAGGGCAGGTCCAGTTCCATGTCATTGCTCGATATGAACTGTTCCCGATATCAGCACTTGGCGAATAAAGCGTACGGCTGACACTATTGCCTGCAGCGACATATGCTGATTGATAGGTCGCAGTTTGGCAACGTGTTTCATTCGTGACTGTTAACGTGTAATTCCAGGCTGGGAATACGGCATCGACGGTTTGGTAGCTTGGACCACTTCCCTCTTTCCAAGCGACACCGTTTTGGTACCACTTGTAGTATGGAATTGTTCCCGCAGTACAAACGGCGTTAGACGTGACACGCTCGATATTGTACTGTGGATCAGTTTTACTAATCGTGTATGGTGCTGGTGTCGCTGCTGGTGTCATTGAGACGACCGCAGACCAACTACTGAGGTTTGGTGTTGCTGATGCTTGGACGCGGTAGTAGTGTGTGAGGCCAGGTGCTTCATCCGTGTAGACTTTACTCTGCGTACCTGTTCCCGCAGTTTGGACTGCCGTCGTGGTGACGCTTGTTCCTGGGAAACTAGGGTCAGTGCTGCGTTGGACATTATACGATGTTGCAAACTGAACAGTTGGCCATGAGATGGTGACCTGGGTGCTACTATTTGCCACCGCCGTGACGACTGGCGTCGCTAATGCATTAGTGGTCGCGGATGCTGTGTTTGACCAGTTACCCTGTGTGGTGCCATTGATTGGCGCAACACGGAAATAGTATGTTCCACCAGAAGTCAGTCCGGTCACCGTTGCGCCAGCCGTGGCGCTTGATGAAGGCGTTAATCCTCCAACAAAGCCACTATCGGTTGAGGTTTGGATGACATAGCCACTGGCATTACTGACAGCACTCCAGGTGAGTGCGATGCTCGTAAAGCTGGTTGAATTAGCAACAAGATTTGTAATGTTACCAGACGTCGCGATGCTGGTTGAGCGACGACTATTGATAGTTCTAATCGTGTTATCGATTTCATCTTTGTACTTTAATACATAACTAAGGCATGATCCTGATCCATTACAATCTGGACTGCCATCACCTTGATATTCAAAGAAATCCGACCCGTTAACAGCTAAAACATTACCTGCACTGGTACATTTAATGGAGTTTATTGTTCCAGGTGTCGCTTGAGGTGTAATCAGCGAACCAGCATCGACATTCTTTAATGTATCTTTCGCTACAGTGCCAGCGCTGACTGCTGCACAACTCGGGTACTCACCGTTAATGTCATAATATTTTTCGAGTGCTTCCGAGATAACACTCGCACTTGAAGCGCGGCGTGCGTCACGCGTATCACTTTGATATCGGCCAAATCCAACGGCGGTAATTGTTGCAAGAATACCGATAATTGCGATCACGACAATAAGCTCAATAAGAGTAAAGCCTCTGCGTCGATCCATCCCACGGTTCATGTGGTAATTGTAGCAAGCATAAGCAACGTTGTAAATGTTATAAGTAAAGGCTAACAAACTTGGTCAAATATGGTAAAATAATTAAGTTCTTTCCACGAACCATACTGGGGATTCGCCAAGTGGTAAGGCATCGGCTTTTGGTGCCGACATTCGGGGGTTCGAATCCCTCATCCCCAGCCAAGTAAAATTGAGTCCAATACGGACTCTATTTTATTTTCTATAATTTATTGTATAATATATAAATACTTCATTCGGAGTTGTACCCAACAAAAAGGAATAGTGATGCAGCCCCAGTATGTCGACATAATAGCGCCAGAGCGTGAAAACGCGGTGGCGATCTTGACGCTGACGTTTCGAGACGTCATCGTAGGCAGGTTTAAAAATCCGCTCGGCATGGCAAATCCGTACGACGAGAGCAAAATAAAGAAACAGCAAGACAGCCTGGGCAACCATCCTGAACGCTACAGCGGATACGCCAGCAACGGTCGGCTAGTGGCTTTCATGAAACAGTCACCTTGGCTGATTACTAATGAACTGTCGTTCACTGAGGGTGTGTCTGGTTTCATTCCGAGGGTTCTTGATAGGCTTCGGCTGAATCCTTCAACTGGCCAGCGTGGCATCTTCGGACTCGTCGCAGCTGACCACCTTTCCGAAGATGATCGAAGCTTCGTGCTCGAGTCGCTTCTGCGGCATTCGATCGAGGATCCGATGCACGCAGGCAAGACGGTCAACGTGATCATTCATGATCACGATCCACTGCTTGAAATCGCGCTACGGAGTGGTTTCGTGCCGGTTGGCAAGAAGGGCGAAGCCTCTGGTGCAAAAGGCCTCAAGCAGCAGCGCTATCAGTATTCACCATCCATCTAACGGGTACGCCCGTCGAAAAGGTTTGAAGAATTTTTCTTCACCGCTTCGGCGGGCCTTTTCATTTACGTATTTCTTTTTAACGACCCGGTCGATAGCCGCCCCATCACCTCATGTGCTCGCGTAATCACGATGTAGGCGTGAGGATCGACTGCTTGCGCGGCATTCTTAACTTTTGTTTCTTCAAACCGCGTGACAACAGCAAGCATCACACCATGTGGCTCGGGTGCTTTCGGATTACTTTCTTTGACAAAAGTAACTGGCTCTTCGATGAGCTCATTAATGACCTTTCCAATTTCGCGTACATGCATACTGACGATCCAGACGCTCCGTGATTCGTTTAAACCTTCAACGGTAATATCAATTGCTTTATGGGCAACAAAGTATGCTACGAGCGAATAGAGCGCCGAGTCCCAGCCGAATACGAGCCCTCCACATGCAATAATCACCCCATTAATAACCATGATTGCCTCACCAATCGAGAAGACGGTGACGCGGTCGATCAGCAGCGCAATCGTATCTGTTCCGTCAATCACTCCACCGTAGCGCACCACAATACCAACACCGATGCCGACAACGATTCCTCCAAAAATGGCACCCAGTATCGGGATATCGGTCAAACCATGAGGTGTGTGAAATGACGTTAATATCGCTAGTGTGACAATACCGATTGCCGAAAGGACTGCAAATGTTTTACCGAATTTTTTGTAGCCGAGAAAAACGAACGGAATATTGATCAGTGTTAAAAATAGCCCAATCGGTAGGTCGGTCAGCCGTGAAAGAATAATCGAAATACCAGTGACTCCCCCATCGATCAAATGGTTTGGTAAAAGAAAAAACTGCAAACCAGCTGCAGTAATAACACCTCCGAGGAGTACAAGAATGATTTGTTTGGCGCGAGTCTGGTTGATAATTCCTCCTTACGTCTGTATGTGTCTATTGTAGCATGGTGCGGGAACGGGTTATGAGAATAGCTTCGTCAAAAACTCACCGTATGTTGGATCTTTTAGTGCTGCAGTCAAGGCATCTGAAGGCGTGTACTTGCCGTTTGAGTTGGCATCGGCTTCATTGCCGTTACTGATTGCCGCAATGTATTTCCATGTACCATCAACCGAAACAAATAGTTGCTGCGTCTGGGGTCCTTTTTCTGCAGTCAATGTCATGATCGATGCTGTCTTATTGCCTTCTGTTGTGTTCACGCGTAGCGCTTCGGTGTAGCTGCCGGCTGCAAGAGACGGCTTGTAAAGATGTAGTAATTGGTCAACGGTTGTGTATTCTTTTGCTACCGATTGTTGGGTTGCGCAGGCAAAAGTGTAGGATGCAATACTATCTGCGGTTGGGAGGAGCGCTTTGAGTTGGCAGATTGTGTCGGCGTTTGCGAAAGTGAGTCGCTCAATGCCTTTGACGCCACTTTGGGTGGGTTGCGAAACAGGTGCAAACCCTTTGGTTGTCATGTAGGCTTTTGTTTGGTCTTTGATAGCCGTACTTTGGTCAGGAGTCTTTGCGTTTTGTGCATAAGACGTCACGCTGCTATCGGCGAGGATATTCACTAAATAACTGTGGGCACTATCCGTGTAGGGTAAGTATGTCTGATTTGTGTCTTTGGCGGTCGTGTAGCTGCTACTTGAAAGTGTTGAGTTATTCTTTGTAAATTCACTTACGAGCATCGCCGGCGTTTGTCCAGGTGTTGTGGCAACCGGTTTGGTCTGAGGCATCAAGGCCTTCAGTGCGAGCGTTGTTCCACCTGCAAAAAGGATGAGTGCAACAATACTCACGACAATAATGAGGGGGCGACGAGATCGTGGCTGGGGTATCGAAGTATTTTCCATGGTAGTTCCTTTAGCGCTTAGTAGTGAATATTAATGACATTGTATGAATCAGGTGATACGGCTGATACAGCGTATGGTGTCGAGCACTGATAACGACCGTAATAATTAGCGTTTACTCCCCCACTTGGTCCCAGGTTCCACCAGTCGTTAAAGCCGAATGGGTGTGGTCCGAACCAAACGCCAGTGTAGGTATAAAGGCTCTGGTAGTTCCCATTGTAGACCGATGTTCCTGCTGGGCATGACGTACCGTAGTTCACGACCGCATAGATATGATGCGTAAACGATGATGGCCCAGCATACGTTGGCGTTGCCGGTTGATTGATTGGTGTCACGGTAGTGGCGACTGAAGATGCTGCACTACTTGCGGGCGCAATAAGCGCATAGACTCGCACATACCACATTTGTCCTTGCATTAGTCCTGTGAGAGGAGTGCTCGTACCGGTAAGAGTTGTGGTATAGAGAGGGCTAAAGTTGCTGCCGTACGAATACTCTACTTTATAACTCGTCGCATTCGTCACTGCACTCCAACTAGCGGTAATTTGTGTCGCGCTGTTAGCGGTGGCTGCGACATTGCCCGGTGCTGGGATTGTTGTGACGGCCGTGTTGCTTGACCATGGGCTCGTGACGCTGCCGTTCACTGCCTGAGCGCGGATATAATAAAGCTTTCCTGCGGCAAGGCCATTGAACGTGTAGTTTGTTGTCGCAATGCCCGCTGCCCCACAACCCGTCCAGGTGGCGTTGTCAACTGAACACTGGGCTGTATAGGTTGCTGCGTGTGCGACTGCTGCCCATGATGCGCTGATGCTCGCTGCTGTAGTTGCGGTGGCGACAACTGGTGTCGTCAACGACCAGGTTGTATCGTTATCAATGTTTGACCAGTCACTTTGATTGCCTGCGCTCACTGCACTGACCTGGAAATAATATTTTGTTGACGCACTTAATCCGGTGACGGTATAAGACGGTGTGGTGATATTTGCCTGTGTCAGCACGTTACTTACAAACGTTGGAGAGGTTGAATACTGCACTGTATAGGACGCGGCATTGGTAACTTCTGACCAGCTCGCGTTAATTTGCGTGAAACCAGACGCGTTGACACTGATTTGCGGCACACCGGATGTTGAAATTTGGGTGGTATGACGACTTTTGATGCTAATGATCTTGCCTGTACTCTCTTCGCGGTACTGTACTGTATATTGAAGGCACGATGCCCCTGTTGCACAGGCGCTACTGTTGTCTCCGATATAAGCAAATGAATCAGGACCAGACGCTGCAAGCTGATTACATATAAATGAGTTAGTTCCACTACTTGCTGTTGGGACGCTAAAGACGCTCGGATCTATACCAGGAAGTGTTGTCTTTGAAATGTCTTTTACGTTGGTGTTTGTCAGTGCTGCACAGCTAGGGTATTCGCCGTTTTCTAAGTAGTATTTTTCAAGTGCTTCAGTGATGGCGGTCATATTCGAGCTGCGTCGTGCGTCACGGGTATCAGCTTGATATCGTCCAAATCCAATCGCAGTAATCGTTGCAAGAATACCAATGATCGCAATCACGATAATTAGTTCGATTAATGTAAAACCTTGTTTTTTACTGAAGAGACGTTTCATCTGTGTCTTATTCTAACAAGCATAAGTGTGAAGCGCAATTTATTGCTCATCTTTCTTTTTTCGCCGATACGCAAGGAAGAACAGAATTGTCGGTACCGCTGCAATACCGGCACTCGTCACGATCGCGATATCTAAGTTTTGCTCAAGGAAAGTCGTAACTGCCGCGAACGGTGTTGTTGGATTATTTTTTGGAGGTGTGACAACAATTGTTTCGCCACCAATAGGATCGGTATCTGGTGTGTGTGGCGTGAGAATGACTGTGTCAGGACCATCTGCATGATGAGATACTGTTGTTTCCGTTGTCGGGCTCGTTGGTTCGATTGGATCACCACCAGGAATAGTGTGTACTGGCGCATAGGTAATCAGACCCGAGAGACTTTGAGACGTTGTAAAGCCATCACTATCGTAAGTCACCGACAGTAATTGGTAGGCGTGACCTTTCGTGAGCGTGCTTGCTGGTGCAACGAAAGTAATTTGTGGCGACACGTCACTACCCGCCCAGCTTGCAACGGCGTCGTCGATACTCGTGGCGTTCTCGGGGAGCAAATACGCAGCAGCAACTGATGGTGAATCGGGTGCAGTATTATTATCATACGCAACTGATGCGATAATGTCGGTTCCCTCGGCAACAGACGATGGTTCAGTAATACTTGTTTTCCATGGAGAGACAGGCACGGTAATTTCTTGAGTCACTACTTCACTTGGGTTTGAGAAGTTTGAATCGGTTGCTTTGGCGACGGCTGTAAAGTCTGCGGCGCCGGCTGTAGTAGTCACGGCTGTCAGATTCTGGCTGACCTGTGGGGTTGAAGATGCGGTCGTGCTTTCAATTGTGGCTCCCCCTTGTTTCCATTCTGTTTGCCAATCGGCATCAGTTGCTGCATGTGTCGCTTTATCGTAAGCGGTGAATTGATTTGAGACGACACCCTTCACTGTTCCTGAGTCATCACGAGCAAATAAGTAATGACTTGTTTCGAGGTTTCCAAATGCGTTGACCGATTGAACTAATGAATTGGCGGTAATGCCGATGCTTTGTGTAATGACGTTGGCTTGTCCATTGGCAATTGATCCGTTATCGACATTGCCAGTCCAGTCGCTGGCACGAATCACGGAGGCGCCGATAACTGAGTTACGGTAATAGATATTCGTAAACGTCATATTGTAAGGAACAGTGACGGTCAGTTGATTACTCCAGGGTCCAGAGGGGCTTGTGGCAAATTGACCAGTTGCTGATGGTGTAGTGAGATGCACGGGTTGGCCGCCAATTGGTGCAAGTGTCGGTGTTCCATTGTTGTCTTGTAACTCAACGGTGATTGCGCCAGAACTCAGTCCCTTGCTGAGCATAATTGGTTGCGATGGTGACGTAAATGCGACGGATGCGAGAGGATTTGTATTGCCTCCGACAACGGTAATATCTGTTTGTGATCCAGAGATGTTATTTGCGCCTGTGACCGTAACGGTTTTTTCACCGGTTGACGCGAATGCAACCTGATTGGTAAATGTTTTTGCGCCTTTATCAATCCCTGGATTGAAAGTGTAGCTGGCTGGGAGCAAAGCGCCAGGGTCGGAGCTCGAGAATGCCACTGTCCCGTCATATGTATCGACAACATACCCAAATTCATCGAGTGCCACAACAACGAGTGAACTATGTGTGCCGACCGGCTGTGGATCGGTGACATTTGTCACGAGGAAGCTATAGGCTTGGCGTGGAATACTCGACGCCGGGGTGATTGTGATTGGTTGTGTTGCGTTCACCAGATTAATGTCAGGACTCAGCGGTAATGTATCGGCAACGGTGATGACTGGCTGACCTTCGGCACTATCTTTGTAGTAGAAGTCTGCCGATGCAGCACTATCTAGAATAGTCACGCTACTCACTCCCCAATTCGTTTTAGAACTACCGAATGAATGCGCGCTCGTTGCACTGCTTTGCAGGTTTACTTTGAGGTTGTCGTGCGATGGGACTGGTTTGCCGTACTGATTTTGGCGTTCGACCGTCATGACTGATGATGGTTCGTAAGCATTGGCTTCGCGCGGTGTTGTGGTTATCGCAAGTCGAACGGCAGCACCATATGATAACGCGACAGGTAAATCTGAATTGTGTGCGCCTGAAGCGAACGTACCGTGTGCTCGAATGGTTTGTGTGATCGTTGATGATGTCGAGCAGGTTCGATTGCCATTTGCGTCGACAACGCTACAGTTGCGTACTTCAACTTGACCGTTATCGTTTCGATAGTAGAAATCAACTGACGTTTGACCTTCTGGAATTGTGAGTGTCGGATTTGCGGTGAATGAGCCGTTTGGTTGAGTGGCAAATGTACCTGTGCCAAATGCCATGCCGAGCTGTATTGATTGTCCCCCGCTTTGGGCAGGAACAACGGCGCCAGACGCATTCACGAGTGATGCGGTAATGACGTTACTGACCGCACCACGCTCGAGTTGGACGGATGAAAGATTAAAGACGACGTTTGCCGGTGCGCCTTCGATGACTTCAACGTTCTGCGTGATTGGTGCAAGTATTCCCGATGGTGATCCAGTTGGCGCATCACTGACGGTAATACTCGTTGAACCAGCGTTTGCGCGAGTGTAGGTAAATGTTCCTGTTGATTGACCTGTCGGAATAACGATTTGACCATTATTTGAAATGATACCACCGTTAGCTGAGGTGATATAAAGCGTAACCGAACTTGGCGCTGGAGTGATATTTCCATAGGCATCGTAGAGTTTGACAGTAAAGGTTCCGACTTGAGATTTTTCAAGCGCATTTCCTCCGGTATAGGCTGAGTTTGTCAGTGCCATGTGATCGATCGAACCGTAGGGTAAGACGGTGAGAGATGCCGAACTGCCCGATACCCCTGCACCACTCACCGAAATGTTTGCGGCGCCACTCTGTGTTTGTGAGTAGTAGAATGTTGCGCTTGATGAGCCTTGAGGAACTGTCACGGTTGTAATGATATTTGTTTTATCAGTATCACTATAGAAGGTTCCCGCGGTGCCCGTTGTTGCAAGTGTCAGTGTGGTTGCTTGGGTAGCGTTTGCTGGTAATTGGTTTGCATTGAGTAACGTCACTGATAATGCTTGTAGTTCACTTGCATGGATCGTTGCAGTTGCTGGACTGAGTTGCGTGCGCGAAGCGGTACCGTCGATCACGGTGAAGCTAATGGTACCGTCAACCAATGACTGTGGATCATCAATCGCAGATTGTTGGTCGCGTGCTGTAATCGTCACTGATCCCGATTGTGGGTCATTGTAACGAGTTGTTTTTGTTGTTTCGCCTACTCCAAATGTCACATTCGTGTTGTTGAAGGTGCCTGTTTGAGAGGAAGACGAAATAGTGACGGTCGTTGGCGTGACGGCGCCCGTGATATTACCGAATTGATCAAGTAAATCGATCGTGAAGGTGCGATCAGTGCCTTTTATAAGATCCGCGGTGCTACCAGAAATGCGAATGGATGTTGGGAGGGTTGAAACTGCCGTTATGGTGATTGGTTGTGTTGCGGTCGTCATCGATTGCGTTGCTGCCGAAAGCGTACAATTACCCGCGGTTGCATCTTTGTAGTAGAACGTTGCGGTACTTGTGCCGCTCGACAATGCAATGTTTGTGATTGAGTTCCAGCTCGTATCACTCTGCGAAAATGCACCAGTGCCACACGTGCTCGAAAGCATCAGTGTCGCATTCGATTGTAGTGGCGACGTATTACCAAAACTATCCTTGAAAACAATGGTGATTGGTGAAGACACGGTGTTTGCGGTTATTGTTTGTGCGGTGCTGGTGAATTGAATCACACTTGGTGCTTGTTGCGTCACGGTGACTGATTGCGATGTGTTGATTGAGTTGTCGCTGGCGACTCGAACATTCATCGTAAAGGTACCGACGTGTTGATTTGTGTAATAAAAGCTTGCAGTATTGGTCCCTTGGGCTGGTGTGACGGATCCAATTGGATTTGCTGTCGCATTTTGTGTCGCAACAAAGTTACCATCACTCACCATAAGCTGAAGCGATGAGGTGCCATTTTGAATTGCTGCAGTACCGTCGGCTTTTTTCGCAGCAACAGTGATTTGATTGGTTACCCCACCGGCGGTAATAGACTGCGCAGCAGAAGTAATTTCAAGTGATGCGATTTGTTGACTGACAATCGTTACCGCTGACGTCCCGTTCGTGAGGCCTGTGTCTGGTTGATCAAGCGTGGCTGCATCACTCGCGGTAATGGTAACTGCCGAGCCATGGAATGACGTGTCTTTTACGTAGAATTGAACCGACGATTGGCCTGTCAGCATTGTGACCGACGTTTTATTCCATGGTCCAGTTGTGCTACTGCTAAATGCAGTGCTACCGACGGAACTATAGAGGTAAACGGGCGTGTCGCTTGTCTGAGGTGCGATATTGCCATATGTATCATAGCTTGTGATGGTGAAAGCGCCTGATCCTGTGTCGATGGGGACAGTTGTTGTTGCTGGAGTAAGCGCATATCGAGTTGGTGCGTAAGCCGTGACACTAATCGGTGATGATCCCGAGGTGAGTCCTGATGCACTCGCACTGGTTTGAATTGTCCCTGCGAGTGTTGATCGGAAATACAGTGTCTTGATTCCCTCACCTCTCGCAAAGCTAAAGGATGTGATTGGCGTAAAGGGGCTTTCTGTCATCGAGAATTGTCCTCCGTTGTTCGCTGAAACGTTCACAGTTGTTGCAGTCGTTGCATATGCCTGGGTATTTGTCGATGATTGTAGTTTGACGTTCACAGCAAGGGGCGTGCCGGCTGCAACGGTGTTGCTTGATGGTTCGAGTATGACTTTTGCTACGTTAGCGTCGACAATTTGTGTATCAAAATTGGTTGCTGTCAGTGGATTGCTTGGGCTTGTTCGGGCATCGCTAACAGTCACATGGGTGAAGGTTGCACCACTGCTTGCGAGTGAATCGCTAAGAAGGAACGTGACGGTTGATGAACCGGCGGGGATGATGATTGTTTGTGGACTCACAAGTGCAGTGGTTGTATCTGAGGGAAGATAGAATTGCGCTGTCGAAGTTGTCGTTGCAACTTGCAAAGCGATATCTGAAGCAGCGCTCAGCTGGTTCCCTGCTACATCTTGTAATTGAATCGTGTACGTTCCCTTTTCATTTGTCAAAAGTGATGCAGGACCTGAGGTACTCACTTTACTTGCCACACCTAGACCTGTCACGATGTTTTGGACGGCATTGGTCCACCCAAAATCACCTGATGCTGCATCCGCGGTGTCGGAGGTATTGTCGCGAATACTCAGTTTTGAGGTCCGCTGTGCACTATCTTTGTAATAGACATTAATAGTACTTGAGCCAGCCGGGAGCGTGACGATATATGGCAGTGAGGTCGACCACGTGATGCCGTCGGTGCTGTAGGAACCAGTACCGGAATTTGAGTAAAGATAGAGTGATGTGTCGGCTGTGACAGGAATTGCTGTTCCATCCGATGCTTGGCTTTGAATAGTGATCGGTGTGCTTGAGGTGCCACTACTTAAAAACTGTGGCGGAGTGGTGATCGCGAGTTTTGTAATAGTACCGGCATTCGGTGCTTGCACGATAATGCTACACTGGCTCCCCTTAATAACTGCATCAAGGCTATCTGCTGCTGTAACACAGAAGGTTCCTTGTGTATGCATGACGACACCGTTCGTAAAGGTCCTCACTCCCCGATCATCTGCGGTCATTGTATACGATGCAGGAAGCTGCGCCGCACCATCTGTCGAACTAAAATTAATCGTTCCTGTGTAATCGGACTGTGGATTTCCGAGGTAATCAACCACGCGTACTGTGACTGAGCTTGGGTTGCCTGATTTGATTGGTGTACTAATGCCGGTGACTTGCAAGCGATACGGTGACGTAATGGTTGCAGTTTGAGTAAAGGTCGTTCCGCCAGTGACGGCGCCGCTAATGGTCGGAGTCCCCTTTGTTGTGTCCATATACCATACATCAACTGACGAAGAGCCGGCTGGAATCACGACGGTCGTATACGTCCAACGAGTCGACGCATTCTCATTCAGGTCACGAGCGAATTTACCATTTCCTGACGACGTGCTGAGGGTGACAGTTGTATCGACATTTGCCGTCACTGGTGTGTTGTTTGAACTTCGTTGGGTGATGGTGAGCTTCCCTGCTTGACCAGTTGAAATTGTGAGGGCGCTATTTGTAAATGCATAATTATTCGCAACGTAGGTAAAACTGTTCTGTAAAGTTGCGGTGCTGCTATAAAGACTTGTCACTGTCACATCGACAATGCCTGGATTATGTGTTGGTAGCGTTGCACGTAGTGTTTGTGGATCTACGTATGTAACCCCTGTTGCACCAGTACCGCCAAACTGCACACTGTAATATGTGCCACCACTAGGTCGGGCGACAAAATTTGTCCCCGTAATAGTCACCTGCATTCCCGAATCCATTGTTGAAATATTCGGTGATACTGAACTGATCGTTGGTGTCGGTAATTTATAGGTATAAGCACCAGTAAGTGTCGCGGTTTGGTTGTATTCATCTTCAACGACAACATCGACTGCACCCGGTGCAGTTCCGGCGGGTACTGTCGCGCTGAGTAACGTCTGGTTTGTCACGACAACATTTGTTGCGTAGACCCCGCCAATTTTCACTTTCATACCATCGTAAAAACGATTACCGGTAATAGTGACTGTATTTCCACCACCGATATCACCCTGTGGCGGATTAATTGTTGAAATACTTGGTCCGGTGACGAACTCGTACCCAGAGGCGATAGTCGCTGATTGGTTATCGTAGTTTTTAACAGTCACATTAACAATTCCAGCCGCATGCGCCGGTGAAGGAACAGTAAGCTGACTTGAGGAAACGAGTGTTGACGCCGCTGCTACAGTAGTTCCAAATGATACGATAGGATTAGATGATTGGAGTGATGTTGTTGCAGTCGGGACTGACGTTGATGAGCCTGCTGATGAGCCAAATGGGTTGCTGCTGTTTGAACCCCAGCAATATTTTTGGTAATCAGAGGCGATCACACAACTTCTTTGATACCCGGATGTGATAGAAAGAAGTGTTTTGGAAGCCAGTGCGCCGTTCATGACTGTTGCAATTGGTGCATTTGAAGTACTGCTTGTATTGCCGCCAAAAGCATTTCCGGGATTACCCCAACAATACGAATTACCGTCCGAGGCAATAACACAGGTATGACTGACGCCGACGGATATATCAGCAATTGTTTTTCCTGCAAGAACGCCCGACCTGTCGACGGCCTGAGGAACAATACCTGATCCTGCCCCACCTAATTGGCCAGAACCAATAACTCCCCAACAATAGGCTAAGTCGTCAGACGCAATGGCGCAAGAGTTTACATACCCTGTACTTAGTTTTTTGATTGTTTTACCAGCTAACGCGCCAGTACTTGTTACTGCCACGGGGACCTTTGATGCGGCAGTCGAGTTATTACCGAGCTTATTAGCGTTCGAACCCCAGCAGTATGCATTACCATCTGATGCGACTGCACAGGTGTTAAGATCACCAACCGAGATAGACCGGAGTGTCTTGCCGATAAGTGCACCGGTGATATCGACGGCAACGGGTACACTTGAATTTGTCGTTGCATTATTTCCCAGTTGCCCTGAAGTTCCTAAACCCCAACAATAGCCATTACCATCTGAAGCAATCGCACAGGTTGTCGAGCTTGAGGCTGAAATGGCTACTAATGTTTTTCCAGCAAGTGCACCTGTTGTGTCGATCGCCACCGGAACGGATGATTGGGTTACTGCGCTGTTATTGCCTAGTTGCCCTGCTTGGTTCCGACCCCAACAATAGCCATTTCCGTCAGACGCAATGACACATGTATGGTATTCCCCAACGACAATTTGACGAATTGTTTTACCGGTCAGTACACCAGTTGTCACGGGAGAAACGGGCGCGTTAGTTGCAATTGTCGAATTGTTTCCTATTTGTCCAAACCCGTTATATCCCCAGCAGTATGCCTGGTTGGTGTTATATAGTCCACAAGAATAGCCGTTAGTTCCTGTGCTCGTAACAAGTTGCGTTATTTTTTTTAACCCATTACTAAATCCGCTTCCTGTAATCGTGACGGTTTTTCCGCCTGCTGCTGGTCCAACGTTTGGTGAGATTGTACTGATCGTTGGGGTGGCTTCGACATAGGTAAATCCATTCACTAGCACGGCCGCTTGACTGTCGCTATTGGTAATAGTAACGTCTTTTTGACCTAATGTTTCTACTGGGGTGATGGCGGTCAGTGTGGTTGAGCTCACAAACGAGACAGATGCCGCGAGAGAATTCCCGAACTTTACCGTTGCACCCGAGTCAAAGCCGGTGCCCGTAATCGTCACACTATCACCACCTTGTGGGTAGCCGGTCGCTGGAGTAACGCTTGAAATTGTCGGCGCTGCGGCGGCGTGTGCACTTGGCGAAAGCGTTACCAAAAAGGCACTCAATAGAAGTGCCGTGAAAGACGCGAGTTTTACGAGTTGCCCAATTCGCTGACGGATCATTTTGCTGTCTCGCTCACTCGAATAAGCCCTGCTTTTGCTCCACTATTGTTTGGTTCGTAGGTTAGGATATGTTCGTACGTTTGTTGCGCCTTGTCCGTCTGTCCATCTTGTTCGTAGGCAATTCCTAGAAGGAATTCAAGCTGACTGTTATCTGGTAACGCCGCAAGACCTTTTTGATACGTTGTCATCGCATCAGCTGGATTCTTCAAAGTGTACAGCTGCACATTGGCAAGATTCGCGTAACTATTCACGAGTGTCTTATCAAGTTCAATCGCCTTCATGTAGGCATACACTGCGTCATTCGTTTGGCCGAGATCACGGTAAATATTTGCAAGATTGTTGTAGGTAGTGGCATCTGGTGATGTCTTGGCGATTGCTTCGTACTGTGTTTTTGCTGTCTTAAGGTCACCACTTGCATACAATGCAATCGCATAATTTTTTTGCGCATCAATATCGTCTTGATGTGCTTCGGCTGTCTTTTTTAATTCTGGAAGATTTTTGCGGTATTGATTAATAATTTGGTTGCCAGAGGAAGGCGTCGATTTTTGATGGTGTACCGCAACAATAACAGCGGTGCCAAGTGAAACGAGAATAGCAAAAAGTATCGCAGCAGCGATAATTCGTTGACGTTTATTCCACTTTTTCACCCTTACCTATTCTCCAGTTCGGTGCATGTCTCACGAACACGCTGTAACTATTAGCATTATGATAGCAGATAACAGGGGTAAAGCATAGACTTTTTCGTACTTTTCTCGTCGTAGACATTGATTGACTTTTTGAGTATTTTATTCTATAATTCACCAGTTATTCAAGAGGTGACGCGACGCGAGCCTCGCGGTAGCACATTGACATTGCTGTATGTGAACATTTCACAAAGATTACTCGACTAGAGAAAGAAGATTGCATGATCCTTGCACTGCTCATTACTGCCGCTGTTGTGGCAGTAACTGGGCTTGCGTTGAAGTACTTTGTTCCGATGATCCTTCGGGATTCGGACTGGGTGATTTCATGGCGCGAGTTCATTGCCGGGCTGCTGGCTGCGTACATACTTGTCATGCCGCTCGTTTTTTGGGCAGGCAAGTCACTTTCGACTGCGGATGCACTTCGTTATGAAGAGTTCCGTAACGGTGTCGAAACCAGTGCGCTCGTTAATGTCAAAGTCTGTGAACCGGGGCATAGCGGCACAAATGCCGCTGCCGGACACAGCAACTGCGACAACGAGTACAACACTGGCCAGACTTACACCTACCTGGTGCCGGTTACTCATTCGTACACGACCTGTAATAGCAAAGGGAGTTGCACGACCCATACGTATGTCACAATGGAACCCCGTATTGGCTACATCTATAGCCCGTATGCAGCAAAGGAATATGCGTATCACATCACCGACTCGATCGGTGGTTCGTACACATTTCCCTACTCGTACGTGAAAGACGGTGAAGGCTACGACGGAAAGGCCATTCCGGCAGACCTCCCTCGTGGAGATCCGGCGGAGTGGACGAAGGCAAAGACACGGCTGGATGAGGGTAATCCTCGACCGGTCACTCGTCTCTTCGACTACAACAACTACGTACTGGCTTCGCATGACGATCTGCTGAAACCCTTCAGTAAGAACGTTAAGCGATACCTGAAGGAAGGGATTCTCCCAGAACACACGAAGCACATCGATACGACTCCGCTCCACGGGTTCAACAACTCGACCGCAGACAAGGTTAGCTTTGTCGGCGTAAAGGTCTCGAACCCCAAGGCGTGGCAGTCGTCTTTGATGAGTTTTGATGCGGCTCTGGGCTCCAAGCTTCAGGGTGACATGCATCTCGTGCTCATCGATAGCTCACTGGTTGACAACCCGACTGACTACTTGAATGCGCTCAAGGCGTACTGGCTTGGTGATGACTTTGGTCGTCGCGCCATCGCTAAGAACGCGATCATTGTGGTCGCCGGTGTTCAAGGTGACACGATCAAGTGGGGTATGGCCTCAACGGGCATGCCGTTTGGGAACGAAGTGATGGTGCGAGGTATCACTAACTTTCTCCCGGACACTCCACTTGAGCCGAAACAGGTCATTGGCTCACCGCACACTGTCGTTACTCCGTCGCAAGATGGCAAGGACAAGGTGGTGGTGACGCTGAATGATAAGCCTGGCGTGCTTGAGCGGGTCGTCCTTCAGGACTTCCCCTTCCAGCGTGCCTGCATGGACTGCAAGAACGATGGCAAACAGATCGGCTACGCCAATCTCGTCGTTGACATCGAACCGAAGCCGTGGCAATTTGGCATCATGATCGGCATCGTAACCCTGCTTGCACTTGTCTACTGGTTCCTCGCCGGACAGTATGAGCTCTTCAATTGGATCCCTGGAATCACGTCGAGTCGCCGCAAGGATGACCAAGACGACTCCAATAGCTCCTACGATCCATATCGTGAGCTGTACGGATCCAAGAAATCCAAAAAGCCCAGAAAGCGTCGGTACGCCGATAGCTTTTACAACGACTAGTTAGGAATATCTGATGGAATGGCTCAAAAAGAACCGAACGCTGGTTATTGTGCTGGGGGCCGTCTTGGTGATCGGATTGATCATCCTCGGCGTTGTCGGCTACAACTACAGCGTTCGCAACGAGGGTGAGCGGCAGGAGCAGGACCTCACGGCTCTGTACAATCAGTCGCTCAACTCGCTCTCCACCTGCATTGACCAGGGTCGCACAGCGGCTCAGGTCACCGAGGAGGAGTACAAGACCATCAAGGAGACGTTGGTCGAGGTCGCTTCGGCCCGCTACGTCACCGCTGATGGCAAGCCGACGAACGCTTCGGGCGTGCTGGGAGGTGGTCAGCTGATTTCGGCTCTGACGGAGAGTTATCCGCAAATCGATCAGCGTGACTGGCAGAACCTGCAGACCCTGGTGGTCGGCTGCCGTGATGAGTTCCAGGGTGCGCAGGACCATATCCAGGTCAACGCCGCCGCTTACAACAAGTGGCGCGTGACGGATAACCTGTTCAACGCTGGCATCAAGGCAGGCTTCCCGTCCAACGAACTCACCGTGACCACGGCCACTGGCGAGCACCTCTACGGACAGGCCGCTTACGACCGCATTACGCGTGTCGTTTCGACGGAAGACGCTAACAAAGCGTTCGAGTCGGGCAGTCTCGATGAACAGGATCTGTTCGGGAAGTAATTCACATACAGCGTGTTCGTGTTGGCTTCGGCCGACACTGTTCGTGGAGTGAGGGGTACCATTCGTGGTCTCCCCTCCTCCGCGGACACGCGTATCCGGAAATATGATAGTTCCGCTGATGAGTCGTACACGACGAAATACGCAAATAGCTACTGACTGGTGGCTATTTTTATTGGTAATTTTATTGATTTAAAGCTTGAACACGGGCATCTGCGTAAGAAGCAAGGCGGGCATACGAGTTTAAGACATGATGTCCTATCGGCGTTGAATCACCTTTAGGTGCAACCAGCGAAATGGTTTCTGCGTATCCCCCATTTTCGCGTACTGTGTTGGCTGCGGAAATGAGATCTTTTTCAAATGAGACCGAGCTATCTGCGCCACGGGCAATCAAAATCCGTGCATCACGAAGGTGTGGACCATCGACATCATCGTTACTCAGTGCGTCTTTGAGCGCTGTGTGAAGGCCTTTTCGAAGCCCTGCACCAGTTAAGTATGTTGCGGGGATTTGACGTCGTTTTACAAAGTCATCAATTCGTTTATTTTCAGCAGACTGTCTTTCGAATGCACGAATTTCGCCGTGGCCTATAAGCGTATTTTCTTCTAGGTATACGTCTTGTCGAAGATTAGCTTCACGTCCTGCTAAGTTTCCTAGCATCTTTGCTTGCCGTAATAACGTGTAATTTCCATAAGCATTTACTGGCTCGATAAGATCCATTTGTGTAATGCGCAGTCCTTTGTCGAATTGACGATGAGCAATAACACGTGCCATCGCAGTAACCGCATAAGCGCCGAGCGATTCACCAAGAAGCTGAATGTTTTCGTACTCATCCAGACCGACGGTTGCATCAATAGCACGGAGTTGTTCAAGTGCAAGCGGGTCAAAATCACCGCTGAATGCGAGCGCGGTCTGCCTTGGTGTTTGCCATGCGCCTTTTGTATGAAATGGATCATCTCGATCCATGGTGACACCGGGAATTTCACTAAGGAGTACGCGAGCATTACTACGCGTCGCAAGAATAGACATTCGTCGTTCAAGTAGTGGGTCAATACGGTAGTCGAATGAGGTTGACGTTAAAATTGTTGGATCTGTGTCGGTTTGACGAGCGTCAACTTCTAAGACATTAAATTGTTGTCCCCACTTATTTTCGTGTCGATGAGTTTCAACTTTTAGGCCAGGTGCCGTCAGCCCTAACTCATCGCTAGAAAGGTTTTTGAAGCGCTCAAATTTGAGAGTGACATTTTCTGACATAATTAACCTATATTATAGCACATTATTATTTAATAGTCAATCAGTACTATACTATAATTATGGTATCAGACACTTTTGATTTTCTGAATGGACGCGCATCCGATGTTGCTCCGCGCTTACTCGGATGTATCTTGGAACGAGAACTAGACGGTGAGGTGGTTCGCGTCAAAATTGTCGAGACCGAAGCATACGATGAAACCGATGCGGCTAGCCATAGCTACAAAGGTCGCACGCAGCGAACCGATATTATGTTTGGTCCACCTGGTCATCTCTATGTCTATTTTACGTATGGCATGCACTACTGCTGCAATATTGTTGCGGGTGGCGAAGGAACTGGAGCTGCGGTCTTAATTCGGGCGGTTGAGCCACTTTCTGGCATAGAAGTAATGGAAACGCACCGGCTGCAATCTGGCGTTCAGCTGACGAATGGCCCCGCAAAATTATGTCAGGCCCTTGCGATTAACAAGAGCCTGAACGGGCATGACTTAACCAAAGAGCCATTGCGATTGATTGTTGAGCCTGCTCTTGCGAACGAAGCTATTGAGCAAACCGTTCGGATTGGTATTAGTAAAGCAAAGGACGTTCCTTGGCGCTTTTATATCAAAGACAATCCGTACGTTTCACGCTAATGATTAGCTAAGATCTGCGTCGTCCGAAGTAAGGCCGTCAAGCGCTTCAATTTCTTCACGTCGTGCTTCATTGTCGACATTGTCGTCACCAGTATCAACATACTTGTTCAGTTCGGCACCGAATTCATCAGGATCTACACCGAGATCTTTTGGTGGATTATCAGTCAGGTCCTCAGTAGCAAGGTCACGTGAACCTTCGTCAGTTGTCAATTCGTCTTGGTAATTTCGTGGTGTGTAGTCATCATCATTATTCATTGTGGATACTCCTTATGAGTTTAGTACCTTCTTACTATAAACCTGAATGATGAATAATGGCTGAAAGTAAACTTTGGCTGTAGCCTACATCTCTTCTTCGCGGGCTTCTTTAAAGAGTTTTCGTCCTTGTTTTGCGATGCTTCGTTTTTTTGCTTTTGCACTGTCTGCTTTGCTTTTTGCGATTTGGCGTGTCGTGAGATTGCTAATTTCATTTTTTAATTTCACATATGCCGCATAGTGTTTTGGGTCAAGCGAGCCGTTATCGATTGCAGCTTGTACTGCGCAGTCAACTTCACCATTGTGCTGGCAGGAAGAATATTTGCATTGTCCAATTAAGGCAATGACATCCTCAAAGTTTTCTTCCAAGTCGTCTTCGGTTCCCCATAATTTCAGTTCACGAATACCAGGTGTGTCAATTAACATACCGCCATTTGGAAGGACAAATAATTCGCGGTGTACCGTGGTGTGTTTTCCTGCGTCATCGGATTCACGGACGGCTTGAGTTTTCTGTCGAATCGCGCCGAGTAGCTCGTTGGTAATCGTCGACTTCCCGACGCCAGATGACCCTAACAGAATCGCAGTTTTACCGGCTGTGATATGCTCGCGAATGTCATCGATGCCCTTTCCTTCTTTTGCGGTCGTCACAATAACCGGAACATCAAACGGCGAAAGTTGGTCAACAAATAAGGCAAGATCATCAGTTTTATCGGACTTATTGAGCACAATCACGGGCTCAATTGTATTAATGGAAAGTTGATATAAATAACGACGTAATCGATCAATACTAAAATCATTATCAAGTGCGATAATCACAAAAGCGATATCAACATTTCCTGCAATGACTTGTTTGACTGTTTTATTGCCAGCGGCTGATCGAGCGATCTCACCGGTACGTGGTAAGACAGTTTCAATCACGGCGTTATTGTCAGTGATATGAATCCCCACCCAGTCCCCTACTTTTGGAATGGATTGACGATCGGAATAGTGCGCTAGTTTTCCTGAAAGTTCGGCAGTGATTTCCTGTGGGATAACGACGCGCAGTGAGGTGCCGAAATCTGCCGTGACGCGACCTGGACTAAGATGTGGAAACTCAACAAGAGACTGCTGCCATGCTTGAGCAAGTCGTTCGTTCCAGCCAAAAGTTTCCAATGTATTCATTCGTTCTAGTATGACAGCAACCAACGATTATTTCGTACGTTTTTTCTGAGGGAGCCCATTTGGCCGTTTTACAGTGACGAAACGTTTTTTTGCAACAGGGCGTTTGCGAGCATTGGTCATGGTTCGTTTAAACTTTTGTTCGGCTTCGACGTCCGCATAGCGAGCAAGTGGACCGTGGGCGATGACTGGATTGGCTGATTGTTCATCCATTTCTTTAATAAGATCAACAGCAGCTTGTTCGATCAACCATTCTCGTCCCGGTGCAGTTTCACCAATGGCTGTAATGTGCCAAAGCGTATCACCTACCGCTGTCTCTTCAACAATTTGCAGCGGGCTGACCATGAGGAGTTGCCCGTTCGGTAATCGATCATTTGCTTTCTGGACGAGTTGTTCACCCTTTTTCAAGTTTGTGACAAAGATTTCGAGTGCAATTCGACGAATACCTTTTGGCGTAATACGAATACCTTGAATATTTTGGTTATTGACCCAAATAATTTCACCGTTTAATGTCCGAATGCGAGTTGAACGAAGTGTCACACGCTCGACGATACCTTGCATGTCCATGAACGGTTCAATTTTGACGTGATCACCAACACCGTACCACTGCTCGATCATCATGGCGCTTCCGTTGGTGACGTCACGAAGAATTGGTCCTAACGACGCACTGAGAAGGAGCAACAAGACAGCACTGGCACCGATTAAGGCAGTTGGTTGTTCGTAAGGATGATCAAGGAGCCACCAGAAATACAGGCTGATCATAACAACGACAACTCGAATTAACGCGATGCTGAGTACCAAGTATGTTTCATAGCGTCGGAGTCGATTCACGGTTTGAAGGTCTTCTGATTTATCTGCTCGTGCACCAATAACGGTGACGACTTTACGAAGAAGTGTGGCAATCAGGCGACCGATCAGCAGTCCTAAAACTAAACAAATAATAAGGGAGATGATGGCGTGGAGGTTAAAATAGGTAGCAAAAATATGGGCTAAGACTTCTTTCCCCGTATTAAATGACAAATCAGGCATGAATCCTCCTTTCTATGGAGTGGTGAGGCTCGAGAGAGCTAAATAATATAAGTCTTTCACACTGTGTACTTAACAGATGTGTCTTTACGTTATTTTAGCATTTTTTGACCTAAATGAAAACCATAAGAAGAATGTTCGCTATACTAAATATATAAGGAGACATAATGTCAAAACTATATATTCCCGTTCTTGCAGGTACCACACGCGAACAACGCAAAAGCATTTACGCTGCTCGGTTAGTGGCAGAAGTTGGTGCAACTTTTGAAGATGTTGAAACCGAAGTCATTGACCCAAAAGACTACTATTTTCCCGGTGACGGAAATGATCCTGAAGGAAAAGATCCACGCTATACAGCAGTCACAGAACGCGCGGATGGATTTTTTATCGTCTTTCCAGAATACAATCACAGTTTTCCTGGAACGCTGAAGCGAATGCTTGATAGTGAACTCAAGAACTATATACATAAACCAGTAGCATTTGGTGGCGTTTCTGCAAGTCCGTGGGGTGGCGTGCGCGGCATTGAAGCGATGATTCATCCGGCACGTGAATTAGGATTGGTCGCAACATTTACGGATATGCAGTTTCCTAAAATTAACGACCTTTTTGATGATAACGGAACGTTATTAAAAGAAAATTATCGCGAATATATTAAGGGCGCCTGGATTGAACTGATTTGGATGGCTAAGACGCTCAAAGTTGGCCGTGAAACGATTGAAAGCAAATATCATACACTGCCTCAAGAGATAGAAAACTAAGCGTCAAACAAGAGAATCTTTTTTGGTTCACGATTTAACGCCAACCGAACAATCTGCATGATCATCGTTTCATAATCGAGCCCGAGGTTCATCTCGTATGCTTTTGGAAATGAGCCGTAGTCATCAATCAAGCTAGGGATAAGGTTTGCTTCGAGGAAATGCGGCACACCAAATTTATCAAAACGTACATCGATGCGACCGTAATCGCGTGCACCGAGTGCGAGAAAGACATTAATAGCAAATGACTGAAGTCGAGCACGTTCTGTGGGATCAGTGACTGCTCGGACGTCCTCTGCATTTGAGGACTTCACTGCTTTGCTCAGCATTCTTTCACCGTTTGCATCCTTGCTTGCAACGAGTTCAATCGGCATCGCTGAAAGTTTTTGGGAATGATGGTTGCCGATAATTGCAACGCTAAATTCGCGGCCGACAAGAAACTCTTCGATCAGTGCATCTGCATGATGTTCTGTGTGAATAGCATCGACTTTTGTCCGCAATGCTTCGACAGAACGAACGACTGAAAATTCATCAATCCCCTGTCCGCCACCTTTATTGGCAGGTTTGACAAAGAGTGGAAATGAAAGTTTGCCTTCGTTAATAATTTCTTCATTATCACGGCGTATGATTTGAAATGGAGAGGTTTGCAGGCCACTCTCGATCATGCGCTGCTTCGCAAGGTGTTTATTCAGACCAAGTCTGTGTGCAAATTTACCCGAACCAGTGTGGCGAATACCGCTTTTTTCGAGCAGGTCACTGATCCAAATTTTAGGGTGAAGACCTTTGTCGCTTCGGACGTAGTACATGCCAAGGAATGCCAGGTCAGGGCTGCGCGCAATGAGTGCCGTAAGGTCAGCTTCTGTATCGATATTTGTGATCCGCACGTCTGTATAATGTTGTGCGAGTGTTTTGGCGATGGCTGTCGCTGATTCAAGGCTCATTGAACTGAGTGATTTGTTGAATGATCGAACAACTTCGATGCGTAGTGGCAGTTTTGGCATAATAAATAAATGCGCCTTCCGTATGTATATGTTAAATAAGGGGTGTAACAGAGTGAAATGAGTGCCCATATACAATTGGCCGGGCGAGAGATAGACACGTTCTATTACGTATAATTATGTCACAGAAAATATATTTTAGCAAGGACAAGCAGGCCCAGAGGTGATATACTGGATAGGTTGTGATTTCTGATATTACTATTACTGAAAAATCTTTTGGACCAAAGTCTCTCATGTCAAATGTGCGACTCACTATTAATGATGGTGAAAAAATTGGGGTCATTGGACGTAATGGTGTCGGTAAATCGACGCTCTTCGGCATTCTTGCGGGATTCGATAAAGACTTTACGGGTGACATTATGTACAAGCCTGGAACGGTCATTGTTGCGACGCAGCAAGAATACCATGATGTTGGCGACAAGACAGTCTTGCAGTATGTCTTGCAGGGCCTCCCTGAATACTCAAAGCTAAGTCACATCATCGAAACCTATCCCCTGACAATGGGCGATAATATGAAAAAGATTAACGAGTATAGCGATGCGCTTGTTCGTTTTGACGACAAAGGTTTTTACCAAATTGAAGAACAGATCGAACGTGAGCTCGCAAACTTCCAGCTGCCTGATATTGCCCACCGTGAATTTTCAACGCTTTCTGGTGGTCAGAAACGTCTAGTTGAAGTCGTTAAGATTATGCACTCCGATGCGGATCTCGCACTTGTTGACGAACCAACCAACCACATGGACTACATCGCAAAAGATCAGTTTATTGACTGGCTGAAAGGTGCACACGAAAGTGTCCTGCTTATTACTCACGATCGCGACGTTCTTCGTGAAGTTGACCGCATCGTCGAGTTAAAGGATGGTGGCTCACAAAGTTTCAAAGGCAACTATGATGCGTACTTGAAGCAGAACGCTGTTTCAACTGGTAGCCAGATGAATGAATTTGAAATGATTGAAAAACGTATTGTGAATCTTAAAGCTAAGGTGATCGAATACCAACGCTTTAAGGAAAAGTCTCGCCACGGTGGTACTATTCAGCGTTTCAAGCGCCTCGAAGAAGAGGGCCGAAAAGAACTTGCTGAGCTCCAAACCCGCAGTAAACCAACCTTCTGGATTGATAAGGATTCAGTCGATAACTTGAATTACAAAGTTGCTGCACAGTATGACAAGTTCAAGGCAAAGAACGTTCGGATTAATCTTAAGTCAGACGAATCGCGTAGTAAGCACGTGCTTATTTCTGCCCGTGATCTGAGTCTTGGGTATGACAAGCCACTCTTTACCGGTATTAATATCGACCTCCGTGAAGGTGAAGCGATTGAATTCCGTGGACGAAACGGTGCCGGTAAAACAACCCTTATTAAAGCAATTCTTGGCGATCCTTCTGTCACAACGTATGACGGCGAACTGACACTCGACAAGCAAGTCCGCGTTGGGATCTACGAACAAGAAGTTTCTTCTACGTACTTTGAGATGCCGCTTGAAGAAGCAATTGAGCGCATGTACTTATCGCGTGACCTCCCTATTTCAACCACCAAGATCCGCTCTATCATGAGCGACTACCTCTTCTCTGAAGGTGACGGTAAAACACCAGTGAAGCGCCTGAGTGGTGGTCAAAAAGCACGATTCCAGTTGATCGCGATGCTTGCGAATGATCCTCAGCTGTTGATCCTCGACGAACCAACAAATCACCTTGACCTTCCAAGTGTCGAAGAACTTGAAACTGCCCTGGGCAAATATTCGGGTGCGATTATCTATGTTAGTCACGATGGCTACTTCCGTGATAAGCTTTCTGGCGACGTGCTGAAAATCGGCGCACAGTAGTAACCTTAATACAGGTGACGTACTAAAAATGAGCATTTAGCTCATTTTTTTTGGGTAAAAAAAGCCCCGCATATGCAGGGTAAAGTTGTGTTGGATGGTCCCGACGACACACGACTCGATTGGATATCGAGGTGTATCATCGGAACCATCCTAGCTCACACGGTTACGCGTTCTCCTTACGGTGACGAGCACGCACGGCTTTGGTTGCCAACAAGGTGGCGCCCAAACCTAGGGCGAGGATGCCAAACCCGGCCGGACCCGAGGGGTCGCTACCGGTGGATGCCAGCACTGGCGCACACGTGGTGTACGTCGCCGGATCCGTGTAGGCGGCCTTGTCGACGATCGTCACGGTGACGGTGGTCGGCGGGACGGCAACCTTGTCAACAACCTTGCGGTCGTCAACGAAGTTCCATCCTTCCGGCTTGTCGGTCGTCCAGTTGGAGTCACCCAGCACCAGTGTCGGCTTGCCGCCGTGCACGTAGTACGTGGGGTATCCGGGGACGGCCTCCGTGTCGACGATCGTCCGAACGAGAGGATCACCATGCTCATCCACCATCTGCTGCCAGATCGGCGGAACGCTGAGCGTCGTGTTCACCCACGATGCATCCGCCACGTTGTCCGTCTGGCCAAGTGTTCCATTGGAACTCTCGGTCAGGTAGACGACCTTGTCGGGTACTGCGGACTCGTCGGTCACCGTTGTCCGGCCGTACTGCGACCAGACTGATGTGTCGACCGAGGTCGACGTCGACGAGGTGAACAGACTGGCGTCTGCTGCATTCGTGCTTCGACCGAGGTTTCCCTGGTCATCGCGCGTCAGGTAGTACGTCACGTCATCGGTGGCGGCCTGGGTGATGACCTTCTTGGGGTCACCTTCCTGGTTCCATCCGGTGAACATGTTCTCGCTGAACCAGCCGGCCGAAGCCGAGTTGGGTGTCGCCGAGCCGTCCTGCGCACGGTACTCCTTGAACGGAGCGACGTACGCCTGATCGATGACCGTGCGAGGTGTGCCGAATGCCGTCCATCCCGTCGGGATGGTGGCAGTCTTGAACCAGCCGGCCTTCGAAGCATCGGTCGTGACGGTGACGCCGTCCTGTTCGAGGTATTCCTTGAACGGGGCGATGTACGCCTGATCGACGACCTTCTCCTCGGCCGTTTTCACCCACGGTGCTCCGGGGGTGTCTGTGGTCCAGGCACCTCCCTTGTAATCGAGCGTGACCGTCTTGGTCGCGACGTCCTGGGTGTCAGTTGCGGCACCCGGGTTCGTCGTTGTCCAGTCGCTCCATCCGGACCAGTCGGTGTAACCACCGGTGATGGTGACCATCGAAGCGTAGTACTGAACGCTTGCGTTCGGACCACCGTAGGTCGAAAGCGGAACGTTCCCCTTGGGGTTCGTCGCGCTGCCGCCGAGCAGGTTGCTCGGAACACCACCACTTCCCCAGACGGCGTTGATGACGACGTCGGGGATCTGGTGCCAGCCGGCTGACTGAACCCAGTGACCCGGGATCGTGTAGCCGTTGACCTTGGTCGTACCACCGGACACGAAATCGTATCCGGTGACGAACTTCCGCTCGACCGTGTTGTCGGGGCGATGGATTCGCGTCCGGAACTGGTATTGCTTCTGATTCTGCTGGTACTTGAAGACCTGGTGGGACTTCTCGGACTGGCCGGGGTTCATGCGCGAGACTTGCGACTCCGAGTGGGACTTCTCGGACTGGCCGGGGTTTTGACGCGAGAACTGCCACTCGGAGTGACTGATCTCGCTCTTGCCCTTGACGTAGTCCTTGTACTTCCACTGGTCGTGCGTGACCGCGTCGTGGCCCTTGATGAGCTGGCTGTACTGCGTCTCTTTGTGGGAGACGCCGATGACAGCCGGGGCATCTTTGGTCCACCGCTGCTCGAGGTGTGACACCTCTTCGCTGCCAGGGGTCGTCGTCGTGAGCGGGTGTGATACCGCATCGTGATGAACGGCCGGGTGAACCAGGCAGCTTGCATCTGCTGCATTGGCCGGCATTGCGCCAGTCAAAGCGGCGACACCTGCAAGGAATCCAGCGGTGAGTGCCGTTCCGGTGAAATACTTCGTTTTGTTGGTCACAATGACCTTTCTTGTTGTCGGGTCTACCAGGATGGTAGTTGGAACTCGTGTGAGCCTAATTGTCAAAGAGGAATCGAACAAACCGCTCGACTCACCCCCCAAGTATCTTGCCTGACAGCAGACTTGCGTCTGTAGCCATAACGATGACACTATAATTTGATTATAACATAAATAACGAAAATTTGCAATATATACACTGTCTTTAATACAAAACGACTCCGTCATGGAGTCGTTTTGTATTAAAGAACTTTACCTTTGAGCTTGAGGCTCTTGAGTTTCTTTTTGAGCAGTCGCTTGCGCGCTGCGCCATGCCAGTTTTTGTGCTTAGCCATCGTAAGTTAATTCCCTTCATGTCTGTTTTATAGACACAGTTATCAGCTGTTATAGTAACTTATTAGTATTATACCATAGTTTCCCCTATCCTACCTCTATAATTGCCCTCTTTTACACGCAGGAGTATAGTCATAGGTATGAACAAAAAACACTTCTCAAAATTCAAGATCAAAGACAAGGTATTGAAACATGAACTTGCTCGGGCACACGGAATGATTATCCTGCTGGTCATCGCACTCATGTCACTGCTCGCCTTTTCTAATGCTTTGGGCTTAACACTTGATCCACTCCTGACCTTCCTTGCAATCGTCCTTCTAGGAATTGTGGGCCTCTTGTCACTATCTGTTATTACTTCACTACTCATGAAGCGCAAATAATGGCAACAACGACCGCCCAACAAGAATATATCCCAGGTGTTTGTAATATTGGACCTGCCGAGCGACGAAAGCGACGTATGGCCGGTATTTCAGGAACGATCGTTACCTTGATCGTCCTCGTCGGCCTGTTAATAGTTGATGCACCACTGTTATGGCGACTGATCCTCGTTGTTCCCGCTGCGGGTGCCGCCTCTGGATTCCTCCAGGATGCGATGCATTTTTGTGCCGGCTTTGGTATGAAAGGCATTTACAATGTTATTAATAGCGCTGGTGTCGTTGATAACGTTGAACTTGAAGGAGCGCGCCTCGCTGATCGACGAAAGGCTATCCAGATCTTACTCTACTCACTAGCGATTGGCTTGATTGTCGTCGCACTCGCACTGCTGATTTAGTAAAACGATTGTATAGATAGAAAGAAAGAAAGAAAGACTCCGTTTCATGCAGAGTCTTTCTTTTTGTCCTTCTATGTCAGTAGGGTATCAGCCTTAGTTACATTTCGTGACTAAGGCGTCACCTATTTCGGATCGCCCGGCCGCAGGGTTGCGAACCTGCTTGCGGTAAGTATGAGCTTGACGGTTTGTTGGTTGGACATATATTCCCTCCTTCGTTTAGCTTTTACTCTTTTATTATACGCCTATTTTAAAGCATATACAAAAACACACCCCATATTGAGGTGTGCCTTTGAGAGCGCTGAGCTATAAATTAGCGACGGTTCTGAGTGCTTTGCACTGGAACGAATGTGAAAGCTTTTCCGCTTGCACCACCACGACCAGTACGACCGATACGGTGAACGTAGTCTTCGTAGGTTGCAGGTTGGTCAAAGTTAATGACGTGGCTCACATTAGGAATATCAAGTCCACGAGCGGCAACGTCTGTCGCAACCATGATGTTGACCTTGTTGTCCTTAAATGACTTGAGGGCACGTTGTCGTTGTGACTGAGACTTGTTACCGTGAATGGCAACAGAGCTAAAGCCGTTTTGTTCAAGGTGGTCAGAAAGACGTTGGACGCCAAACTTTGTTTCACCAAAGACAAGGACCTTATCGAAGTCTTCGCCGCCGAGCATGTTTACAAGGACGTCAAGTTTGTGATCTTTGTCACGCGCTTCAACGATGTCTTGTTCAACGTGTTCGCTGGTATCAGAGGTACGAACGTGGACTTCAACTGGGTTGTTCAAGAAGGTGTTCACCAAAGCTTGGATAGTTGGAGTAATGGTCGCGCTGAAGAAAAGCGTCTGACGGTCACGTGATGTCTGGTCGACAATTTCACGGATGTCGTTGATGAATCCCATGTCGAGCATACGGTCAGCTTCGTCGAGGACGAGGTATTCAACTGTATCAAGCTTGAGTTCACGGCGCTTCATGAGGTCCTTAAGACGTCCTGGAGTCCCAATGATGACGTGTGGACGACGACGGAGGTCGCGGATCTGACGTTCGATGTTCATTCCACCAACACAAAGTGCTGAGAAAAGACGCATGCCACGTGAGAATTCACGGAACTGTTCGTCAATTTGTACGGCAAGCTCACGGGTTGGAGCCATGATAAGAACAGAGTTAAACATTTGTCCACCACGAATCTTTTCGATAATTGGGAGGATGAAGGCAGCTGTTTTACCAGTACCAGTGTTCGCAAGTCCAATAACGTCTTTTCCTTCAAGGATGTAAGGAATCGCCTGGTCTTGGATTGGGCTTGGCGTTGTGTAGCCTTTTTCAATAATGTTGTGCTTTAGGTCGTCGCTAAATGCAAAGTCAATAAATTGGTGCTTTGGGACGTAGGCGATTTCTTCAGCCTTCGTGACTGCCTTGTTGATGAACTTGCTTGGGTGAATGTAAGCACCACGGCGTTGTCCACCACCTGAGCGTCCTCCGCTTCGTTGGTTGTTTCCACCAAATGAACGGTGGCCTGGTCGTGCACCACGAGGTGCAGTTGATCGGTTTTGGTATGGCATTGAGCTATAGTCCCTTTCTGGGATAAAAAATATTCTGCATAAGCAGACGAACAGTGAGAACCTTTTGATATCTCATTAGGTACAAGTTCTTAATCAACTAACCATGAGAGGCGGTATCCATTCGGATGCGTATAAATCTAGTATAGCACAAGCTACTTTATTTGTCTAGTGCGACGGAAGGACGGAAATAATAATGCAGAGTGTGACCACTGCTCCAACAATGTAGTTTAACCAGATAAATCGCCGCCATCCCCTGTTGGCTGTTTCGGATGTCGCCTCTGTAATCCAGAGATATGGTGAGATGTTTGCAATGTACAAGATGCCGGCAATGGCCACGATATAGGCCAGACCACCTTGTCCAGCAGTAACGATAACGGCAAGGACGTACAGTATGTAACTTAACCAAACGGTTGCACGAGCACCGATAATGGTGGCGATTGATTGCAGATTCCCTTTTTTATCTGGAATTACATCTTGAACGGCACCAAATGCATGACTCGCGATCCCCCATAGGAACAGCGCCAGCGCGAATGGCCAGGCTTGAGGATGGAACCCAGTTGCCGCAATCGCAAAGATCATTGGCCCCACAAAGTGGATACTGCTGGTGATCGAATCAAGGAAGGCAATTTCTTTAAAGCGCAGCCCCTTCAAGCTATACGCGATCACAAAGAATATAACGCCAGAGAAAATCGCTGCAGCTTGAATGGACGGTGACAATATAACAATCGCAATACCAAACGGTACTAATAAGAGTGCTGCGGTCCATAAAATAACCGGATGGAAACTCTTGGCTTCAACGGCGCCTTCGATGCTCTTTTTGCGGGGGTTGCGAATATCTGATTCATAATCAAAGACGTCATTCACGCCGTACATTAGGAGGTTGTAAGGAATGAGGAAGAAAAGCGTCCCGATAATAAACAATGGCGTGACTCCCCCACCAAGGACCAGGTAGGTTGCCGCGAATGGATAGGCAGTATTTACCCACGAGATAGGCCGTGAAACCTTAAATAATTTGACGATATTACTTGCGACGCGCTGCATGTTGTTCCTCACTTCTTTCTTCGAGTCGATTCCAAATTAACGGGACAATACAGGCTGCGTACAGTGCATAGAAGAAGTCCTCAACCGGTGCTCCAAAGAATGTTAGGCCAAGGATTTTTGACGGTGCATATTGGAAGAAATGAAGGTAGATCATGATCGGATCGAAAACGGCTGTCAGGACGACGAGGCCCGCAAGGGTGATCCACCATGCTTTTGGAACTTTCTTAAATGTCGACGGAATAAACATAATGAGCGTGATAAAAAATAACAGATTTAAGAAAAGATACGTCATGACTGCTTCCTTTTCGACGCAAATCGGTAAATGAGCAGTGCCGTGTAACTAAGAACAAAGAGGAAAAACAGTTCCTCTATAGGGAATTCTGGAATGATACGGTACGGTAATGTGTACATTGAGTTACCATGCGAAAAGATGCCGAGTTTAATACCGAAGATATCCCAGACGATGAACAGCCAAACCGCGATTGCCAATGTTAGTGCGGTGCGTTTCACTTTGTAGAAAAATGCTAGTTTGAATCGTCGATCGAGTAAGACGAGACATCCAATCACAACAATAAGGCTGCTAAGGTATATCCACTGCATTATGCGATGTTCTCAACTTTCGCGACTGGGCCGCCTTTTTTTATTCCCATGACTCTTTTATACACTAGTTCTGCGCTAATGAGACACATCGGAAGTCCAATACCAGGGACGGTTGTTGCGCCAACGTAGTATAAGTTTTTGAGCTTTTTACTTTTGTTTGGAATACGCCACATGGCACTTTGTTTGAGAAGGTGTGACATACCGAGCGCTGTTCCCTCCCAAGAATAAAAGTTCTCTTTAAAGTCATTTGGCCCAAACGCTTCGAGGGTGACAATTCGTTCCTGCAAGTCAGGTGCGCCAATACTTGTCGCGATTTGTTTCACAAAACGGTCGGTGAGTTTTTGCTGCGTTTGCTTCGTCAGGCTGACACCGGTTGGAAGCGGAACGAGGACAAAAATATTCTCATGGCCTTTCGGCGCAGTCCCGGGATCGGTCGCCGTGGTGCGACTGACGTAGATCGAGGCAGACGTAGGGATCTTTTTTGCATCGTAAATATCAGTAAAGTTATCTTTCCATTTATCAACGAAGAACAAATTGTGATGCTCGAGTTGAGGTAAACTGCCTTTCACGCCGATGTACAGTAAGAGCGCTGAGATACCAGATTCTTTTTTAAACCAAAATGATTCAGGATAACTGCGGGCATCGTGGCTGAGTAACTTTGTTTCGGTGTGATGTAGGTCGGCATTAGAGATGACAATATCCGCCAAGACTGGTTTTTTATTCTCGATAATCCCTGTGACTTTGCTATGGGTGTGAGTAATTTTTGTCACATCGCTACCAGGGTGATACGTGACGCCAAGTGATTTTCCGATGCTGACAAGCAGCTCGATGATTGCGTACATGCCTTTTGCGGGATAATAGACACCTTCGTTAAAGTCGAGTGCACTCATGAGGCTGTACATTGCTGGTGCTTTAAAGGGTGACGTGCCGAGAAACACCATAGGATATTCCAGGATTTGCTGGAGTGGTTTGGCGGTCACAAACTTCTTCACCCGTGTGTGAATCGGAGTTAATAATAGCGTTGCCATGCGGGCGGATGAAATAAGTACTTCTTTGTTCGCAAAGTCTTTGTGATGCGTAAAGTTGGTGTACAGGAAATGTCGCATCGCGAGTTTGTAGATTGCATCACCTTCTTTTACGTACGTTTTGAGTCGTGCGCCAGAACCTGGTTCGATGGCTTCAAACTGTTTTGCGTCCTTTTTTAAGTCACCATTAATGGTGATGGGATCGTGGCTTTCGAAAAATACTTTGTAGGCTGGGTCGAGCCGTTTGATTGCCAGTTCTTTTTGAACGTTTACATTGAACAGATGAAAATACTGCTTGAATACTTCGGGCATCAGATACCACGAGGGACCAGTATCGAACGTGAATCCTTTTGTCTTTTTCTGGCCTGCTCGCCCACCAAGCTGTGCATTTTTTTCGTAAACATGGACGTCAAAGCCAGCCTTTGCGAGAAGATTTGCGGTCGCTAATCCCCCTATACCCGCACCGATGATAATAACTTTTTTAGACACGACTTTTTCCTAAAGATGTGCGGATAAATAATGCAGTTTTTTGGGCATCGTTTATTCTGATTCGTTTTTGCTTTAATGCAGCAGCTGAAGTCAGTTCAATTCGTTTTAATAATTGGCTGTAATACTGGTAACTAAGCTCGACGGCTTTACGGGATGAGTTTGGGAGCGCTGCAATTGCCTTTGTGGCAGCAGCAAAATCTTTTGCGATATCTTTTGTAATAGCGGTTTTTGCAGCTTCATCGAAAGTATTGTATGAACCCATGGGAAAATACCATCGACCAAGTCCTTCGGCATCCGCGGCAATATCGCGCAGGAAGTTTACTTTTTGGTAAGCGGCACCTAATCGCTTTGCACCAGATTCAAGCGAGGCGTAAAGTTTCGCGTCATTCGTAAATACCTTGAGGCACATGAGGCCAACCACTTCAGCTGACCCGTAGATATAAGTATCGTATAGTTTTTGATTAAACTGTTGTGGGTGCAAATCCATTCGCATACTTTCGAAAAACGGTGCGATCAGCGTGGCGGTGATATTGAATTGTCGCGCGGTGGTAATAAATGCATGCACAACGGGATTTGTGCTATAGCCAGATCCTAGTGCACGAAGTGTTTCAGACTCTAGATCATCGAGGAGGGTTTGTTGATCTGGGCCATCATAAGTATCAACGATCTCGTCGGCAATACGCACCAATCCATAAATAGCGTAGATGTGTGGTCGCAGTGATGCTTCAAAAAGACGAATACTAAGACCAAAAGAAGTAGAATAAGCATTCGTGATAAGTTTGCTTGTTTTGTAACTAGCGATGGTATAACGGTCCACTATTTTTCTCGCTCAAGGCACAATGCAATGAGTTGGCTGAATGATTCGGCATGGGCTTTGTCGATATCGAGGGATTGTAGGAGTGTTTGTGCGTAGGCTTTGTACTCGTCGATGAGTTTCTCGACTGATGCTTTTGCGCCACTTTCAATAAGAAGGGCTTTGACACGTTTGATGTCTTTCGCTGATGCGTCTTGTCGTCCAAATAATGTATTAAATTCGGTTGCCTGGGCTTCTGTTGCGAGGCTTCGAAAAGCTTCGATCAATAAAGTACGCTTGCCTTCTTTGATATCACCATCGGTGCTTTTTCCAGTTGCTGCTGTATCGCCAAATACCCCAAGTAGATCATCGCGTAGTTGATAAGCGATGCCAAGTTGCTCGCCAAGCGTCTGTAAGATATTGTGCTGAATCGGGCTTGCTTCGGCAAGTGTTGCGCCCATCAAAAAAGGACTTACGAATGAATAGCTGGCTGTTTTCTGTTCGGCAATCACGAGTGGATCTGCTGAATCTGAACTGCGGAATGCTGCTTCGGTATCAAGCAGTTCTCCACCGATGACTTTGAAAATAGCTTTCGAAAGTAGTCGTTGTGTTTTCAAGATAATAGCTGGGTCAACGTTTGTTTCGGCAACCAGTGCGTAGGCCTGCGAGATCAATAAATCACCAGCAAGAATCGCAGCACTTTCTGCGTAGTGCTGTCGGTCGCTGGTATCACCAATCAATTCTTCATAATGATCGAGGTATTGCTGTGTGACGTTTTTAACGCCATAGCGCATGACATCGCGGTCAATAATATCGTCGTGGATCAACATTGCAATGTGAAGCAACTCCTGAGCCGCTGCTGCAGGGATGACTTTTTCAGGTGATGCACCACTGAATGCTTCGTATGTCAGTAACGTCATATAAGAGCGAAAACGTTTACCTCCTGCTGTGTAAAGATTTTGAATGTCTTGCCATAGTGTTTCGTAGTGTGGGTTGATGCGACGAGCCTGTTCAGTTAATTGTTCGAGAAGTGGCAAAACAAACGCATCAATACGTTCTTTTGATTCGGCAGGTGCCAAGGCGGTTTGTGACGTTGTGTTCACGTTTTTCATGTTCCTTTACTATAGCATAACAAAGGGCTTCACCCCCGTTTAAAAAGTGAAAGAGCCCTCCGAAGAGGGCTCTCGTCAGCCGAAGCTGGCATCTATCTTTTACAAGTATAGGACGCAAAATGCGAATGGTGTCAGGTTCCGCCTGACGGGCGGTTTTTGGCTCGCTAAGCCCTAGCAGGATCCGGTATTTGTCTGCTGCTGATTCAGCTGCAGAGTGAGTACCAGATTGTTGACCGTCGCGCCGGAGTTTTGGTCCTTTGCGCGGCTGCAGGTAATCAGATACACGACACCCTTCGTCACCGTCTCTTTGTCGTAAATGACGTTGAGCTGGCGCTTCGCGGTGGTGTTATCTGATCTGGTCACGTTGTAGCAGAGTTTGCCTTTCTCAGTGGTGATGGCAACTGGGTCGCCAACATGCACTTCGATCAGCGTATTGAACACACCAAGCTTTGACCACGTCCAAGGAGTGGTGTGGGCTAGGATGCGTCCATTTGACTGCGCGTCGGTTCCGAAGAGCCCGCCGCCTGCTACTGTTGAATCCCACACGAGTGAGGAATCCCACGGGTCGGGAGGGGTCACTTCACCATTACTGGCGTCGTTCATCGCCTTGGTCCATTCCTGGATCGGGTTTGATGTTCCCTCACCGGCCAACTTCGACGAATCGAAGTCGATCGATGGAATCTCGAGTCGAACCGGCGCACTGGCCGGAATAACGACATCGCTCTCTGGCACCGCTGACTGCGGCACCGGTGTGACTTCCACTGGATGCCACGACGGTGCCACGGCAGGTGGCGGAGCTTTCGTCCCAGAGGCGCCACTCAAAAGAGCAGCACCCATGAGACTCAGCCCCGCCACCACCGCTACTGCGAGTGTTACGGTGACGAGAGCGCTACAGCGCCTCGACACCTGCTTCACCGTTGTTGCGGTTGCGACGACGCACCAGCATCATCCCGACTCCGAAGAGCGCGACGATGACGACGAGCAGGCCGATTCCGAAGGTCGCGGAGTTACCCGCGGTCCAGAAGGAGGTCGACGTGCCCGGCTGGCTGCCGTTCAGACCCGTGTTCGCACCACCGTTACTTGCCGGTGTAACCGGTGTTGAGGTGTGCGAGGTCGGGGTCGTCGTCGGTGGCGTGGTCGTGTCGTCGCACTTGGTGAACGTGTGGGTCCACTGTGCGAACTGACGTCCTTCGATGTCCACCAGGGTGTAGGTGTCACCCTCACCCGGTGCAGGGGCTACGCCCACGTAGGGCAGGAATGTGATCTGGACGGTGCGAACACCGGCCTTCGTCATCGTGTCCTCGACGTAGTAGCCACCCTTGTCGCTCTCGTAGTCACTGAGGGTGATGGTGTCACCGTTCTCAGAGTCCGTGATCGTGAACGGCTTGTCGGCCAAAGTGGCGCCTGCGATCTTGTAGGCATCGCAGGTGAAGGTCACCTTGTCCGGCAGAGTCGCACAGTTCACGGTTGCGGGATCGATCAGATCGAACTGCAGCGTGGTGGGCCCGTTGTAGCTGAACCCATCCTGAACGACCACCGGAACATTCCAGTGACCGTAGATGCTGCTGCCGTCACCACGAGCGTCGGGGTAGTCCTCGGCACGGATGGAACCCGTACCGGTGAACCCATTCACGCTCAATCCAACGGGGATGTTGTAGGTGATGGTGTTGAAGGGCGTCGCGCACGTCGGTCCCACTGCCGTGATGACAGGGGTGCCTTCCACCGGAGTGGTCGGCTTGACGTAGTTGAACGTGTAGCTGGTGCAGCCGGCCGTGAGGTTAGTCACGGTCCAGTCACCCAGCACACCCGAACCCAGGCTAAGCCCGAGCTCGATGACCTTCGCCTTGGGGTTAGCCGCGACGAAGTCTGCCCATGAACCGAACGAGGTGTAGCCCATTCCACTCGGCACGTTGAAGCCGGGCTTGTTGACCCACCAGTTGTGTGCTCCGTAGGACCACGGCTCGCCCACGAGGTAGCCATCCCAGTCGCCGTCTCCGTCGACATCGATGCCTACCTGCATGCCCGGCTTGACGCCGGTTCCACCATCTGCGAACGTGACGCTGGGCTCACCGAATTCGGAGAGCGGCGTCGGCGTGATCGCACGGTAGAGGGTTGCCTTGTTCTGGCTGGAGCCCGGGTTGGCAGCATCCGTCGTGTGAAGGCGAACGCCTCCGTTGACGTAGTCAACCCTGCCGGTTGCACGAGTGTCCGACTGGTACCAGCCCTTCGCGTCCAGGTTGGTCGCGGTAGGGCCGGTTGCGATCGTCGTGCACACCTTGGGGGTGAGCGGCGGCGGAGTGCAGTCCACGGCACCGTTCCAGTGGTCGATGAGACCGGCCGGAGTCGAGCTGTTCGGGTAGTGCGGCAGTGCGCCGTCCTTGCCGTCGTAGCGGGTGGTACCGATGTAACCGTCGTGCTGCTGGAAGCAGCCCTGGGTCTTGACCGTCAGCGTTCCTGTCGGGTTCTCCTTCGTGAGGTGGATGGTTGCGTGATCGACGAACGTCTGGTTGCCACTGGTCTCCCAGGTAGCGCCCTCGGTCTCGTACGAGTTCAGCGACACATCACACGAGTCGAAGCCCTTCTTGAGCGTGACCGTCATGGTGGTCAGGTGCGCATCCTTGGTCCAGGTCAGTGAACCGGCATCCTTGCATACCACGACCGGAGTCGGGCAAGCGGAGACATCCGGCTTGGCCTGTCCCTCGTCATAGGCGAGGGTGTAGGAGCGTCCCTGTGCGTCGGCGAAGTAGCCCGGAATGGTCCCGTCCCAGTTTTTGATGCTGTTGACGGAGACCGAGATCGGGTTCTGTCCGGTCTGCAGGCGCTCGTTGACACCGGGAGTGCCAACGTACTTGCAGACGAACACCTTCTTGGATACCGGCGGCGGTGGAGGCGCGTGCCCCTGCCCAGTGGTCCGAGCCGCGTCGTCAGTCGTCAGCTGTTCGGCCGGCGTCTGGACGTTGCTCGTTGCTTCGGATGGTGCGACGACCGGAGCTGCTGCGACGGGAGCCTCGACGGCTACCGGTGCAGGTGCTGCTGCCACGGGTGCGGCTGCAGCGGGTGCTTCGGGTGCGGGTGCCGACTCCTGTGAGGGACTGGCATCCCCCGGCGTCACGACGGATGTCGTGGGCTGGTCAGGTGCTGCGTCATCGGCGTATGCAGCTGTGGCGGCAAGGCCGCCTCCAGCTCCGACGATCAGGACAACAGCAGTGGCAGTTGCCACCACTCTTTTCCTGATGCTTTTCAAAACAGAGACCCTCACGAGGGACTCCTTTCTTTTGAGAGGATGACATCAGCGATTGCTGATGTCGGGTGGGGATGAAGTATGTAGTGAGCCTAAAATTTAAGGTGCCACCAGGCACCTCTGATTAAAGGCCCACGGCAACCCGGTGATTATATCACAAAAAAGCTAAAATGTAAATATGCATAACGACTATATCGAGAGAAATCAATGCTTGACGCTGATGCTATATAGCGGTGTATACTAAGTACAGTCATGTAAGTACTTCTCCCCTTATGCGAGGATCGGGATTTCAACTTACAGGCTTATACAGAAGCCACCAACCGATGCTATGCACACTGAAAGACGTATTCTCTCAAGCGCCCCTGGTAATCGATACAATTCTCCGTGATATTTAGTAAAAAGGCAGACGAGTCGAAGCGGTCTCTCTCCCCTCTCTAAATCTCTCCTCCGTCTCCAATCGGAAACCAAAGCCGCTGCTGACCAAAATAATGTTGTCAGCTTATTTGCGTTACTTGATCAAATAAACTTACTTTGGAGAAAACAACTATGAATCGTGTCACAATCAACGAAGAAATCGCCGTCACAAAAATGGGATTCAAAAAGGACTTATCTGCATATCCACGTCGTATGGAATTCCGCGGAACAATCTATGAGTTCCTTGATGCAGGACTTCGCTGCCTTATTTGTTCAGGTGAACAGATGGCAGAGATCATCACGCTCACCGACGGGCAATCACAGTACCGACTACGTAGCGACAACCACGGCGGCAACTGGACATTACTGAGCATCATCTCGTAATGTCCAGTTCGACCCGCTCCACCACATAAAAACCCGGCTGAATCGTAGCCGGGTTTTTTATTTGCTTCGGTTTGTATTACTCTTGAGGGTTCTTGACGTAGCGTCTTCCAAAGAACTTGTGGATCTCGACGACAAAGATCGGCGTTGCAAAGGCAATGAGGCTGGTGATAAACAAGTCACCGATAGCGATAGGATGGATGTTCAAAAGACCTTGTAGTGGCCCAAAGACAGCCAGTACTTGGAAGACTACTGATATCGCAAGTCCGATGTAGAATGGCTTATTGATGACCTTGAGTCGTGTAAAGAAAGACTGGAAGGTGCTACGGGCATTAAAGGCGTTTGCCCATTGCATAACGACCAACGCGCAGAAAGCAACCGTGTGACCGTAATCTGCACCGTACTTGATGCTGTAGTAAGCATACATTGAGACTGCCAGGCCGGCCATTGTCGCTGCCAGAAGAATGATACGAGAAATAATGTACTTACTAAGCAGTGGTGCTTTTGGTGCAATCGGCTTCATGCGCATAATGTGCTTTTCACCAGGCTCGAGGCCTAACGGGATGACCATTGCGGTATCTGTTACGAGGTTAACCCACAGGATCTGGACTGGTGAAAGTGGCGTCGGAAAGCCGATGGCGATCGAGATAAGCGCAGTCGCAACTTCTCCAATGTTAGTCGAAAGCAGGTAGTACAGCATGCGGCGGATATTCGCAAAGATAATACGACCCTCTTTCATAGCGCGAATGATACCTTCAAAGTCGTTATTTAAGAGGATGATATCACCGGCATCTTTAGCGATCTGTGATCCAGCGCCCATTGCAACACCGACGTGCGCACTCGACAAAGCTGGGACATCGTTGACTCCATCCCCTGTCATGGCAGTCACTTCTTTAATCTTTAGGGCCTGGAGGATACGGAATTTGTTCTCTGGCGTCACGCGAGAAAACACGAATGAAGTCGCCACTCGTTTTTGGAGTTGCTTATCAGTCAGCGTCCCAATTTCTCGGCTATCAAAGACCTGCTCACGTGACTGAATGAGGCCTAGTTGTTTACCAATATGATAGGCGGTTTCAAAGTGATCACCGGTAATCATACGAACAGTAACGCCGGCAAGTTGCGCTGTGTTAATTGCACGCCTTGCGGTTGGGCGAAGCGTATCAGCCACCGCCATGAAGCCTACAAAAGTAAAGATGTGATTCGATTGCAACTCTTCGAATGCATCCACCGGATCCTTTAATGACAGAGTTGCGAGCGCAATGACGCGGTAGCCTTGTGAAGTGAGTGATTGGAGGGCTTTTTCGGCTTCTTTCTTATCTTGGGTAGAAAGATGGCTGCGATCAATGACTTGTTCTGGGGCACCCTTAACGACGAGTTCGTACTTGCCCTTATGATGCCAAATGTTTCCACTCATTGAGAATGTCTGGTTGAACGGGAGCTTTTTAATTGCTTCACCTTTTAATTCAACCAGTTCTTCGGCTTCGGTAAATTCAATCATGGCGATATCAAGTGGATCGCGGGTGTGTTCACCATGATGGTTAATGGTGCGGTGGGCAATCGTTGGTAAGTGATGTGGATTCTTTTCTGGTTGCCAAGTTTCTTGAACAGAAAGTTTATTTTCTGTCAGTGTCCCGGTCTTGTCTGTGGCGATTGTCGTAATCACCCCGATTGTCTCGATGGCCTTCATTGTGCGAACGAGTGCTTTTTTTGCTGCCATACGACGCATTCCGAGCACGAGGATCACAGAGATAGCTACTGGAAGGCTTTCCGGCACCGCCGATACAGATAACGCAAGCACGAAACGAATTGCTTCAGTGAACTCAATGCCTCGTGAAATCGCTAAGATAAAGGCACCGACTGCCAATCCTCCGACCGCCATGATGATATAGGTCAGCAATTTATCGATCTTCTTTTGGACAGGGCTGGTGCTATCACCAGATGATTTGCGTGAAAGCGCCGCGATACGACCAAATTCTGTCGTGTTACCTGTCTGGACAACGATACCGGTTGCTTGGCCCGATACAATAAACGAACCTTGGAAAAGCATATTCACCTGTTCGTAAATTTCTTTTTTATTCTCAAGTGCATCGGTAACTTTATTAACGGGGACGGATTCACCGGTGAGTACTGCTTCGTCAACGCGTAATGTGTTGGCTGCGCTAAGTCGGATATCGGCTGGAATTTTATCCCCTTCGTTTAGTTGGATAATGTCACCAGGGACTAATTCGGAATCATCAATATAGCGTGTCTCTCCTCCACGAATGACTTCGACACGCTGGGCAGTATGCTTTTGTAATGAGCGTAAAATGCGTTCCGTTGAAAAGCGCTGCACATAGTAGATGACTGCGCTGGTTGCCATGATGACAAGGATAATGATAGCGTCAAAAACCGCATGGTGAAACAGGCTAATCACGACGGCGATAAACAAGACGAGCATAAAGACGTTTAAAAAGGGCTCGGCTAGCTTTTTCCATAATGGTTCACTTTTGATGCGAATTTCGTTGCGTCCATATTTTTCAAGGCGGGTGTCTACCTCACGGCGAGATAAACCTTTCGGTCCGGTACCTAGGTCGGTGTAGGTATCGTCGATCGATGTATTGTAATAAAGCATTAGCTTCATTGTACCAAAAATGACCGTGTGATTCGACCCCACTGAGGTACCTGGTAATAAAATAACCTCCCGGGGTGTGGAAGGTTATTTTGCAGGTGGGAGATGTTACGAAATTCGTACGAGACGGAATGTCGTGTTGTGAACACCAGAACCCCATTCAACAATGTCTTTGACAGTTTTACCGACAAGGTGGCTGCCGAGTGGGCTGAGGACAGAAATGCGTCCATCACTTGGGTTTGCTTCGATCGTATCAACCAGTGTATAGCGGAAGAGCCTTCCTTGTTGGTCGATAAGATCAACGACTGAGCCCATTGCAACCTTCATGCGTGCGCGCTTTGAAGGCAATAATTTCGCTTCAAGAATCGTTTGATGTTTTTCAGCCAGTTCTGCTTCAATTGATTCGAGTCGTGCAAGTCGTTCGATACGTTCGAGACGATCATCATGTCCTGTGGTCTTGTCGAGGTCGCGGAGGCCTTTAATTGCCATCGCGCGGTCATGTTCTAGTTGTGAAATTGCCTTCTTTAACTCTTTCATACCCTTTTTACTGAGTAGAATCGTTTTTTCTAGCGCTTGTGTCCTGATTGTATTGGTGGTGATGGTGGTGTTCATAGTGTTCACTCCCTCCTTTTTCTTGCTGTATAAAGCGTTTTTGTTGTAGCAATAATTGCGCTACTGGTTATAGTATCTCGTGTCTTCCTGAATAGATTCTTAAAATGACACGTTATTGTGTTGTAATTTTGCCATCTAATGGTTCTAAGGTGTTAACGGGGTTTTGTGACTAAGCTAATGTTCCGTAAATTCGGAATATAGAAGGTAAATGAAGTCTCTTTTTCTGTAGAACTAGCTTGAATATATCCATGGTGAATTTCTGTAATTTTTTTAGCAATTGCGAGACCGAGTCCATAACCATTTTTTCCACTCTCGGTGCGCGAATTATCTGCACGATAAAATCGATCAAAAATATGTGGAAGTTTTTCAGGGCTAATGGGTGTACCAGTATTTTTAATTTCAAACCCAGTCATGGTTGGACGCTCAAAAATACGAACACTGATACGTGAACGCTGAGGGCTATATTTAATTGCATTATCAATTAAGATACTCATAAGTTCCATAATTGCCGCTTCGTTCGCAAAAACGAGCGCTTGTTTTCGCGTGGTAATATCGAAACGTTTTTTTGATTTTGCGTACGGCTTCATGACAGATGGAAGTAATTCAACGAGATCAATTTGCTTTTTTTCAAGCTTATCGTAATCAAGACGTGCCATCTTTAGTAACATCTCGGAAAGCATGATGAGTTTATCGACTTCTTCGAGGTTACTTTCTAAAAGCTCCTTTGCTTCGTCAATAGCTAGGTCTTTATCCCGTAGGTATACCTCTAGTTCTGCTTTCATTGCAGCGAGCGGTGTACGTAATTCATGGCTGGCGTCACTGGTAAATCTGCTTTGGGCTTCGTGCGCTTTTTCGATAGGACCAAGTGTCCTTCGTGCTAAAAAGTAGCTTCCAAATCCACCGACAATCAAAATGAATGCATTGATGTATACCAGCGCAAGGATCATTTGTACCGCTGCTTGGCTGGATTGATCGATACGAAGTTGATCTTGCTCCTGCTGATAACTCGTCATTGTCATCGTGCCGTCTGCATTAACTGATCCGGTTTGGGTATTAAGCGGTCGGACAAAGGTTGGGTCCGTTAAGCCATGTTGAAGATTTTCGAGGCGAACGTTTACCTCGTGAAAATTGAGATTGTAGATCGCAAAACTAAAAACGAGACTGATGAACATGAGAATCACCAGATATGACGCAGTAAGTTTGACGGTCGCTGACTTAAACACCGTGGGTTATGCTTCTAGCTTGTAGCCAAAGCCTCGAACCGTATGAATCAACGGCTTTTTGAAAGGCGAATCAATCTTGTTACGAAGATACTTAATGTAGACTTCAACGGTATTGGGAAGAATATCTGCGTCGTAGTCCCAGACGTGGCTGATAATCACTTCTTTACTAAGTGGACGTCCTGGGTTGCGCATCATGTATTCGAGTAGTGCGAATTCTTTACTCGTCAACTGAATTGGTTTCCCTGCACGTTCAACGCTATAAGTTACCGTATCTAACGTTAAGTCACCTGCTTCTAAAATTGCAGATTGCTGTTCTGTTGGGCGCCGAAGTAACGCGCGCACACGGGCGAGCAATTCTTCCAGTGCGAAAGGCTTTACGAGATAATCGTCAGCACCAGCGTCAAGTCCGGCGGTGCGTTCAGAAATACTGCCTAACGCGCTAAGAAATAGGACTGGTGTATGTACTTTTGCATCTCGCATTCCTTTGACGATGCCTAATCCGTCATAGCCCCCAGGTAGCATACGGTCAATAATCGCAATATCGTATGGCTCAGTGGTGGCCATAGCATATCCTTCGTCGCCGTCATATGCGACATCAACGGCGTATGTTTCTTGCTCAAGTGCCTTTTTCAAGGCGCGGGCAATCTTGTGTTCATCTTCAACAATTAATACTCTCATACAGCATATTATACCGCTGATTGGCTGAGAGAAGGCTTAGATTAAAGTTTTCTTTAAGCGACGACAGAGGTCGTTGGTGCGTACTGATCGCTCCATGCTTGCATGTTTTTAAGAATTGGCATCAGATCGTGACCTTTTTGTGTCAGACGATATTCGCAGCGACTATCTGAAGTCGTCGCATTTTTCGTAATGATGCCTTCAGCTTCTAAGTGATCGAGGCGAGCAGAAAGTGTTCGGGGGTTGATGCCTTCAACTAAATCTTGAATTTGGCAAAAACGGACAGATTCTTCGTTGATAAAGAAACGAAGTAACTGAGGTGTCCATTTATCACCGATGATTTTTGTTGCTGCCTTGACGCATCCGATTGTATCTGTACTCATAACTACTTTTACTATACATTATCTAGCGTAAATCGTAAAGGTCTGAGCGCTCGGATGTGCGAATGTGATCCATGCTATATTCCCATGATGCATCAGTCTTTTTGTGAGGATTAAAAATGTAATGAGGATCAAAGATTTCTTTTGTCGTCTTAAAGAGTGCGAACATATCATCACCAAATACAGCCGGTAACCATGGACCACGAACCATACCATCATTATGCTCCCCTGCTAATGTGCCACCGTATTTCAGAACCAGAGGGATGACCTCACGCATAACTGGTTCAAGTTTTGCTTGTGCGGCGTGGCTTTCGATATTCATCAGCGGAACGATATGGAAATTACCATCACCAAAGTGGCCCGAGAGCGTCGCTGGTAATTTGTAGCGTCGAATAATGCGTCGAAGCTGTGGCAAGAACTCTGGCAGATATTTTGGTTGTACGGTCAGGTCATCAATGAATGGTGAGGCGTATTTGTTGTGGACCTTTGTGCGTAGTAAAGAGAGTGATGATCTGCGAATTTGCCAAAAAGGCGCACTGGCCGCTTCATCACCTTCAATATCCATTTTAATTTTGAATGGCCGTAATACGTCGTGGAGTTTTGCGATTTTTCGGTAGACTTCGGCTTTTGTCTGACCTTCGAATTCGATCATAAGGAGGATATTAGGAAGGTGTCCCTTAAAACGCGCTACTTGTCCTAATAGCCAGGTTTGCTGTTTGAGCATTTCCTTGACGCCAAGTTGTTTTGAGAAGCTGCGGAAATATTGAATGCCGAGTTTGAAAGTAATGTCGTCAAAGCCTTCAAATGTTGCTGGTTTATATTTCATGACCAGTGGGATAATTTCGCCGAGTTGTTTAAACGAGGTGACGTACGCCAGTAATAATCCAGTGTGCGGTGCTTTTGGGACTGCCTCGAGAGCAATATCAGTAACGATACCAAGTGTGCCTTGGCTCCCGACAATCAGTCGTGTCATGTCAAAGATTCCGGTCTCGCGGTCCCATACACTCCAAAGGTTATATCCCATCGAGTTCTTATTCACCCGTGGTCTTGCATTATGAATACGGTCATAGTGAGCTTCGATTAAGGTATAAATGGATTTATAAAGGTAGCCTTCAAAATCAGGCTGTTTCATTTTGAGGAGCAATTCTTTTTTATGGAGTGGTTTGACGATGTATTCGTTGCCATCAGCGAAAACAACCTTTAGCTCGCGTATCGATCGTTCGGTATTGCCGTAACGAAGTGATTGCTCACCACCAGAATTATTGCCGACCATGCCGCCAATCGTTGCAATTGCCCGACTTGCTGGTGCAGAACCAAGCATGAGGCCATGACTTGTAAGAAGTGGATCGATATCACGAAGATAGACACCTGGTTGTGTGCGTAAGATGTTTCCAGATACTCCTTCGATGTGCGAAAAGTGTTTTGTCATATCGAGAATCAGTGAATGACCAATTGCGGCACCGGACATATCTGTCCCAGCGCTCCGAACCGTCATCGAAAGCGAAGGATGCGCTGCTTTATGTGTTGTCACGAAAGAGATGAGCTGTTTGATGTCAGAAGCATCCTTTGGAGCAAGCACTGCCTGAGGCACAATCTCGTAGATACTCGCATCATGACTATATTTCAGTCGATCTTCGCGGTGCGTCAGGATACTTCCCTTAAAGACGCGTCGTAAGTCGTTAAATAATTGCTCCATACTTATGGTTCACTATACGTTGCCATAAGCGCTTTGTCGAGGTTGATGAACGCAAGCAACGGTATCTGAATCTCCCCTTTGCTATCTCTGAAACCTTTATATGTGTATAATACGTCCCATGAAGACACGCATTGATATCGACACGAAAACATTTGTCCGTTTTATATTAGTAGTCATTGGATTTGGTCTGGCGATTTTTGCTATTTATCACGCCCGAACCGCTCTCCTTATTCTTGGTATCTCACTCTTTCTCGCTGTTGCGTTAAATGGTCCTGTAAACCGTATTAGCCGCGTCCTTCCAGGTCGTAGCCGTGTAGCTGCAACGGCAATCGCTTATGTTCTTGTGGTCGTTATCTTGGGTGCAATTATTACCCTCGTTGTTCCACCAATTGTGCAGCAAACTGCCAAGTTCGTTCAAAACGTGCCGTCATTTGTTGATAGCGCGAGCGATCAGTACAAGGGTCTGAATGATCTGATTAACCAGTACAACTTGCGCCCACAAGTTGACCAAGCGTTGAACTCTATTAAGGAAAGCACTGCAAGCTGGGCAAGTAACGTCGGTAGCACCGTCGTGACTGGTGTCGGTTCGGTCTTTGCCTTTTTGACCGGCTCACTGCTTGTTCTTGTCCTTACCTTCTTGATGCTTATTGAGGGTCCAATGTGGATGCAACGTATCTGGGGACTATATGAAGACAAGCGCCGCATGAGAATTCATAAGCGCATCACGAGTCGTGTGTATGGTGTTGTGAATGGCTATGTCACAGGACAACTCACTGTCTCTGCAATTGGTGGTGTTCTGGCTGGTGCAGCGGTATTTGTGCTTAGCTTTATCTTCCCGCAGATTCCAGCTGGCCTCGCCTTCCCAACGGCAGCAATTACCTTCACGCTTTCACTCATTCCGATGTTTGGTGCAACAATTGCTGGGCTACTGATTACGGCGCTGCTTGCCTTTAACGCACCGGTTGCTGCAGTGATCTACATTGTCTACTTCTTTATCTACCAGCAAATCGAAAACAACTTTGTCGCACCTCAAGTACAAGCAAAGAAGATCGAGCTTTCTGCTCTTGCCGTCCTTGCCTCAGTCACAATTGGTTTGTACTTGTTCGGGCTTCTCGGTGGTATTATTGCGATTCCAATTGCTGGAACTATTCGTGTCCTTCTTGATGAATATCTTAAGAGCCGAAAAGATGATGACGATGATGACGACGAAGCTGTCGAACAAGAAGTGATTAAAGTAAAGAAAGTGAAAACTTCGTAACTAAACGGAGTATTCCCAGATAGAACCATGGGCGGTGTCACGAACAGTGATGCCGCTCTTTTCAATTTCCGCGCGGAGACGATCTGCTGCTTGCCAGTCTTTTGCTTCACGAGCACGTTCACGTTCGATAATACGACGCTTTGTTTCGTCTGAAATATCTTTCGATGAGTCGAGTAGTTGTAATCCAAGTAGTTCATCGATTGTTTCAAGCAATGATGTCAGCGCGTGACGGTGAATGTCTTCGACATCGATACCTTCTAGTTTGCTGAATGCTTCGTCAATGATTGCGAAGGCTGCTGGTGTATCAAGATCGTTTGAAAGCGCCTCAACGAGTGCTTGAGAGCTTGCGTACAGCGATACTGATTCATCATCGGTTGATTTCTCATCGTCATCTCGGAGACGGTCGTGCGTTTGATGACGGAGGGCGGCAACATTACGCCAATTGTGTCGTCGGTTGGCTGCTGCAGCAAGATTCTCGTAACTAAAGTTTCCTTCGCTACGATAGTGACTCTGCAAAACGAACATACGGAAATCGAGTGGCCCAAAGCCCATTTCCTGTAAATCTGCCAGCGTATAGCCATTTTCGAGTGACTTGCTGATTTTCGTCCCATTCACCTTTAGGTGGTTATTGTGCATCCAAAAGTCAGAGAATATTTCACCCGTTGCTGCTTCTGATTGCGCAATCTCATTAGTGTGGTGCACAGGGATGTGGTCAATGCCACCAGTATGAATATCAAGGGTGTTCCCAAGGAGGCTCATTGCCATCGCAGAACACTCGAGGTGCCAGCCTGGAAACCCAAGACGTGACTCACCTGCTGCAATAAGGTCTGCCGGAGTATCCCATTCCATGTCGCGGGTTTCGCCGTCTGGAGTGAATTTCCAAAGTGCAAAGTCACTGTGGTTACGTTTTTTAGGATTATATTCGACGCGGGCACCAGCACGCTGCGCTTCAAGGTCAAGATCGGCAAAGTCGGCATAGGTTGGAAATTTAGAGGTATCAAAGTAGATGCCGTCATCAATTTCGTAGGTATAGCCTTTTTCTTTGAGTGTGCGAACGAGCGCAAGTTGCTCATCAATATAGTTCGTTGCTTTCGTGATATGGTTCGGCTCAATAAGATTAAGGAGCTTAATACCCTTCAGAAAATCTTCGGTATAGTAGGCGGCAACTTCCCAGGCTGTTTTCCCTTCGCGGCGAGCACCTTTTTCGAGCTTGTCTTCTCCATCGTCGGCATCGCTGACAAGGTGTCCTACATCCGTAATATTCATGACACGAGTCACTTCAAGGTTGTTGGCCTGCAAAATGCGAACAAGAATGTCCCAATAAATGTACCCAGACCAGTTCCCGACGTGCGGGTAGTTGTAGACGGTTGGTCCACAAGTATAGAGGCTAACTTTTCCTTCTACCTGAGGAGTAAAAGGTTCAATTGTTTTGGTTAACTGATTATGAAATTGAAGACTCATATTCGTCGATTGCCTTATCTGTTGCCTGAATTAATTCTGTCATTATTTTGTCATAGCTTTCGAAAACACGGAAGCCTGACGCATATTTGTGTCCCCCGCCACCAAAGAAACCAGCGACTTGTTCAGCAATCGGCAAATTACTGCGAATCTTACCAGTTAGTTTTCCATCTGGGTATGTCTTGAAGGCTACCGCAATCTTGACGCCAATAACGAGACGCATTTCATCGAGCACGAGGACGCTTGGGTTATATTGGTCGCTAAATTCAGCGATCTCATCCCACGGAATGTGCACGGTAGCGAGTTGTCCATCGAGGCTATATTCTATACGTTCAAGGAGGCGGCCTTTGTAAGCAAGAATTTCCGGAGATTTCTTCATGTATTCTCGGCGACGTTCTTCGATCACGCTGTTATGTGCACCGAGTGCAACTAATTCTCCAGCTGTATGAAAGGTTGAGTGAGTCACGTTTTGTGTCGTGAGCCCGAGGCTGTCGCTCATAATCGCGATGAGCATATCTTCAGCACCTTGGGTTGAGATTTCCCATCCACTTTGGCTAGCAAGCTTGTAAATAATTTCGCTGGTTGCAACGGCTTCTTCAGCGAGTAATTCGTGGTCAAATGGTAACGTTGTTTCTGTTTCTGTATGGTGATCGATCACCAGTACGGGATGTGACTCGAGGAAGTGTCGAGCACCATTAATTTCGAGTGCTTTACTAATCAGTGTTTCGCTGGTGGTATCAACAATAATGACCAAGTCGGCAGATGTATCAAAGTCCTGTGTGACACGGTCCCATCCATTGATGTAATGAAGGTATTTTGGCATATCAACGTCGCAGTAAAGATGCACGTCCTTGCCAAGATCAGATAAGATTTCTTCTAGAGCGAGTGCACTTCCTAGGCTATCGCCGTCAGGGTTTTCGGCCTGGATAACCATGATTTTTTGCGCTGATTCGATGAGATTTTTTGCAGATTCAAACATTACGGTCTATTGTAACAGATTACAGAGGTGCTATGATAGCAACATCCTGTTTCACCGATGGAAGGAATAAGATGTACATTTCACGTCTGTTGCTGCGTGGCGTTGCGCTGGGTGTGGCTGTCGTCTTGCTTCCACTCCTGATGCGACCCATCCTTAACCCCGAGAGAACGATCACTGGAGATAAAGACTTCAGCCTCATGCCGAGTGCCGTGGTCTTTCTGATTTCAGTGACGCTCGGTGTCTTGGCGCTGGGACAATTGCAGCATGCATACTACTTGTATCAGCTGTACCGACTGCTTCAACTCGTTGCTGCTGGTCGACTGGAGTTTCCGCTCAAGATTGACCGAAACACTGCTGCATCCATTACATTTGTCGGGGGATGTTATCGGCTTGAAGTACTTGATAAGGTCAGCCTCGACTTCACGATTTATCTCGTGACGCGCTACAAGATCGAAGCAAGAAAATTAAACAGCGCGTTGACGGTGGTTATGGCAAATGAAGCAAATGACTTTCATCAAGTCACCTTCGACGAAGAGTCGTTCACGCCAGACTACAGAAAAGAGATGCGACGCCTCGTGTGGGCGCTGCGTCCCTACATGCCTATCAAAGGTAGCTTTACTCCGTAACTCGGTCAGCGAGTTCCGTGAGGAGCTCGCTGACCGAGAACGGTCTTTTTTATTTGAGAAATTGAAAAGGGACGCCCCGCGCTGAACCGAAGTTCTTGCGTAGGACGTCCCTGTCTTCCCGACGAGGAAACTATGGTGAAGGTGTCACGCCGTCACATCCGTTTCTTGTATTAACTGGTTGAGGCTCTCGGTATAGCCGTTGTGCTTGCGGAAAAGCTTTCGTGCATAGCCATTGAACATCGTGTCGATGATTTCACCTTGATGTTCCAGCTCATCTCGAACATCGTTGTTCCATAACCCGTTTTGCAGGTAATGGGTTTTTACGAGTTGCAAGATTCGTCGCTGCTCGCGCCACCTCGATATAACTGCCTCCGGATGATCATTCAATACGAGACTGCGAATCATCTTGTCAGCTGCAACAATACCAGGATCTGCCAGGAGCCCAATAAGCTGTTCGTGACTCAGTGCCTCCCTGTGTATGAGGCTACTGGTGTACAGTACGTCGAAGCTGAAGTCATCTTCCGAAAGATAGAACTCACGGTACTGACTTTTTGAAAGGGCGTCTCGCTTCCTTTTTATAGGAGCCGAAACGACTCTCGCCACTTGTCCGAGGACAAAAATGGTTGCGCCAACGCCAATGAGCGTGAATCCCTGCGTGATCTGAGCCGGGCTCGTACCGTGCAGATTTCTATCTACGATGAACAAAGCGATGGGAACTGCGACGGCCAAGATATACGAGGCCACCCACAGTCCTGTCAAAGCACCCTCTGCGAATGGCTTCTGGACAAACCAGATAAACCACCACGAAGGGTTTTTAAAACGAAACATTTTGCTGCCAGTAATAGGAAAGAACAAGTTAGTCTCACTTTCGTGTCGGGTAAAAGACTACCTATATTATAGCAAAAATAATCAATTTTGTCAATGTATGACTACTGTTGAATTAAAAAAGACGGCGACCTTCAAGGGCGTGTGTGAGGGTAATTTGATCGGCGTATTCGAGGTCGACACCGACGGGGATTCCACGAGCTAAGCGGCTCATCTCGATATCGATTCCTGCATCTTTAATGTGGCGTTGCAAGAACAACGCGGTTGACTCACCCTCGACGCTGGCATTAGTGGCGATAATAATTTCTTTGACGTTGTCATCAACAATGCGTTTTAAAAGCTCGGGAATATGGAGCTGTTCTGGACCTACGCCATCAATAGGACTAATCGCTCCACCAAGCACGTGATACGTCCCCTTGAACATACCAGTTCGTTCTAGGGCGACGATATCAAGCGGTTCTTCGACGACGGCGATCAGCGTCTTGTCGCGATCAGGATCACTGTAGAGTGGCGACACTTCTTCATCTGCGTCAATCAGCGCAAATGTGATAGGACACGTCTTCACCAGGCTGTGAATGTCATGAATAGCCGTCGAAAGTGAGGTATTAATGTGTTGATCTGCTTTCAACAGGAAATACGCGTACCGCTCGGCAGTACGCGCACCAACGCCGGGCAGTCGCCCAAGTTCGTCGATTAATTTTTCCAGTGCAACTGGCAGCAGATGAGCCATAGAAAACCGAAACTAGTTCCTAAAGACCTAGGTTACCAAGTCCACCCATGAGTGGCTTCATTTTTTCTGCGGCAACTTCTTGTGCTTTTGCGAGGCCATCACGGACAGCAATCTCGATCCAGTGTTCAAGTTCTGCGATATCATCAACATCAACAGATGCTGGGTCAATCGTGATCTTTTTCATTTTGAGTTCACCAGTGATCTGTACGACAACCGCACCATCACCTGCTTCAACTTCAATAATTTCTTTCTTTAAATCACTCTGCGCTTTACGTAGCTTGTTCAGCATTTTCATTTGGTCAAAAGCCATTGTATTCTCCGTCTCTTAATTACTTCTTAATTATACGTTACTGCTAGCTCTTTTTATAGATGTACAGTCGATCACTCTTGTCGCTGTAGGTTGTGGTGATGATTTTCTTGATCATATAGTCCGAGGGGATGCTGGCGCGCGCTGCGCGGGTGGCGGTCACGTCGGTACTATTTGGTGTCGTCGTAACCTGTAATTCCGTGCGGTGATGGGACACGGCTGTGTAGAATGCCAGTTCATCAGGTGACACCACAAGGTGCTGTGTTTTTGCAGGAATAAGTTTCAGATCTTTTGAAAAGTTAATGGCCGTACTTGGCGCATAGTGATAGCCATACACATAGCGATCGAGGCCAGACCCAATCAGTGTAATGACGAGAATAACTATCGGAATTAACCCAGCAATACGTGCGTAAGGGTTCAGTGGGAACAATCGATACCAATATGTAATCAGACTTGTTAGTCCAGCCGCAAGTAGGAGGACTGATGGAATAAACGTCACACTGGTAAATGATGGGTTAATCAGGAGGACCGGGATTAAACACACGACCCAAATAATCACCAAGTAACTACGCGTGGTATCTCGAGTGAGAATTAGCCGATAAATACCGAGGGCAATAATAAGCACCGATCCTAATCCAAATACCGGCGTCATTAATGTCGTGGTACTCGGTTCCCAGAAAAGGAAGAATTGCTTCAAGAGTGTCATGAGATTCGCTCCAATATCCGGTGGCCAACTTGTCGGTGCACCAAGAAGGCTCAGCCCCAGCTGTGGCTTCAACGAAATAAGATAGACGAGCGGCGCAACAATGATGAGCGCCGTGATGACACTGACCGTTACCTTGAATTTAGATAGTCGACGGACAATATTACGAAGGTGCGGGTGTAACGCAACAGCAAGTGCAACGGCGATGAGTGCGTAGATACTCAGTGGTGTATACAGACTGAGTGCTGCAGCTGCAGCAAATGATATCTTCCAAAAGAGCCGTCCCCTTTTGGCACGCGTTACCTGTGTTCCTAACGCGAGAAGTAAGATCGGCCAGAACACGTACAAAATACCAGGTGTCCCATTCTGGGCAATAAACAAGAATTGACCCGTCGTAATCGCAATCAGTGACGTGAGAACTGCAATGTTTGGTTTGAACCATCGTCGCAAGAGAAGGATAAGTCCAACTGCTGAAAAAAGCGCAATGATAAGTGCGGGAACTTTAATACTAAAGTCGGTAATACCAATGAAGTGAAATACCAGTTTCTGTAAAAGATAAAACGGTAAGCTGGTAATCGCAAAGGTTGAAGGGTCGGCAAATGAAAGGCTATCACTTCGAACGGTCGCACGCATTTCCTCTGGAGAAATGCCACCAGGAACATACAGCCCAGCGAATATCAGCAGACCCGCGAGGAGTAGTGCAATAATGCTATAGCCAACGATGTAACGCCAGCGGTATATAAAGAAATTAGTGATATCTCTCGCAGCCATTGTTACCTTGATTATAGCATTCTTATGACGACGTGGCAGCTATTACTGTCGTGGTTATGATTCGTGGGTTCGATCAAGTGACATGAAACGAAGTCGTTCAGGGTGGAAGAAGAGTTCAACTTTACCGACGGGACCGTTACGGTGTTTCGCGATAATAAGGTCGGTGATCTGTTTTCGATCAGTGTCGGGGTTATAGTATTCTTCACGGTAAATAAACATCACGATGTCGGCATCTTGCTCGATTGATCCTGATTCACGGAGGTCAGAAAGCATTGGAATTTGCGGTGAACGAGATTCCACAGAACGTGACAACTGACTGAGGGCAATCACGGGCACATTTAATTCACGCGCAAGAAGCTTGAGTCCACGAGAGATTTCACTCACCTCTTGGACACGGTTTCCATTATCCCGACCGCTTCCCTGCATCAGCTGGAGGTAGTCGATGATGATCAGCCCAAGTGGTTGTTCGTGCGCAGCGCGACGGGCCTTGGTACGCATTTCAAGCACACTCACACCAGGGGTGTCGTCAATGTAAATTGGTGCTTCAGCCATTTCACCCATGGCATCAGAGAGTTTACTAAAGTCGTCATCAGAAAGATTACCGGTACGAATGTTCCAGCTATCGACTCCAGAAGCATCGGCTAGCATACGGTCAACAAGCTGTTCTTTACTCATCTCGAGGCTAAAGAATAGGACGGGCTGCTTTGCGATAGTCGCTACGTTGTAGGCAAGGTTGGTGACGAGTGTCGTCTTACCCATGGCAGGACGTGCGGCAAGGATGATGAGGTCACTGCGCTGCAGCCCGGCGGTCATGTTGTCGAGGTCACGGTAGCCAGTACGGACACCGCGGAGTTGTCCCTTATTGCGGTGGAGTTCTTCCATACGGTCGAAACTTTCCGTCAAAATACTTTCAATACTAACAAGATCTTGCTTCAGTGATTGGTCACTGACGGCAAAAAGTTCGGCTTCAGCAGATTCAAGTAATTGCTCAGTTGAGGTCTCTTCATCGTAGCCCATCTCTGAGATTTCAGAACTGGCCTTAATCAGCCGGCGACGAATCGCTTTTTGTTGCACAAGTTCCGCATAGGCTTCAGCGTGCGCTGCGGTCGGCACGTAGTTCGTTAGCTCAGTGAGATACGCCGATCCACCAATCGTTTCAATATCATTTTTCTTTTTGAGTTCCTCAGTCAACGTCAAAAGGTCGACAGGTTTACGTTTTTCGTACAAACGCATCATCGCATCATAGATCAGACCGTGTCGCTTGTCGTAGAAGTCATGCATTTTGACATGTTCGGAAATATCGGCGAGTGTTTCTTCGTCAATCAAAACAGCACCGAGTAAGCTCATCTCGGCATCAAGATTTTGTGGTGGTATTTTTCCCGCAGGAACTTCTTTTGTGGCCATTTCCCTACTCTTGGATCGCTATGATTAAACAGCGACCTCTTCTCCTCCGCCCATAATAGCAGCTACAGCGGCAGCCTGGCTACTCTTTGGAGGCAGCGGTGTGGGTATTGTGTGGACAGTCAGTTCAGAACTACCAACACTTTTGAGTGCTTCATAGAGGTGAGCGTTGTACTTTGCATCATCAAGCTTTTTCTTGTAAAAGGCACTTTTTGTGTAGAGTGTCAGGTCGTCTTCAATAAGCTCGTAGTCACATTTACAAAGGACGCTGTAGAGGGCGACGTAGTTTTTGCGCGTGAATTCAACAAGGGTTTTCCAGTCAAATTCTCTAGGTTCGCTAGCTGCGCTATCGTCAGAAACTTCCCCTGAAGACACTGCTTCGCTCCGGGTCTCTCTCTGTTTCAGTACCGGGATAGACTCGGGTTCCAGGGTGTCTTCTGTTGAAGTGTCTGACGCTACCGCCGGCGAAACTATAGTTTCTTTCGGTACACTTTCTACTACTTTTTCTGTAACCGCTGGCATTGAGGGTTTTGCTTTGGTTGCTTGTTTTGAAAGTTCTGCAATTGTTGCGGTGACTTCCATGACTGGTGCCGCGAGTGCTGCAGTTTTGGCTGGCTTGTGCTCTAGTGCTGCGCCGCCGAGGGTCGCGAGGAGTTTTAGTTGTGGTTGACTGCTTCGAGAGACATCAAGGAGGCTATCGAGCAGCGGTAACAAATGTGGTTTAGTCGCAATGGCATCACGAATCGTATGAGTCAGTTGTTCGGTTAATGTGACAGGACTAATACCGTCTGAGGTGGTTTGCTCAAGTAATGCAGCAACTTTTGTAACGTCGTGCGCTTCGACTGCGGCAATAATTGCGTCAACCGCCTTGGTTGGGGCAAGTCCTAGGGTGGCTTCAATAAGATCTGGAGTAATACCTGCCTTGTCATCAGTCAAACTGGCAAGTTGATCAAGCAAACTGATGCTATCGCGGAAGCTGCCGTCGCCGCGCTGGGCAATTAATTTTAGTGATGCATCATCAATAACGATCTTCTCTTCATCGGCGATGTGGCGAAGATGCTTGACTGCATCGGATTCTGCAATCGCACGGAACCCATAGCGCTGCGTACGGCTAATAATTGTTGCAGGAAGTTTGTCGACATCAGTGGTCGCGAGGATAAAGACGATGTGCTCAGGGGGTTCTTCGAGTGTTTTCAGGAGTGCGTTAAAGGCTGCTTTTGAGAGCATATGTACCTCATCGATGATGTACACTTTTTTGGCCGCAGAGACGGGAGCGATTTGTACTTTCTCGCGCAGATCGCGAACGTCTTCGACACCATTATTGCTGGCAGCGTCGATCTCGATGATATCAAGATGAGTAGAATCGTCACTGTATGGCAGCTGGTTAATCTCATGCGCCAGAATACGAGCAACCGATGTCTTACCGACACCGCGAGGGCCAGTTAACAAGTAAGCGTGCGAAATACGACCGGCTTTGATCGCCCGCAGTAAAATATCGGTAATGTGGTTCTGACCAACCACTTCGTCGAGTGACTTGCTCCGATACTTTCGATATAACGCTCGTGACACTGTTTGTTTCCCCCTTGTTTCTTTTTCTATTGTACGCTGATTTATGCGTTGAGTCGTTGTGTTTTAAGCCGCAAGCGCTTTTGCTTGTTCATCAAGATAGCAGGTGCCGCAGAGCGAGTCGTAGGTAACTTCACTGTGATCAATTTCATTGGCAACATTGCCATCGATAGCTACTTGATTACCATCAAATACATATTCACCGTCAATCTTTCGGCAGTTAAACTCTGCTTGTTTGGCGCAGCGACACATGGTTGGTAATTTCTCGATAATGTTGGCAAGTTCAAACAGGCGTTTACTGCCCGGGAACATTTTGCGCTGAAAATCAGTGCGTAATCCGTAGGCAATGACAGAGGTATCGTCAAAAAGTGTCACTTCTTGAAGCTGATCGATTTGCATTTCTGATAAGAACTGGGCTTCATCCACAAGGACACATTGCAGATTTTTTAGGGCCTGGCGTGCAACGAATAATTTAATTTCCTCACGGATATTCATTTCAGGAAGAGCAAGAATATTAACCGCGACGCGTCCACCAGCACGAGCAACAATGTCTTCACCGCCTTTCGAATCGATTCCAGGTTTAATCGTAATTACATCGTGCCCCTGCTCGGTGTAATTATAGGCAGTTTTAATAAGCGTGTCGCTTTTACCACTGTTCATCGCACCATACTTAAAGCTCAGCTTTGCCATACACCGTTCCCCTCTTCTTTTCTTGGTTCCACCCTGTTTGTTTTCACTCCAATGAAGGTGTGAGATGACATAACTATACCGCTAATGCTGTGACTGTGCAATAAAAAACCGCCCCTAAGGAGCGGTATTTAGGTATTTAAGTGAATGAAACGACTAGAGTGCCGCTTCGACTGCAGCCCAGGTCGCTTCTGGGTTATCTGCTGGAACGATAATGGTAACTTGGTCGCCCATGTTAATGCGGAAGTACGTCACACTCGCAAGGAGGATGCGGTATTCGCGACCATTTGCTTCAACGTAGTATGCGCCGTCGTGCTGAACGAGTGTTCCAATGATCTGGATACGCTCGATTGGACCGATTTGCTTGTAGATAAAGCTGCCGTCGTCAGCAATGGTGAGTTTTAGGATGTCACCTTCAACTAACTTAGACTTGCTGGCGTAGTTCGCAGGAACTGGATATTCTTTACCGTCAGGTCCCGCCATCTTTTGGCCGTCAAAGATACCTTCAACGACTTTGCCGCCGACTTCTTCGTTGGTACCTGACTTAGGTGTAATAACGTTGCCGTCGTCACCGATGATGCTAATAAGCAGCTCTTTAGCGGCCGCTAGGTTTGTTTCTGCTTCTTGGATCAAGCTATGTAGTCGCTTGACTTGTTTCTCTGGTAATTCAGACATGGTAACTCGCAATTCCTTATCTGTGTATTTTTGAATTTGTATACCTCACTTATACCAATAGATGCCCCATATGTCAATTCGCATATTCTTTTCCACATTTTTAACAGGGGCGCATGTAAAAACGTTGTAAATTCTGTCTGAAGAGAATGGGTACAAAAAAACACCCCATTGCGGGGTGTTTTTCAGGATTCTCAAAATGGCCGAATGAGTGATTAGCTAAGCTCGACGGTTGCGCCAGCTTCTTCAAGTTGCTTTTTAGCAGCTTCAGCTTCTTCTTTTGGAGCTTTTTCTTTGATTGTTGATGGAACACCGTCAACCAAAGCTTTTGCTTCACCAAGACCAAGACCAGTAATGTCTTTAACGGCCTTAATAACAGCAACTTTTTGCGCACCAGCATCCTTAAGGATGATGTTAAAGTCGCTCTTTTCGTCTTCAGCAGGACCAGCGTCAGCAGCTGGACCGGCAACAGCAACAGCAGCCGCAGCTGGCTCGATGCCATATTCGTCTTTCAAGATAGTCTTGAGTTCGTTTACTTCAAGTACAGTTAAACCAACGAGGGTTTCTGCAAATTTCTTTAGATCAGCCATTTTTATGACTCCTTTGTATTATTCAAAATTAAAATTGTGTACGTGTGTACGGTTGGTATTCGTTAAAAAAATTAACTGGTTGCTTTGGCTTCAACGCCATCAAGAAGTGCATGAAGGTTACCCGACAGTGCATTCGTGATGTCATTAACTGGTGAAAGAAGCATTGCAATAACTTCGCCAATAAGTTGATTCTTACTAGGGAGGCTTGCAAGAGCGTTCACTTCGTCAGCACTTAAAAGAAGTCCTTCGCCTGAAAAACCACCGGCAACAACGAGAGCAGGATGTGTTTTTGCAAACGCATTCAAGATCTTCGCTGGAGCAACTTCGTCATCTGCGCTGACAGCGTAAATGAGTGGTCCGGTAAGAGTTGAGGTATCAGTATCTTTGTAAGTTGCAACGTCAGCAAGAGCTACACGGACAAGGCGGTTTTTAATCACCTTGATAACAACGCCAGCTTCACGAGCTTCTGCTCGGAGCTTCTGGACGTCGGCAACAGTAATCCCATCGTATTTTGCAAATGCGGTGAGTTTCGCTGATGCGAGTAGTTCTGTAAAATCAGCAACCAATGTGTTCTTTTTATCGCGTGAAATCGCCATAAATTAAATCTCCTTGAGATTAGTAGATTACATTAGTTTTATTCGGCCAGATTGTTAATCAAATCTAGACAGGCAGATAGTTCGAGAAAAACAAAAAGTCTTTGGACCTCGCAGTACTGCCAAAGACTCATGAAATGTATGTTTATTTACAATTCCTCGGTAGCGAATTAAGTTTCTCTTGCGATCGACTGCTACTGTCTTTGGTTGTCTTACGGTGTATTATACGTTTTCGAGGTAAATAAGTCAACGGTTCCTCTGATCATGTTCTTTGGTGAATCTTGAAAAATATGTTGTTATACAGTATAATAAGGTCTTACTTTAAGCGAATCGCGCTTTAAAGGAACACTAGTGATGGGACACTATATGAGTAACAAAGCTGCTACCGAAATGCACCGACCGGCCATCGGTCTGGAGAATGCGGACGCAGAACGCGAGGTCACTCGCATCGCCGTCGCCGTCGCCAATCAGACAATGGGAACGGTGGTGATGAAAGAAGAATGCGCCAAGGTCGCTGACATGCATTATGTCACGGTCAAGCAGGTCTACGGGGAGATTTTCGCGAAAGCGAAGGTTGAACTGGCGCATCGAGCGAAGGAGTCAGAGACATTCAAGGAGCTTCGCAAACTTGCGAAGTAAACGGACGTCTTCGAACTTCTCGTAAAAAACAGGGGTCGAGCGGCGATCAAAGGCGATCGCCGCTCCCCCGCCCCTCTCACTATGAGCCTCGACCATCCAGTTGGTTGAGGCTCTTTTCACCTCTGTCGATATATGGACTTTATTGTAAATTAGTGGTATAATATAACCAATATGAACCCGAATATGGACAAACATGTCCAAACACCACTCATCGAAACTCCGCTTGCGAACCGTATTCTTGCTTCGCCACAATCTTTTGCTGAATTTCAGGCCGTTCCTGCGGGTGAAGTTGAAACGTATGGTGCGACCCCGCTTGACCGTATGACAACCCTTAGTCAACAATCAGAAGCAAAAAGGAATTTCTTAAAATTAACCTATTCGATCCCCGATAACATTCCTATCGAAATTGCATCTGAAGTGCATGATTCATTCGGTCGTCGATTTGACGCACGTGGTGAAGCCAATGATGAAAACTTCGTGACTTCCCTTATGTACGAGCGCCAAGATGAGCTCGATCCAGTGATCCGTGACATGGTTGATAAAGCAAAAACTGGACACGCTTCACCGGCTGAACTATTACTGGTTCGAGAAGCAATGGGCATTCGCAGTGTTGAACTAGCTTGTTTAACCCACCCTTACGGAACAAATATTGAAATCCTTGATGACATGCGCACGGCTGTTGAACTGGCGATTCTTTCGGTTGGCGGAAAAGTATTTGATGAACCTGAAGTACGCTATGCGGTGAAGGAGTCGATTGGAGAGACACCGACTGAGTACGACACGCAACTCGGGCTCTTAATGACTCGGAAACGAATTATTGGAGTATTACCTGACGGAACGCATATTCGTGAACGATCCTCTTTTATACTGAGGACTGATGATAAAATTGATCTTCCCGAAGAGGTAAAGCGGGTGCTTGCTGCAATTTCTGCAGAAGATACTGACTGGAGAGAAAAAGCCGGATCAAGCGAGGCTCTTCTCGCCTATCTTGCCGAGCTTCTCGAAAACAATCACACTACCTATGCAATCCCTATCTCTTCGACGGCATATGCCTTTAACGAAACGACGGCAAAACAAGTTTCTCAGCACGTCCTTGATGGCGAAGCAGAACGTCAACGTGCATGGGCGGCGTTAACGGATGGGATGAGTGGCTACGGTATGTTAGACATGAATAATGCCGACGCGTTGGCGTATCATGAACAATCTGAAGCTGAAATTCGTGCACATCGTAAATATGCCGAGAGGCAGTTTCAGCAAAGCATTCCTATTATTATCAATGGGACGCTCAAACACTTAGACGATTTATAGCAGCACGAAGCTGCGAAGATTACGCCGCCTTTTGTCCGTGCATGTATTGCCAAATTGCATCACCGACAACTTCGATGGCAGGAAGTGCGGAGACAATCGGATACCCACGAAGCACAGCAAGGTCCTTGTATCCTTGATTAACCCTTACTTGGAAGTCACTTGGCATTGATTCAAATGTATCAAGGTTGATGTCAGTATCACGCATAGCAAGCCGTAGTAAACGTTCGTGTTCAGGAAGATCAAGGACAAAAGTATGGTCTGGATGCATGTATTCATCAGACGTTGCTTCTAATACCATTCTCCAGATTTCATCAATATCCCAACCTTGCCCAAAGCCTTGATAGACGGTTGTTGACTCATAGTTACGTGCAGCGAAGACATCAATACCAGCAGCAAGCGCAGGTTCAATTCCTTGTAATAAATTTTCGCGCCGTGATGCATTGAAAAGAAGGACATTTGTGAGTGCAGTACGTCCAAATTCTTTTGCTTTAATCGTGGTTCGGAGCGTCTCTGCAATTGGAACGAGAGTAGTTCCATTTTCATCTCGTAAACTATCCGGTTCTTCAAGGGTGTATGTTGTGATGCCACGTTCGCGTCGATTGCGCTCTGCAAGGTAATTCACCACACTTGACTTGCCAACGCCGTCGCCACCTTCAATAACGGTGTAACTACCGCGTTCGGACATTACTTTATTCCTTTTGGAAGGCCTTCGATGACAGGCGCTGGCTGACGTATGTCTTTGTATGCACGTGGAAGCATTTGATCGGGTGACCAAGATGCGATAAGTTCTTCAAGGTTTGAGGTGTGTTGGTACTTGCCGCTCATGCCCTTACGACCGTCACTGTAATCACCATCGACTTCACCAGTCGTATGAAAAATAAGTTGGCCAATGCGCTCACCGACAGGTAGAACGACTGCTTCGTGTTGATTTAAGTTGTAAATCTCAAGTGTAATGCGGTTAATGTAGCCAGGGTCAATCCAGCCAGCGTCAAAACATACTGCAACACCGTTACGTCCCCAGCTGCTGCGAGACTTTACCTCAGATGCGCCGCCGTGAGGGCGGATGCCAACAAATTCATGTGTGTGCGCCAGAATACGTTCGCCAGGACGGAGCACGATAATCGGGTGGTCTTCGGGGATATTATCGAATAATTTGTAACCGTTTTCTTCGCACCACTGTTTATGTGGCATTGCTTCGAGTGGGCCTTTAAAGTAACGATCGACATCAGATTTGTCGAAAGGATTATAGACGCGAGCGTCTTCTGAATATTCTTGTTTATAAAAATAATGCCCCAACGTAAAGTCGAGGCTAGCTTCTGATACATGTTTCTCATTGAATGGGACACATACAATAGTCCCGTCTTTAATTGCATTGGTAATCTGGATATTACTGTAGACACTCATCTGAAAACTCTCCCTGTTTTCTCGATTGTACCACGGGAGCCATCAGATGAAGAATTTAGGCAATAAAAAAGACCCTGGCGGGCCAATCACGCGAACTCTGAGATTCATGTGATCGGCCCACCGAGGGTTATGGTGCGACGGGCTGGTAGACAGCCTGTCCCTTCAGTTCGCGACGGTACTGACCGAACCCACGGAAGTTTCCCGCAAGTTCGGTGGAGTCGACGAGCAGATCGGTTACATAGTCGGGCAATCCGCCCGCCCGTGCAACATCTGCCATCGCTTTCCGAACGTCGATCTCCTGCTGAGAGAACGGCGTGGCCGCGTGTTCAAACGGCGACATATGACCACGCTTACGGAGTCCCGCGGTCAACTTGTAGTCGGCCTCGAGGTCCAGCTTAGCGCGGTCGTGGGTCAGGTAACTCACCCGTGCGCAACGAGCCGTGACAGCGTCGCGTGCCAGCTCAGGGTTCGCCTTCGCCCACTCCTTTTCCTCGGGCTGGATGAACGGCAGGTGCCATTCACCGACTTCGAGAAGTGTCGGCGTTGATGCCTCGTACTTCTCCTTCATCTCGATCGCAGCGGTGCGGATCTCTTCCTGCGCGTCCGTGTGTGTACGCAGGTTGAAGAGGTTATCCCACTCTGTTCCTGTCATGATGACTTTGTGCCACATGAACGGCTCGATAAGCCGATTCGTGAGGCCTTTTGTCGTCTTGAGCATCGATGGATCTTCGGTGAAGATTGGATCCTTGGTGTCGATGAGGCCGGCTACGTACAGCACGAAGTCGTCGAAATTGTCGCTCTCTTCTTCGACCCAGCGCGTCCATGCCTTCTCAATGAATTGAGGTGACGTGGTAAGCATAAGAGCGCTCTCGATGGCGTTGATTCGAGCATCGCCCCAGACCTGGTTGGCCTGGTCGAGCTTGCGACCTTCAAGTGCGGGACCTGCTTGCATGCCACCGATGTCGGTTCCGTACGCGGCTGGCGTGAACGGATCCTCTACCAAGCGCCGGAGTTGTGTACGCACAGGAATGGCGCGCGAACTCGCAGAGTTCTTGCTGATCATTCGATGTGTGTTCAGTTCTGCCAGCATGTTACGCGGCAGTGTCACGACCATTGTCGTAAGACGGTGGCCGGCTCGAGAGATCGAGTCGGCCGCTATTTCTACTTCATAGGCCAATTCGGCCCCTCTCATCTCAAGGGTTATAACGGAATGTTCTACCCACCTTTCAATATTTTAGCAGATTTAAGCTTATTTTATGGTTTAAATGAATGTAGGTTATGGTATACTGTGGGCAAGCGACGTTATCACCACAAACAAAAACGCACTTAAGGATCAACCAAAAAAGCTCAGGAGCATCGTATGACACAGGCATTTTCCGCAGAAACTTTTCGTTCTACGGAGGATACCCTACCCAAAAATACGAATACATGGGTGGATGGTGTCGATCCTCTGACGACATCTGACATTGTGATTCTTGGCGAAGATGTGCACACAACGTATGAGAATCAGCCAGACTTTACTGGCCCCCTTCTCCCTACAATCCACGATAAAGAATTTATTGGTCCTCGTGACGCAACTGATATCTCACGTAACTTCGTGATGACCCGGGCAAAAGATTTAGCACAAATTGCTGTGAAAGACTTTACTGCCTACGAAGGTGAACGTGCGCGATTCGTGAGTCTCGTTCATGAACGGGTAAATGAAGGAACGCTTCGCCTGAATGATGAGTACGCTTCGCTTTCTGTCGATCAACAGTTAAGCAAATTTGTGATGGATTCAATCAATCATTCCGTTAAATCAAAATACGAGGTTGAGTCTGAGCTAGAAGCTGAACGCGTTGCGCTTCACCTAGGGTCTAAAGGCCCAGAGCGTGCATTGCAGCTTGAAGTAAATACTTTAAAGAAATCTGTTCAAAATTTGGCAGGAAGAATTTTAAAGGTTCGTGAAATGCTCGTAGAAAAAGGCGCCTCTGAAGAATTCATTAAGAAGTTTGATTACACAACAAAACTAATGAGCAAGCCTGACCTTGAAGCGTATGAACGTGAAATGGAACTCGATCCAGAACACGAAGAAACACCACCACTGGTTGATACCGCTGAAATTACTTTACTTGATAGATTCAAGACTGTGCTTAGCCCTTCATTTGGTCGTAAAGCCCTGCGTTCAATGGGCGTTCGTGCACCAAAATCTGCTGAAGTAGAAGTCATTGCACCATCTGCCACAACCACTGAAAAACATTAAAACTAACGCATAAAAAAACTCCGCGAATAAACGCGGAGTTTTTTGTATAAGATATACCTTCTAGTTAATGAAGTTTTCAACCTTGATGCTAGGACCTTGTGAGGTGCTGACATTGATTGTCTTTACGAAGACACCCTTGAGGCTCGTTGGCTTTTGGCTAAGGAGGCTATCAAAGAATGTTTTCGCGTTTTCGTTGAGCTTTTCAGCACCGAAGCTTACTTTACCGATACCAAGGTGAACAATTGCTTGCTTGTCGACACGGTATTCAACTTTACCAGTCTTTGCTTCTGATACAGCCTTGGCGACATCAGTTGCAACTGAACCACTCTTTGGGTTTGGCATAAGGCCACGTGGACCAAGCAAACGTGCGTACTTACCAAGACGTGGCATGTACTGTGGAGTAGCGATAAGGATATCGAAGTTAATGTTTTCTTTATCAAGTTGTGCGAGGAACGTTTCGTCACCAACAACATCTGCACCGGCAGTGGTTGCAGCGGCGTGGTCACCTTCTGGTGCAAAGACAGCAACACGAACTGTTTTACCTGTTCCGTTTGGAAGGCTGACAGTTGTACGGATGTTTTGGTCAGCTTGGCGAGGGTCAACGTTCAAACGAACGTGAACTTCGACAGTAGCGTCAAACTTGCTTGGGCTTGTCTTTTCAGCAAGGTCGATAGCGTCAGTGAGTGGGTAGAACGTATCTTTGTTGATAAGCTTTGCAGCTTCTTGGTACTTTTTACCACGTCGTTCAAGCAGTGGACGAGTAACAGGCTTTGGACCTTTCTTTACTGTTCCTTCTTCGCCGTCAGCAGAAGTAGTATCACCAGCTTCTTTGCGAGCTTCTTTTTCAGCTTTCGCTTCTGCTTCAGCGATTGCTTTTGCTGAACGCTTGCCGGCTTTAGCGACTTTTTCTTCAACAACTGATTCTTCTAGTTCAGCTTCAACAACAACTGCTTCTGCAGGTGTAATGACTGGAGTCTGAGCATCAACGATTGCTGCTTCAATTTGCGCAACGGTGTTCTTATCAGAAACATCGAGGCCTAGTTTTTTTGCTTCTTCAAGCAGATTGGCTTTCTTTGCCATAGGTGTAAACCCTTTCTGTGGTCGTAACGAGCCCATAAATAAATATGAGGCTCTCCCAACATTGATTGTTATGTGCGTATTATAGCATACTTTCTACCCTTTTACTAGTGTTATTGACTTGCATACCGCTCTCGCTTAGACTATTGACTATGGATGATATTAAAAAAGAACTCTTGGAGCGTGGGTTCAGTGGGGATCTCGAAGATTCAGCTGAAGCACTAACGTTCTACTCGCACGACGCCTCAATGTTTGAACTAGTGCCAAAACTAGCTATCAAACCAAAAAATGCTAAAGATATTGAGACGGCCGTCAAGCTCGTTTCGGAGCAAAAAAAGAATAATCCTGAACTCTCTCTTACCGCACGTAGCGCAGGGACTGACATGTCGGGTGCAGCGATTAATGACTCTATCATCGTCGACTTTAACAAGTACTTCCAGAATATTATTTCTGTGAAGGATGACATCGCGGTGACACAACCAGGTGTATTGTTCCGTAACTTTGACCTTGAAACTGGTGATTATCTTTTGCCAAGTTACCCAGCTAGTCGTGACCTCGCGTCTGTTGGTGGGATGATCAATAATAACTCTGGTGGTGAGAAATCACTTGAGTTCGGTAAGACTGACAAGTACGTTCCAGAATTAAAGTTCGTCTTCGCTGATGGTGTTGAGCGCGTCGTTAAGCCACTGACCAAGGCTGAGTTAGATGTTAAAATGGCGCAACAAGATTTCGAAGGTAAAGTGTACCGAGAACTCTATGAACTTATTGAGAAAAACTATGACGTCATTAAGGCAGCACGACCAAATGTCAGTAAGAACTCAACTGGCTATAACCTCTGGCAAGTATGGGACCGCGAAACTGGTATATTTGACCTGACGCAGATCATCATTGGTGCGCAGGGTACATTAGGATTCGTCACTGAAGGAACTTTCAAGCTCGTCCCTCGTCCAAAACACTCAGGACTTCTCGTTCTCTTTATGCACGACATCGACAAGCTCGGTGACGTCATTAAGACCGTTATGGAGCATAAGCCTGCGACCTTTGAGAGCTTTGATGACGCAACGCTACTGCTTGTGATGAAATTCATGCCAAGCTTCCTTAAGATGCTCGGTCCAGTGCGTTTCGTCCACTTCCTCTTTACTTTGATTCCTGACGGCCTTCAACTACTTCGCGGCTTCCCGAAGCTTGTCCTTATGGTTGAGTTTAATGGTGAGACTGAACAAGACGTTCGTGACAAGATTACGAAACTGCACAAGCAGCTTGCTCCGTACCGTGCGCGTTACGAGATCAATGGATTTGAAGAAGATCCAACCGAAGCTGCCAGTGAAAAGTTCTGGATTATGCGCCGTAACAGCTTCCA
>Ga0247742_10000013_pt1 | contig 177303 bp, 165 predicted proteins | sample UWRJL208509C2_FD_180944 | JGI IMG/M metagenome (GOLD analysis project Ga0247742, IMG submission 180944) | Plant litter microbial communities from Arlington Agricultural Research Station in Wisconsin, United States - UWRJ-L208-509C-2 | ecosystem: Environmental > Terrestrial > Plant litter >...
AGGTACTCCTTATTAAACAAGATCAGCGTAATGTTGGCGATATGTACCTGGTTACAACCAATGTTGGCCACCCAACCTTAAAAGCATGGAAATACGCTTTACCTGGTGATAAGGAAGTTGCCATGGTACACCGGGTGATTATTAATGTTGATGAGCCTAAAGTGATCAACATACAGGTTGCGCCTGATCCGCACCGGGCTACCCTGAGTGATGATATTGCCAGCAGCGGCACTTTTGACGATGTTGACTGGAATGCAGATGCCTCCAAACTGGCCTTTGTATCTACCTCCCGCGATCATAAGAACGAGAAATTCCGTATTGCTGATGCCGCTACCGGCACTGTAAAGGAAGTTTTTGAAGAAACCGTACCTACCCAATATGAATCGGGCCAGGGAACTATCAACTGGAAATACCTGGCCAAATCAAATGAAGTAATCTGGTTTTCTGAACGTGATAACTGGGGGCACCTTTATTTATATGATGCAACTACCGGAAAACTCAAAAACCAGATAACCAAAGGTAACTGGGCAGTAACCGAACTGTTAAAGGTTGACGAAAAAAACCGTCAGATCTATTTCCTGGCCGATGGCCGCGAACCCGGCAATCCTTATTTCACCCATTTGTATAAAGTTGGATTTAACGGCAATGGACTTACATTATTAACCCCGGAAGCAGGTAACCACCAGATCACGTTATCGCCGGGTAATGATTATTTTATTGATAACTATTCAAGTGCAGATGTAGCCCCCGTTAGCGTATTACGCAGCCTGAACGGAAAACTGATCAGCACTTTAGAAAAAACTGACATCAGCAGGTTAGTTGCTGCCGGCTGGAAAGCTCCGGTGCCTATCTCTGTTAAAGCACATGATGGCCAAACCGATATTTACGGCTTAATGTATGTACCAACCAAGCTTGATGCATCAAAAAAATATCCTATCATCAACAATATATATCCTGGCCCTCAGGGTGGCAGTGTAGGCAGTTGGTCGTTTGCATCGGCACATGGCGATTGCCAGGCATTAGCCGAGTTAGGTTTTATAGTAGTACAGATAGAAGGCACCAGCAACCCGCTGCGTTCAAAAAGCTATCATGATATGAATTATGGCCACATGTCTGAAAACACCCTGCCAGACCAGGTTGGCGCCATGCAGCAGCTTGCACAAAAATATGCGTACATTGATATTAACAAAGCAGGTATATGGGGACACTCGGGCGGTGGCTTTGCAACTGCGGCAGCTATGTTCCGTTTCCCTGACTTTTTTAAAGTAGGTATATCAGAATCGGGCAATCATGATAACCGCAACTATGAGGACGACTGGGCCGAGCGCTATATTGGCCTGCTTACCCAACAGCCTGATGGTACATCAAACTACGAGGCACAGGCTAATCAGAATTTTGCCAAAAACCTGAAAGGGAAATTAATGCTTGCCCATGGCTTAATGGACGATAACGTGCCTCCAACCAATACCATGCTGGTAATTGAGGCATTGGAAAAAGCCAATAAAAACTATGATTTGGTAGTATTCCCTAACAGCGCACATGGTTACGGCCAGTACTCATTATACATGACCCGTCGTCGCTGGGATTATTTTGTTAAAAACCTGATGGGAGCAGATGCCCCGCAGGAGTATTTGTTAAAGACTAAGGCTGATCCACGCAATAGCGCGATGTAAGCGAAACACAAATAAGCCTTGTCATCTCGACGAGGTACGAGGAGAGATCTTATACACGCGGAATACACAAATCTCATAAGATTTTTCGCTGCCGCTCAAGAGATAGTTTCTCTCTATCGTTCGAAATGACAATAGCATAAATAAAAGAAGCCGGATCAGTTGATCCGGCTTCTTTGTTTATGCCTCGTCCTTAGTGTTACGTATCAAACTTACTCCCGTGAAAAAGAACAACAAGGATATAATACCCGTAACAACCAGTGTGGTGGTTTGGCCACTATGGTTTATAACGCCAAGGCCGGTATAAATTAAGCCAATAATGCCCAATACGGTCAGTATGGCTCCAAAGGTTCGTTTTAGGTTCATAGTAGTGTGTAATTTTTATAAGCATTTTATAAAAACAAATAACACACCAATAATTAGTATTACATTTATTTAATAAATATTATCAACCATGTCAGCCGAAATCACCTTTGGATTATTTGTCCTTATCATCATCATTATTTTATCCACCTCCTTTGTGACTGTAAAACAGGGCACAATAGTAGTAATCACCATATTTGGTAAATATCGCCGTATACTTACACCGGGCCTAAACTTCAAGCTCCCGTTTATTGAAAACGTATATTCTAAAATATCTATCCAGAACCGCTCTGTCGAGCTGGAGTTTCAGGCAGTAACGTTTGATCAGGCTAATGTTTATTTCAAGGCCATGCTGTTATATTCTGTTCTTGACCAACAGGAGGAAACCATTAAAAACGTGGCTTTTAAGTTTGTTGACGAACGCAACCTGATGCAGGCCCTTATCCGTACGGTTGAAGGCTCCATCAGGGCATTTGTTGCTACCAAGCGCCAGAGCGAAGTTTTGATACTGCGCCGGGATATTGTGGAGCACGTGAAAGAACAGCTTGACCAGATACTGGAAGGCTGGGGCTACCACCTCCAGGATCTGCAATTGAATGATATTACGTTTGACGATGTGATCATGAAATCAATGAGCCAGGTTGTGGCATCAAACAACCTGAAAGCTGCCGCCGAAAACGAAGGCCAGGCTCTGTTGATCACCAAAACCAAAGCCGCCGAGGCCGAGGGTAACGCCATTAAAATATCGGCACAGGCTGAGCGTGAGGCAGCCCAGCTGCGTGGCCAGGGTATTGCGCTGTTCCGCGAGGAAGTGGCCCGCGGTATGACTGTTGCCGCCAAAGAAATGGCAGAGGCCAATATGGATACATCAGTGATCATGTTTACCATGTGGACAGAATCTATCAAGCACTTTGCCGAAAACTCACAGGGCAACGTGATATTCCTTGATGGATCAACCGACCAAATGCAGCATACTTTAAAAGAAATGATGGGTTTAAACCTTTTACAGACTGATGGTGTCAAAAACATCAAAAAGTAAAAGTTTTAAACCTGCGTTTTTATGAATTTACGGTGGATGAAGTGGACGGCTGTAACAGCCCTGTTTTTATTAATAATTAACCGGGCCTCGGCCCAGCAATTCCATCAGTTAACAGTTAACGATTTTGCCGGTACGCCGCGTGTAAACACACGCGGCGTAGTAGCTTATACCAACTGCACCATTGATTTTAAATACCAGGCCAGTCGTGTTAACAACGGCTATATCTTGAATGCCTTTGTAAAGCTTGTTCTCAATACCGAAAAATCATGGATTGATAAGAGCCGGATAACATCAAACCAAATACTTGCCGAAGTAATAAACCACGAGCAGGGGCACTATAACATAGCCTATATGGAACAGCAGGAAATACTGCGCGAAATAGGCAAAACCCGTTTCAGCCGTAATTACCAGTACGAGGCCATGAATATTTTTAATCGGATAGATGCCAAATACAAACAGCTCAACATTGATTATGATGACGATACCCAGCATATGACCAACCGTGTGCAGCAACATAGCTGGGATGTTTATTTTCAGAAACAGTTAAGATACATGCCGGTAGAAGAGCGCGAGGGTCGGTAATAAAAGTTAAGATAGCTCTCATATTCCTTCTTCGCGCATCATTGAGGTACGAAGCAAAAGCCCCCTCTAAATCTCCCCCAATGGGGGAGACTTTAAAAACTTTTTAAAGCCCTCTCCTTTGGAGAGGGCTGGGTGAGGCTCCTCTCCGTATATTTGCGTACCGCTATGTCAAACGAGCCAACCCAAATACTTCGTAAAATTATCCATATTGATATGGATGCCTTTTACGCGTCGGTTGAGCAGCGCGATTTTCCGGAATACCGGGGCAAGGCTTTAATAGTTGTGGTTTACCCCAGGGGCGGGGTGGGGTGGTAGCTACGGCAAGTTATGAGGCACGGAAGTTTGGGATACGGTCGGCCATGTCATCAAAACGGGCTTTACAGCTTTGCCCCGATGCCTTATTTGTACGGCCACGTTTTGCCGCTTATAAAGAAGTATCACAAAAAATAAGGGAGATTTTCAGCAGGTATACAGACCTGATCGAGCCGCTCTCCTTAGATGAAGCCTACCTTGATGTAACTAACGATAAATTAAACATAGGCTCGGCCATTGAAATTGCCAAACAAATTAAACAAGCCATTAAGGATGAGTTACAGCTAACTGCCTCGGCAGGAGTATCTGTAAATAAATTTGTTGCCAAAATAGCCTCCGATATTAATAAACCCGATGGGCTGAAATTCATAGGCCCCTCAACCATTGAAGATTTTATGGAGCGCCTGCCGGTTGAAAAGTTTTTTGGCGTAGGCAAGGTAACCGCTCAAAAAATGAAACAGATGGGCCTGCATACCGGGGCCGATCTGAAAAACCTGACCGAAGACGAACTCATCCGCCATTTTGGCAAAGCCGGCCGGTTTTATTACCAGATAGTGAGGGGCATTGACAACCGCGAGGTACAACCGCACCGCGAAACAAAATCATTAGGCGCCGAAGATACCTTTCCTTATGACCTAACTACAATCGAGGAAATGGAAGCCGAGCTTGATAAAATTGCGCTCACTGTGTATGACCGCCTGCTTAAATATAACCTGAAAGGCCGCACGCTTACGCTCAAAATAAAATACAGCGATTTTAAACAGATCACCCGTAATCAATCGTTCCCTATTGCTTTTAATGATCTGGAAACCATCAGCCAAACAGCTAAGCAACTCATAGCTGCCACCAATCCCGAAGATGCCCGCATCAGGCTGCTGGGTATCTCCCTATCTAACTTTGGAGATATAGTTCCTAAGCAAAAGGAAGAAAAGGAAATTGGGCCTGGCGATCAGCTGGCTTTGGAATTTTAGGCCCCTTGTGGAATTACTTGCACTCGTTTACAACGAGCGCAAGTATAGAAACGAGCGCGAAAGTTTCAGAATAAATTTCACACTACTTCTCACATATTGATCAATAATATCAATAAATCAACAACTTAGCTCAAACCCCATTCCGATTAACAATTATTTAACAAAAAAACCTTTCAAATACAGCAAATTCTCATTACGTTTGAATTTTTTGTTGATGTAGCTTCAATAAATTTTTTAACAAAAGTTTAATGTTACGCGTCGACAGTACAAAACCTTGCCAAATTATATATGCCATTGCCCGGCATGAGTACCTGTCGTACGTTATAGAACCGCACATTGTTCAACTCAACCCCAACGGCGAGTTTTCACTAACCCATCAGCGTTTATTTTCCAATACAGCTAAAGAGTTTCTCCATTTTTTGGATGATACCGATATTAAACTGATTAAAATATTGGAGGAGATGGAGCAGGGCAACGTGATCAAAAGGTACTATAAAAAACCTATCCGCCCGTTTGAGTTTTTTGCCAAGATATTTAACGAACAACTGTTTGATACCATTCGCCCCAAAATGGAAAAGCGCATGGCCGAAGCCTTGAGCCTGCTGTGCAATAAACAGGTTTACCAAATGAGCAAAGAGGGTTATCCCGGCGAGCGTAAACTGCAAATTGCTACGGAAGCCGCATCGGTACTGTTTCATTTCAGGCGTAATGAGGAGGAGATACGATATTTCCCCACTATTAAATACAAGGGCTACCGCATTGAATTCATGTTTAAAAATGCCGAAATCATTTGCAACCACCCCGCCTGGATGTTGCTGGACGATATCCTGTATTATTTTGACAAGGAAATTGAAGGTAAAAAACTGGTGCCTTTCCTCAACAAGCGTTTTATTGCTATTCCCCGCTCGTCTGAGCAATCATACTTTGAAAAATTTGTAGCTCCGCTTATCGAAAAGCATAATGTTTATGCTGAGGGTTTTACTATCAATACCGAAAAATACGATGCTCAAGCAGCCTTAAAGCCAATTTATATAGAAGGCGGCACTTCGCAGCTGCAATTATATTTTAAGTACGCCGGTTATATTTTTCCTTATGGCGATGGCAGGCATATATCTGTACGGATGGAAAAAAATGGCGACGATTATTTATTCCACCGCATTAAACGCTCCATTACCTGGGAAAAAAACAAGATGCTGCAGCTGGAGCAAATGGGCCTGAAAACGGTCTCGAGCCTGTTCCAGAACCTGGAGGTTGACAACCATGACGAAGACGCCGATCATTCTTTTTCTGTTTTTGAATGGCTTAACCAGCATCACGATCAACTCATAGAGCAGGGCTTTGAACTGGAGCAGCCTGAGGGACAAAAGCGCTATGTGTTTGGCAACAGCAAAATTGACCTGGAAGTAAAGGAAAATAATGATTGGTTTGATATTCATGCCATTGTATGGTTTGGGCCTTACCGCATACCTTTTATACAGCTTAAAAATCACATTCTGAACCACAAAAAAGAGTTCACATTGCCTTCGGGCGAAATAGCGGTGATACCCGAAAAGTGGTTTTCGCAATACGGTAATTTACTCCATTTTTCGGAGGGCACTAATGATCTTAAGTTACGCCGCCATCATATAGGCCTGGTAAATGATCTTGCAGAGGGCGAAATGGCAAACGTAACCATGACCCGCAAACTGCAAAAACTGACCGATTTTGAAGAGCTGGAAGAGGTTGATATGCCACAAAACTTTGCCGGTAACTTAAGGCCTTACCAAAAAGCAGGGTACAACTGGTTTCACTTTTTAAAAAGCTACCATTTTGGCGGCTGCCTGGCCGATGACATGGGTCTTGGTAAAACCATACAAACCCTTGCCCTGCTTCAAAAACACAAAGAGGATACCGAGGCCGAAGGCAGCAAAGCCACATCGCTGGTTATTATGCCAACCTCGTTAATTTATAACTGGCTTAACGAGGCAAAAAAGTTTGCCCCGCAATTAAAGCTGATGGTGCACACCGGCACCATGCGTTACCGCTCGGCAGAAGTATTTGCCAATTATGATGTGGTAATTACCACCTACGGCATCAGCCGTATTGATATTGGCATGTTTAAGGAGTATTTTTTTGATTACGTAATCCTGGACGAAAGCCAGAACATCAAAAACCCATCGTCAAAATCATTCCAGTCGGTTAAACAATTAAAATCACGCTTTAAGCTGATATTAAGCGGTACCCCGGTAGAAAATTCCGTGAATGACCTGTGGACGCAAATGTCATTCATAAACCCGGGGTTATTGGGCGGGCAGCAGTTTTTCCAGAATGAGTTTGTAACACCTATTGAAAAGAAAAAGGACGAAGATAAAGCCCGCAAACTGCAGGCACTCATAAAACCTTTTGTTTTACGCCGTACCAAAGAGCAGGTAGCTACCGAGCTGCCTCCAAAAACCGAAAACCTTTTCTACTGCCAGATGAGCGAGGAGCAGGCTTCGGTATATGAAAAGGTAAAATCAGAATACCGCAACGAGTTATTGAAAAGCCTGGAGGATGGCACTTTTGCCAAAACACAGATACAGGTGTTGCAGGGCCTGATCAAGCTGAGACAGATTGCCAATCACCCTATCATGATTGATAAGGATTATGAAGGCGACAGCGGTAAATTTGAAAACGTGGTACATACCCTTAGCAACGTGCTTGATGGCGGGCATAAGGTGCTCATTTTTTCGCAGTTTGTAAAACAACTCTCTATTTACCGCGACTATTTTGATAGCGAGGGTGTACCATACGTTTACCTTGACGGCAGCACCCAAAACCGCGGCGATGTGGTTAAGCAATTTCAGGAAGATCAAAAAACACGGGTATTCCTTATTTCCATTAAGGCGGGTGGTGTGGGCCTTAACCTTACCGAAGCCGATTACGTGTTTATTCTTGACCCATGGTGGAACCCTGCTGTTGAACAACAGGCCATTGACCGCACCCACCGCATTGGCCAAACCAAAAATGTGTTTATTTATAAATTCATCACTAAAGATACGGTGGAGGAGAAGATACTGGCCCTGCAGCAACGCAAACTCAGCCTGAGCCGTGCCCTCATCACCACCGAAGAAAGCTTTATTAAATCGCTTACCGCTGATGATATTAAGGAGATATTAGGGTAGAAGACAACCATATTTATACCTTGTCATCCTGAGGAACGAAGGATCTATTTATTGAACATTGCAAACGTATAACAGATCCTTCACTACGTTCAGGATGACAAACTGGTAATAGCTATACTACAACCCATTCTTCGGCACCCAGGCCTGGCTTTTGATGAGCCACTTGTCGCCCACAATGCGCAGTACAAAGGAAAACGCGCCCTCTTCGTCAAAAGGCTCGCCATTAATGGTACCTGTGTATTCTACGGGCACAACCAGGTAGGCTATTTCTTCCGTTTGCTGAAAAATCTTGATGCGCTTTACGTTTACCTTAAAATCCTTTATTTTAAAGTCTTTAACGGCCTTCTCTACCGAGTTTACCCATTGTACACCGGCAAGCTGCCCGTTCCATGAAAAAGGCTGCTGTTCATCGCTCACCACGGCATTAGGGGTATACATGTCAGATACCTTTTCAATTTTAAACGTGTAAGACGCTTTTAACACCGTATTTACAACATCCAGCACCTCGGGCTTTAACGCTTTTAACACCTTAACGGTATCAATACCGCTTACATTGGCGGCATATATCCGTGGTGCTGTCATTAAGGTTATGAACAGCGCCACAAACAATACAACTAATATATTTTTTTTCATGGATAAAGCAGTTAATACGGTTTTGTTATTTGCCATTCATATAATCCAAAGTTAAGTTACAAAGTGCTTTAACACCTAATGCAAATCCACTTTCGTCAATATAAAAATCGGGGGTATGGTGCGAGGGAGCTTTCAGCGGGTCTTGTCCCACGGGCATTCCCCCTAAAAAGAAGAATAGTCCGGGTACTTTTTCCTGGTAAAAACTAAAATCTTCGGCACCGGTTACAGGCGGGCGTAGCAATACATTTTTAGTACCGGCAGTGCGCTGCAAACTGGGTAGCATTTTTTGCGTTAAATCAGGGTCGTTAAACGTTACCGGGTAGTGTGTGCTGTAGGGTATGGTTACTTCTGCGGTAGCTCCCTGTGCCTCGGCCGTTTTTGTGGCTATTTGTTTAACCCGCTCAACCAGCATCTTTTCGTCGGCAGCGGTAAAGGAACGCAGTGTACCTAACATTTCAACCGACTCGGGGATAATGTTCGATCTGTTGCCCCCTTTTATAGCACCAACGGTAACTACCGCGGGGTTTTCTGTTACATTAATATTACGGCTTACAATGGTTTGCAGGTTATTAATGATCTCGGCCGAAATCACAATAGGATCAACGCTCGACCATGGGTAGGCCCCATGTGCTGATTTCCCCTTTACAATGATCTGCATATCGTTAACTCCGGCCATGGTACCGCCCGGGCGATAGGTAATTTTACCAACCTCTGTTTGCGAATTGATATACAAGCCAAAAATTACATCAACCTTAGGATTTTCCAGTACACCCTGCTTAACCATTTCTTCGGCTCCGCCCGTCTGGCCGTGCTCCACGCCTTCCTCTGCCGGTTGAAAAATAAATTTTACGGTACCGTGCAACTCACTTTTCATGGATGAAAGTATTTGCGCAACACCCATTAAAATAGCCATGTGCGAGTCATGACCGCAGGCATGCATCGCACCAACTTCCTGGCCGTTATAAGTGGTTTTTACTTTTGAGGCAAAGGGCACCGGCGTGCGTTCAATTACCGGCAAACCATCCATATCGGCACGTAAGGCAACTACGGGGCCAGGCTTACCACCTTTTAAAATACCCACCACACCGGTTGTAGCTACTCCCGTTTTTACTTCGATGCCCAATGATTGCAAATGCTTGGCTATTATAGCCGCTGTGCGTACTTCATGATTGCCTAATTCAGGATGTTCATGAAAATCGCGCCGCCAGGCCACTACCTGGTTTTGAAGCGCATCGGCTTTAGTATTTATTTGTGCTTTTACCACATCATTTTTTTGAGCCGATGCCGTAAGCGAGAACAAAGAAAAAATCAGAATATACCTTTTTTTCATACCGGTGTTTGAAAGAGTTAATATAAGAACAATACTTTAAAAAACTGTAACCGTGCATGATAAGATATTTGATACGTTCTATAAAACACAACAGGCCCGGGATATTCGCCGGGCCTGTTGTTATATGATGTTTGTGCGGGTTATTGGAAACCAATCAGATCTATTGTAAAAACCAATACCGAATTTGCCGGAATAGCAGCACCAGGTGAATTTGGGCCATAACCTAAGGCTGATGGTATGATCAATAATATACGCCCACCAACCTTTGTGTAAGGAATACCAATGCTCCAACCTTGTATAAGGCCACTGGCTAACGAAGTTTTAGTAACCGTTCCAGCATCAAATGTAGTTCCGTTAAGCAGTTTACCGGTGTAATTAGCAGTTATAACAGATTTTGAAGTGGGGTTATTCCCTGTGCCCGGTTTTATAATTTGATAATATAAGCCCGATGGGTCACGGGTTGCATGAATGCTGGTATCAGCGGCAATATATGCCTTAATAGCTGCCTCATCGGTAGCCGCCTGTTTTACCGGATCAAAAGTTTCTTTTTTTGAACAGGCTGATAAAATTAAAAGAGGAGCGAATAATAATAGGAGAAGTTTTTTCATTTATTAATTTAATGTGTATTTATAACACCATACGTGTTAGTATCCTAAACGCTACAATTTGGAGGTTAATATTTTTAAGTGATGTTTTATTTAAAACTGATCAGGTTAATATCAAAAGCCAGCACAGCATCGCCAGGGATAGGGCCAGCACCGTTTGGCCCGTAAGCCAGATGAGAAGGAACATATAACATCATACTCCCCCCAGCCTTTAAATGAGGCATGGCTATTTGCCACGCTTTTATCAAACCAGATAAAGGGCTCGAAAAATCGCTGCCAGAATCATAGCGCCTCCCGCCAATCAGGCTGCAGGTATAGTTTACCATTACCACGGAATTTTCGGCAGGATAAGCGCCGGTACCCTGATCGGTTATCTGGTAATATAAACCCGATGGATCTTTAACTGCTTTTATCTGCGGGTTTGCAGTAAGATACGCCCTGATAATAGAATCATCTATCCGGGCTTGTTTAATTACCCCGGCAGATGGCCCAGAGCAGGAAGCCAGCACCATAACAAAGGCGCTTAGTATGAGTATATATTTTGTCATAGGTGTTAAAGTAAAAAGCCTTTTCCAAATATCTGCTAAAGTTGGATATCCGAAAAAGGCTATATTAATATTTATAATTGAATTAAACGGTTGTCCTGATCTTCAGCTCGGTCATTTGCGCATCGGCAATGGTCGATGGCGAATCGATCATCACGTCGCGGCCCGAATTGTTTTTAGGGAAGGCGATCACATCGCGGATAGAATCCAAGCCAGCAAAAATAGACACCAAACGATCAAAGCCGAGTGCTAAGCCACCATGCGGAGGTGCACCGTATTCAAAGGCATCCATCAGGAAACCAAATTGTTTTTGAGCCTCTTCTGCCGAAAAGCCTAAGTGTTTAAACATTAACGATTGCATGGCCCTGTCATGTATACGAATAGAACCACCACCTACTTCGGTACCGTTGATCACGAGGTCATAAGCATTAGCGCGTACAGCTCCCGGATCAGTATCCAGCAGATCAATATCCTCAGGTTTTGGCGAGGTGAACGGGTGGTGCATAGCATGATAGCGGCTGGTTTCTTCGTCCCACTCCAACAGCGGGAAATCAAGCACCCAAAGCGGCGCAAATTTGTTTTTATCGCGCAGGCCTAAGCGGCTACCCATTTCTAAACGCAGTTCGTTCAGCTGTTTGCGTACCTTGTCGGCAGGGCCGGCAAGTACCAACATTAAGTCGCCTATTTCGGCATTGAAAGCGGCTGCCCAGTTGGTAAGCTCGTCTTCGTTGTAAAATTTATCTACTGATGATTTTAAGGTACCATCCTCGTTGTAACGGCAATAGATCATACCGGTAACACCAATTTGCGGGCGTTTTAACCATTCGGTAAGTTCGTCAATTTGTTTACGGGTGTAGCTGGCACAGCCTTTGGCGTTGATACCTACTACCAGTTCAGCATTATCAAAAATACCGAAACCTTTGCCCTTCACGATATCGTTCAGCTCCACAAACTCCATCCCGAAACGCACATCCGGTTTATCTGACCCATACAAGCGCATGGCATCAGCATATTGCATGCGTGGGAAGGTACCCAGGTCAATTCCTTTCACTGTAGTGAACAGATGACGGGTCAGTCCCTCAAAAATATTCAAAATATCTTCCTGGGTAATAAAGGAAAGCTCACAATCTATCTGGGTAAACTCAGGCTGGCGATCGGCACGCAGATCCTCATCCCTAAAGCATTTTACGATCTGGAAATAACGGTCAAACCCGCTCACCATCAGCAATTGCTTAAATGTTTGGGGCGATTGCGGCAGAGCGTAAAACTCGCCCGGGTTCATACGGCTTGGCACCACAAAATCGCGTGCTCCTTCCGGTGTCGATTTGATCAGAACCGGTGTTTCTACCTCAATAAAATCAAGCCCGTCTAAATACTTACGGATTTCCTGGGCCATTTTATGGCGTAAAACCAGGTTGTTACGTATTGGCGCACGGCGCAGGTCGAGGTAACGATATTTTGCCCTCAATTCTTCCCCACCATCGGTATCATCCTCAATTAAAAACGGAGGCAGTTTGGCAGCGTTTAATATTTCGATACCCTCAACGGCAATTTCAATTTCGCCGGTTGGTATTTTAAGATTCTTGTTGGTACGCTCAAGTACGGTACCGCTAACTTTAATTACAAATTCACGACCCAACTCGCGACTTGTTTCGCGCAGGGTGGCATCGGTATCGGTATTAAATACCAACTGGGTTAAACCATAACGGTCGCGTACATCAATAAATGTAGTACCGCCCAAATCGCGCGATTTTTGCACCCATCCGCACAAAGTAACCGACTGGCCTAAGTTGCTGATATTTAATTCGCCGCAAGTGTGAGTTCTAATCATAGCAATAGTTTTGTAAAAGTTCGCAAAAGTAAGTTTTTGATTTCGGATTTCGGATGTTCGATTTCGGAATTTAAATATTTGAAACAACTTTAAATACACTAAAATGCACGTCTAACTACTCTTGCAGATCAGGAATCCGAAATCGAACATCCGAAATCCGAAATCAAAAAACTATCTTTGTGGCATAATTCTCAAGGGGTGCCTTGCTTTGGGTTCAAAACATTTGTTTTACCAAACTGAAAGACAGGCTGAGATCAAACCCATGATTTTGAAAGTCAAAATTCTAAAGTCAAAATTCTAAAGCTGCCAGTCAACTTTAAACTCGAGACTCAGAACCCAAAACTTTTAAGGTCTGCACCTGATCCGGGTAATGCCGGCGTAGGAAGAGGTAACCAGGTTAAGTGTACTGCGCGTGAGCCCTGACGGGCAGATGGTTTAACTAATTTTATTTTTATCATTATTTTGAAATCTTTATTCGCGGCCGTTGCCGCCTTGCTGCTGCTACCTGCTATGGCATCGGCCCAACTTTCTATCTCCGGAAAGATCACTAATGCCACAGGCGAAACATTGCCGGGTGCTACCGTTACTATTGCCCCAAATGCACTAAATGCTATTGCTGATGCTACCGGAAAATACGACTTTAATGATTTAAAACCGGGTAACTATACATTAAAAGCCAGTTATATAGGATACCAGGTTATTACAAAAAACATAAACTTACGCGCCAGCGAAGTGGTTAATATAACCCTAAGCTCCGGCACATTGAGCGCCGAGGAGGTTACCATCAGCTCGACCCGGGCCAGTAAAAACGCACCAACTGCTTACACCAATCTGAGCAAAAAAGACCTGGAGAAAAATAACTTCGGGCAGGATCTGCCTTACCTACTCAACCAAACCCCCTCTGTAGTAACTACTTCAGACGCGGGTGCGGGTATTGGTTATACCGGTATCCGTATACGTGGTTCTGATGCCACCCGTATTAACGTTACCATCAACGGCATACCTTATAATGATTCAGAAAGCCAGGGTTCCTACTTTGTCGATCTGCCGGATATTGCCTCATCAATCGATAATATCCAGATCCAACGTGGTGTTGGTACATCAACCAATGGCGCAGGTGCTTTTGGCGGTAGCATCAATATACAAACCACCACCCGCCGGGATACAGCTTATGCCGATATCAATACCTCGGCAGGCTCTTATGGCTCTATCAAAAACACCGTTAGCGCCGGTACAGGTTTGCTGGGCGGTCATTTTAGTTTGGATGGCCGCTTGTCGCGCATTCACTCTGATGGATATATTGACAGGGCATCATCAAACCTGAAATCGTTCTTTGTAAGTGGTGCTTGGTACGGCAAAAACAGTACGTTAAGAGCCAACGTATTTTCTGGCTATGAAACTACTTACCAGGCCTGGAATGGCATTGCTGATTATGTAATTGGCGATAATACCCGTGCCGATAACCGTACTTATAATGAACTGGGCCTGATGAGCAATGGTTCTTTTTACAAAAACCAGGTAGACCATTACATCCAAAACCACTACCAGTTATTGTACGATCAAAAATTATCTGATAAACTATCTTTCAGCGGTGCTTTGCACTATACCAAAGGTAAAGGCTATTACGAGGAATTCAGAAATGCCGACTCATTGAGCAGCTACGGCATTGCCCCGGTTGTAGTTGGTAACAATACCATCAGTGCTACCGACCTGGTGCGCAGATTATGGCTGGATAACGATTTTTACGGCGTTACCTATGCCCTGAAATATCAGCCGCAAACCAATTTGAACATGACCGTAGGAGGCGCTTATAACCAGTATTCAGGCGCCCATTTTGGCGACGTAATTTCTACGCAGGAAAACATTGGCCTGTCGCCAAATTATGAGTACTACCGCGACAATGCCAAAAAGAACGACTTTAATATATTCTACCGTGCCGAATGGCATTTGAGTAAGTTCCTGTTATATGCCGATGTACAGTACCGCCATATTTACTACTCGTTTTATGGTATAGATAAAAATCTGAACAATGCGCAGCAAAGCGCCGAACTCAACTTTTTTAATCCGAAGGCCGGTATCACCTATCAGTTTAATGAGCATAGCAACGTTTACGCGTCATTCGCTGTCGGCAACCACGAGCCCAATCGTGATGACTATGTAGATTCGCCGCCGCAGAACAGGCCTAAGTCAGAAAACCTGAAAGATTTTGAGGCCGGTTATCGTATCAGCGGTTCGGTATTTAGCGGTGGTATTAACGGGTTTTATATGCTGTACAAAAACCAGCTGATATTAACCGGAGCGCTGAACGAGGTTGGCTCGCCGATACGCACCAACGTAAAGGATAGCTACCGTGCAGGTGTAGAGCTGGATGGAAGAGTAAAAATTACCAGCCAGTTAAACTGGGCCGTAACAGCTACCTGGAGTGCCAATAAAATTAAGAATTATCAGCAATTCTTTTCCAACTATGATGATGGCACGCTGGTGGGCGAAAGCTTTAAAAGTACCGACATTGCCTTTTCGCCATCGTTCATCGGCTCAAGTGTAATTAGCTACAACCCGGTTAAAGGCGGCGAAATAGCATTTATCAGCAAGTACATCAGCAAGCAGTATATTGATAACACCATGAACCGCAACCCGGATGGTTTTACCATAGCACCCGAAAATATAGACAACCCTTATGCCGTTAACCGTTACCTGAAGGGTTATTTTGTGAGCGACGTAAGGTTAAGATATAACTTTAATGCGTGGTCGGTAAAAAATATTGGCCTTGGTTTGCAGGTTAACAACATATTCAGTAAAAAGTATGAGGCCAATGGCGCAACCTACCCGGATATTGAAGGTGGGCATGTGGTAAATTATAATTATTTTTTCCCGCAGGCACCGCGAAACTTTATGGCATCGTTGAATCTGAGTTTCTAATGGTTAGCTATTCTCTCTTTGAAATTGCACGGCATACAAAAGACTCACCCGGTCTACGCTGCGCTGGACCACCCTCTCTTCGCCTTCGGCGGAAAGAGGGTAGGGAAAATGGATAAAGGACAAAATAAAAAACTTCTTTACCCTCTTTCCAGCGAAGCTAAAGAGAGGGTCGACAAGCGTAGCGACGTCGGGGTGAGTCGATAAATAGCCTGATTTGATGAAACTGCCTTTTATGGGCTATTACCCTCCCAAGAGGGGGATTTTAAATAATTATGCACAATCTTGTATCACTTTTCATTGAACAGATAAAAGAAACCACCTGGGTACAGTGGCTGGCTGTTATTCTGGGCGTTGCCGAGGTATTGCTGGCCCGCAATAATAACATCTGGCTTTATCCTGCCGGCATTTTGGGTACTTCGATTGCTATTTATTTGCTATTGGATGTTGGCCTGTATGCCGAATCCATCCTGAATGGCTATTATGTGGTGATGAGTATTTATGGTTGGATCTATTGGATAAAAAAGAAGAACCAACCACCGGTAAAAATCAGCTGGCAAACCCAAAACGAATGGATCATTAGCCTAACCATATGTGTTGTGGGCTGGGTGTTTTTTTATGTACTGCTTAAAAACCTGCCAGCTAAATATTTTACGCCCTCAAACGTACCAGTTTGGGATGCCCTCATTTCATCAACAGCATGGGCCGGAATGTGGCTTTTAGCGCGTCGTAAAATAGAAAACTGGGTGTTTTTAAATATATCAAACCTGTTTGCCATACCCATATTGTTTTACAAACACCTGCCCATGTTTGCCCTGCTTACCATATTTTTATTTGTAGTTGCCATTTTTGGCTATTTTGATTGGAGAAAGAAAGCGGTGAGGGTTGTACGTTATACGTAGTACGTTATTCTACTTAATCATATCCTCAAACGTAAAACTTACAACGTATAACCTATAACGTAATGCATCCCTCACACCACCTCAAACCCGAATGGGTTAAAATAATACGCAACACAGCTCCGTTGGCCGAGCGGGCAGGCATGCTGCATCCCGACCAACTACAACTGATATACGAGCAGGGTTGGTTTAAATTCCTGGTACCTGAGGTTTATTCGGGCTTGCAGCTTGCACTACCCGATATGGTGCGGTTGGAAGAAAGCCTGGCCTGGGCCAATGGCAGTTTGGGTTGGGTGGTAACGCTGTGCAGCGGTGCAGGTTGGTTCGGCGGTTTTTTATCGCCCCAAATAGCACCCCGTTTATTTGCCGATCCGCATTTGTGCCTGGCGGGCAGCGGTGCATCAACCGGAACGGCAACCATTGTTGACGGCGGTTATATCATCAACGGCCAATGGAAGTATGCCAGCGGCGTGCATCATGCCAGCCACGTTACGGCCAACTGTATCATCAAAAATGGTGATGAAACTGTTTTAGACGAAAAAGGCGATCCGCTGATATTACCTTTTATTTTTGATCGTAAAGATGTAAGCCTTTTATCTGCCTGGAAATTTATAGGCATGATGGGAACCGGCAGCGACGCCTACGAGGTGCATGATCTGTTTGTGGAAAACAACCGGTGCTTTAAAATTGATCCTGATCATGCGGTGATTGATGCACCATTGTACAAATATCCGTTTTTAGAACTGGCAGAGGCAACACTGGCAGCCAATATCTCGGGGCTTGCTGTACATTTTACCGATCTGTGCGTTCCCATATTTGCTGATAAAATAAAGGGACCTAAATTAACCGGTGTTCAAAAAGCCACCATGACCCAAAGCCTGTCTGGTTTAACCCATGAACTGAATACCGCCCGCGCCGAATTTTACCAGGCCGTTAATGCCTCGTGGCAAGGCTGTTTAGCAGGAAACGCCACCTCGCTCGATCTGGTGAGCAGCACCAGCCGTAACCTGGCAAAAACAGCCCGTGAATGCGTAGACCAGCTATATCCTTATTGCGGTTTACAGGCTGCAAACCCCGATGCCGAGATAAACCAGGTATGGCGCGATTTGCACACTGCCAGCCAGCATTCATTGCTCACCTTTAACTAAAAGTATATTTTACTGTAACAATAGGATATAATTAACATAAATTTTTTATTGCATTTTAATTTCATTGTTGATATTTGGCCAATTCAAAATACTCACTATGAAGTTTAAATACCTGCTACTTATTTCCTTATCCGCTGCTACTATTTCGGCATCGGCACAAAAAAAGAAAGCCACACTTAATCAAACCACTCCCGCCTCTGCTACATTGCCCCGCCCTAAACTGGTAGTTGGCTTAGTGGTTGACCAAATGCGCTGGGATTACTTATACAGGTATTATGACCGTTACCAAACTGGCGGCTTTAAACGTTTATTGAATGAAGGCTTTACCTGCGAAAACACCAACATTGATTATATACCAACCGTAACTGCAGCAGGGCACACCTGCGTTTACACTGGTTCGGTACCTGCTATACACGGTATTGCCGGTAATGATTTTATTATACAAGCCACCGGAAAATCAATGTATTGTACGGATGATAGCACGGTTAGGGCCGTAGGCAATACCTCCAAAGCAGGCCAAATGTCGCCACGTAATTTATTGGTTACTACCGTTACCGACGAGTTAAGGCTCGCTACCAATTTCCGATCAAAAGTAATTGGTATTGCATTGAAAGACAGGGGAGGCATTTTACCCGCAGGCCATACCGCCAATGCGGCTTATTGGTTTGATGATGCTACCGGCAGTTGGATCACCAGTACCTATTACATGAACGATCTGCCTGCCTGGGTTAAAAAGTTTAACGATCAAAAAGAGCCTGAAAAATTCCTGAAACAGGACTGGAACCCGCTTTACCCAATAAACACCTACCTGCAAAGCACTCCTGATAACAGCAGCAAATATGAAGGTAAATTTGCTGGAACAACAGCGCCAACCCTGCCGGTTAAAACATCTGAATTATACAATGGCAAAATGGGCATGATCCGCTCAACTCCTTTTGGCAACACCATGACCCTTGACCTTGCCCGTGCCGCTGTTGAAGGTGAACAATTAGGCAAAAACACAGTGACCGACTTTTTAGCGGTAAGCCTTTCATCAACAGATTATGTTGGTCACCAATATGGCCCAAATTCTGTTGAGGCAGAGGACACTTACTTAAGACTTGATAAAGACCTGGCTTCTTTTTTCAGCTATCTTGACGCTATCGTGGGTAAAGGCAATTATTCAGTTTTCATTACTGCCGATCATGGTGCAGCGCATAACGCCACCTTCCTGGCCGATCATAACATACCTGCAGGTACCTGGAATGATGCTGCTACAAAAACCGATATGAATAAACTGCTGGAGGATAAATACAAGGTTAAAAACCTGGTGATCAGCATGGATAACTACCAGGTTAACTTTGATAACGCAGCCATCAAAAAAGAAGGTTTGAATGAAGAAGCCATAAAAATCGACTGCATCCAATACCTGCAAAAACAACCTCAAATTGCCTTTGCTGTAGATATGCAAAAAGCTCAAACAGCCAACCTGCCCGAAGAGCTGCGCACCCGTATCATTAACGGCTATAACATAGAGCATAGCGGGGTTATTCAAATTATTCTGAAACCTGGCATTTACTCTGGCCACGGCGCTACCGGAACCACTCATGGCACCTGGAACCCTTATGATACACATATTCCGTTGGTATTTATGGGCTGGGGTATTAAACATGGCAGCCTTACCCGCCAAACACACATGACAGATATTGCGCCTACTGTATCATCACTGTTGCACATACAGGCCCCTAACGGTAATGTTGGCAAAACTATCAGCGAAGCTTTGGTTCAGGAAAAAAATTAAGTTTAGTAAGCCCCAAAGTCAGTAAAGTCCGAAAGAAAAACATATGTTAAATAAAACTTTCAGACTTTACCGACTTCCGGTCTTTCGGACTCTTCTCCAACTTTCGGACTTCCCGACTTCACTGACTTTCGGACTAAAAAAATGAAAAAATACATCTCTAAATTTCATTATTTAACGCAGGATATTGCCGATCGCAGTCACGTGCAGCAGGTGCAAACAGCCTGCGCGGCGGGTGCCAACTGGGTACAGTACCGTTGCATGACCAAACCGGAAAACGAGCTGATTGATGAAATAAACGAGATAGCTGAAATTTGTGACGATTGGGGCGCCACCCTGATCATTACCAACCATTACCAACTACTTGACCGTGTTGATGCACAGGGTGTACACATCGAAGACCTGAACGCTGATTTTGTAAGCATTCGCAAAGCCATCGGTGAAGATAAAACCCTCGGTGCTTCGGCTACCAATCCCGATGACCTGTTAAAAATACAAAGCCTGGGCGTAGTTGACTACTGCGGCTATGGCCCCTTTGCCCATACCAATACACGGAACAATAACTACGCTCTGCTTGGTTTTGAAGGCTACCGAAAACTTGAAAAGCTACCTATAGAAATTCCTGTTATAGCCGTAGGTGGCATTCAGCTGCAGGATGTGGAATTGTTATTGCAAACAGGTGTTTATGGCATAGCGGTATCGGGTGCTATTAACCTTTCGTCCGATCCCGGGGCAGCTTTAAAAGCCTTTTACCGGACGGTGTATTAGCCCAGCTTACCTGCTACTTAATTTTTCATAAATTATTCATTAAATCTCCCTACTTTTAAACAATGTCTTCACACCACATTGTACGTGAAAAGCAGGAACCTGCATTGCTGGTTCTTGGGGTTGATAGTTTTCCGGAAGAATTGCTGGGTCAATTACTGGAATGGAGCCCTACTGTGATCACTACCCCTCATACTGCCGAAAAACTGGACACTTTCGGGATCAAGGTTGATTGGGTGATCGCTAACGAATACAATGGGTTATTGCAATCAGACACTAAACTGCTGCCCAATGGCGATGATACGCCGACAGACGCAGCTTTAAAATATTTAATAGCGCACAACTATCCGGCGGTAAACATCGTAACTGATGTATTGGAGCTGGATGATTTTGTGGAATATGCCGGTAAAATTAACCTGGTCATATTTCAGGGGAATCAAAAAATTTATACGGTAAGTTCAGGTTTTAACAAGTGGAAACCCGCAGGAGAAACCATCAGGCTATTGTTTACCCCTGCAACGTTAAACTACAGCGGGCTACAGCAAACAGGACCTACAGACTATCAAACCATGCAAGATGGCTTTTTTAGCCTGCAATTTGAACAACCATTTTTGTTTGTTGCCGAAGACCTTGATAAGGTATAAAAACCTGTTTTTGCAGCTAAAATTTAATTGGTGTGCTTTTTGTTAAAAATAATTTAAATACGCATTAAACCGTTTAAACATTTATTAGTCTATACACTATAAATCAGCAAAAGATGCCAGCTGATTAGTTAAAAATTTTCATCATGAAACGGATATATAAGAATTTATTTTCAATCGCATTAGGTAGCCTTTTGAGTTTGTCTTTAGCTTTTACCGCAAACGCACAGCATAGAAGCAGTGGAGGAGGCGGTGGCGGCGGTGGTGGCGCAAGATCATCCGGTGGTGGCGGTGGCGGAGGCGGTTTCTCCAGACCTTCTGGCGGTTCTTTTTCACGTCCGTCATATAATGGTGGTGCACAACGTTCAGCAATAGCCACTCCTCAACGTAGTTATGGAAGCGCTACACGTAATGTAACCGCAGCTCCACAACGCACAACAGGGTTTGCACAAAGACAAACTGTAGGTGTGGCTCCAGGTGGCAACCGTGTATCAACCGGAGCAGCCCGTACTTATAACGGTACCCGTGGTTATGCCAGTGTTGACAGGCGTGCTTACAGCGGTGGCCGTGCTGCATATGGCAATTACGGTTACGGGCGTCGGGTTTATACAGGTGGTGGTTATGGCCGTTATGGTGGCCGTGGTGGTTATTTTGGCAGCCATTATTACTATCCATACCGCAACTACTATAACTCATACTACCTGCCAAGACTTGGCTTTAGCATAGGATTTTTACCTTACGGTTATTACCCATTTTTCTGGGGCGATTATCAGTACTATTACAGCGATGGTTTATACTACCGTCAATACAATGATCAGTACACAGTTGTTGAACCACCGGTAGGTGCCGAAATTAAAAAATTACCATCTGACGCACAATCTATCATGATCAATGGCGAGCAGTATTATGAATCAAACGGTGTTTACTACCAGCCAATTACTAAAGACGATGGTACAGCAACCTATGTAATTGCAGGTAAAGACGGTGAATTGAATACCGATAACGGAGGTAATGGAGATGTACAACAAGCGCCGCAAATTGGTGATGTTGTAAACCAATTGCCAGATGACAGCCGCAAAATAAAAATCAACGGCGAAAAGCTGTATGTATCTCCGGATGGTTATTACTACCAGGAAACATCAGACAACAATGGCAATAAAGCTTACAAAATTGTAGGCACTCCATCTGATGATCCGGGAGATCAGGGTCAACAATAAGACTTACAAAATTCAAATAAAAACAGGCTGCCTCTTAAACAGAGGCAGCCTGTTTTGTTATACGCCAGCAGAAACTTATTTAACTAATGTTATAAAAGTATTCAAGCCAGAATTGGCAAATAGGCAATTTTACCACTATATTGGCCGTCAATGAAGTATATAACTGGTTTACTTTTTACCGTACTCCTGCATATATCATTGAATACCAATGCAGCAGTACTTAACAACGACCTTAAATTATATAGGGCCAATAATTCATACATACAATATGTTGGCCGTATTGACTTTTCAAATCCGTTAAAGCCCCGAATGTGGTCGCCGGGCGTTTATATCAAAGTGCGCTTTAAAGGTAAAAAATGTGATTTACTCATTAACGACGAGGCATTGTATGGCAAAAACCTCAATTACCTGGAGATAGCTGTTGACAACAATACACCCTACCGAGTGCAAACCACCGGAAAAACTAATGTAATAACAGTTGCTGAAGAGCTTTCGGACGGAGAGCACACTATAGTGATCTGTAAAGATACCGAATCGAACATAGGATACATTGATTTTGTGGGCATCCGCTGCCAAGAGCTTTTGCCTTCACTACCGCAGCCAACACGCAAAATTGAATACATTGGCGATTCTATGACCAGTGGGGCTGGTATGGATCAATCAATCATGCCCTGTGGCAAAGGCGAGTGGTATGATCAGCACAACGCATACATGAGCTATGGCCCCCGCACATCGCGCAGCCTGAACGCGCAATGGCAGCTTACCGCGGTTGCTGGAATAGGGCTGGTACACAGCTGCTGCAATATGGATGTGGAAATGCCCGCAGTATTTGATAAGGTTTATCTTCGTAATGATTCTTTAGCCTGGGATTTTAAACGTTACCAACCCGATGTGGTTACCGTATGCTTGGGCCAGAACGATGGCGAACAAGACTCGCTGCTTTATTGCGATACCTACATTAAATTTATTAAAACTATCAGGCAAAAATACCCCGCTGCCGATATAGTTTGTTTAAGCAGCCCGATGGCTGATGAAAAGTTATCGGCAGTATTGCAACGATACATTACAGCAATAGCCGCCGAGGCCAATGCTAATGGCGATAAAAAGGTATCTAAATATGTTTTCTCCAGAAGATATTATCAGGGTTGCGGTGGCCATCCTGATATGAAGGAGCATGAATTTATAGCTGAAGAATTAACCGCCTACATTAAACAGCTTAAAGGCTGGTAATAATTTCTTTTATTGTCATCCTGAGGAACGAAGGATCTATTAACGGGCTATACATATCACATAATAGATGCTTCACTGCGTTCAGCATGACAAGCTTTTGGTTAGTTGTTAGTTAATTAGAGCCTACTCGTAACTATGCCGCTCAAAATCATAATCAGATTGTGAGGTGATGATCTTTTTTCGCCGTTGAACATCAGTATCTAAATTATGGTCGTAAATATTATCGGTAACGGCTATATCACGGTCTTTATCCTTTTCGGCAAAATAAATATTGGCTTCCGCGGTTTTGGCTATAGCCACATCATATGGGCCTTTGGGCGACATCAGTTTCACAAAAACCGGTAAACACTCAAACAGGATAAACAGGTACCCGATAAACGAAATAGCCAGGTAAGTATCCAGATCGCGCGAGCCATTTTCATTGTAGGTAAGCTGGCCCAGTGCCCAGTTCCGGTCGCTGAAACCGGCAATATTAGTCAGGCTGTCTAACTGATGTTCTGAAAAAAGCCGCGTGCTGTTCAGCCCCTCATAATCCTTTCGGGCGGCAAGATAATCATCCATTTGCCCTAAGTTTTCGGTCACTTCTTTCAGCCGGCTTTCCTTTTCTTCCAATACCTGCTGCTTCTGTTTGGCATAAGTTCCGTAACCCGTTATACCTGATGTCTGGTTGGTTTTATCGCCAAAAACTTCCTGGTTAAGTTGAAAACGCGAACGGTTAATATCCCTTTCAAGTGAATCTTTTTCACTTTTCAGATCCTTGTTTTTACCCATCTCCATGGCATATTTCTGCTGGTAGGTTTTTTCAAGGGTATCAATTTTACGGTGTTGCCCCTTTAGGTAGGCCGTTTTTAACTTCTGACGTATCTCTTTATCAAATATCTTTAGTTCAAGCGGGCGCGAAATAACTACACCTATCATAATGGCCAGTAAAATACGCGGCGAAGCCTGTAATATTTGCTGATTGGTGGTACCATCCTTATTTATGCTCGATACAATGTAACGGTCCATATTAAAAATGGCGGTTCCCCAAAGTATCCCAAATAAAATAGCAAAGCCAACGGCAAAAGCATCGCCATTAAAAACAAAGTACATGGCATACCCGCCAGATAATGAAGCAAATAATGCGGTAAAAAATATAGTTGCGCCAATACCTACGTATTTGTTGTGTTCAATAGGGTATTTTTTTAAAGTATCGATATGCGCTCCTGAACAAAACCAGAAAAAGCGTGTAACTTTTTTCATCTATGTGTTATATTTTTGGTTTACGACAGTGCAATTAGCAGACCAAACAATTCACTCACTATCGTTATTTTACAGCTAATGTCCTTTTAAACGCAATAGCCGTGCAAAATTATATATAAAACGCACTTACCCATTGATTGTTACAAAAAACGGACTTAATTATTTGATGTAGAAAAAAAGCTACCTTTGAGTTATAATTTATTTGACATGAACGAAATAACCGTACAGGAACTAAAAGAAAAACTGGATAAAGGTGAAGATTTTCAGCTGATTGACGTTAGGGAAGATTTTGAGTATGAAACCTCCAATCTGGGCGGACAATTAATACCGCTTGGTGGCATTTTAATTGAAGCCGATAAAGTAAGTAAAGACAAACCGGTTGTGGTAATGTGCCGCAGCGGCAAACGCAGCGCGGCTGCCATTATGCAATTGCAGCAATTAGGCTACACCAACCTTTATAATTTACAGGGCGGTATTTTGGCATGGGCCTCAGAAATTGATCCTACACTTAACGTATATTAATATGGGTTTTAAGTTAGTGCTTAATGTATTGTACACTGTTGGTATTGTATTATGCCTTTTTGTTGCATATCAGGCTAATTCAAGTAAAAACTTTACACTACTGGGTGCGGCTATATTAGTTGCAGGCGTTGTAATTGTATTAAAAATAAGACTACTTAAAGACGTAAAGAACTCACAAAAAAAGCTGTAACTTCAACGCATGTTTATAGCAATTTTAGGGGTTATAGCGCTGGTGATTGGCATAGTGCTTAAGCGCTCGCCCGAACCGGCCGGCCGTTTTAGCGGCATAATAAGTACCGCAGGGATAGCATTGGTTGTAGTAGGCCTGCTGCTATCCATGTTTAAAGTTATTGACCCGGGTAAAGTTGGTGTGCAAACCCTTTTTGGTAAGGTACAGGATAACGTACTGGAAAGCGGTTTACACATCATTAACCCCCTGGTTGATATTACTACGTTTGATATACAAACCCAAACGTATACCATGAGCGCCGTGAACAATGAAGGCCAGAAAGAGGGCGACGACGCCATTCGTGTGCTATCAAGCGACGGATTGGAGGTTACCATTGATCTTTCTGTGCTGTATAAAGTAAGCCCTGATAAAGCGCCTTATATTATGCAAAACATTGGCGAAACCTATATTGATAAAATTGTTCGCCCGGTATCGCGCACCGCTATTCGCGACAATGCGGTTAACTACACAGCCGTTGATCTTTACTCTACCAAACGTCAGGAATTTCAGGATAAAATAAACCGCTACATTACCGCCAGCTTTGCCAAAAGAGGGTTGGAGCTGCAACAAATTCTGGTGCGCAACATTACGCTGCCGGCATCTGTACGTGCCAGCATCGAATCAAAGATAAATGCCGAGCAGGATGCCCAGAAAATGCAGTTTGTTCTCCAAAAAGAGCGTCAGGAAGCCGAACGTAAACGCGTAGAGGCGCAAGGTATAGCCGATTATCAGAGAATTCTGTCAACCGGTTTGTCTGACAAGCAACTGCAGTACGAAGCTATCAAGGCCCAAAAAGAAATAGCCCTTTCGCCTAATACTAAAGTGATCATTATGGGTAGTGGAAAGGGAAATCCGATTTTAGTGAACGACAAGTAGTGGGGGATACAATAAGAAACCTGCTAAGCTATTATACCTTTTTGCTTTAAAAGTATAATTATTTTATCGCTCGACTCATCAATATCATTTGCTTCGGTATTGATGCTTAAAGTAGGGTTTTGAGGAGATTCATAAGGCGATGTTATACCTGTAAAATCAGCGATATCATTGTTCAGGGCTTTTTTATAGAGCCCTTTAGGATCTCGCCTGATGCATTCTTCCACACTGCATTCTATGTAAATCTCCATAAACCTGTCTTCCGGAAACAATGCTTTTACAATATCCCTGTCGACTTCAAAAGGCGATATAAAGGAGCACAGCACAATACTCCCTGAGCCGTAAAAAAGGCAGGCAACCTCACCAGCCCTTCTGATATTCTCCCGGCGGTCGTCGCGGGTAAAGGAAAGGTCCTGATTTAAGCCAAGCCTGAGATTATCCCCATCAAGTACAAACACCTGGCAGTTTAACTGAAACAGTTTTAAACACACATCAGCAGCAACAGCCGATTTGCCCGAACCACTTAAGCCGGTTAGCCAAACCACAGCCGCTTTATGCCCGTTCTTATGCTCAATGTCATTCAGGCAAATTATGTTTTCTACAGGTGTTATGTTCTTGTGAATCATTTTTGGGGCAGTACTGAAAATAAATTTAACTTTATCTTTCAGCTAACCCCTATAAACCTACCCTTAAAATACGATGACCATACTTAATTGTATTATTTGATCATTATTCCCGCATCTTTAAACCCATCCAAATCTGCCAGGGAAGGGTCTTTTTCAGTAATCAGTGCGTCAATGGCGTTAGCCGAGCAAACATAATAAGGGTCGGAAACACCAATTTTATCATAGGTAGACAGGGCGATAACATATTTTGATGTTTCTATCATTGCCCTGTCAACCAGGCTTTCTTCATATGTAAAACCTGTTATGCCAACTTTTAAATCAATGCTGCAAATACCAAGCAGGCACACATCGGCCCTGAAATTACGGATGGCCTCAATAGTTTCATACCCAATGGTAGAAAAAGCGGGTTTATTAAGCTGGCCGCCAATAAAAAAAACGGTAACGTTCGGGTAATCTTCCAAAATAGAAACCACCGGAAAACTATTGGTAATAACCGTTAAGGATATATCTTTAGGTAAAGCAGAAACTACAGCGGTTGTTGTGGTACCGGCATTAACCAGTAAAACCAGCCCGGGCTTAATAAACTCCAACACCTTTTGAGCAATGATTTTTTTTTGCTGGGTATCAATGTACTGGCGTTCTTTAAAGTGAGGGTGCACCGGCGAACCAATAATGGCCCCGCCCCGAACTGCCTTTAACAATCCCTTATCGGATAGTTCTTTAATATCGCGCCTAACCGTATCGGTTGATACGTTGAGCAACAGGCTCAGATCGTCAAGGATCACTTTATTGTCTTTGGCAACTTGCTCAACTATTTTTTGGAGTCGTTCCGCTTTCAGCATCAACAAATATAGGCATAAGGACAAATTAAACATTGCAAAAGTTTGCAATTAATTAACATTAAAATTGCAAAATATAGAAAATAATTGCATAATATTGCAATATGAAAACTTTAAAAAGGATAGCCGTTGATATGGATGGTGTTTTGGCCGATACCGACACACACTTTTTAGCATGGTATTATAATGTTTATGGAGTTCAAATACCCTATGAACAGATATTAGGGAAACCGGAAGGAGAGGGATTTCCGGAAAAGGATGCCTGCCGCAAGTTTGCGTTTACGCCGGGTTTCTTCCGTACCCTGCCGGTTATGCCCGGGGCAGTGGAGGCCATAACCGAACTGATGAAAGATTTTGAAATTTACATTGTGTCGGCTGCTATGGAATTTCCGCAGTCGCTGCCCGAAAAATATGATTGGCTAAAAGAACACTTTCCCTTCATCCCCTGGACGCATATTGTTTTCTGCGGAGATAAAAGCCTCATCAATACCGATTATATGATAGATGATCACCCTAAAAACCTCGATAAGTTTAAGGGGACAACTATCATGTTCAATGCCGCACACAATACTTATATAGAGCATCACCAGCGGGTTAACTCATGGACAGAGGTTTTGGCCTTACTAAAAAGTGAAAAAAGCTTGGTAACTGAACAATAAGCATCGCCCCAAATAATCTGTAACAACAAAGCCGCTTTAAAATGAAGCGGCTTTGTTGTTAATAGGTAATAAAATATGCATTATTCAGCATCGTAAATAACCACCTTATCAAATAAGGGGCGGAACTCATCTAAGAAAGCTTTATGCACCGGGTGCACCTGGTAAACATCGTGCCCGGCCATATCTTCAAAAAACAGGACGAGGCTAAAAGTGTAGGTAATGTCTACAACAGCACGCTCAATGGCTGCCGGTGTGCCAATATGAATGGTTTTAATAGTTTCAATATTTTCTAAACTTTGCAGGCCTTTGCGAAAAGCCACTTTCTGATCGTCGGTAGTGTCGGCTTTTAGCCAGAATAAAACGTGATGTGCTATCATTTTGTATTTTTTTCAAATGTAGCAAATAGCGGTTTTCATCACAGTTCAATTTTCAAATTCTCCGAAACGGATTATTTAACCCTGAATTAAGCTAAAGAAAACATTGATAAAGTTAATTTTGCACCCACACATCCTGTTTATGCAAAGAAGATCGGCCCTTAAAAATATTGGTGGACTGTTGTTAGTCCCCTCCCTTACATTAGCTAATACATCAGCAAAAAAACAACCTATACTAAGGGTTGCCCATTTAACTGATATTCACCTTAAAAATAAATTTGATGCGCCGGCCAGGTTTGTAAAATGCCTGCACCACGTACAACAGCAAAACCCAAAGGTTGATCTCGTGCTCAACGGTGGCGATGTTGTATTTGATATGAATAAAGAAAATATCAGTACAATTAATGATCAGTGGCAGCTTTCCAAATCAATAATGAAGGCCGAATGCAGCATACCGGCACGTTATTGCCTAGGCAATCATGACATCTGGTGGAACGAAGATGACAAAGGACAAGCTATCTATGGAAAAAAATATTCTATGGATCAGTTAGGCCTTGTTAAACCATATTACAGCTTTATTCAAAACGGATGGAAGTTCATTATACTGGATAGCGTTCATCTGGATATTGACAACACCTGGTACATAGGCAAACTTGGCGATGAACAATTTAGCTGGCTTGAACAGGAGCTTAAAACTACAGCGTCAACCATGCCGGTATTAGTTATGACACATATACCTATTTTAACAGCAACCAATTTGATTGAGGAAAACACGGTTAATAAATGGGTAATGCTGGGCGGTGATATGCATACCGACAATGCTAAAATAATCAGCCTGTTTTACCAGCACCCGAATGTTAAACTTTGCCTCAGCGGCCATATTCATTTGCGCGAAAAGCTGGTTTATAACAACGTTACCTATATATGCAATGGCGCTGTAAGCGGTGCCTGGTGGGAGGGCAACAGAAGGGAAACCGCTCCCGGATATGGTGTACTTGACCTTTACGCCGATGGAAGCTTTACAGAAGATTACGTTAACTATTAACAACTCCTCCTTATCCCTCGCAACTGATCAACCATTGGTTACCGAATTTATCGGTCAGGTCACCAAATAGGGTGCCCCAAAAGGTGGCATTTAAGGGATGTGCAGCATCTCCGCCTGCTGATAATCTGGCATAATAATCACGTGCTTCGGTTTCGCTGCTGCAGTTCAACAGCAGCGAAACCGAATTGCCTTTTATTAAACCCGTTTCGGGTACCATATCTGAGGCCGTAAGCACCAGGTTGTTTTTAATCAATGTGGAATGTAAAACACATTGTTTCATACAGGGAGGCATGGGCACGGCAAGGGGCAGCTCGCCTACCGTTTGAACCATTAGTTCACCCCCAATACACTCCTGGTAAAAAGTCATGGCCTCCAGGCAATTTCCATTAAAGGTTAGGTATGGTTGAATATTAGCCATTGTATTGCAATTTCAGCTATAGTTTTGCCGATAGAACAAAAATCGGTGCTATTGCGCAAAACAACAGGGGGCTAATACGACAATTGAGAGGGTTATTACGACAAAAATATTCAGGTTAAATATTTTCTTCGTTTACAGGCAAGCTGAAATAAAAAGTTGAACCCTTGTTAACCTCACTGTTTACCCAAACTTTTCCACCGTGGCTTTCAATGATCTCCCTGCAAAGGAATAAGCCTAAGCCATATCCTTTTGTACGCATCTGATTTTCCTGCTCTACCCGGCAATACTTATTAAATAACTGTTTTTGGCCCTCAGGTTCAATACCACAGCCCTTATCCTTTACTGATACAACAACACCGGTTCCAGACTTTTTGCAAGCTATATGTACATGGCTTTTTGGAGACGAAAACTTAACCGCATTAGCTATATAATTAGTTAATACCTGCACAATTTTATCCTCATCGGCACAAACCCATATGGCCTCAGATAGCTCATATTTAAAAACGCGTTCAGGATACAGAAAAGCCATATTCGACATCACATCTACAACCAGTTTGGTTAAATCAAAGTAAGTTCTGTGTAAGGATAAACGATTATTTTGCACTTGAGACAGGGTTAAAAAATTATCAATAAGCCCGGCCATAAATACCATTTGCTGATCGGCCTGTGCCATTTTACCTTCTATAGCAGTATTCTTATCTATTTTTGCCAAACGGCCTGCATTTTGAATATATATTTTCGCAACACTTAACGGTGTTCTGAGTTCATGACTTAAAAAAGCCATCAGATCTTTTTTTAAATTTTCATCCTTCTTTAAAGCGGTAATATCTGTAATAGTACCCATCATTTTCATGGCAACACCATCATTGCAATAAAGCTTTCCGGTAACTTTAACCCATTTGCACAAATTATCGGCACGGTTGCTAATTTGCAGCTCCGCTTCAAACTGCTGGTTTGTTTTACAGGCCTTAGTTGCTTTAGATAAAACCTCTTCCTGTTTCCACTCAACCAGCTTACGCATCAGTGCCTCCAGGCTAAATGTTACACTGCCTTTTAATCCTAAAAACTGACTGGCTACCGGGTCAAGATGAAACTTTTTAGTATATGCACTAAAACTCCACATGCCTATCCCTGCTGTAGCTAAAACATTGGTAATAGCAGTTTCACGAGTGAGCGAACGCTCAGAAATATTAACCAGAAAGGCATATGGATTAAGTACCTGGCCTGGAAATGGTGCTTGCATATTATTTCCGGCTGCCTGAGTTTGCTGCCAAAAGGCAGGAGCATGCAATTTTTCCTTTTTGCTACGCTGGGTGTAGTTGATTAATGATGCCATGGCGATGATAGTTTTGCTATCATAAAGCTAAGCCACCTTGAAACATAAAGGCGCTATTATTCGGTGAGTAGGCAAAAACTATCGTTGAATGGCTAAAATGCCTCTCCCAGTCCCAGGGTGATGGAATTATATCCTTTACTAACGCCGTAATCTATGCCAACATTGGTGTTGGAACCTTTATTAAACTTTACTCTTAAGCCGGTGCCTACAGCCGGGTGCCAGGAGGTAAACAAAGTTCCCGATCCGCTTACCGTATTAGCATTGGCAAACAAAACAAAGCCTAACAAACCATTTCCGGTAATATCACGCCTGTATTCGCCTTCCAAATAAAATAATGAGCCACCCCGGTAACGGTTCTGATCCATCCCCCGGCCCGAGCGGTTATAGGGATCCCAGCCAATGCTTGGCAGATCAAGATAAGGTGCACGGCTGCCCAAAACAGTCCAGTAATAAGTCCAAATCGCAAAAGTATTCTGCTGATCTGGCTTAGACGGATTTAGCGAAATGTATTTTCTGAGATCGATATAAACAGAATGCCAGCTATTGTCGCTGCCCAAAAACCCAGGATTTTCACGATAAACCAAACTGGCGTAAGCGCCCGGCAAGGGGTTGATGGAATTGTTGCGCGTATCATATAAAACATTCATGCTGATACCTGAAGAAACCGAACTTTCATTTGTACCATACTTATAGCCGGTATATTGCGTCAGGTTAATATTAGGATCATCGCTTACAACATTTGAATGGTAATCCAAATTATAACCTAAACCGACGAAGAAATAAGGCGTGATCTTTTTCAAAGCACTTTGGTAAAACCGGATATACCGGTAATTTACCAGTGTTTTTTCATCGGTACCGTGACTGCTGCCAAGTCCCCAGGTATATTGCGGATAAACCAAAAAGCGGATATCGCCTTGTATATTCCACGAATTATCGGGCAACCACACGCTCGTGCGCAGTGGCAGGCCAAACCGGCTATGAAAATTCCAGTACGGGGCAAATGAGGCGCTTGATAAGTTGGTGGTACTGGGCGAACCAAGATACATGCCAGCCGTAGTACTGGTAACCAAAGCTCTGCCATTACCGCCTGGTGCCGCACCGCTCACAGGTAAAATGGAAAAATATATCTTTTTCTGGCCCTGGGTACGTACTTTATTTGGTGCTATATGAAATACATCTTTGGCAATATCAATTAAATCGGTTTTGTTAGCGGTATCCTTAACAGCCGGCCCTTGTTGAGGTACAGTGATGGGTGCTTGAGCAAACAAAGTGACAGGTAACAGGCAAATGAGCATGAAAAAATATTGGCGCATATATTAACGTATATCAGGGTTAAGCTTGCCTGTAATTTCATTAAAACCGGCAAATCGTATAGTTATCGTTCTGATAACTATACGTAATAACCCGCTACGCCTCGTTTTGTTGGCGTCCAAATTGTATTTCGGGTTTTAAGCCACTATAAATCAAGCCCAATTCATCGCAATTACTCTATAACTATAGATTGTTCTACACCAATTTGTTTTAAAAAATACCCATCATGCGATACTACTATAAGCGTTCCCTTATATTGATTAATAGCCGATGTTAAAATTTCAATATTCTGAATATCCAGGTTATTTGTAGGCTCATCTAATACAATAATGTCCGGAGCCTGATTACTTATGGTTAACGAACAAAGCATTAACCGCATTTTCTCTCCGCCGCTAAGTGCCGCACAGGGTTTGTCCCAGTATTCTTTGGTAAACAAAAACCGGTTCAGGCGAATCTTGATATCATGCTCCTGCAATGCGCCTGAGTTAAATTGTTGCGCCTGTTGGTAAACGCTAAGCTTATTATCAATTAATGAGTAGTCCTGATCAATATAAATGGCCTTAACATCGGCCCGGTCAATTGATCCTGACCGGGGCTCAAGCTCGCCAAGGATCATTTTTATTACCGTTGTTTTTCCGGAACCATTAAGCCCTTTAATTGCCAAACGCTCCCCGCTTGTTATTTGAAAACTTAAGGCCTGTTTCCAAAGCAGTTGACCACCATAGCCGAAATTAACCTCTTTAGCCGTGATCAGCATTTTCCCCTTATGCAGTGCCGAGTTATCAAAATCCATCTTCATCTTATCTACATCAGGTAGCTCTTTGCGCAGCTGGGTAAGTTCCTGCGAAATGGCACCTACCTTTTCGGCATGTACACCTTTCATCCGCGAAGTACTTTTCTCGGCGTTGTTTTTAAAGGTTTTCATAGAGATGGTAGGCAACCCCGCCTTTTCCTGCTTTTTCTTTCCACGCGCATCCAGCTTCTGCTGTCTTTCTAACGATTCCTTTTCAGTTTCTTTCGCTTTACGCAGTGCCTTCTCTTTGCTTTTCAAGTCTTGATTCAGCGCATCGCTTTCTATCATTTTCTGTTCGGTGTAAAAATCATAGTTGCCACCGTACGTAGTTATACCGCGCTTACTGAGTTCACAAACCGTATCCAAAAGATTTAAAAGCGCCCTGTCATGGCTTACAATCACTAAGGTATTTGTGGTTGATGTTATATAGCTATATAGAATGTTCCGGCTAAACTCATCTAAATGGTTGCTTGGCTCATCCAATAAAACTATATCGGGGCGGTGCACGATAATACCGGCCAGAAAAACTTTTGTTTTTTGCCCACCGCTTAAGGTTTCCATTTTTTGCGACAGGTCAAACTCGTCCAGCTGCCAATGCGCAAGGGCCTCCCTGCATCTTTCTTCAATAGCCCAGTCATTATCAAGCAAGGTCATATTCTCGTCAGTTACATTTCCGTCAAGAATTTCTTTTAGCGCTTTTAATTTATGATCTATCTGGAGTGCATGAGCAATAGTATAGTTGTTATACTGCCCAAAAATCTGGGGTACATAGTAGGGCGCGGAACTCGTTTTAACAATTCCGCTGGTTGGATGTAAATTGCCGGCTAAAATTTTCAGAAGGGTTGATTTTCCTGAACCATTATTGCCTATCAGTGCAATTTTATCTTGTTTATTGATGCTGAGATTTATATCGGTAAACAATAAATCTCTATTGGGATGTATATAAGTAACGTCTTGAAGAATAAGCATAATTAATTTCTTTAAAGAGTGAATAACTACAGTAGGCCTGTTTAAGGCTCTGTTTTATTTTCCTGAAAGAAATTATTATTACATATACGCGTACTTTTTGGTGATGTGCAATGATAAGAAAAAAAATTACCGCAAACAAAAAACGCCTAACAAACCAATGACGGGTTAGGATAATTATCGCTCTGATCTTCGGCGGTGTTATCTAAACATTGAAAATCTTTTTCAATGAGTAAATAAAGCGCCCCGTCACTTTCATCAAATCCAACCTCGTCTGTACTTGCCCAATTTTTGGCTATGGCTTCAGGTACGGAAACAACTATCTTATTATTTTCAAAATTGGCCGATAAACGGTCTGAGTCACCCACCTGCAAAGCGTATATTAAAATACTATTGCCAAATGTGGTTTGTTCTTCAAGGTAACCCATTTTAAAAAACGTCTCCACATCGGTTTTACTAAGACGGTAACGTAATGAATTTCCTTTGATTCTTATTTTCATGATACTGGTGTTTTAATTTGATAATCCTGCAACCCCACCTATAATAATAATGGCAGGGTGAGTTAATTGTTGCGAGTCAGCTATCTGGCGCAGATCTTTAACCATCCCTTTAGCCACCTTTTGCTGGGGCAATGATGCATGCTGAATAATAGCGGCTGGGGTTTCGCCCCGGTGTTCTGTTATGTAAGTTTCTGCTATGGCATCAATCTGTTTCATACCCATATATATAACTACGGTAGCGTTGCTTTGCATAGCCAATCTCAAATCGGCCGATAGGGTGCCATCCTTTTTGGTTCCGGTTACTGCCCAAATGCCTTCGCTCATGGCCCTGTGGGTAAGCGGAATGTCTAAAAACCCCGAGGCTTGCATGCTGGTGATACCCGGTATATAATGAGTTTTGATTCCTTGTTCCCTCGCATAAATAATTTCCTCGAAGCCCCGACCGAATATGAATGGGTCGCCGCCTTTTAAGCGCACCACACTACCTTTTGTAAAAGCATAATGCTTTATCAATTCATGAATAGTTTGTTGTGGAGTATAGCTCCCGTACGGGTGTTTACCTACATATACTTTTTCACAATCGGGCCGGGCAATATCAAGTAATGCCTTGTTAGCCAGATTGTCATATAATATAACATTTGCTTGCTGCAAAACCTTATATCCTTTCATTGTGATCAATTCCGGATCGCCTGGACCTGCTCCCAACAAAAATAATTCCGGAAAAACCTCTTTATTATCCATTTTATCAATTAAAAATCAATTAAAATCTTAATTAGATCAATTATAGTCAATTTAAATTATTTAAAAACGACTTAAATCATAAAAAGATCAAAAAAATCAGACTAAAATCTATATCAATATTATTAAAATCATAAAAATCACCAAAAAAACCAATTTAATCAGCTATAAATATTGAATTAATGATTTAATTAGCTAATATTGTTATCATAATGCTTTCAGGTCGCACTCAATGCATTATAAAAAACAGTTTTTGCTTTAACATTTAAAAAAATCAGGATATGTTTCAACCAACCATCGTAGTTGTTGGCAATGGAATGGTAGGCTATAAGTTTTGTGAAAAATTATTAGCCAAATCATCACATTTCAATATCATTGTTTTTGGCGAAGAAGCCCGCATAGCATATGACAGGGTTCACCTCAGCGAATATTTTAATGGGAAATCAGCAACTGAGCTTTCGCTGTCTTCCGCCTCCTGGTATGAGGAAAACAATATAAAACTACACCTGAACGACCCGGTACAGGAAATAAACCGCGCAGAAAAAACAATTCATTCCTTAAAGGGGCTAACTGTTAAGTATGATTACCTGGTACTGGCTACCGGCTCATCTGCATTTGTACCTGATATTCAGGGCGTTGAAAAGGACGGTGTGTTTGTTTACAGAACCATTGATGATCTTGACCTTATTAAAGCATACGCCGCCAACGCCAAAATTGGCGCTGTAATGGGCGGTGGCCTTTTGGGGCTTGAAGCCGCAAAAGCCCTGATAGATTTAGGTATTGAAGAAACCCATGTTATTGAATTTGCACCGCGGTTAATGCCCCGGCAAATTGACTCTGCAGGTAGTGCCATGCTGCTATCTAAATTAAAAAGCCTGGGTTTAAATATCCACCTTAATAAAAATACAGCAGCATTTGTTGGCCAGCATAAAGTTGAAGCATTGCAATTTAATGACGACAGCCGCTTGCCAATAGATATGATGGTAATATCGGCAGGTATCCGCCCGCGCGATGAACTGGCAAAACTGGCAGGGCTGCATACCGGTACGCGGGGTGGCATCATCGTAAACGAAAAAATGCAAACCAGCGATGAGTGCATTTTTGCCATTGGCGAGTGTGCCCTTTATGAAGGCATGATATACGGCCTTGTTGCTCCGGGTTATGAAATGGCTGATATTGTTGCCAACTATTTAATAGGTGCTGAAAAAGGCTTTTATGGTTACGACATGAGCACCAAGCTTAAACTTATTGGTGTTGATGTAGCCAGTTTTGGCGATGCTTTTATAACTGAACCCGATTGCCGCACCATTGTATTTGAAGACACCCACAAAGGGATATACAAACGCATCAACATCAGTAACGATGGCAAATATTTATTAGGCGGCATTTTAATTGGCGATGCCGATGCCTATAACATGCTGTTACAAACAGTAAATAATAAAATTACGTTGCCGCCAAACCCCGAAGACCTGATCTTAGGTTCACGAGGTGGCGAAGCAAGCGAAGGTGCGGGTGTAATGAACCTACCCGATGAAGCACTGATCTGCTCATGCGAGGCAATAACTAAATCGGCCATCTGCTCGGCAGTTAATGATGGTGCCTATAGCATTGACGAGATCAAGAAATGTACTAAAGCTGGCACGGGCTGCGGCGGGTGCGTTCCGTTAGTTAAGGATCTGGTTGCCGGAACCATGAAAGCCAATGGCCAGTATGTTAAGAATGTTATTTGCGAACACTTTGATTATTCGCGTCAGGAACTTTATGACCTGGTAAAAATAAATAAGGTTAAAAATTATGACCTGGTATTAGACCACTTTGGCAAAGGCGATGGCTGCGAAGTATGTAAACCCGCGGTAGCCAGCATATTATCAAGCCTTTGGAATGATGTTATTGTAAAACAAGGCTCCATTCAGGATAGCAACGACAGATACCTGGCCAACATACAAAAAGGCGGCACTTACTCTGTTGTACCACGCATACCCGGGGGAGAGATCACCCCGGATAAGCTGATTGTAATTGGTCAGGTAGCCAAAAAATACGGATTATACACCAAGATCACCGGCGGCCAGCGCATTGATATGTTCGGCGCGCACATTAATGATCTGCCCGAGATATGGGAAGAACTGATAGATGCTGGCTTTGAAAGCGGCCATGCCTACGGCAAAGCGCTCCGCACCGTAAAAAGCTGCGTGGGCAGCACCTGGTGCCGCTTCGGTTTGCATGACAGCGTATCATTTGCTATTGAAATTGAAGAAAGATATAAAGGTATCCGCGCACCACACAAACTCAAAGGCGGCGTAAGCGGCTGTATCCGGGAGTGCGCCGAGGCCCAATCAAAGGATTTTGGAATTATAGCCACCGAAAAAGGCTGGAACCTGTATGTATGCGGCAATGGAGGTTCTAAACCACAACATGCCCAACTACTTGCAACAGATGTAGACAACGCTACCTGCATCAAATACATTGACAGGTTCCTGATGTTTTACATTAAAACCGCCGATCCGCTTACCCGTACCGCCACCTGGCTTAACAAAATGGATGGTGGCATGAGCTATCTGAAAAACGTAGTTATTAACGATAGCCTGGGCATTGCCGAAAAACTGGATGAAGAAATGCAGCAACTGGTAGATACTTACCACTGCGAATGGAAAGAGGTTGTGGAAAACCCGGACTTGCGCAAACGTTTTGCACACTTTATTAACGCGCCACAGGAAAAAGACCCATCGGTAAAATTTGAAAACATGCGTGAGCAGGTAAAGGCTCAATGGTAAATAAAACTATACACACAGCTAAAAAACATAAACATGGAAACAGTTGCAGATATTGAATGGGTATTAGCCTGCTATACGGATGATGTACCGGAAAACGGCGGTGCTTGTGTTAAGCATGGCGATGAGCAGATAGCTTTATACAATTTTTCGCGCCGGGGCGAGTGGTATGCCACCCAAAACCTTTGCCCGCATAAACAGCAGATGGCGCTTTCACGCGGAATGATAGGCAGTACCGGCGAAGATTGCACCCCAAAGGTAGCCTGCCCCTTTCATAAAAAAGCATTTTCGCTCATTAGCGGCGAGTGCCTTACCGGCGAAGAATATCAGATTAAAACCTATCCGGTAAAGGTTACCGATGGTAAGGTTTACATAGGCATAGTTTAATTTTTTTTCAGAAACAGCCACTTTGAAAAACCATCATAACAGACATATTATGAATACATTACAAACCAGTAACTATAAATAATGACATAAAAATACCCTGCCGGGAGGTCGCATTCCCAGACAGGGTTAAACAGTTTTCTTGCTTTAACAAATAAAAAAACTATCTCAAATGTACAAAAATGTATTAAATCAATACACTATTCCTGCTATTGCATTTCTGGTAGTATGTTTTTCCTGTTTCAATGCAAACGCACAAGTTTCATTTTCAGGACAACTGCGCACCCGCGGTGAATTAAGGGATGGTTACGGTACGCTGCAAACTACCGGTTACAAAGACGCAGCGTTTATTTCCCAACGAACGCGTTTAACGCTTGATTACAAATCAAGCAAACTCATTTTCCACACCACCGTTCAGGACGTAAGGCTTTGGGGACAGGATGCGTCAACCATAACCGCAGCAGATGGCAACAAATTAGGCTTACATGAGGCCTGGGCCGAAATTATTTTATCCAACAAAAAAGACACCTCCTTTAAATCATCCCCTGTTGATTACTTTGCCGTTAAAATAGGCAGGCAGGAATTAGTTTATGACGATGAACGCCTGCTGGGTAATTTAGACTGGATGCAGCAGGGCCGCCGCCATGATGCCATTGTATTAAAAATGCTGCAAAACGGCTGGCAGCTTGATCTGGGCGCCGCATTTAATCAAAACTCAGATGCCATCAATTACAATGGCACATTTTATACTCCAGCCAATATCCCCGCTACAGTAAAAGACAGCAAGGGCAACCTCGTAAACACACCAGCAAACATGATCCCACTGATTAACAGTGCAGGCATCAGCGCAAAAAATGGAAGTCCGGCCTACTTAAACACACCGGGCAGCAATGCCGCTACCCAAAACTATAAAGCTTTGGAGTATTTGTATGCAGCCAAAAAATTCAACAAAACCAAAATATCGGGTTTGTTCCTGGCCGATCAGTTTAGCAAATACGTGCTTGATTCAGTTAAAAACACATCAGGTACAGATGTGGGCTATGTGTATGGCAAACGCTTTAACCAAACCGGGGTAAATACCCGCTTTACCACAGGCCTGTTAGCAAATCCTGTTTTTGGCGATAAAAACCAATTGGCTTTAACAGGCGGCTTTTATTACCAGGGAGGGCATGACCGCGAAGGCCTGTCATTAAATGCATATATGTTCACCAGCTCTATAAGCTATAAACCCAATGCATTATGCTATACCGCCGGGTGGGATTATCTTTCGGGCAATGATGCATTTTCTACTTCCAAAACCAACCACCGCTTTGACCCGCTTTATGGCACCCCTCACAAGTTTTGGGGATACATGGATTATTTTTACGCGGTTAGTGGTTCACCAACAGGGGGCTTAAGTAACCCCTATTTAAAAATAAAATATACATCGGCCAATAACCGCTTTACTACCGAGCTGGCCAATCATTACTTCCTGCTGGCCCAGAACCAGAAGGACGCCAACGGTCTGGTCATAGATAAATACTTAGGTACCGAGTTTGATCTTACCACGGGCTATAAGCTCAATAAATTTACCGGCATTGATCTTGGTTTTTCGTACATGGCCGCCACCCGCAGCATGGAATACGCCAAAAACATTACACCCGGCACAGCTAACTTAAAACCTGTGTGGGCTTACTTGCAGATCAATATCAAACCCGAATTTCTAAACAAATAATCACCCCATTAAGAATTTAGAACGATGAAAAATCAACTTACCAAACTCAACATACTTTCGCTTAAAGGTGTGCAAATGCGCACGTTCCACATCACCTGGCTCATGTTTTTTGTGTGCTTTTTTGGCTGGTTTGGTTTAGCTCCGCTCATGCCTACCATCCGTACCGAACTGCATTTAACCAAAGGGCAGGTAGGTAATATCATTATAGCATCGGTATCGGCAACAATTATTGCCCGCCTTATCATAGGAAAGCTTTGCGATAGCTGGGGGCCAAGAAAAACCGCCATCAGGTTACTGTTAGTAGGTTCATTACCTGTATTTTTTGTTGGCCTGGCACATGATTATACCACCTTTTTATTGTTCAGGCTGGCCATTGGTATTATAGGAGCCTCCTTTGTGATCACCCAGTTTCATACCTCCATGATGTTTGCACCAAACCTAAAAGGCACTGCCAATGCAGTAACCGGCGGCTGGGGTAACCTTGGCGGTGGTGTAACCAATATGGTGATGCCTTTAATATTTGCTACCATAGTTGGTTTTGGCTATACCAGTGCCCAGGCCTGGCGCTATGCCATGATCGTTCCCGGAGTACTGATGCTGGTTATAGCGTTCTTATATTCAAAATATACTAAAGATACCCCTAACGGAAATTACGATGAAATTGGATACACCCAGGGCAAATCATCAAAAACCGATTGGAGCGTACTTTCTGATTGGCGCATCTGGGCGCTGACCATGGCTTACGCTATGTGCTTTGGCATGGAGATCACTTTTGACAATGTGGCCTCACTTCATTTTGTCGACTCCTTTCACCTCTCGCAAAGCTCTGCCGGTTTCTGGGCGGGCATATTCGGTTCCATGAATTTATTTGCCCGTGCTTTGGGCGGCATCGTGTCAGATAAAGTAGGAGCCAAATTTGGCATGCGGGGCAAAGGATTGCTGCTTGCGGGCGTACTGCTTTTTGAAGGTTTCGGGCTAATTTTGTTTGCACATTCAGGCACTTTACTGGCAGCTATAGTCTCTATGTTATCATTCGCGCTGTTCCTGAAAATGGCCAATGGAGCTACCTACGGTATTGTACCGTTTGTAAACACAAAAAACGTGGGCCTGGTGAGCGGCATAGTTGGCGCCGGCGGAAATTTCGGAGGAATGCTGTTCGGCTTTCTGTTCAAATCTGATTCTATTACCTACGTTCAAGCTTTTACCTATATAGGCTATACCGTTATGGTGGTAGCCGTAATTGTTTTTATTACCCGCTTTTATAAACAATCGGTTCCTGATACTGAGTCTGTAGTAGCAGGCAGCATGGCATAATTTATTATGAGCGCAAAAGCATCGTCATCAAAAAACAGGTTAACGGCCAATGCCGTTACCTCCACCTGCTGTTATTGCGGGGTGGGTTGCGGCGTTGTAGTAAACAAAGAAAAAAACGGCACTATTTCACTGCAGGGTGATACAACACACCCGGTGAATAAAGGAATGTTGTGCAGCAAGGGCATGAACCTGCATTACACGGTGAATGATAAAAGCGACCGCCTGCTTTACCCTCAAATGCGCTACAACAAAAGCATGCCGATGCAACAGGTAAGCTGGGACGACGCGCTTGACCGTACCGCCGCCGTTTTTAAAACCTTTATTGATAAATACGGGCCCGATTCCGTTGCATTTTATGCTTCTGGCCAATGTTTAACGGAGGAATATTATGTAGTTAACAAGCTGATCAAGGGCTTTATTGGCAGCAATAATATTGATACCAACTCGCGCCTGTGTATGAGCAGCGCGGTAGCGGCCTACAAGATAGCCCTGGGCGAAGATGCCGTTCCGCTTTGTTATGACGATATTGAACTGGCCGATTGTTTTTACATTATGGGTGGCAACCCGGCATGGTGCCATCCTATTTTATGGCGCCGGGTTGAGGCACACAAGGCCGCCTATCCTGATACAAAGATCATCGTAGTCGACCCCAGGGTAACTGATACCTGCGCCATTGCCGACCTGCACCTGCAAATTAACCCCGGTACAGATGTTACGCTGAACCATGCCATTGGCCGGCTCCTGATTGAAAACGGCGATATCGACATTGACTTTATTAACAACCACGCCGAGGGCTTTGAACAATACAGCGCCATTGTTTTTGAAAGAACATTAAGCGAGAGCGCCAAAATATGCGGGCTACGTGAAGCCGACATTCGCCTTGCCGCAAAATACATTGGCGAATCTAAGGGCTTTATTACCATGTGGACTATGGGGCTTAACCAAAGTGCCATAGGGGTAAATAAAAACCTGAGCCTCATCAATCTCAATCTTATTACAGGCCATATTGGCAAACCTGGTTCGGGCCCGCTTTCGTTAACTGGTCAGCCCAACGCTATGGGTGGCAGGGAAGTGGGCGGCTTATCAAACCTGCTCCCGGCGCACCGCAACCTGAATAACCCATTGCACCGGGAAGAAGTTCAAAAGTTCTGGGGCGGTAAACCCATTCAACCAAAACCAGGCTTAACAGCTACCGAAATGTTTGAGGCATTGAATGACGGTCGCCTGAAAGCCATCTGGATCATGTGCACCAATCCTCTTACCAGCCTGCCTAATGTACGACTGGCCGAGGAAGCTTTAAAGAAAGCAAAGTTTGTAGTGATACAAGAGGTAAGCAATAAGCCCGAAACCCTGGCTTACGCCGATGTGATACTCCCGGCCGCAGCCTGGGCCGAAAAGGAAGGTACCATGACCAATTCAGAACGACGCATCAGCTATTTAAATAAAATACTCGACCCACCGGGCGAGGCTTTACCCGATGCCGAGATCATTTGTCGCTTTGCCCGCAAAATGGGTTATAAAGGTTTTGATTTTGAAAACGCAGCAGCTATTTATGCCGAACATGTAAAACTTACGGCCAAAACCAATATTGATATCAGCGGCCTCAGTTACGAGGTACTTAAAGAACAAAAAACGGTACAATGGCCCTATAAAAGAAAGAATTCTGTTAAAGGCACACCCCGTTTATTTACCGATAAAGTTTTTTATACACCATCTACAAAAGCGGTGATCAGCCCGGTTGCAGATACGCTGACCAGCGAATTGCCCGATGATGAATTCCCGTTTATATTAACTACAGGCCGCATTCGCGATCAGTGGCATACCATGAGTAAAACAGGTAAGGTAAACAAGCTTAACCAACATTATAAACAAGCTTTTTTAGAAATTCATCCCGCTGATGCTGCCGCTCTGAACCTTAATGAGGGCGACATTACAGTGATTACCTCCCGCCGCGGCGAGGTGCGGGTACAGGCAAAGCTCACCGAACAAATAAAACCCGGAGTGGTATTTTTACCTATGCACTGGGGTAAAATTCTAAATAACGACCTCAATCGCGCCAACAACATTACCAGCGATAAGGTTGACCCCATATCAAAAGAACCCGACTTTAAATACTGCTCGGTAAATCTTAAAAAATATAAGAAGCCCGTTCAACGTATTGTGGTAGCAGGAGCCGGTGCGGGAGCTTATGGCTTTGTAAAATCATACCGGGAGCTTAACCAGGACGATGAGATCATTATATTCAGCAAAGAGAACCATCCGTTTTATAACCGCGTTATGCTGCCTGACTACATTAGTGGTGAGCAGTCATGGGAGCAGCTGGTAAAAATGAAAGATTCGGAAGAGCCCGAATACAAGATCAGGATGCACCGGGGGGTAAGCATAGAAAAAATTGACCGCGTCAACAAAGTAGTAACCGATTCACGCGGTGTTAAAACCTCGTACGATATATTGTTGCTGGCTACAGGCAGCCGGGCATCGGTCCCTAAAAACGTGCCCTCCTTACCAGGTATATTCACCATGCGCAGCCGTAATGATGCCGATGCTTTTATTAAACATGTGCCGCAGGGTGGCCATGTGGTTATTGTTGGTGGTGGCCTGCTCGGGCTGGAAATGGCAGCTTCTCTGCGTGAAATTGGCAAAAGGGTAACCATTGTTCAGCGTGTATCACGGTTCCTTAACCGCCAGTTAGATGCTTTGGGTAGTCAATTACTGGCCGAAGAAATGGCCGATCAGGGCTGCGATATTTATTATGATGATGAAGTGCAGCTGTTTTATGGCCGGTCGAAACTAACAGGTGTAGGCTTAAAAAGCGGAAACAAGATTGACTGCGACGCGATGATCCTGGCCATTGGTACTACCCCCAACCTGGAAATAGCTAAAGATGCCGGACTGGAATGCAAACGCGGTGTTATTGTAAACGAACGCCTGCAAACCAGTGACCCTGATATATATGCCATTGGCGAAATTGCTGAGTTTGAAGGCACGCTTTATGGTATCACCGCCGCTGCCGAGCAACAGGCCGAAGTAATGGCCAAATACATGAATGGCGATATTGCCAGCTATTATAAGGGAACCTTGTTCATGAACATCATCAAAATTCATGGATTTGATTTATGCAGCATTGGCTTATCTGAATGCCCAGACAATGTAAATTATGAAGAGATTGTATTTATAGATAAAGCCAAGCGATACTATAAAAAATGCATCATTCATGAAGACAGGCTGGTAGGCACCATTCTGATAGGCGACAAAAGTGAGTTCCTGGAATTTAAGGCCTTAATAGCCAACAAAACCGAACTGAGCGAAAAACGTATCCAGCTATTACGGAGTGGTAATAAGGCCGAACCGGTATTGGGTAAACTGGTGTGCAGCTGCAATAACGTTGGTAGCGAAAACATCCAAAACAAAATAGCAGCTGGCTGTAACACGCTGAAAGACCTTTGTTCGGCCACGGGTGCCGGAACCGGGTGTGGCTCATGCAGGCCCGAGGTAAAGCGATTACTCGAAGAAAGTTTTAAAGATATTTTAGTGAAATAAGCGATGGAGGGAAACGAAACTTACTGTATCAAGATAAATTTACCAGGTGGGGTGGTATCGGCAGGTGACCTGTATGAACTTTTGCTCATCGCGCAAAATGCCGGGGCTGATGCTATACGCATTGGCAACAGGCAGCAATTGTTTTTTTGCATTGATGCTGCTAACCTGGAAGATATGGAAATGGATATGCTGCGGGCCGGGATAGACTATGAAATAAATGAGGATGAATTTCCAAACATCATTAGTTCCTACGTTACGGATGCTATATTTAATAGCGAAAGCTGGATAAAAGAAGGGGTTTACAAAGACATATTCGACCTCTTTAATTTTACCCCCCGTTTAAAGATAAACCTGGTAGACAGAAACCAGGCCTTTGTACCTTTCTTTAGCGGCAATTTTAACTTTATCACATCCGATGTTAGTAACTACTGGTACTTATATGTACGTTTCCCCAAAACAACTGAAATTTATTGCTGGCCGTCACTGGTTTACTCGGACGACATTCCCGCGCTAAGTCAAATAGCCGAAACGATCATCATGGAGCATAAAATCCAGTTTTATGACCAGCAAAACATCGACCATCAAAAATTTCACGAATTAGTTACATCAGATTACGACCTTGTTAACCAACCCATTACCGAGCCTTTGAAACTGCCAGATTTTCAGCTCCCCTATTATGAGGGGCTCAACCGGTACATGAACAATAAATACTGGCTGGGTATTTACCGGCGGAATGAGTTGTTTCCGATGAGTTTCATGAAAGATATTTGTTCTCTATGTCTTAAAAACCGCATTGGACAATTATATACCACTCCGTGGAAATCATTGCTGATCAAAGGCATTAATGAGGCCGACCGCAAAGAATGGGGCCACATTCTTAACAAATACCAGATAAATGTAAGGCACGCCTCAAACGAACTGAACTGGCAGCTGGAAAACCTGAATACCGAAAGCCTCGAAATAAAACAACAACTGGTACGTGAATTCGAGGCTTACGATCTGCGAACATTCCGGCTTTCCTTCGCCATTAAAATGCAGCCTAAAACGGGTTTACCCGGCTCAATCATCATCAAAAAGCGAAAAACAGATGTATTTGACGTTTTGCATAGCCATGATTTTAACCCCAACTCCAAAGAATACATTATTTACAAAGAGCGGGTAGCCAAACATGATCTCGGCTCGTGCCTGATCGGGCTCTGCAATCATTTTTATAAAAATCTGATTGACCAGGATCTATCACTTCCTGCTGTGTCAACTGAAATCCAGGCCATCCAAAAACACATAGAAACTCATCCTGTTTATCAATGCCAAAACTGTTTAAGCATTTATGATAAAACCTATGGCGATGGGGCAGATGTTGCTGCCGGTACCGATTTTGAAACATTAAATGATTATTCGTGCCCAATCTGCGAATCACCAAAAGACAGCTTTATCCGTATAGAAAAGGGTATAGTAACCGTTAAGTAACGAAGATCAGCATCAACAAGCAGCACTTCGGCTTGCATTTAACAAACACGCTTACAGCCACCTCAATATTTTTAACCGGTATAGGAGGGAACCCTGCTTCTGAACCGCATAGCGTCGCATTTGCCCCTCTAATTTGTCGCAGGGCGACATAAACTATTATGTTATAAGCCCTTACCTTTAACATAATCATTTAAAATAAAAAGCCATGAACAACAGAGAGATCATTATTGAATTCAATAACGCCTTTGATAAAGGCAGCAGTGACGATATTGCAAAATTCATATCAGAGGATTTTGAATGGCATATGCTGGGCGACAGTATCATTAAAGGGAAAGAAAGCCTGCTAAAGTTTTTCGCGGAACATCCCGATATGAAAGTAATTACTGTAAGTAAAGACTATATTATTGTTGACGGAGATAAAGCCTCGGTTGCAGGTGAAGTAAAATGTACTGATAAAACGGGAAAGATCTATGATATGTACTACTGTGATGTTTATGAACTTGAGGAAGGTCTGATAACAAAAATGATCTCCTACACGGTCAATAAGGAGAAAGCGCAGTAAAAAAGCCGCTCTACTTTCGTAAAGCGGCTTTGTAGCCCGTAGGGGAATCGAACCCCTGTTTCTAGAATGAAAATCTAACGTCCTAACCCCTAGACGAACGGGCCTTTTTTTATTTATTTTCCCTTGTTTTGGGATTGCAAAGATAGAGGTTTACTCATAAAGTCCAAATAAATTTTAAAAAAAATTTCAAATCGTTTATTCCGGATGATTTTAAAGCTTTTCAAACAAAATCATCTGCCATCCATTGTAAAACTATTGCTGTTAAAGCTATCTTTATAAATAAAATAATTTTACCACCATGAAAGCAATTTGGAACGACGAGGTTATAGCCGAAAGTAATGACACCATTGTAGTTGAAAATAACCACTATTTCCCAAAAGATAGCGTAAAGGCCGAATACCTGGAAACTACCGATACGCATTCTACCTGCCCCTGGAAAGGCCTCGCCTCATACTATAATCTTAATGTTAACGGCAAACAGAACAAAGATGCGGCCTGGTATTATCCTGAACCAAAAGAAGCTGCCAGCAACATCACCAACTATATTGCCTTTTGGAAAGGCGTTAAAATAACCGATTAGCCATGAAAACATACGATGCCATAGTGATTGGTGCCGGCCAGGCTGGCGGCCCATTAGCCAAAAAACTGGCTGCCGCCGGTAAAAAAACCGCACTCATCGAAAAACGGTTTTATGGGGGTACCTGTGTAAATGATGGGTGCACACCAACCAAAACCATGGTGGCATCGGCAAAAGCTGCTTACATGGCGGCAAGCAAAAGCGCTGAACTCGGCATTCCTGTGGATGGATTTTCGGTTAACATGACGCAAATAAAAAAACGTAAGGACGAGATTGTACTTAAATCAAGAAATGGAGGGCTGCGCGCTGCCGAAAAAACAGAAAACCTTGAGGTGTTATTGGGTGAAGCAACTTTTACCGGCGATAAAACCATTGAAGTACGCCTGAACAATGGTGAAACACAAACACTACAGGCCGATCTTATATTCCTCAACCCCGGGGCATTGCCAACTATACCCGATATTGAAGGGCTTAAGGACACCGAATACCTAAACTCAACCACCATACTTGATCTGGATTATGTGCCTGATCACCTATTGGTATTGGGTGGCAACTATGTTGGGCTGGAGTTTGGGCAAATGTTTCGCCGGTTTGGTAGCAAGGTAACCATACTGGAAAGGTCGGCCCGATTAGTATCTCACGAAGACGAAGATATTTCTGCCGAAATGCAAAAGATACTGGAGGCCGAATCCATCAATATTCACAACAATACACAGGCTACCAAATTCAAACAGAATACCAACGGTAAAATAACAGTCACAATAAGCGCCAATGGTAAAGAGCAGAACATTGAATGCTCTCACATTTTGGTAGCTGTTGGCCGCACACCCCAAACAGCTGCGTTAAACCTGCAGAAAGCCGGCATAAAAACAGATGACCACGGCAACATCAAAGTAAACGATAAACTGGAAACCAGCACACCCGGTATTTATGCCCTTGGCGATGCAAAAGGCGGCCCGGCGTTCACGCATATCTCCTATAACGATTATACTATAGTTTACCGTAACCTCATTAAAAATCAAAACCTGACCACCAATGACCGACCCTTACCTTATTGCATGTTCACAGATCCTCAGCTTGGCCGTATAGGCATTAGTGAAAGCGAGGCCAAGGCACAAAATATAAACTATCAGCTGGTAAAGATGCCTATGGCATATGTGGCACGGGCCATTGAAACCGGCGACACCCGTGGCTTTATGAAAGCCCTTGTTGACCCGGAAACAAAAAAAATATTAGGAGCTGCAATTTTGGGAGCCGAAGGCGGCGAAATCATGACCGTATTACAAATGGCCATGGAGGGGGGAATTACTTATGACCGTATCAAATATTTCATATTTGCCCATCCTCTTTACGCCGAATCATTGAACAACCTGTTTATGTCCCTTGAGGATTAGTCCGGTTTTATGATAAAGGTTGATAACGTAAGCAAACAGTTTAATAAAGTTAAAGCGGTTGATGCTATCTCTTTTGAAGTGCAGGAGCAGGAGAGCCTCATACTCCTGGGCACCAGCGGCTGCGGCAAAACCACTACGCTTAAAATGATTAACCGGCTTATTGAGCCTACCAGCGGCAATATTTTCATTAATGGCAAAAACGTTACCAGCCAGCAACCAGAAGCATTAAGGCGTGAAATTGGCTATGTGTTACAAAACAATGGCCTTTTCCCTCACTATACCGTGGCCGAAAACATTGCCATCGTTCCACAATTGTTAAAGTGGGACAAAAAGAAAACAGAAAAGCGCACATTGGAGCTGATGGAAAAACTACATCTCAGCGCCGATTACCTGAACGCATACCCCAATGAGCTTAGCGGAGGGCAACAGCAACGCATAGGTCTGGCCAGGGCTTTGGTATCTGACCCACCCGTTTTATTGATGGATGAACCCTTTGGGGCACTTGATAATGTTACAAGGGCAAATATTCACAAGGAGTTTAAAGCGCTTGATGAACTCACCCGAAAAACCATTATCATGGTAACTCACGACGTGCAGGAAGCCTTTGAACTTGGCGACAGGATATGCCTTATGGATAAAGGTAAAATTGTACAATCAGGTACTCCGGCCAATCTTTTATTTAATCCAACGAATGAATTTGTAGAAAGCTTTTTAAAAGACCAACGGCTGCACCTGGAGTTTAAAGCCATCAAAATAACTGATATATGGGATATTTTGCCCAATCATCAGCAACCATCAAAAACAGCCACATTAACAGCCGAAACCGACCTGTGGAGCGCGTTGGAGAGCTTCCGTTATGCCAATACCGAAACCATCAGTATCAGCAAAAGTAAAACTGAAATAAAAACTATTGATTTTGAGCAACTCATGTCGGCCTTTAATCGATACAAAAACAAACAGGCATGAATGACCATCAGCAAACCCTGTTTGAGTTTATGCAGCAACAGGCTGATAAACTTGCAGTGCAAACACTGCAGCACATTGGCCTTACCTTTATTTCGCTTTTTATAGCAGTACTTATTGGTTTACCTCTGGGTATCTTGATCGCCCGTAAAAAACAGCTTTCCGGATCTGTTTTAGGAGTGGCCGGTATACTGCAAACCATACCCAGCATTGCATTATTGGGTTTTATGATCCCCCTGTTGGGTATTGGGGCTAAACCTGCTATTGTAGCTTTGCTGCTGTATGCATTACTGCCTATCATTCGTAATACCTACACCGGCATTACCGGGGTTGATGCCTCTGTTAAGGAAGCTGCAACAGCTATGGGTATGAACAACTGGCAGATATTGTTTAAGGTAGAGCTCCCCCTGGCCATGCCTGTAATTTTGGCCGGTATCCGCACCGCTACAGTAATCAATGTGGGTGTGGCAACATTGGCCTCCTACATAGCCGCGGGTGGCTTAGGCGAGTTTATTTTTGGTGGCATTTCGCTCAACAATACCAATATGATACTTGCGGGTGCCATCCCGGCAGCTTTACTGGCCATTATTTTCGATTTTTTGCTCTCAAGGACACAAAGACTCAACTTTAAAAAAATAAAGGCAGGAACGTACGCTATGCCCGTTATACTGGTGGCGCTGTCATCGCTCTATTTTATCCCCAATGCATATGGCAGCAAACTCACTGCGGGTTTTACACCCGAATTTATGGGGAGGCAGGACGGCAACCTGGGCCTGGAGAGTAAGTATCACCTAAAAATACATACCATTGTGATCAGCGATGCGGTGATGTACAAAGCCGCCTATGAAAAACAACTCGACGTAATTAGTGGCTACTCTACAGATGGTCGCTTAAAAGCCTACGGCCTTGTTGTACTTGACGACGACAAAGGTATATTCCCGCCATATTATGCAGCTCCTATTATAAGGGAAGATGCACTTAGAAAATTCCCGGAGCTCGAAAAAACCTTAAATCTGCTGTCCGGTAAAATAAATGATTCGGTAATGACAGATTTAAACTACCGAACCGACTATCTTCACCAAAGCCCAGAGCGGGTAGCGAAAGATTTTTTAGTAAATCACCAACTTTGGAAACCGGCACATAGCGAAAGCAATGCAGGTGTTGTACGTGTTGGTTCTAAAATATTTGGCGAGCAGTATATACTTGCCAATATGTACAGTATGCTGATAAAGGGGTATACCAATTATGATGTATCAACAAAAACAGGCTTAGGCGGTACCAAAATTTGTTTTGATGCCTTAACTAACGACCAGATAGATTTTTACCCCGAATACACCGGCACCGGTTTGCTGGCTATATTGCAGGCTTCGCCAAAAATAATAAACGAGGTAACTCAAAATAAAGACAGCACTTACAATTATGTGCAGCAGGAGTTTAAAAACAAATATCAGATAAAATGGTTAAAACCTATTGGTTTTAACAACGCCTATGCCCTAATGATGAGAGAACAGCAGGCTAAAAATTTAAATATTAAAACAATTTCTAACCTTAAACGATATTTGAATAGTAAGTAGCTACATGAATTTACTTGATCAATACAAAAAAGTTCGTCAGCATACGGAGTACATCTGCAGCCCCTTGCAAACGGAGGATTATGTTGTGCAACCGGTTGTTGATGTAAGCCCCCCAAAATGGCATATAGGGCATACTACATGGTTTTTTGAAACTTTTATCCTTAAGCCATACTTTATGGGTTATGAGGAGTATAACCCTAACTACAATTATGTATTTAACAGCTATTATGAAACGGTGGGTAGTCGTGTTATCCGCACAGACAGGGGCAATTTAAGCCGGCCAACGGTTAATGATATTTACCAGTACAGGGCCTATGTTGATGAGGCGATGGAAAAGTTTCTGAGCGTAGAACCAGCGGCCAATGTAAGGGATCTCATTATACTTGGTTTTAATCATGAAGAACAACACCAGGAGCTATTATTAACCGATATTAAATACATACTGGGGCATAACCCGCTTTTTCCTCCATACTCCACAAGCTATGTATCGCCAAAGGTAACCCTGGCCGATACCGGATTTATAAGCATGCAGGAAGGCATTTATGAAATAGGATTTAACGGCGAAGGCTTTTGTTTTGACAATGAGCTTAACCGCCATAAGGCTTACTTAAATGCCTACGAAATAAGCCCCAACCTGGTAACCAATGCCGAGTATCTGGAGTTTATTAACAGCGGTGGTTATCATGACTTTCGCCACTGGCACGCCGAAGGCTGGGATTGGGTTAAAACCAACCAAATAGAGGCACCGCTTTACTGGCATTTAATTGATGAGGAATGGAATAATTATACATTTCACGGCCTGGAGCCCATCAATTTAAAAAATCCGGTATGCCACATCAGTTATTTTGAAGCCTACGCCTATGCCTCATGGAAAGGCTTCAGACTGCCCACCGAATTTGAGTGGGAGGCTGCTGCAACCCACTTTAGCTGGGGTAAAAGCTGGGAGTGGACAGAAAGCTCGTATCTGCCTTATCCGGGGTTTGCCAAGGCACCGGGTGCTATAGGCGAGTATAATGGCAAATTTATGGTGAACCAAAAGGTATTACGGGGCGCGTCTGAGGCTACATCTCCGGGGCATAGCCGCATTACATACCGCAATTTTTTTCAAACCAATTTACGCTGGCAATTTACTGGCATAAGGCTTGCAAGGTAAATTACACAAAAAAACAGAGATATGGACACAACCTTAACTCAATCAGATTTGAACGAAGCATCAAAAACAAAAACTGATCAGTTTTATAATGATGTAATAACCGGGTTAAGCTCAACCCCTAAGCGCTTAAGTTCAAAATATTTTTATGATGCCATTGGCGATAAACTTTTTCAGGATCTGATGAACAGTCCGGAATATTATCCAACCAATTGCGAACTGGAAATATTTTCAAAAAAAACAACGGAGATCACCGATGCTATTATCACCGATGGCAATGCATTCGACCTGATTGAGCTGGGTGCCGGTGATGCCATGAAATCAACCTTCCTGCTTAAATCCCTGCTTGAGCAAAAGGCCGATTTTACGTACCTGCCCATTGATATTTCTGATAATGTAATATCTTACCTCACCATAACCCTGCCTGTAACCTTACCCGGACTGAAAGTTACCGGCCTTAACGGCGAGTACTTCCAGATGCTCACTAAAGCGGCTTCCATTTCATCGCGCCGCAAGGTGGTTTTGTTCCTTGGTTCAAACATTGGCAACATGCCGGTGAATGATGCCATTGAGTTTTGCCACGAACTGCGCAGGCATTTATCGCCGGGCGATATGGTTCTAATCGGTATAGATCTCAAAAAAAATCCAAAAACGGTGTTAGCCGCCTATAATGATAAAGAAGGCATTACCAAAAGATTTAATCTTAACCTGCTTGATCGGATTAACCGGGAATTAGATGCCAATTTTGATATAAGCAAATTTGATCATTATCCTACTTACGATCCGGAAACCGGTGCCTGCAAAAGCTACCTCGTTAGCACTTCCGATCAGCAGGTAAACATAGGCGATAAAGAAACCATCACCTTTTTAAAAGACGAATATATTTACATGGAGATATCACAAAAATTCACTCCGCAGCAAGCCAATCAAATGGCCATAAGCACCGGCTTTAAGCCGGTTAGTGAGTTATTTGATTCCAAAAAATGGTTTATCGACGCTATTTGGGAAGCAGTTTAAAACTATCAACCTGGTAATGGCTAAAGTAATTTGGGGTTGAGCTCAGAGTCAACAAAACCGCCAATGGGTTTACCCAGCAACCATTTTTGATGATCGTTTTTTTGCCACTCATTTTTATGTGGTGTAATGCGTGCGCCATCGGCAACATAAATCACCGTCATTACCTCACGCATTTTGGCCGAGTCGTTACCCGGAGCATTGTGTATAGTGAAACCCCGGTGCCATGTAGCATCGCCAGCCTTCATAGTTTTGGGGCGGCTAATGTCAAATTGCTTTTGCTTCACGTAATCATCAAATAATGTTTCCGATTCGTCAGAAATTTCGTGGTTAAATATAGCTCCGTTAACGTATGACCGCGAGGCAAAAGTGAGCATACCCATATCCTCATCAATATCAACCAGGGGCATCCACATGGTTACGGTATTAAAAGTATCAATAGGCCAATAGTACTGATCCTGGTGCCATGGGGTAGGGCCACCACCGGGTTCTTTAAACAAGGCCTGGTCATGGTATAGCCTTACGTTTTCAACCCCCATTAAATCGGCCGCCATTTTTGCCAAACGCCGGGCCATAACAAATTTTTTACTACCCTCATCAACCTGCCACAAGTTCATGATCTGCAAAAAAGCCTTACCGTAGGTATCTCTTTCTTCCAGTTTTCGTTTTTCGGTGTTGTACTCGTCGGCCGCGCGCACAATTACCGGGCGATAAGCCTCAATCTCATCTTTGGAAAGCACGCCCTGAACCAGGGTATGTCCTTTTTCACCAAATTCATGTACGCGCTGGGCCGATAGTTCCCTAAAATCATTCAAATCAGGCAGATGAAGGGCTGTAGTATTCATAATTTTTTTGGGTTATTTTTCAAAGGAAGCTTATCTTTATATAAAAAAAAATGAGATTAATGCCCTGATTATGGGGTATATTATCTTTTTTTTATTCATATTTACTCACTACGTTAAAATATGCAATGATCAAAGCCGCGTACGAAGTTCTCCAGCCTGCAAATAGCCAGTCGTTCCTGGTTAGGAAATTTGACAAGCTTGCATTTGATGCCCCTTACCATTTTCATGAGGAGTATGAGCTTACCTGCGTTATAAAAGGCAGCGGCAAGCGGTATGTTGGCAGCCATATGGATGATTTTGTATCCGGCGACCTGGTATTACTTGGCCCAAACCTGCCACATTGCTGGAAACTGGAAGTTGGTGAGGTAATGCCCGCTGAAGCCACCGCCATTGTTATACAGTTTAACGACGCCTTTTTGGGCGATGATTTTTTTAACAAGTTTGAGCTGCAACAAATTAAAAAACTTTTCCAAAAAAGTGGCTGCGGAATTTCCTTTCATTCAGATACCCAGGCAGAGGCACAAAAACTCCTGCTAAACCTCATTGACGAAAAAAGCAATTTCAGGATATTGATAACCCTGTTGGAAATATTGCAGCTTTTAGCATCATCGTCAGAACATATCCTGCTTGATCAGCATCGTGTAATTGCTGAACGCACTCTGGCCCAGCGCGAGCGCATAAACCCGGTGCTGGCTTACCTGGTTGAGAACTTCAGAAAACAGGTTTCATTAGATGCCGCGGCAAGTATAGCCAACATGACCACCAACGCGTTTTGTAAGTACTTTAAAAAGGTAACCCGCAAAACATTCATGGAAACTATTATTGAATACCGCTTGAACTATGCTATACAGCAGCTGGTTCAAACAGACAAGCCCATATCTGAAATATCATTTGAAAGCGGTTTTGGAGATGTATCGCACTTTTACAAAATGTTCAAGACCAAAATGAAGTTGAGCCCGCTTAACTACCGCAAACGCTTTATGCGCAGCCTTATAGATGACGATAAGAAGCTATCGGCTTAAAAAATTATACACTGATTATACCACGCTTTATGGCGTATATAACCAAACCCACCAGATTTTTTGAATTGGTTTTTTCAAACAGACGGGCACGGTAACCCTCTACGGTGCGCACACTCAAAAATATTTTATCAGCTATTTCCTGGTTTGAACATTCCTGGCAAACCAGTTTCAGTACTTCTATTTCACGCTCGTTTAAATCGGCTTTGTTATTGGGCTGCTCGGCATGGTCATTAACCACCAGCTGTTTAATGAGCGTTATTGACAGGTGCTCGTTAAAATAAAAACCTTTATGGTAAACTGTTGATATGGCCTCAATAATTTCTTCCGGTTCGGCATTTTTAAGCAGATAACCTGAGGCCCCGGCTTTCATCATATCAACAATATACTTATCCTCATTAAACATGGATAAGGCCAGTATTTTTATGTGCTTGTAATGCTGATGTACATAAGTGGCGGTTTGAATGCCATCCATCTCTGGCATCTTTATGTCCATCAATAAAACATCCGGCGATTTATCAGTTAGTAAACCCACCAGCTCTTTACCATTGGAGGCCTCCAATACAAGGTCAAGCTCCTCACAATCCTCTAAGGTTGCTTTTAAACCATTCCTGAAAATTTTATGATCATCTATGATGCCTAACTTTATAGTACCCATTGAATTGCCTAACAAATAGTGGGTTAAATATAGCTTAAAGATGTAAACTATACTATTTTTAATTTGATTGTTGTAGCTGTACCTGCCGATGGCTCGCTTTGAATGTCAATTTCGCCGTTGATCAATTGCACACGACTTTCCAGATTCTTGATCCCGAAACCATGTTTTACCTCATTCAAATTAAAGCCTATGCCATTATCCTTAAACTCAATAAGCACCCGGTCGCCGCTTTTTATTACCGAAAGTTTAATGGTTGTTGCGTTAGAATGTTTAATGGCGTTGCCAAAAAGTTCCTGGACTATCCGGTAAAGCGCCAGCTCAACATCATGCGAAAAACGTTGGTCGGGGAGGTTTTTATAAAAACTAACCTTGATGCTGGTTACCTGCTGTACTTTATTACACAGGGCTTCCAAGGCTGCCAGCAGACCATAGTCGGTAAGTACAGGAGGTAAAACATTATGAATAATATTGCGTATTTCCTGTATACACTCGTCAATAAGTTTTCGTGTATCAACCAACAGCGGCTGTGAGCTTTCGCTGATTGCATTTTTGTGAAGCCGGTGCATATTTAGCTTAATGGCGGATAATACCTGACCTACACTATCATGCAGATCTTCGGCCAGGCGCTTGCGTTCGCTTTCCTGGGTTTCAAAAACAGCGTTCATTAAATCGCCCTGCCGCCTATCCTGCAGCCCGCGTAACTCTATCTGATTCTTTATCATTTTACGCTGATAAATAATCACAAAGAAAAACAGGCAGGTAATTAATATAACGACTACCAAAGTCCCGATAATCAATATCGGTATCAGGTCGTTTTCTGTGGTTTGCAAAGTAATCCTGTTGAGTATAATAAATTAGCAATTATATTGGTTAAACTGTGTATCATATAAACTTTTGCTCTCATTTCAGGAGGAAAACGGAATAAAAGCATAAAGAAAAAAATATTTACAGCTGAGTAAAACAATACTCCCGCATTAATCCAAAACAAGCCTTGTTTTTCAATATAAACAAACTCCTGTCGATTAAGCAATTGATAAAAATAAATAAGTGATAAAATGATCAAAAAGATACTTATTGCTGTGTTCGATATTGATGGATAACTCCATATACTAAGCGAATTATATAAAAGAATGCCCAGCGTTATTGTGCTAAGAATTATAGTTGCTTTTTTTAAAACCGATGTTAAAAAAAGCTTCCAGTATATTATTGAGAAAAATCCAAGACTGATAGCTAAATATAAATGCACCAACGGCATATCATTTGCAACCCCAACGAGTGGGGCAAACCAGAAACCAACATCAAAAAGAAATGAAATAATTAAATAAGCAGTAAATATTCTTAATATTTTATCAATTTGCCTATAGTTAAATATTGCAGCAACTACTGGAATTATGCCAGACAACACCGAAATTATTTGTAATGTGTAATTCATCGGCCTATAAATATTTAACTCAATTATTTATATATATCATATTAATCAACCACCCGTCAAGGCATTTGAAGGGCATCCTGCTGCGCCAGGGCATGGCATAGACTGATCGCCTACTTCAACTGGAGCTTTTAGTGAATATGTTTTTTCGGTTGTTGCCCTTTCTGTTGAAATAGCAGCTTCTCCTTTCATTTCACCAGGTAACATATCCTCACCATCTTCGGTAACACCAGCTATTACAAAGCGCATATCTCCCTCGGCATTAGCAATAGTCTTAATGAAAAAATTACCAATTCCAACAAAAAACTTTTGAGATGCACTTAGCTTTTGTCTGTTTGCATAATAAATACGAATACCCATACAACCTGGCTGATCAAGAATCTTATTTAATATAACCCGGCCAAAAAACTGTGAAATAGTTGCTCCTTTAGTGTGGCGGTGCCTGTGATAAGCCGTAAATTCTGCCGCCTGTTCCAAATTAATGGGGCCACCTTCGTTGCCTGTAATCACTCTACTTGGTTTGGTTTCTGTTATTGCTTCCATGTTTTCAATTAATAAGGGTTTTTAAATTAATTTGGATAAAACTAACATTATTTAATAGTTATTTCAACAAACTCAGCGCACAACGCAACTTTTATTCCCTTGCAATTAAAAACATAACAAACTCATAAACAGATATTAACATAACATATCCGGCACCTTCGCCAGATAATATCACGTAGTTTTACGTATCAAAAACTGTAGTATTACGCGGGTCTGTATTTACGCTCAAAAAAATAAATATTACTAACACAGCCAAACACATTCAGTACATATTAACATATGTAAATAAAAAACATGCAGATATTTTATAAATATAATATAGCTATATTGAATTTATTATTTATGTTTATAATAACTACTGACTGACCTTATAAATGCCAAGGGTGCCGCATTCCTGCAGCACCCTTTTAAAACAACCTTAGTATATAAGAAAACTCATATATCATAAAAACCATTACCAATATGGCATGAAACAGCCTGTTGTCTACCCGCATGGCCACTAAACACAACACAAAATGGGTAACATTACGAATAGGATACTCAATACCGTAATGATGTACGTAAGCCTCGCCTTTAATCAACGTATCAATAATATCAAGCAGGTAACTAAAGCCCAATATTCCAAATATCCATTTACGGCGGGAGTAAAAATAATCTTCATAATCTTTATAGTCTTTCAGATCATCGGGGTACAACAATGCGCAAACGCTATAGTATACCACAATGTAAATGATCACAAACAAATATTCGGCAAATACCCAGTGCTTAATATCGTGCAGGTTATACTCCCACCACCAAAAGTGAAGCAATAAAATAAACAGGTAAAACGACCATAAGGAATGTATCCAATAGGGCTTACTGCGTCCCGGATGTTGAATTTGTTTGGCTGCGCCCCTGAGCAGGTGCGTAACACTAAGGCCCAGTATAATACCAATGGCCGATTTGATGTGGCTAAAAATATCCATAGATAAGTGTTATGGAGGTTTATGAAACTAAAAATAGAAATTTTCAGCCATCAATCAATCTCCAAAACACTTATTGTCAGGCTACTAAAATATAGCTTCGGCAATGCGGCGCGTTGGGCCAGCGTTGCTCATGGTATAAAAATGCAGTACGGGAACGCCAAATTTCACCAGTTCTTTACATTGATTGATCATCCACTCAATGCCTAAGTCTTTCACCTCTTTTTCAGATTTGCAAGCGTTTATGGCATCGCACAGATCCTCGGGCATATCTATATTAAATGTTTTAGCCAGGCTAATAAGCTGCTTGGATGATGTAATAGGTTTCAAGCCAGGTATAATAGGTACGTTGATACCATTGGCCCGGCAGTTATTTACAAAGTCGAAATACTTCTGATTGTCGAAAAACATCTGGGTAACTATAAAGTTGGCACCCATATCAACCTTTTGTTTGAGGTATTTGAAGTCGGTTTTAAGGTTAGGGGCTTCAAAATGCTTTTCAGGATAACCTGCCACACCAATACAGAAGTGAGTTTTGGCAATGTTATCATAATCTTCATGCAGGTAAACACCATTATTCATATTCACCACCTGCTGTAACAGATCAGTAGCGTAACAGTGCCCGTTAGGCGTAGGTACAAATGACGAATCGCTGCTGCGGGCATCACCTCGTAAAACCAGTACATTTTCAATGCCTAAAAACTCCAGTTCAATAAGGGCGTTCTCAGTTTCATCGCGGGTAAAACCACCGCACAGCAAATGCGGAACGGTATCAACCTTATACTTGTTCATGATAGCCGCGCAAATGGCAATAGTGCCAGGGCGCTTACGGTAGCTTAGTTTCTCCAGTAAGCCATTAGCGTGCTGTTTATAAATGTAATCCTCACGCAGGGATGTTACATCAATAAACGGCGGCTTAAACTCCATTAAAGGATCAATAGCATTGTAAATACCTTGTATGCTTTGCCCCTTTAGTGGCGGAATCAATTCAAAAGAAAAAAGTGTTTTGCCGTTGGCGTTCTGGATGTGCTCCGTAATTTTCATTATTGGTTCGGGTTGCGGATTTCTTTTTTATTCTTCGTCATTGCGAGGTACGAAGCAATCTCTATACTATACAGAGTGTCTCTGCACATCGGGGATTGCTTCGTACCTCGCAATGACGCGTGTTGTTTTTATTTAGTAATTTATATTCGGGCCTAACCAGCGTTCTACCTCTTCAAGCGGCATGTTTTTGCGCACCGCGTAATCCTCTACCTGATCTTTACTTATTTTACCCAGGCCAAAATAACGGGCTTGAGGATGTGCAAAGTAGAAACCGCTTACAGATGCAGCCGGCGTCATGGCCAGGCTCTCGGTAAGGTGCATGTGCGCATTATCTTCAGCCTTTAACAGATCAAACAGTGTTGTTTTTTCGGTATGATCTGGACAGGCCGGGTAACCCGGTGCCGGGCGGATACCCTGGTAGTCCTCCTCGATCAGCGCTTCGGTAGTTAACTGCTCGCCTTTTGAATAGCCCCAGTGCTCTTTACGCACCAGTTCATGCATTTTTTCGGCAAAGGCTTCGGCCAGGCGGTCGGCAAGGGCTTTGGCCATAATGCTGTTATAGTCGTCATGATCGCGTTCAAATTCGGCTACCAGTTCATCGCAGCCAATACCGGTGGTTACGGCAAAGCCGCCAAAATAATCTGGCACACCACTTTCTTTTGGAGCGATAAAATCAGACAGCGCATAATAAGGCTCACCTTTCACTTTTTCTGCTTGCTGGCGCAGGGTATGTATACGGGTAAGCAGTTTCGTACGGCTTTCGTCGGTGTATAATTCAATATCGTCGCCTACGCTATTGGCAGGCCAAAAACCAATTACACCACTGGCTTTTAGCAACTTTTGGTCAACAATCCTATTTAACAATACTTGCGCATCATCAAATAGTTTTTTGGCTTCATCGCCTACAAACTTATCTGCAAATATTTTTGGATAGCTGCCACGCAACTCCCAGGTATGGAAAAACGGTGTCCAGTCAATATAAGGCACCAGCTCTTCCAGCGGGTAATCTTCAAATACTTTAGTACCGGTAAAAGCGGGCTTAGGTGCAACATCGCCATCCAGACTGAGCTGAAATTTCGACTTACGCGCCTCCCCAATGTTTACAAAACGCTTGTCTGATTTTTTATTCAGGTGCGCTTCACGGGCTTTAGCATATTCATCTTTAATACCCTGGATATAACCATCACGATTGTCTTTGTTCATCAGGCTGCTGCAAACGGTAACACTACGTGAGGCATCCAACACGTGAATGGCCGCACCCGAATAATTAGGTGCTACTTTTACCGCAGCGTGTATGCGCGATGTGGTAGCCCCGCCAATAATAAGCGGAATACTAAAACCTTCGCGCTCCATCTCTTTAGCAAAATGAACCATTTCATCAAGCGATGGAGTAATAAGGCCGCTAAGACCAATAATATCTACATTTTGTTTTTTAGCTTCCTCAATGATCCTTTGTGCAGGCACCATCACGCCAAGATCAATCACCTCAAAATTATTACAGGCTAAAACTACGCCTACTATGTTTTTACCAATATCGTGCACGTCGCCCTTTACAGTGGCCATTAATACCTTACCGGCATTGGCCCGGCTTCCGCTCGAATCTTCACCGGCATCAATAACCCTTTGCTTTTCCAGCTCGATAAATGGCAGCAGATAAGCCACGGCCTTTTTCATTACACGGGCCGATTTTACTACCTGCGGCAAAAACATCTTGCCTGCCCCAAACAGATCACCTACGATGTTCATGCCATCCATCAGCGGGCCTTCTATTACCTCAAGCGGCTTGCTGTAGGCCTGGCGTGCTTCTTCCACATCATCATCGAGATACTCGATAATACCTTTCACCAATGCATGCGAAAGGCGCTCCTGTACGGTGCCTTTGCGCCATTCTTCATCGCGCACAACTTCTTTGCCTTTACTTTTAATGGTATCGGCATATTCAACCAGGCGTTCGGTGGCATCATCGCGGCGGTTAAGCAGCACGTCTTCTACCAGCTCCAACAGGGTTTTATCAATTTCCTGGTATACTTCAAGCATACCAGCGTTCACGATCCCCATATCCATCCCCGCACCAATTGCATGATAAAGAAATGCAGAGTGCATAGCCTCACGCACCACATTATTCCCCCTAAAGGAGAACGATATATTACTTACCCCGCCGCTTACTTTGGCATGGGGGAGGTTCTGTTTTATCCAGCGGGTAGCCTCAATAAAATCAACCGCGTAGTTGTTATGCTCTTCTAAACCTGTAGCTACGGTTAATATATTGGGATCGAAAATAATATCCTGTGGCGGGAAACCAACCTCATTAACCAGAATATCATACGAGCGTTTACAGATCTCGATCCGGCGCTGTAAGGAATCGGCCTGACCGGTTTCGTCAAAAGCCATCACTACGGCAGCAGCGCCGTAGCTTAATATTTTTCGGGCTTGCTCTTTGAATTTATCTTCCCCTTCTTTTAGCGAAATGGAATTTACAATACCCTTGCCTTGTATACATTTTAAGCCAGCCTCAATAACCGTCCACTTTGACGAGTCGATCATGATAGGCAACTTGGCAATATCAGGCTCAGAAGCTACCAGGTTCAGGAATTTCACCATCACTGCTTCCGAATCAATCATACCCTCGTCCATATTGATATCGATCACCTGCGCGCCGCCCTCTACCTGCTGCAAGGCAACAGCCAGGGCCGCTTCATAATCTTCAGCAAGAATCAGTTTAGAGAACTTTGGCGAACCGGTGATATTGGTACGCTCACCCACGTTTACGAAAATACTTTCGGGTTTGATGGTAACCGCCTCTAAACCGCTCAGGCGCAGGTCGGGCTCAATTTCAGGAATTAATCTTGGGGGATGTTGAGCTGCCTTATCGGCAATACATTTAATATGATCGGGCGTGGTGCCGCAACAACCTCCCACAATATTAACCAGTCCGGCCTTTATAAAATCATCAACCTGGTGGGCAGTTTCGTGCGCAGTTTCGTCATACTGACCAAACTCATTGGGCAGGCCCGCATTTGGATAGGCCGATATAAACACGTTGGCTTTTTCAGATAGCTCGGCCAGGTGAGGACGCATTTCCTTAGCACCCAAAGCGCAATTTAAACCTACCGAAAGCAGGTTGGCATGGCGTACAGAGTTCCAGAAGGCTTCTACCGTTTGGCCAGATAAGGTACGGCCGGAAGCATCAGTAATAGTGCCTGATATCATGACAGGCAAGTGTTTGCCCGATTCGTTCGCGTAACGATTAACAGCAAACAATGCCGCCTTCGCGTTTAGGGTATCAAATATGGTTTCGATCAGTAACAGATCACTTCCACCATCTACCAGGCCGCGAACCTGATCGTAATAAGCTTCGGCAAGGTCATCAAACGTTACGGCACGGTAGCCGGGGTCGTTCACGTCGGGCGACAGGGAAGCCGTACGGTTGGTAGGGCCAACAGCACCGGCAACAAACCGCGGTTTAGCGGGATCTTTTTGCGTGTACTCATCAGCTACTTCCCGGGCAATGCGAGCACCTTCATAGCTTAGCTCATAAGCCAGCTCTTCCAGCTTATAATCGGCCAGTGAAATAATTTGGGTACTGAACGTATTGGTTTCAATAATATCTGCACCGGCATCCAGATATTCGGCATGAATGGCCTTGATAATATCAGGTCGTGTGATATTCAACAGGTCGTTATTACCTTGCAAATCGGTGCTATGATTTTTAAAACGCTCCCCGCGAAAATCTTTCTCAGATAATTGGTAGCGCTGTATCATGGTGCCCATTGCACCATCAATAACCAATATACGTTTCTGTAATTCTTTTCTAATATCCATGTTTTGTTGAGATATCGGATGTGAGATGTGAGATAAAAAACCTTCAAAGCCGAGGTCTCAAATCTAATGTCTCAAATCCAAATATAGCTTATCTCGAAAAGTCGGATGTTATATTGACTTTCGCTTATCTGTCCCAAAGCTTTACAGCCCTTGAGTAGAATGTAGCACCTTGTGAAGTACAGGTTGCTAAGACATCGCAGGGTCTAATCCCTCCGCCTTTCTCTATAAGCAATGCAAAGGTGCATAATAAAGCTTTAATATGCAATAGTTTCTGCTCCTTCAAAAGTGTATACTAAGTAATTTTATGTAAACAAAAAAAGCTGCCCGTTGCGGGGCAGCTTTAATAACAATGTTTGATTTGTTATTATCTTCTTCTGCCAAATAAACGCAGTATCATCAGGAAAAGATTGATGAAATCAAGGTATAGTGTTAAGCCACCCATTAAGGCCATTTTTGAGGCCGATGCGCTACCATACTCCAAACCTGCGCCAATCCGTTTTAATTTTTGAACATCGTATGCAGTTAAGCCTACAAATACAGCTATACCAACATAGCTAATGATATACTCTAACTGTGAGCTATGCATAAACATATTTACTACTGAGGCTATGATAATACCAATCAGGCCCATCATCATGATGGAACCAAACTTGGTTAAATCTGTATTAGTGGTATAACCCGCTATGGCCATTACACCAAACACAACCGAGGTAGTAATAAATACACCCAATACTGAGCCGGCTGTGAAAACCTGAAGTATATAGCTTAAACTAACACCCATTATTGCCGAAAACGCGATAAATATAAGTGCCAACACGCCGTACGACAGGCGATTAAAACCAAATGATATGATCAAAACAAAAGCAAGTGGTGCAAACATAACCACAGTACCTAAACCAGTGTTACCACCTGTTTCCGGATTTCTAAGCATTTCATACAAACCCTGGTTTTGGGAAAACAGGAATGCACAAACAGCAGAAAGCCCTAAAGCAACAAACATCCATAAAAACACATTAGCTATGAATTTACGTGACGCATCGGCTTCATTTAATTGTATTACGTTTTTATAAACGTATTCAGGATCTTTAATTTCCATGTTGTATTAAAAATTTAACACTCAAATTTACGAATAAATTGTGAATATAATGTGAAGCAATTATGGACTATTGGACTATGAGACGAAGGACACAAGGAGTAAGGACAAGAGAATCCATTATCCATAATATTTCGTCTCATAGTCCCTAAGTCCAAAAATCCTTGCTCCCTAAATCATTATTCCCTTTTCAAATTTCCCTGCAACTCTGGGTTTTGTGCCGGCAGATTTTTTACAGATTGTTCAACTTCGGTTTGCTTAACGTGCACGGCGTATTCAGCCGGTTCAATATGGCTGCCGCTCGCTTCGGCATAAACCTGCGTGTACTCCGCACCAATGTATAGTATGGCTGAGGTATAATATATCCAAACCAGAATTACGATGATAGATCCCGCGGCGCCATAGGCAGATCCCTGCGCGGTATATTGGATATATAAGCTAATAAGATACTGCCCCAACATAAATAACAGCGCCGTAAAAAATGCGCCGGTACGTACATCCCGCCACTTGATCTTAACATCGGGCAAAAACTTAAATATAATGCCGAACAATACGGTGATCACTACCAGCGTAATACCCAAGTTCACAGCCTTTAATAACAAGCCAGTTACCGCTGGCAAAAAATGTTCAATTCGTTTGCCCAGCGCGTCAACAATAAAGTTTACTAACAGCGATGCCAGAAGCAAAAACCCAAGACTAATAATTAGCGAGAAAGATACAAACCTATTTTGCAGCAATTTAACCCAACCACGTTTGGGTTTGGCCTTAACTCGCCATATAATATTGAGCGAATCCTGTATCTCAATAAAAATACTGCTGGCACCAACCAACAGCGTTACCACACCAATAACAACCGCCATACCTGATTTGCCCGAGAGCTGTAAATGCGTTAAAGCTTCCTGTATCTGCGCGGCAGCTTGTTTGCCAACATAACCTTGTATTTGCGGGTAAAGCTGATTTGTAGCCGCATCCTGACCCAAAAACAACCCGGCCAGCGATATAACAATTATAAGCAGCGGAGCCAATGAAAACACCGTGTAATAAGCCAATGAAGCACTCAGCTTTAAGCCATTATCGTTGGAGAAGCCTGAAAACGTAGCAACTAATATTTTCCACAGTTGCTTAAGGTATTCCTTACTATATATTTTCATGCCTGTTATATTATTAGTCGTCATTGACTAAGCTTAGCAATTTTAATGCCCTTACAACCCTGAGTAATAAATTAAAGTGCCTGAAACGGAATGTCAAGTAATTCGTATTCAGGCCATCCGTTAAAATCATAGTGCCACCATTCTGTATTCAGCACCTTAAACCCATGGGCTTCCATCACCGTTTTAAGCAATTCGCGATTGCTTAATTGCACTGGGGAAACATCAGCGTAATTTGCGGCAGCCTTTCTACTAAAGCTATCGAAGCCGGTAGGCATATCCAATTCTTTACCCGTTTTAAGATCAATAAGGCTCAAATCAACGGCACAACCACGATTATGCTTGGAGCCTTTACGCGGATTGGCAACAAAGTTGGTATCGCTGGCCATTTCATAAAATTTAACGGTAACTGAGTAGGGGCGGTAGCCGTCATAAATTTTAAGTCCAAGCCCCCGGGTTTGCAAATCGGCCTCCACCTGTTGCAAAGCTTTTACCACAGGCAAGCGGGCAAATGCCCGGGCTTGCTGGTACATGCGCCTGTGCATAAAATTGTTAGTGGTAGCGTACCTGATATCGAGCACTATTTGGGGAATGTAGCACTTAATTTCTACCAGCTGCTTATCGGGGTTGGCCCTTACCTGTCTTTTATAACGGTCAGTTCCGCTAATTTTAGTACTATCAATGTACTTATAATGCTGTGCCCGCGCACTAAACACCGCAATTATAAACAATAAGGTTATCAGGCCCCGGCGCATAAATTTATTAACGGTGCGATACGATGAGCAGATCCAGGTCTTTACAAGGGATAGAGAATCGCTCGCCGATATGTTTATTGGTCAGGTGTCCGTGATAGATGTATACCGCATTGCGCACTCCCGATTTTTGCCATATCACATTTTTAATACCGCCCTGATCACCAATATCCAGTAATATGGGAGCAAATATATTGGTGAGCGCATACGTGGCGGTACGGGCCACTCGCGAGGCTATATTGGGCACACAATAATGAATTACATCATATTTGCGAAATACCGGATGCGTATGGTTGGTAACTTCCGATGTTTCAAAACAACCACCCTGATCAATACTTACATCAATAATTACCGAATCGCGCTTCATACGGCTCACGGTTGATTCTGATATAATAGCCGGGCTGCGGCCATCTTCGGCACGGATGGCACCAATGGCTACATCGCAGGTGGTAATGGCTTTTTCAAGCACTATAGGCTGCACAACAGAGGTAAAAACGCGGCTGCCTATGTTATTCTGCAAGCGGCGCAATTTATAAATAGATGAGTCAAAAACCTTTACTTCGGCACCTAAAGCTATGGCAGTACGGGCGGCATATTCGCCAACAGTACCGGCACCTAATATTACAATTTCGGTTGGAGGTACGCCGGTAATACCTCCCAGCATTAAACCTTTGCCATCAAACACATTGCTTAAATACTCAGCAGCAATAAGTATAGAGGTTGCGCCTACTATCTCGCTCATGGCCCTTACCACGCTCAGGGTGTTTCCCTCATCGCGCAGGTGCTCAAAACTAAGTGCTGTTATCTTTTTTGCCATGAGGGCGTGCAGGCATTCGGCTTTAAGAGTTGCCAATTGCAAGGCTGATATCAGTATTTGCCCAGCCTTCATAAACTCAATTTCCTGCATCATAGGAGGGGCTATTTTGATAATGATATCTGCCTCGTAAACCGATTTGGTATCATAAACAATGCGTGCACCCTGATCGCTGTAATCTTTATCAGAGAAATTGGCGGCAAGGCCGGCATTACTTTCTAAAATAACATCGTGGCCGTTGTTAACCAGTAAAGCCACTGACAATGGGGTTAATGGAATCCTGTTTTCCTGGAAGGAGATCTCTTTAGGAATGCCGATATATAACTTATCTTTTTTGCTTTTAACCTCCAGCATCGACTCCTGAGGTTGCATCATTGCCTGCTTCGCAATGTCCGAAAACCCACTGTATATCCCTGAACTCATGTTGTTTTATTTTGTGGCTGATGAAGATAATAAAAAAGGGCCTATCATTAAACTAAAAATTTTCAACGTCAATCTGCCGCGAGCCATCACCCAAAGCAGCTATACTCACCCTGGTATAATGCAGCGGGAGCAGGTCGGGTATCTTTTCGGGCCACTCAATAAAACACCAGGCACCTGCATAAAAATACTCTTCGTAACCCATATCCAGGGCTTCCGTCTGGTTTTTCAGGCGGTAAAAATCAAAGTGGTATATTTTGTCGCTTGCTGTTTGATATTCATTTACAATAGCAAAAGTGGGGCTTGTAACCGTATCAGCTGTACCCAAAAAACTGCACAGGTTTTTAATAAGTGTGGTTTTGCCGGCACCCATATCGCCGTAAAAAAGAAATATCCTGTTATTGCCCGCGTGTGCTATGATAGCTTCGGCAGCGGCAGGCAATTCTGCTAATGATTGTAAGGTTAGTAACACAATAATGCTCGTCTATAATTTGTCTTTCTTCGGTATCACAAAGCTTTTATTATTCAAAAATAATCAAATATTTTCAACCAGCGCTTTCAGGAATAGTCCGGGCACTTCTATATGCGGAATATGACCGCAATTATCAAATTCAATAAGCTTGCAGCCGGGAATTTTTTTGGCAGTTTCGGGGCCTAACACTTTATACTGGCCGTGCCTGGCTTTTTCCTCATCGCTCAGTAGGCCTTTGCCTACTATGGTTTTATCCTCCTTACCTACAAATAATACAGTGGATACTTTGATAAGGCCAAACTCATAGCATACGGGCTGCTCATATATCATTTCAAAAGTAAGGGCGGCAACCTTTGCATAACGCGGAAAATCTGCGCTTTTGCTTACCCCAGCAGCTATTTTAACCAAATAATCGTACTCCGGTTTCCATGATGTAAAGTACGAGGTTTGATAATATTTTTTTACTGATTCAAAACTGGTTTTCAGTTCGGTTTTATAATCATCGTCAGCACTTTGATAGGGAACGAAAGTTCGGTAATCTTCCAGCCCGATCGGATCTTCCAGCAACAGTTTTTCAACTCGTTGCGGGTACATCAGTGTAAAGCGCGTGGCCAGCATACCACCCATAGAATGCCCCAGAACGGTAACCTTTTGCAAACCTAAACTATCCAGCAAATTTTTATTGAAGCGGGCCAGCTGGTGAAAACTGTAATGAATAAATGCCTTTGACGATTTTCCAAAACCGATCTGGTCGGGCACTATAACGCGGTACCCCTTGGCGCTGAGGGTTTGGATCACGTTAGTCCAGTAATAGCCGCCAAAGTTTTTACCATGAAACAATATCACCGCTTTGCCATTAGCATTAGCGGGCTTAATATCCATATAGGCCATGCGGATGTCCTGCCCTTCTGCCTTGATGGGCATAAAGTTTACCGGGTAGGGGTATTTAACATTTTCAAGGGTGATGGATAAGGTATCTGATTGCGCATAAACTGCAGCCGATGTAATGAGTATAGTAAGTAATAATAATATTTTCCGATGCATAGTAGTAATACAGGAATGGGTGAGTAAATGTTTATTTGTAGCAAAAAAATGACCCGAAGAGTGAATACTAAAAATGTCGGAATAAGTAAAAAGCATGGGATTGCGCGATTCCCTCAACTGGGAGGATGTAGCCTATGAAAGGTCATGATTTAACAAGTCAGGTTTTCTATTGACTCACCCCCGACATCGCTACGCTTGTCGACCCTCTCTTCAGCTTCGCTGGAAAGAGGGTGAGGGAAGTTTTCTTTTGTCCTTTATCTTTCATCCATTTTCCAAACCCCTCTTTCCGCCATAGGCGAAGAGAGGGTGGTCCAGCGAAGCGTAGACCGGGTGAGTCAATTGTATGCTATGCAAATCAAAGAGCCTGCTTTTGTTTGAACTATCACCCCCTGGGAGGGAATTAAAAAAATCCTCTGAACACCCGTGTTTAAATACAAAAAAGTTCTGCTTTTTAGGGCAGAACTTTCATGTTCATCAATAGGTATGGAAATTATCTTATGATTTCTTGTTAGTGTTGAAGCCAAACGGCACAACCACTTTAAAGCTGATGTTACGGCCCATATTAAAAATACCCGGACGAACACCATCAGGCACTGTAGGGTTATCAAAATATTTAAGCCTGCTCATGTTTGACTGGTAATTTACATTGGCCAGGTTGGTGCCCTCAATAAACAGTTTTAAAACCGGCTCACCAGCCTTGTTCACGATGTTACCACCAAAACCGGCACTTAGCAGGTTATAGCCAGGGGTCGCTGTTTCTGTACCGTATGCTGCAAAGAAACGGTTTTGTGCGCTGTAATGATCAAACCCGGCAAATACGTAAATGCTTTTAATCTTACCAATGCTGCCTTTAAAGTTACCGCGAAGCTCAGAGTGGGTATGCAGCGGTGGTATAAATGGCAGGTATTTCAAGCTATCAGCCACTTTACCGCCATTACCTTTGTTTTCGCCGTAGGTTAGGCTCAGGGAGTTTTCAAAGTGCAGCCATGATATAGGGTGCAAGTCAACACTTACCTCACCGCCATATATCCTGGCTTTGCTTTGCACGTAGGTAAAAGTAGTATAACCTTGCGTGTAAACAGGAGCACCATCCGCTCCTAAAACCTGCTGCTGATAAATATAGTTGGATATATCGTTGTTAAACACTTCAACACTTGCCGAAATATTAGGCAGCGTTAAGAAAGCGCCGATATCTTCCTGCAAACTAAATTCCGATTTAAAGTTTTTATCACCTATGTGATAGATCTGCGAACCCGGATCGGGGCCGTTGGCCGATATTTCGGCAATACTTGGCGCTCTGAACCCACGCGCTATGTTACCTTTAAACAGGAATGCATCAGACACATTGTAAGTAGCACCCACACTACCCGAAAAGCCTGAGAAGGTTTTGCTGAAAGCATCAAACTGCGAAACAACGTTTGGAGCTGTAGTTGGGTTACTGCCGTTATACAATTGCGGGAAACCTTTAGGGCCGCCTATAGTATCAACATAGGCTGCATCGTTTTTAAATGAGCGTACATCAAAACGGGCTCCTGCAGATAGATCCAACTTGCCGTAGCTCTTTTTAACCACGAAAAAAGGGCCTATATCAAACTGGTGATACGCGGGTATAGGAAAATCGGTAGCATCGCCAATGGTATTATTCTGGTACTGACCGTTTACCCCAAAAGTAGTCTCATAACCATTACCCATGTTAAAGTTGTATTTAACATCATAGGTATAGGTGCTCAGGTGCAGGTTTAAGCCTGCTATGTCTCCATCCTCGGGGTGGGTGTACTCGCGCCTGTGGCTAAACTGATAGCCCAAATTCACCAGCAGGTTTCCGTTGCCTAAAATAAAGTTACTGTTATTGTAAATGCGGTAAAGCTGTACATGCTGATGCAGGGTAGGGATGCGGTATGAATTTAATTCAGACTCCGGAACAATGGGGCGGAAAGCATCTCCATCTTCAACAACTTGTTTCGTGAATTTACGGGTAAGCGAATCCCGACTGCCATCTGGAATATCCTGCTCATCATCAAAAACAGATGCGTTAAAATAAGAATAACCCCATGATTTGTTTACGCCTACCATTACGCGGGCATCTTTTTCCTGGTACCCGGTTGCGTACACGCGTCCATCGTGCTGGTTCTGATAATCTTTAGCCTCTTTTGCTGATATAACGGTTCCCCAAACCAATCCATTTTGGTTTCCCTGCAACTTGAACGATCCGTTGAGCAAGCCCTGGTTGGTACCATAAATACCCTGTACCGAACCTAAAATTTTACCCTCCGGAACCGGTGCCGCGGTAATCAGGTTAACCACACCACCAATTGCATCAGATCCATAAGTTAAACTTGCCGGGCCTTTTATAATTTCAATACGATCAATGGAGTTTTGATCAACCTCAATACCGTGCTCATCTCCCCATTGCTGGCCTTCCTGACGTATGCCATCCTGCAGGGTGATCACACGATTGTAGCCTAAACCATGTATAAATGGTTTTGAAATGTTTGGCCCAGTGGTAACGGCGCTTATGCCCGGCAGGTTAGCCACCTGGTCAATAATATTACCTGATGCGGCGCGCTGATCTAAATAAGTTTTGCCCACAGCAACCATAGGTACCGGGCTGCGTTTTATTTCTGTAGCCTTGCTTACGCCGGTTATAATTACCTCACCGGCTTCCAATGATGATGCTTGCAACTGTACGTTAAGTACCGAAGTTTTTGAAAAGTCAACTCTTTGGTTATAGGTAGCGTAACCTAAATAGCTTACCTGTACCAGGTAAACACCTTTGGGTACGCTTCTGAAGTTATATTTACCGTCGACACCGGTAATGGAGCCCATTTTTAAATCGGGAATATTTACGGTAGCACCTATAATCGGCTTGCCATCGGCTTTATCGGTAATCGTACCTGAAAGGCTTCCTGCCGCTTCTTCGGCCGGGTTAGTTTTAATAGTAACAATAGGGGTATTAGCAGCCAACACCGGTAAACCTAAAAACAGGATAAATAAGCTACTAATTAGCTTTAATTTCATAATAAAATAAATTTTGGATCAATAAAATGCCACACAAGCTGCGGCCTATTTTGTAGAAAAGAAATTATTATGAAAGCACCGGCGGCGCCCTACCGGCAGCAAGTACAAGCCCTATGCTTACAAAATTGTAATGGCAGACTTTAAAAAAATGCAGTACTGCTACCTGTGGACTAAAATGAAAAGTTTCGTTAATTATTGCGGCCTGATGATGCATGGCATCGCACATATAGCATTTTTCCTTAACGGTTTGCTGCGGCTGATGATGATCACTGGTATTATAAGAAGTTTTAGTTGCGCCTTTAATAAAAAGATCCTGGTGAGTATAAACCATATATTGACCCGCCATAAAGCAAATGAGCAGTAGCCATGCGTATATGATATATAATTTATTTCGTTTCACCTTAAATCACCTGTTTTGCAAAGGTCAGCCAAAAATAGTTAATAAAATGTTAAATATAACGCAACATTGTAACATTTATGATGGTTTTACCTAACATTCTTACAAAGCAAAGGCCGCATATTTTGATATAGGCTACTCTAATTTATCTGTCAATAAATCAATCTTTCACTTTAATCTCCATCATTGCCGGGCATACGCAATCAACTATTATATATCTTTGCCGGTATGACACCTGCCGAAATTAATTCAAAGTGGAATACCCTTCAGCTACGCATTGCTGAGGATTTTGATAACGAAAAGCCCGATCTTAAAGTGATGCTGTTTTTAATTGGCGTGCAGGAACTTGGGCAGGGGCCGCGCAAATTCAGCAAGCGCCAGAAAGAAGAACTCATGCACATTGCCAACTGCCGTTTGTTCAGCATGCTTGGTTTTTATGAGCTGGAGGGTCAGGATCAGGATGGCTGGCCCCATTGGAAACGAGTTAAAGTTATTCCAAATTATACCCTGCTTGAACAGGAGATGATTTTAAAATCGCTCATTATCAATTACTTTGAGGAGCAAGGAGTAATATAGCTTGTTGGTTGTTATTCTTAATTTTAATATATTAAGCCCACCATCTATGAAAAAACTCTTTACTATAGCATGCCTCTTATTGAGCATAACTGCATTTGCGAAACCGCCCAAAAACCAATATGTACGAATAAAAACTTCATATGGTGATTGCATTATACGTTTGTACAACCAAACCCCGCTTCATCGCGATAACTTTATAAAACTGGCAAAAAAGGGGTTTTATAACGGCACGTTATTTCACAGGGTGATACAAAACTTTATGATACAGGGTGGTGACCCCGATTCAAAAACCGCCATCCCTGACCAGGAATTGGGAGATGGTGATGTGGGCTATACCGTACCTGCCGAATTTAGGGACAGCCTGTTTCACAAGCGCGGCGTACTGGCAGCAGCCCGTGACGATAACCCTAAAAAAGCATCAAGCGGTTGCCAGTTTTATATAACAGAAGGCAAACGTTTTACCGATGGAAAATTAGATACCCTGGAAAATACCCGCTTAAAAGGCCGTAAAATACCCGCCTGGCAAAGGGAATGGTATAAATCTGTTGGTGGTGTACCTCACCTTGACCAAAATTATACTGTTTATGGCGAGGTAGTTTCGGGCATTGATATGGTTGACCGTATTGCAGCAGTAAAAAAAGATGATTGTAACCGCCCGCTTGCCGATGTGTCAATGACTGTAGAGGTTTTGAGCAAAAAAGAGTGCACACAGCTTGATAAAATATTAAGCCCCACGGCCCCCTAAAGGGGGAGCGATCGTAGATTTCGGATTTGGGATGTTCGATTTCGGAATTTTAAAAACTCTGAAATAGTGTAATTCTTGATCCTGATAAGCAACAAAAGACTATTTAATAATACTAAATCTTAAACGGCGCCGCCCTCTTTAACACCATTAAAAACTAACAATAGTTAAAAATCGAACATCCCAAATCCGAAATGAAAATAATCACTTATAATGTTAACGGCATCCGCTCGGCTATTAGCAAAGACTGGCTGGCTTGGCTGCAGGCAACAGATGCCGATGTAGTTTGCCTACAGGAAATTAAAGCCACTCCCGATGTATTGACCGACCTTGGCCTGGTTGATCAGCTGGGATACAAACACTATTGGTTCCCGGCCGAAAAGAAAGGCTATAGCGGCACCGCTATATTTAGTAAACGTGCGCCTAACCATATTGAATACGGCTGCGGCATCCCTGATTTTGACCGCGAAGGCCGTTGTATCCGTGTTGATTTTGATGAGGTATCTGTCATGAGCGTTTACTTCCCATCGGGTTCAAGCGGCGATGAACGCCAGGTATTCAAATACCGCTTTTTAGATGAATTTGGCAGGTATCTTACCCTATTAAAAAGCCAGCTTCCAAAGCTTGTGGTATGCGGCGATTACAACATCTGCCATCGCCCAATTGATATTCATAACCCAAAATCAAACGCCAACTCATCGGGCTTTTTGCCGGAAGAACGCGAATGGATGGAGAAATTTATAGAGGGGGGCTTTATTGATACCTTCCGTCATTTGAATAAAGAACCGCACAACTATACCTGGTGGAGTTTCAGGGCAGGCGCACGTGGTAAAAACTTAGGCTGGCGTATTGATTATGCCATGGCCAGCACCGAACTGGAAGCTAATATTAAAAGGGCAGCCATACTACCCGAAGCCAAGCATTCAGATCATTGCCCCGTATTGCTGGAGCTGGAGTTTTAGCCCCCCCAGCCCTCGGAATCAATTGTCATTGCGAGCGATAGCGTGGCAATCGCAAACTGTACAGAGAAATCTTGCATTGTTCGCGATTGCTTCGTCGTTCCTCCTCGCAATGACATTACTAAAACTTGCTTCGGCCCCCACAATAACGTTGGTTTAAAAAGAAAAAGAGGTTTCGTAAACGAAACCTCTTTTTTTATATCATCTGCAAAAGCAGAAACAGGTAAATCGAAAATTCCCCCTTCAGGGGATTAGGGGGCTTAGCCCTTTACACGCTCTACGTAAGCACCGGTAGTAGTATCAACCTTTACTTTATCGCCAATGTTGATAAACAATGGAACACGGATCTCGGCACCTGTTTCAACAGTTGCGTTTTTCAGGGCACCAGTTGAGGTATCACCTTTAACCGCAGGCTCTGTGTAGGTAATTTCCAGCTCGGCAGAACTTGGGATAGAACCCATAATCGGCTCTTCGCTTTCAAAGGCAACAATAACATTCATGCCTTCTTTTAAAAACTTAACCGCAGGGCCAAATAAAGCCTTAGGTACGTTATGCTGATCATAAGTAGTGTTATCCATCACTACCAATGAATCGCCTTCGTCATATAAATATTGGTAATCGTTAGTTTCAACCCGGGCAATATCTACCTCTTCGTCTGTACGGAAACGGTATTCAACCAATTTTCCTGACTTTACGTTGCGCATACGGGCCTGGTAAAATGCACGTAAGTTGCCGGGTGTACGGTGTAAAAATTCTTCAACCTGCACTAACTCGCCGTTGAAGCGCAGGATATTTCCATTTTTAACATCTGATGCTTTAGCCATAAAATAATATTGAGGCGCAAAATTAGAAATTAGATTTGAGATGTGAGATATGAGATGTAAGATTTTTTACAGTCAAAACCCAAACGCCCGTAAATAAACATTTGATAATCATGCCCATTAAATCTAACTCTTATAATCAGTAATATTTAATTGATGGCTACAAAAACCGTATTCGTGCTCCTGGTTTGAGCAAACAATAGTAAGCCTATCCTGTGCAAACTGCTGTACTAAACTTAAATACCAATCTACCCCCTGTGTATCCAGGTTAGAGGTGGGTTCATCAAGCATCAGCATGGGGGTATCGGCACAAAAAGCCAATATCAGCTTTAAACGCTGTTTCATACCGGACGAAAAATACCTGATCAGCTTGTGTTCGCTCTTAGCTAAATTCAGTAAGCTAACGAGTTCCTTTTTATTGATGCCTTGTTTATACGGCTTAAACTTAAAATGAAAATCAACCATCTCGCTCAGCGTAAATTCCTCAATAAGTTCCAGGTAGGGTGCTGCAAGGCTCAGGTGCGTAAATACCTGGTCGGGCTCAACAGGTTTATCCTGAAAACTAAAGTTTATAGAACCCGCAGAAGGCCCAAGACTTGCATTTAAAACCTGCAACAAAGTAGATTTCCCCGAGCCGTTTGGCCCCAGGATGGCATAAGCCTGGCCGCTGGTAAAAGTATAATCAATACCCCTGAATATCCAGTCGCGGTTAAATCTACGGCCGATGTTTTGGAGGGTGATGTTCATGTGCGAAGTTTTTAGCCCATGGACCATAGTTAATAGTCCATGGTAAAAATTTTAATAATACGAATGAGATCAAATAACGAAAAAAACGTGGACCATTGGCTATGAACCATGGACTAAAAATCACGTATTCCCAAATCCCTTCATGATACCTCTTTGCGAATTTTGCAAAAAGTTAATGATCTCATCGCGCTCAATGCTTGGGGTAAATTCGGCCTCAATAATATCAAGGGCCTTGCTCACATTGTATTTTTTAAGGAATATGATACGGTATATTTCCTGAATCTCATTAATAGTAGCTGCCGAAAACCCCCTGCGGCGTAAACCTACAGAGTTGATACCTACGTATGACAATGGCTCGCGACCTGCTTTGGTAAATGGAGGAACATCCTTACGTACCAGTGAACCACCAGAGATCATGCTATGCGCGCCAATTTCAACAAACTGGTGCACAGCAGATGACCCGCCAACAAAAGCATAATCATAAATATTGATATGCCCTGCCAGCTGAACAGAGTTGGCAATAATCACATTATCGCCAATAACACAATCATGCGCTACGTGCACATAAGCCATAAGCAGACAATTGCTGCCAATAGTGGTTGTATTTTTATCAAGCGCTGTACCCCTGTTGAGGGTTACACATTCGCGGATGGTGGTATTATCACCAATAGATACGGTGCTTTGCTCGCCCTTATATTTTAAATCCTGAGGTGGGGCAGACACTACCGCACCGGGAAATATACGGCAGTTTTTACCTATGCGGGCCCCATCCATAATTACGGAGTTGGAACCGATCCAGGTACCTTCGCCAATTTCCACATCTTTGTGAATAGTGACAAAAGGCTCAATCACCACATTGTCGGCTATTTTGGCCTGTGGGTGTATGTATGCTAATGGCTGGATCATGCTTCGCTTTCTTTTACTTTTACAATCTGGGCCATCAGTTCGGCCTCAACAACAACCCTGTCGCCAACCATGCCAATACCTTTCATGGTAGCAATACCACGCCTTATAGGGGCCAGCAGATCGCAGATATAAATGATAGTATCGCCGGGCACTACTTTGCTTTTAAAGCGGGCGTTTTCTATTTTTAAAAACAGGGTGAGGTAGTTTTCAGGATCGGGCACAGTATTTAAAACCAGGATACCACCTGTTTGTACCATACCTTCTATTTGAAGCACACCCGGAAATATAGGCGCTCCGGGAAAATGGCCCTTAAAAAACTCCTCGTTTATGGTTACATTCTTGATACCCACAACGTGGCTTTTAGTAAGCTCCAATATTTTATCGATCATCAAAAACGGCTGCCTGTGTGGCAACATGCCCATAATATCAACCGTATCAAAAAGCGGTTTGGCATTAGGGTCATATACTTTAACCTGCTTGCGGCTTTTTTCTTTTTTGATGAGCGCCTTGATTTTTTTTGCAAAGGCTACGTTGGCCGCGTGACCTGGTCTGGCTGCCATGATATGGCCTTTCAGCGGAACGCCAACCAGTGCCAGATCACCTATCATATCCAGCAGTTTGTGCCTTGCCGGCTCATTCTGATGACGCAGTTCGATATTATTTAAAATACCCTGAGGCGCTACATTAATATCTTTACGATTAAACAATTTGGCCAGGTGGGCAAGCTCCTCTTCGTCTACATCCTTATCAACAACTACAATGGCGTTGTTTAAATCGCCGCCTTTGATCAGGTCGTGTTTTAGCAGCATTTCCAGCTCATGCAAAAAGCAAAAGGTGCGGCATGATGCAATTTCTTTTTTAAACTCAGATATGGTTGATATACTGGCATGCTGGCTGCCCAGTACCTGTGAGTTATAATCAACCATGCAGGTAAAGCGGTAATCGTCAAGCGGCATGGCCACCATCTCTACCTTGCGGTCGGGCTCTGAGTAGTGTATATTATAAGGTATATGGTAATATTCGCGGTCGGCATCCTGTTCAACCAGGCCGGTTTCCATGATCACATCAACAAATTGTATAGAACTGCCATCCATAATAGGAGTTTCGGGGCCGTCCATATCTATTAAAACGTTATCGATCTCCATACCTACCAAAGCCGCCAATACGTGCTCAACGGTATTTACTGTTGCTCCATTTTGCGAAATAGTGGTACCGCGCGAAGTATCGGTTACGTTATCAACATCGGCATCTATTATAGGCGAACCTGACATATCTATCCGTCGAAATTTATAGCCATGGTTTTCTGCTGCCGGGTTAAATGTCATGGTTACACGCTGACCAGTGTGTAAGCCTGTACCTGAAACCGATACCGGCGCTTTAATAGTTCTTTGTTTTACATTCATTTTATAACGTTCATAGGTTCAATTGTTTATTGGTAAATAGCTCAATGATTATTGGAAAAGCCCCAATGAATCAATGAACTGATAAACTATTGACCACTTTTTTTCAGTTCTTCAATTAATTTTTCAAGCTCATATACTTTTCTGTCCAATTCGGGCAGTTTTCTGAGTTTGGCATGTGCCCTCAGGTAATCCTTGTAAGGCATGTAGGGTGTGCCCCCCCACACTTTACCGTCTTCAGTAATAGAGCTGTTAATACCTGTTTGTGCTGATAGCTGTGTACCATTGGCTATATTTAAATGCCCTGAAATACCTACCTGGCCACCTATAACGGCATTTTTACCAATTTTGGTACTGCCCGATATACCAGCCTGGCCGGCAATAACTGTATGGGCACCCACTTCAACGTTGTGCGCTATCTGCACCAGATTATCAATTTTTACCCCTTTACGGATCAAGGTTGAACCCATAGTAGCCCGGTCAATCGTGGTATTAGCCCCAACCTCCACATCATCCTCAATAACTACATTACCTATCTGGCTTATTTTGGCGTAAGTACCATCGGCGGCAGGAGCAAAGCCAAAGCCATCGCTGCCAATAACCGCACCCGCGTGAATGATCACATTATCACCCAAAACGCAGTCAAAATAAACCTTTACACCAGCAAACAAGGTAACATTTTTACCAATGGTAACATTATCTGCAATGTAAGTATTTGGATATATTTTACTGTAGTCACCTATTTTTGCATTGGGGCCAATGTAGGCAAAAGCACCTATATATACGTTTTCACCCACCTGTGCAGACGGGTGTATAAAACAGGGCTGTTCAATACCCTGTTTGTTCAATTTTATAGTGTTGTATTTTTCAAGCAAAACCGAAAAAGCGCTGTAGGCATTTTCAACCCTTATCAGCGTTGCTTTTACTTCACCGGCAAGCTCCAGATCGTTATTAACAATAACAACCGATGCATTAGTGGTATATAAAAACTGTTCGTATTTTGGATTGGCCAAAAATGTAAGGCTACCTGCCTCCCCATCTTCTATTTTAGCCAGCTTATCAACCGTTACAAATGCATCACCCTCAACTGTCCCGTTGAGCAATAAACCTATTTCCTGAGCAGTAAATTGCATCGACAAATTTAAATGTTAAAATTAAAGCAGCAAATTATTAATAAGTTATGAGCATAGAGTGGCCGGTTTTGAGTTAAATAATTAATAATATCTTCATTTTTCCACTTAAAACTCATTACTCAACACCCAAAACCTTATTCATGACTCCCAACCTCCAATAAACCCTTACTGTAACAAAGAATATATTTTTTCACCGTTTTTGCCAGCGCTTCTAAATTTGAATTATCACTGGCTGTTGTAATATCATGTACGCGCCCGTCTTTCATCAATATACCTATGTTACCGTCGCCCGCTGTGTACGCATTATTGCGTATGGAGGTTGTAAAAACAAAGTATGATGCATCGTGCTCGCTAACACCATATTCTTTCATTGCCCGCCGCGTTAGTTCATCAACAAAGCTTTTCTCAGGCTGATCGCTGGTAATATCTACATGATACAGGTTACGCTGAACCAGGTTTTTGGACAGGGTAGATAACACAAAATCAGGATGCCCGGCCCAAACCTTTACCGCCGACATAATATCGGCATCGTCCAGACTGGCAAATATTTCCAGGTGTTGATCCTCGTTCATAAAGGCATCACGGCTGATTTTGTTTTTTATAAAGTGCTTAAGAGCCGGCGTGGCAAACAGATCGTCCCCGCGCTCGGTAAGCTCACGGCAACGTTTAAATACGCGTACCAAGAGCTCTTCGCCGGCAATTACTGTTTTATGCAGGTATACCTGCCAGTACATGAGCCTGCGGGCTATTAAAAATTTTTCGATAGAATAAATCCCCTTTTCCTCTACCACTATATGATCATCCTTTACGTTCAGCATTTTGATGATACGGTCTGAACTGATCACACCTTCAGATACACCGGTAAAAAAACTGTCGCGGTTCAGGTAATCGAGCCTGTCCATATCCAGCTGACTTGATACCAGTTGATGCAAAAACCTGCGCGGATAGGTATCATTAAAAATACTGATGGCCATGGTTAATTTACCCTCAAACTGCTCGTTGAGTTTGTTCATAAGCATGGCCGATATATATTCATGGGCCACCCCGTTAATAATAGAACGTTCCAGGGCATGCGAGAACGGGCCATGGCCAATATCATGTAGTAATATAGCAATGGTTAGCGCTTCTTCCTCGTCGTTATTAATATTATGTCCTTTGTTACGGAGGGTTTCAATGGCCATGTCCATCAGATGCATGGCACCTAAAGCATGGTGAAAACGGGTGTGCAGGGCTCCGGGGTAAACAAGATGGGTCATGCCCAACTGTTTAATATATCTCAACCGTTGAAAATACGGATGTTCTATCAGGTCAAATACCAGCTCTGTTGGGATACTGATAAAGCCATAAACCGGATCGTTTATAATTTTCTTTTTATTCAATGTGGTTATATACAATGCAAAAATGTAAAACAAAGGTAAAATAAGCGCATCATGTTTGTTAATTTTTGTTAATACCTTTACTTATCAACAACAAAACCATTGCTTTGAGGTTTAATGTCTGAATCAGAATTGTCAAAATTTAAGAATTAACAGGATATCGCTGCTTAAAAGCCGATATTTGATCAACTTAATCTTACTCATAAAACATTCTGAAAATTTCTAATTCTGCAAATTCTGATTCGGGATACTATTTAATATACATACTACCATGCAAGACACCACCATTTTATGGGCCGATGACGAAATTGACCTTTTAAAGCCACATATACTTTTCCTGAACGAAAAAGGATACAAAGTTACCACTGTAACCAACGGTAACGACGCGGTTGACGCGTTTAAGCAAAATTACTTCGACCTGGTTTTCCTTGACGAGAACATGCCGGGCTTAACCGGCCTTGAAACCTTGCAGCAGATCAAGAACCTGAACAATGACGTTCCTATTGTACTGATCACCAAAAACGAGGAAGAATATTTGATGGAAGATGCTATCGGTTCCAAGATAGATGACTATCTGATTAAGCCGGTGCACCCCAAACAAATACTGCTCACCATCAAAAAACTGACGGAAAACAAACGCCTGGTTACCGAAAAAACAACCATGGCCTACCAGATGGATTTCCGCACCCTGGGCATGACCCTTAACGATAACCTGAGCCACCAGGAATGGGTTGACGTATATAAAAAACTCATTTACTGGGAACTGGAATTGGAGAAACTGGAAGACGCCGGTATGCACGAAATACTAACCCTGCAAAAAGCCGAAGCCAACGTACAGTTTTGTAAGTTTATTGAACGCAACTATTTAAACTGGATCAAGAACCCCGAATTTGCGCCTACCAGTTCTCCGCAGTTGTTTAAAAAGAAGGTGTTCCCTAAGCTTGATGGCAACGGGCCGCTGTTTTTTATATTGATCGATAACCTTCGTTACGACCAATTTAAGGTGATCAACCCTATCATTTCCGAATATTTCAGGATGGAGGAGGAAGATACCTATTACAGTATTCTGCCAACGGCTACTCAATACGCGCGTAACTCTATATTCTCAGGCTTGATGCCTTTGGATATGGAAAAACGTTATCCTACCATGTGGCAAAATGATGAAGACGAAGGCGGTAAAAACCTATATGAGTCTGAATTTATTGCTGACCATTTAAAACGCGTGCTGCGTAAGGAGTGCAAATACTCATACCACAAAATATTGAATATTGACGAGGGCAGGGCACTCAATGAGTCGGTAAACAACCTGATGAATAATGAGCTTAACGTGGTGGTATATAACTTTGTTGATATGTTATCGCACGCCCGTACCGATATGCAGATGATCCGTGAGCTGGCCAGCGACGATGCTGCTTACCGCTCTTTAACACTGTCGTGGTTTGAGCATTCACCATTATTTGATCTGCTTAAATTTTTGGCCCAGAAACAAGTAAGGGTGATCATCACTACCGATCATGGTACCATCCGTGTTAAAAACCCAAGCAAAATTGTGGGCGACAGAAATACGAACACTAACCTGCGTTATAAACAGGGCAAAAACCTTAACTATAATGCCAAAGAAGTATTCCACATCCGCAACCCGCACGATGCCATGCTGCCTAAGCTGCACCTAAGCTCGAGCTTTGTATTTGCCAAGGAAGACAGCTATTTTGTGTACCCTAACAATTATAACCACTTTGTGAACTTTTATAACGAAACTTTCCAGCACGGCGGTATCTCCTTAGAAGAAATGATTATCCCGATAGTTACCTACGGGCCAAAATAGGAGCCCCTAAAGGGGGAACTTTATAAACAAGAAAAAGGCATCACTTTTAAAAGTGATGCCTTTTTTGATATCGCTTTGTCATTGCAAGCGGAGCGTGGCAATCGCGAACTTTATGCCAGCCGCTCCACAATCTGTTCAGCGGTCAGTTTTTCCTGATCGCCGGTGGTCATGTTTTTAAAGGCGAGCAGTCCGCTTTGTATCTCTTCGCTGCCAATTACTACCGTGTAAGGGATATTTTTGTTATTGGCATACTCCATTTGTTTTTTGATCTTGGCTCCTGCTGGGTAAAGCTCGGCATTTACGTTTTGGCGGCGAAGCTGCTGTAACAGAGGCAAACCATACAGTTCGCCCTCTTTATCAAAATTACAGATAAGTACCTGGGTGCTTTGATTTGCCGCCTCAGGAAACAGGTTTAATTCTTCCAGCACATCATAAATACGGTCGGCACCAAAAGATATACCTACTCCGGTAAGGCCTTTAAGTCCGAACATACCGGTAAGATCATCATAACGACCGCCGCCGCCAATGCTGCCCATGGCTGCCTCATTGGTTTTTACCTCGAATATGGCGCCTGTATAATAGTTTAACCCACGGGCCAGGGTAATGTCCAGCTCCAGCTTGGCGGTTTGCAGCGGACAGCTTTTGATATAGTTAAAGACTGTCTCGATTTCGTCGCAGCCTTTCAACCCAATTTCTGATGAAGCCAGTGCCTCACGTAGGCTTTGCAGTTTTTCCTCGTTTGAACCTTCCAGCAGGATAACAGGTTTTATTTTGTCAATATCGGCCTCGGTAAAACCACGTTCAAGCAGTTCTTTGGTCACACCATCCAGGCCAATTTTATCCAGTTTATCAATGGCTACAGTAAGATCAATAATACTATCAGCTTTATCTATAATTTGAGCAATACCCGATAGTATTTTTCTATTGTTGATTTTGATACTGAAATCTTTCAGTCCCAGTTTGCCTAAAGCCTCATCATATATCATGATAAACTCGGCTTCGTTCAGTAATGAGTCTGAACCAACCACATCAGCATCGCACTGGTAAAACTCACGGTAACGGCCTCGTTGCGGCCTGTCGGCACGCCAAACCGGCTGCACCTGGAAACGTTTAAACGGAAAGGTGATCTCATTCTGGTGCTGTACCACGTAACGTGCAAAGGGCACGGTAAGATCGTAGCGCAGGGCTTTTTCGGAGATACTCTCAGATAACTTATTAAATGCCCTAAGTCGATTTTTAGGTGCTATCAACTTATAGTTCTTCTCATAGATGTCATGAAATGCCTTTCTATCTATATCCGTTTCTGCTGAATTATATTTACTTATGAAATCATACATTGAATCAAGCACATCGAAATTATTATTATCGTGTAATTCATGTAGACCTTTATCTAATTCATTAAAAAAAGATTCTAAGGATTTAGAGTTAAAATACTCTCCTGAATCAAGTATTTTGAATATTAATTTGTCACCCTCTTCACCATACTTGCCAGTAAGCGTCGATAAATTTTCCATCGTCGGCGTTTCTATCTGCTGGTAGCCGTACTTACGGAACACGCTTTTAATGGTATCAAAAATATAGTTACGTTTCACCATTTCGGTTGGTGAAAAATCGCGGGTTCCTTTGGGTACAGATGGTTTAATGGCTGCCATGCGGCAAATGTACAAAAAAGCAGATTATGCTGATATAGCACATACCGTCATGCCGAACTTGTTTCGGCACCCCAAATGCAGAGCTCTTCCTGTGTAATCCTGAAACAAGTTCAGAATGACGAAGCGGTGATCGATTATACCCAATATCATCCCATTCCACGCTTAAATGACACTCTTTTTACCCTTACACCCGCGTAAAAATATATTTTTGAGCACCATGAACGTTATTGCCCAAACCTCGCGCCTGCTGATACGGGAGTTTACAGCCGAAGATGAACAACTTTTACTTGACCTTGATGCCGACACACGCCTCACCCGCTACGTAAAAAAGCGTACCGAGCAGGAAAGTAAAAAGGTTTTTAAAGATACCCTCAAGGATTATCAGAAACAATCGGGCCTGGGCAGGTGGGGCATTTTTAACCTCGCCGACAATGATTTTATTGGTGTTTGCATACTCAACTACAGCGAGTATGACAGCATTCGCATTGAACTGGGCTACCGCCTGCACCTCAAATACTGGGGATCGGGTATTGCTACCGAACTGGCCAAAGCGCTGGTATTTTATGGCCTTAATGATATAGGCTTAAAGGAAATTTGCGCAGTAACCCATCCGGATAATGCTGCATCGCAAAAGGTATTGACCAAGGCCGGATTTATACCCCACGGCCAGGCTTTTTGGTATGGTGAGAGTTTGCCGTTTTTTAAGGTGGTGAAAAGCCCCCTCTAAATCTCCCCAAAAAGGGAAGACTTTTTTAAAAGTATTTAAAAGCCCTCTCCTTTGGAGAGGGTTGGGTGAGGCTTTTGCTTCGTTCCACAATGACGCGTGTGGAATTATTATCTTTTCGTCAACTCCCTGATAATATCCTTACAACCGCCTTCAATTAGCTCAAAAACAGGTTCAAACTGGGTATCATCATAGTAGGGGTCAGGCACTACTTTATCGCCAAGCAATAGTTTTACCCTTTGAATATCCTGATCATTGCGGGCCAGGGAAATAACATCGGTGAGGTTATTTTTATCCATCACATAAATATGATCAAAACGGTCAAAGTCATTTACGCTAAACTGACGGCAAACCTGTTTGCTAATATCAATGCCATGGTTACGAGCCGCCCGGGTTGATCGCCTGTCGGGGCCCTCGCCAACATGCCAGCCACCTGTTCCGGCCGAATCAACCTGCCAATCCAGGCCGCTCTCTGATGCCAGGTGCTTCATAACACCCTCCGCCAGCGGCGAACGGCATATATTACCCAGGCAAACCATTAGTATTTTCATTTTTGAGAAAGGTGAGTAGTGGAATGAGTTGATTAAGTGAGTGGTTGGTTTCGGCTCATTTTTAACCATTCTCCACTCACCCAATCGACCACTCACTAATTATCCGAATATCTGGTTCAGTATACCTGCTAAACGTACACCGGCTTTCAACATTTGTTGGTTAAGCAGTCCAATATATTTAAAGTTGTATTTGTAGCTCAGGTTTTCGTGCGGGGTAACACCTGCATATATACCTTCGGCCAATTGGTTGCTTTCATATAACCACTCGCTGATCGGGGCTTTTTGCAATTGCGCACGCTCGGCAGGAGTGGTATGGTTAATCATAGCTGCATACTCTGTATAGCTCAGTTGCTGGGCATCTATCAGTTCGCTATCCCATATGGAGTGCAGGTTGGTGTCTTTACCAAACCATTGAACCTTAACATCATTACCGCCTTTATCCTGGGTATGGCCTGTGTGCAGGGGCTGGTGTACATCCTCAACAATGTGAATCAACATGCGCAGATAAAGCAATTTATTGGCTTTAGTCTGGTCTTTCTTTTTTAACCCGGCAATTAAAAAATTCATTTTGGTGTAGGCATCCGTTGCAGTATCGGCTTTTAAATACGCCTGCAGTTCCGGATAGGTATATGCTTTATCCAGATCAATAAAATGCCAGTTATACAGATATTTGTAATCAGGGTCTGATTTAATAAAATCGGCCCAGTTGCTGGTGATCGCTATAGATTCATTACCCAAAATAGCCTTGATGGCTGCACGGGCTTTAGGAGTTAAATAACTATCGGCTATCTGGCCGCAAATACGGTGGCCATTTGCTCCCCATGCCATGCTTTGCAAGGGAATATAAAATAAGGCTACAAAAATAAAGATTGATTTAAAGAAGCGTTTTTTCATGCTATAGTGGTTTTGGGACACAACTTGTACGTTTTATTAAATGAGCGTTAATAGGTATAACGTTTGATGTACTTGCAAACTGGATAAGCGAATCGCTTTTTTGTTTCACCTTAAAGTACTCCTCATAATCGCCTGAGCGGAAACAGCCTTTTTCGTCCTTGTAGCTGCCGTCGGCATTGCAAAACTCACCTTTAAGGTGCAGCGTATCCAGTTTTTGCGAATAGGTGCCTTTGATGTACTCGGCCCAGTGCCCGCTGTTCATACAGGTATCGGCACCGTAATTTACCTTGCTGAACGAGCTGATTTTCATAAAAAAAGAATCGCAACTGAACCTCAGGTTATATAAGGAATAAGCAACCAGGCGTTTTTGCGCGGGTACCGAATCTTGCTGCCATTCGCCCTGAACATATTGTTGCCCTGTCGTTTGCAGATCGGGGTTCATGGTACAGGAGCCTATAAAAAGGATAAAAGATAAAAGATAAAAGGCTAAAGGACCTTTGGCGGTAAAAAATGTAGAATGAAAGCTAAAGGGCTTTAACATATACTGTTCGCTATTAACTAAAAAGCCCCTCTCCATCGGGAAAGGGGTTAGGGTGAGGTTCTTATTTTAACGAGCCTATCATTTCTTCTGGTTTAACCCATTGGTCAAACTGTTCGCTGGTTAGCAGGCCCAGCGCAATAGCGGCTTCGCGTAATGATTTGTTTTCTTTCAGTGCAGTTTTGGCAATTTTGGCCGCGTTTTCATAACCAATATGCGGGTTAAGCGCGGTTACCAGCATCAGGGAATTTTCAAGGTGCTTTTTAATGCCTTCGTAGTTTGGCTGAATACCAACAGCGCAATGATCATTGAATGATACGCAGGCATCACCAATTAAACGGGCCGACTGTAAAAAATTTGCTGCCATAACCGGTTTAAATACATTCAGCTCATAATGGCCGTTTGAACCGCCGATAGATATGGTTACATCGTTACCCATTACCTGTGCAGCAACCATAGTAACTGCCTCGTTTTGGGTTGGATTTACCTTGCCAGGCATAATTGATGATCCCGGCTCGTTATCCGGAATATGGATCTCGCCAATACCCGAACGCGGACCAGAAGCCAGCATCCTGATATCGTTTGCTATTTTCATTAACGAAACAGCAATTTGTTTCAGTGCACCATGGCTCTCTACAATAGCATCGTGAGCAGCAAGGGCTTCAAATTTATTTTCGGCAGTTATAAATGGCAGGCCGGTGAACTGGGCAATGTACTCAGCCACTTTTACGTCATAACCTTTAGGGGTGTTGATACCTGTACCTACGGCAGTACCACCAAGGGCAAGTTCAGACAGGTGATCTAACGTGTTACGCAGGGCCTTTAAGCCGTGGTTTAGTTGTGATACATAACCAGAAAACTCCTGACCCAAGGTAAGTGGCGTAGCATCCATCAGGTGGGTACGGCCAATTTTTACCACATTTTTAAAAGCCTCAACTTTGGCTTGCAGGGTATCGCGCAGTTTTTCAATACCGGGGATGGTTACATCAATCAGTATTTTGTATGCGGCGATGTGCATAGCGGTTGGGTAAGTATCGTTTGATGATTGTGATTTATTTACATCATCATTAGGGTGGATGAAGGTTTTACCTTCGCCCAGTTTATTGCCCTGTAGTACGTGTGCACGATTGGCCACAACCTCGTTCACGTTCATGTTTGATTGCGTGCCCGAGCCGGTTTGCCAAATTACCAGCGGAAATTCTGCTGCTAATGATCCGGTTAAAATTTCATCGCAAACCTGTGCTATCAGGTCGCGTTTTTCGGCTGGCAATACACCCAGATCGGTATTGGTAAAAGCGGCAGCTTTTTTCAGGTAAGCAAAAGCATCAATAATTTCCTTAGGCATGGAAGCCTCCGGACCAATTTTAAAGTTGTTGCGTGAACGTTCTGTTTGTGCTCCCCAGTATTTATCGGCAGGTACCTGTACCTCGCCCATGGTATCGTGTTCGGTTCTGAAACTCATGGTAGTATTAAAAATTTTAGCAGGGCAAAGTTATGGTTTTATATGATGTATGGGAGAGGGTAAGCGTAATCTTTTTAATACAGGATGATTAGATAATACTGTTATCCGGAAACTTACGAAGTTTTAAAAACTTCGTAAGTTTAAAAAATCAGCTATTTAACCTGTTCTATTTTAACTACCTTATATTTAACATCCAGCCGGGCTGCATTTTGTTCAACCGTTTGGTCAAAGCCAGCTTTTTTGCGTCGATCATTCACCTGATCTGGATCTTTGATGGGCCAAATATAACAGCCTATATTTTCCCCATTTTTGAGTGGACGGCATACCGCCTGAGAACCGTAGACCTGTTCCTTATGGTGATTAGACAGATGCCTGTCCAGCATCATAGCATACATGTAATAAGGTAGTTCCTTATGTTCGGCAGCTTTTTTTAAGACCGGCAAATACTGATCTATTTTAGAAGAGTGTTGAATGACATTCCAGGCGGCCCGGTTAGCTGGCTCTCCAACAAGGGTTTTACCCGGATAACCATACTGTTTCAGTACCATTTCTACAAAAATAACATTCGCTGAATCCAGGTGATTTTGCAACTTCCCATAGTAATTCATTGCGTTTGCAACTGAAAGAGATAAAATTTTGGCAACCGAATCTCTTTTTGAAGGTTCCATCAGCAAGGTTAATTGTTCCCTGTACTTCTGATCAAGTAACATAACACTGTTCATTTGCTTTTGTAAAGGAATATTCAGCTTCTGCTGACTAAAGCCTGTGTTTGCAATAAAAAGGAATAGGATAAAAATTACGCGTTTCATAGATTGTGAATAAACTAAAGGCTTAGTCAATCTAACGCATGTAATCTTAAAAACTTATTCCCCCTTCAAAACTTTCTTTCCTGTCCACTCACCCAGGCCTCCAGTGCTTTGCGTTTATCCTCATTTTGCTGCAGCCATTGGCTATCGGCGGCTTTGTTGGCGCTCAGATCCATCAAGCGGGCAAAGGCAGGTATATGTTCTGTTTGGGCCAGTTTGTAAAAAAAGGCTGCGTAGTAGTTCCTGAAAAAATCGTTCCCGGTTTGTTTTTCGGCCAGCTGGCCAACTGCCATAAATACAGCTTTTAACTGGGCTGACAGTAAATCGGCCGGTGATGCATATCGCCTTGTATCGGTTGTTGCGGCAGCTGCGGATAATGCTTTGTTCAGGGCCATAGTAGCGGCATCTGCTTTTTCGGTTTTCAAGGTGCCTCCCTTTAAAATGCTTTGCATGTTGGTATAAGCCTCTACCGAGCGCAGGCCATCGGGCTCGAGCAATAAAAAACCGCAAAGGGCCAGCAAGGCAGGGGCGCGTTTGTTTTGATGGAAGCAAACCAGGGCGTATAACCGCTGACTGTTGGCGTGCTTAGTATCAAGCTTAATGGCTTCAATGGCGGCCAGTTCCGCATCGGCAAATTGTTTGGCGCGGAAATAGGCCAGGCCCAGGTTAAAGTATAATGGCTGATAATCGGGCTTAATTTTTATACCGGCTTTATAAGCGTCAATAGCTTGCTGCGGTTGTTTAGCGGCATCATAAATGCTACCTAAAAGTTCATAGGCCGGGCCGGTAAAATTATTACTGGTTGCTACGGTTTTATTTAAATAGGAGATACCTTCCGTTCCCCTACCCGCTGCCGAAAGCGAAAAAGCCATTTGGTAATTGGCCTGCGGGTTATCCGGTTCGGCGTTTAGCGCTTGTTTGTATTTTTCAATAGCACCGGCATAATCGCGGGTGTTGTTAAGCTGTATGCCTTGTTTTATCAATTCTGCAACGGTGTTGTCCTGGGCGCGGGCAAAAAAGCCAAGGAACAAAATGTGTATAATTAAACCTATCTTTTTCACAGTATTCATGCTTTAAACATACAAAGAGTATTATCTAAACGAAAAAAATTAAAAGTTTAATTCATACCTGCATTATAATTTCTAATTTTCGCATTCGTTTAAGAGTGAGAAATTTATTTATGAGATTAGTGTACAAAAGCCTATTAACAGTTGCCGCCTCCCTGGTAATTTTGACATCCTGCAAATCAAAAAACAACGATAAAAATACAAGCGCAAGCCCCGCTACCAGCAAACCTTTAGATACCACCGCCCTGCTGGCTTACAACCCCAAAAATGCTGATAAAAAAATTGATGAGGTAATGAAAGAACTGCACCGCACCCGGGGCTTTAACGGCAACGTGCTGGTGGCAAAAAAAGGCAAAATCGTATACGAAAATGCCATAGGCTGGGCAGATTATCTGCACCGCGACAGCCTGAAATTAGGCTCACAGTTTGAGCTGGCCTCGGTTACCAAAACCATGACATCTACAGCCATTTTAATGCTGTTGGAACGTGGCAAGCTTACCCTTGACGATGATGTAAAAAAGTTCTTCCCCGATTTTCCGTATGACGGGGTTACCATACGCCTGCTGCTTACCCACCGCTCGGGCATGATGAACTACGTATATTTTATTGACGATATATACCGCAGCCAGCACCTTAACCAGCGCAAAGGCCTAACCAACGCCGATGCCATGAAAATGATAGCTGAGTATAAACCACGGCCATTCAACGTTCCTAACAAGCGCTTCTTGTACAACAACTCCAACTTTATGGTGCTGGGTGCCATTATTGAAAAAGTGAGCGGCATGAGCTATGCCGATTTCATGAAACAGAATGTATTTGCCCCGGCCAGTATGGCGCATACCCATGTTTATTCAAAAGCAGTGTATGATAAAATACCTGTTGATGTTGTTGGGCACGACAGGGGCCAGTGGAAGTATTCTGTAGCTCAGAACTTTTTGGACGGCCCTGTGGGCGACAAAGGCATCTACAGCACTGTTGGCGATCTCTTTTTGTTCGACCGCGCTTTGCGTGCGGGCCGGTTGTTGAAACAAGCTACCCTTGATTCGGCTTATGTACCGCGCAACCCTATGGTACATGGCCACTTTAGCTACGGCTATGGCTGGCGTACTTTTACAGCGCCGGGGCAGGAGGTTATTTACCACACCGGCTGGTGGCATGGTTTCAGGCATATTTATTTGCGCGATATGAAAAACGATATCACCATTGTGCTGTTAACTAATTTAGCCAATGGCAGTTTACTAAAACTGGATGATCTGTTCAAGGCCGCAGGTATGCCTATAGTACGCAAGAGTGCCTACACCGGAAACGGCGATACCAGCGAAGATTAAATTTAGGTGAGTGGTTGATTGAGTTGATCCGGTGAGTGGTTTTCCTATAATCGAATTAACTCAATCAACCACTCACTACTCACCATAAACTAAAAAACCATGTTTGATAAATTAATGGAAGCCCAGCAAAAGGCGGGCGAAGTAAAAAAACGCTTAGATGCGATCACTGTTTCAGGCTCGGCCGAAGGTGGAAAGATCACTGTAACCGCTAATGGCAATAAAGTAGTACAATCGGTACAAATTGACAGCGCATTTTTGGCCGACGCTGATAAAGAGGAAATTGAAGAACTACTGGTAGTTGCTATTAACAAAGCGATGGACCAGGCCGAGAATGTAAGCCAAAGCGAAATGGCTGCCATGACCAAAAACATGTTCGGAGATTTGGGCGGTATGTTTGGCAGATAAAAACACCCTCTTTTCTTTGTAACTTTTTTGCCACTGAATGGTTATATGTTGCAACACTGGTTTGTAAGTGTTTAATTTTGATGCGGATTAATAAAACCCAACATCCATATGAAAACTACCTATTACGGACAATCGACCATTGAAATAGAAACAGGCGGTAAAAAAATACTTTTTGACCCCTTTATTACGCACAATGCCCTGGCTAAAGATATTGATATCAATACCATTAAGCCCGATTATATTTTGATATCGCACGGCCATGGCGATCATGTTGCCGACCTGATTGAGGTGCAAAAAAACAGCGGAGCGAAAGTTATCTGCATTGCCGAAATTGCAAACTGGCTAAACAGCAAAGGCATTGATAACGTTCATGGCATGAACATTGGCGGCGGTTTTAACTTTGAGTTTGGCCGTGTTAAAATGGTTAACGCTATACACTCCAGCACCATGCCTGATGGCGCACCTGGTGGCAATCCTGCAGGTTTTGTGATATACACCAATGAGGGCAAAAACATATATTTTGCTGGTGATACCGCACTTACTTATGATATGAAGCTTTTAGCTGATGATAACCTGGACTGGGCTTATTTACCGCTTGGTGATAACTATACCATGGGAGCTGATGATGCCATCAAAGCCAGCGCGTTCATTAACTGTAAAAACATTATTGGCATGCACTATGATTCATTCCCGGTTATAGAAATTAATAAGGACGAAGTAGCGGAGAAATTTGTTAAGGCCGGCCTTAATTTAAAACTGCTTACAATAGGTGAGCCTATAGAATTATAGAGGAAAATCTGTTGCAAAATAAAGAAGCCCCGTGGTTTACACCACGGGGCTTCTTTATTTTGAAGAAAAACTACTACCTCATTTTGGTAGTATCCTTTTTAGTCGAATCTTTCTTCATTTTTTTGTGTTTCCATTTTTTCTTAGTGGTATCGGTTTGCATTGTACCGTGCCCGGTTTTTACCGGCGCTCCATAAGCAAAAACGCTTCCAATCGAGATCGCTGCTAAAGCAACCATACAAAGTACTTTCTTCATAGTCTTTTAAGTTTTAAATAGTTTGTCCACTTATATAACAAATTAACAATGAATAGTTTTCATTAATTTTCATTAAATCACAGTACCGTTTGGAATGATAGCCCGCTTCTTGACAACCACTATACCATCCTGTACGGTGTGGGTGCCAAAATCGCCATCGGGCAAGGGTTTACCTACGTTTATTTTCACATCATTACCGATATAAGTGTTTTTGTCAATAATGGCATTTTTAATCTCGCAGCGGTCGCCTATACCCATAATTGGCGAGTTGCTTAATTTCAATTCGGCAATCTGTTCCAGGGTTTGATAACTATCGTTGCCCATTACGTAACAATTTTCAATAGTTGTATCAACACCTATCCGGGTACGTATACCAATCAATGAACGGGTAATTTGCCTGGCGTTAATAATACAACCATCGGCTACTATAGAATGCTCCAGCAGCGTACCTGAAATTTTGGTAGGCGGCAACATACGGGCCCGGGTATAGATAGCATTTTCGCCAAAGAGGTTAAATTTCGGAATGTTATCTGTTAAGCCAAGGTTAGCCTCAAAAAACGAAGGAATGGTACCAATATCTGTCCAGTAGCCTTCATACTGGTAACTGGCTACCTTATACTGCTCTATTGATTGCGGGATGATCTCTTTACCAAAATCGGTACGGTCATTCCCTTCCAACAGATCATATAAAAGCTTGCGGTTAAATATATAAATACCCATTGAGGCAAGGTAAATACGGCCTTCGGCCTTCATTTCCTCGCTCACATCCGAAGCCCAGCTTTCAAAATCCTTTTTAGGCTTTTCGACAAAGGCCGTAACCATATTGTTTTCGTCGGTTTTTAATATACCAAACCCTGGTACATCAGCAGCATCAACCGGAATGGTGGCTATTGAAATATCAGCATCCGCCTCCATATGCTGGTTGATCATATCTTCAAAGTCCATCTGGTACAACTGATCTCCGGAAAGAATAAGGACATATTCAAAATCGTGTACCGCCAGGTGATGCAAGCTTTGCCTAACCGCATCGGCAGTGCCCTGGTACCAGCCTACGTTTGACGGGGTTTGCTCGGCTGCCAAAATATCCACAAAGGCATCGCTAAAGCTGCTGAAATGGTAAGTGTTTTTGATATGCTTATTCAACGATGCCGAATTAAACTGGGTTAACACGTAAATACGTGTAATACCCGCGTGAAGGCAGTTTGAAATAGGAATATCAACCAAACGGTATTTACCTGCAATGGGCACAGCCGGTTTAGAGCGTGTTGCAGTAAGAGGGGATAAGCGACTGCCCTGGCCACCGCCAAGCACAATTGAAATTACTTTAGATGTCATATCGTAGGATTTAAACTTTCATATAGATCAATATATTCTTTAGCCGAACGGTCCCAGGAAAAATCAAGTGCCATCATGCGTTTACGTAGTAACTGCAGCTGCACCGGGTTTTGGTACAGCGAATGTGCCCGTGAAATAGAAAAGCATATATCATCAACACTGGCATTATTAAAGCGGATGCCATACCCATTCTCATCACCAAAATCAATTACAGAATCAATTAAACCGCCGGTACTGCGTACTATTGGCATAGTTCCATACCGTAATGAGTACAACTGGTTAAGCCCGCATGGTTCTACCCGCGATGGCATCAGTAAAAAATCGGCCCCGGCATAAATTTGATGGGCGAGGGCTTCGTCATAGCCAATAAACACATCGCACAAACCTGGATATTTTTCCTTAAGCTCCAGCAAAGCCAATTCCATTTCCTCATCGCCCGAACCCAATATGGCAAAGTTAACCTGACCCTCCAGCTCAATAAGGCTGCGTTCAATTGCTTCGGGTAACAGATCGGCCCCCTTTTCAACCACAAGGCGACCAATAAAGGAAAACAGTGGTTTATCCGGATTAAGGCCAAACCTTTCGCACACCACCTCTTTGTTGGTCTGCTTACCTTTTGCCAACGTTTTTACATTGAAGTTAGCGGCTATCATGGCATCCGTTTTCGGATTCCATATTTCGGTATCAATCCCATTAATAATACCGTTGCCTTTGCCCCTTTCAATCCAAAACAAATACTCCAGTCCGTTTGAGCTTATAGTGAGTTCATTTAAATAAGTTGGCGATACGGTTGTATATTTCCAGCAGCATTTTACCGCCGATGCCAGCGGATTAATCCCCCCGGCCCAGTCAAGCAACCCTGCTTGTGTAAAGTCAATCTCGGGCAGTAATGATACATACTCCCAGCTGAAAGCACCATGGTACTGGCCATTATGAATGGTGAATACAGTAGCAACATTGGCCAGCCTGCGGTATAATTTAGAATGATAGAGCAGAAACGGCACCAAACCCGAATGATGATCATGGCAGTGAATAATATCGGGCGTTTGCTGCGAGTAGCTTATCCAGTCTAAAAAAGCCAGTTGAAAGGCAATAAACTGCTCCCTTTCGTCTGGGTAGCTATATACATTTTCACGATCAAGCAAACCCGGGATATGAACTAAAAAAAGCTCAAAACCGAGTTTATTCGTCTTCTCCTTTAGTATTTCAAAATAATACCTCTTATTGCCTAAAAGCGTGGCTGCGTTAAAAACAACTTCAAATTCGTTTTCACGGGTGAATTTCCGGTCGTAATAAGGCATTACAACTGCTGCCTGTAATCCTGCCTGGTTTTGGTACTTAGGCAAGGCTCCAACAACATCGGCAAGGCCACCAACTTTGGCAACCGGGTAGCACTCAGCACTTAGATGGAATATTTTCATTTAGGTTTATATTGGCTCAATTTAAGCAAACATTATTCTAAAAGAGAAACCTATAATAATTAATATAGTTTTTAAAATTTAGGCTGATTATTGTAAAAAACTTATTAAGGTTTTACACTTTAATTTGAAGTATTGGCAGAAAAATAGAGAAATTCCCTTAAACTGAATCAGGGTTATAGCTGTATAAAATGATTATTCTGTTATTAAAAACAAGTATCCGAAGGGTAGAATAATATGTCGCCAACGATATGGTCAATGTTAAGAATAAATAATTCTTAACAATTATTGTCATTTCGAGTGAGCCGGGGCGGGAATGAGCGTTGCGCGAAGGAGAAATCTTATACGCTAATACAAAGCAAATATGTCGGGCGTATAAGATTTCTCGCTATCGCTCGAAATGACACCGTTTTTAGTCTTCTTATCAGTTTATAATACCTGCATGTGCTATAAAACATTTGGATAAAGCCCCAATTCCAATTTTTTATCCGTCCCATAAATGGGAGGGCAATGAATAACAACAATGCATGATCATTGACCTCCTCGTCTTGGCTCCTCATCCGATCATTGCCGTTGGCTTTAGCCAACGGATCACAAGCAAACACATAAGGCTTTAGCCAAAACATAACAAAGGATATCTTATTAATGGGCTTCCAGCCAGTTAAGGCCGGTACCAATCTCAACCATGATAGGAACTTCCGTTTTAATGGCGGTTTTCATGTTGTGCATAATGATGGGTTTTACCAATTCAATTTCATGGTTAGGCACATCAAACACCAACTCGTCATGTACCTGCATGGTCATACGGGCATCCAGTTTCTGCGCTTTCAATTCGCGGTGAATGTTGATCATGGCAATCTTGATCATATCGGCCGCAGAGCCCTGTATAGGGGCGTTGATGGCATTTCGTTCGGCAAAGCCACGTACGGTTGCGTTGGCCGAGTTAATATCGCGCAGATAACGTCGCCTGCCCATTAGCGTGGTTACGTAGCCGTTTTCGCGTGCGAAGTTCATGGTATCACTCATGTACTGTTTTATACCCGGAAACTGTGCAAAGTATTGTTCAATAATTTCGGCAGCTTCCTTACGCGGAATGCCCAGGCTTTGCGATAACCCAAATGCCGACTGCCCGTAAATAATACCGAAGTTAACCGCTTTAGCATTCCGGCGCTGATCGCTGGTTACTTCGTCAAGTGCAATGCCGTATACGTTGGCTGCTGTAGCGGTATGGATGTCATGGTTATCAATAAAGGCCTGCATCATGTTCGGGTCTTTACTGATCTCGGCAATAATGCGCAGCTCTATCTGCGAGTAATCGGCAGATACGATGCTGTGATCACTGTTTCTCGGAATAAAAGCCTTCCTAACCTCGCGGCCCCGCTCCGTACGGATAGGGATATTTTGCAGGTTTGGATTAACGCTGCTTAAGCGCCCGGTAGCTGCCACCGCCTGGTTGTAGGAGGTATGCACACGGCCAGTTTTAGGGTTAACCATTGTTGGCAGCGCATCTACATAGGTTGATTTTAGTTTTTGCAGCTGGCGAAAATCCAGAATATCGCGTACAATGTCGCTTTTGGCCGCCAGGGCAAGCAATACATCCTCGCCGGTTTGGTATTGGCCGGTTTTAGTTTTTTTAGCTTTAGGGTCGAGCATCAGTTTTTCAAACAATACTTCGCCTAACTGTTTTGGTGACGCTATGTTGAACCTTACGCCCGCTTTTTCATACACCGTTTTTTCAAATCCGGCAATATCTGTTTCCAGTTGTTTGGAAAATTCGCGCAGGGTATCGTGGTCAATCTTTACACCCTCAAACTCCATATCGGCCAGTACGTATATGAGCGGGTGTTCAATTTCATTGATCAGCTTTTCGCTTTCAACTTGTTTGAGTTTGGGTTCAAAAACGGTTTTAAGCTGCAGGGTAATGTCGGCATCCTCTGCGGCGTAATCTTTTATTTTTTCAATTTCCACATCGCGCATGTTGCCCTGGTTTTTGCCTTTGGGCCCAATAAGCGTGGTGATGGAAACTGGTTTATAACTCAGGTAATTTTCAGACAAAATATCCATACCATGCCTGGTGTCGGGGTCAATAACATAATGCGCCATCATGGTATCAAACAGGCTGCCTTTAACCTCGATGCCATACCATTTCAATACCAGGATATCAAACTTAATGTTCTGGCCTATTTTGCCTATGCGTTCATGTTCAAGCACAGGTTTAAATTCTGTTACAATACTTTTAGCCTCATCCTGATTGGCCGGAACAGGTACGTACCATGCCTCGCCCGGTTTTATGGCGAATGACAGGCCTACCAACTCGCAGTGGTTGGCGTCGGTGCCGGTGGTTTCGGTATCAAAGCAAATGGTTTCCTGCTTCAATAACAGGGCAATCAACTCGGCCCTGGTTTCCGGAGTATCGGCCAGGTGATACTCGTGCGGTACGTTATCAATATTTTTAGATGCTGTTGTCAGATCCTCGTGAATGTCTTCCACATCAACCGTCATGGTAGTGCGGGCAGTAGCCACCGGATCGCCAAACAGGTCGGTTTGTACCGAAACCGCCTTCATTTCGGTGATGCTGAAATCATCGCCAAAAACACGCTTGCCCAGTGTGCGGAACTCCAGTTCGGCAAAAAGCGGCTCCAGGAGGTCTTTACTTGGCGCACACATCTCCAAACCTTCTTCGTCAAGTTCAACAGGCACATTCAATAATATGGTAGCCAGCTTTTTTGATAACAAACCTTGCTCAGCGTAGGTCTGTACGTTTTCGCGCTGTTTGCCTTTCAGTTCATGGCTATGGGCTATGATCTCTTCCATAGAGCCATACTGTTTGATAAGTGCCTTGGCTGTTTTTTCGCCAATACCGGGGATTCCGGGGATGTTATCAACAGCATCGCCCCATAAACCTAAAATATCAATAACCTGCTCTACGCGTTCTATTTCCCATTTTTCCAACACTTCCTTAACACCCAGGATTTCCATTTCATTACCCATACGGGCCGGTTTATAAATGCGGATGTTTTCGGATACCAGCTGTGCAAAATCCTTGTCGGGCGTCATACAGTAAACCTGGTAGCCTTTTTTCTCGGCCTTTTTAGCCAGGGTGCCTATAATATCATCGGCCTCAAAACCATCTGATGTAATAACCGGTATATTGAACCCCAGTATCACCTTAATAACATAGGGTAGCGCCTTGGAAAGATCCTCAGGCATGGCCTCACGATGGGCTTTGTAGTCCTCATAGTCGGTATGGCGTTCGGTTGGGGCTTCGGTATCAAATACCACGGCCATATGCGTTGGCTTTTCTTTCTTCAAAACATCAAGCAGGGTATTGGTAAAACCCATTACGGCCGATGTATTTAGTCCGTTTGATGTAAATCGCGGACTTTTACTTAAGGCAAAATGCGCCCGGTAAATAAGGGCCATGCCATCCAAAAGAAATAGTTTTTTCATTGATGTGTTACACTAATTGCACCCATTTATTCGAATTACAGGAATGTGGGGCACAATGGTTCTATGCAAAAATAGTATTTATGGGCACAAAGAAGTTTATTTATTAGCCGCATAATTAATTCGTGAAATTCGATAACATTCGTACTGATTCGTGTTATCTGAAATCGCAGCTGGCCAGGTGATCGTTCACCATGCCGGTGGCCTGCATATGGGCGTAGCAAATGGTGGTACCAAAAAACTTGAAGCCCCGTTTTTTCATATCCTTACTTATGGCATCAGATATTGGGGTGCTGGCAGGTATCAGGCTTTCAGGATGGTTAATGATCGGTTTACCATCGGGCATAAAGCTGTACAGGTATTGATCAAACGTGCCAAACTCCTGTTGTACCTTGATAAACAGCTGTGCATTATTAATAGCGGCCAGAATTTTTAAGCGATTCCGGATAATGCCGGTATCCTGCATCAGCCGCTCTACATCCGCATCGGTAAAGGCGGCAACTTTTTTAACATCAAAATTGGCAAAGGCTTTCCGGTAGCCCTCGCGGCGGCGCAAAATGGTGATCCAGCTTAAGCCTGCCTGTGCCGATTCAAGCACCAGGAACTCAAACAGCACTTTATCGTCATGAGTGGTTTTGCCCCATTCTTCGTCATGATATTTCATGTAAAGCGGATCGGTACCCGCCCAGGCACAGCGTTTTAGGTTTTCAGTTGCCATAGTTTAACAGTTAAATTATGTCATTGCGAGGAGGAACGACGAAGCAAGAGCCTCACCCGACCCTCTCCAAGGGAGAGGGCTTTATAAAGTCTCCCCCTTTGGGGGAGATTTAGAGGGGGCTTATTGCTACGCTCACAATGACATGGTGGTATTATGTGACGTTAAATTTAGTTTTCCAATTGATCTCTCCTCAACCCGTTACTTGCTAAGCTTCGTTAAGCTCGTCCCAGTACTCCACAGCCCGGCGGTAGTGGGGTATTACGATAGAGCCGCCCACCAGATTGGCAATCATAAATACTTCGTTCAATTCATCGTGCTTAACACCAGCCTCGTAGCATTTGCCGAGGTGATATTTGATACAATCATCGCAGCGCAAAACCATGCTGGCTACCAGGCCAAGCATTTCTTTGGTTTTAACATCCAGCGCGCCTTCGGCATAGCTGGTGGTATCCAGCGCGAAAAAGCGTTTAATATTGGTGTTGGCGGTTTCCATGATCCTGTCGTTCATTTTAGAACGATAGGCGTCAAATTCTTCTATTAATTTTCCCATGATATTTTATATTGCTGAGTTACAGATTTTACCATTTGCATCCATAACGACTTTTTAAAATTTAATTTTAACACTTTTTGGCCTCAAAAAAGGGCAAAAACAACCCAAAAACTGCTTAAAATCTTACCGAAGCTTCCATTTTAACACTATTTGAACCGTTTTTAAGCCATTAAAACAGCTTTATTAAGTTTCAACCAATTGATTTACAATAATATAACTTAATACTTATCAGTTTTTCGTGGTTCCCTGGCCTTCAAAGAAACAGCCCGACTTTATTGAAAAAGGGCGGGCTGTTGTATAAACAAAATTACTAAAATAATTGGCAATTTATTCTCTTCAATTGCAGTTTAAATCTTTTTATTCCCGAAAATTCGTATAGCTTTGCCGCCCTAAATTTTATCGATGAAATATCTTTTTTGCCTTGTGCTCCTGATGTCACAGGCCCCGCTTTTTTTGTACGCTCAAAGTAATTACAAACCTGGTTATGTTGTTAATAGTAAAAATGATACCCTCAAGGGGTTTATCGATTACCGCGAGTGGGATAAAAACCCAACAGAAATAAACTTTAAGCAAACCCCTACTGCCTCACTGCAAAAATTCACGATTGCAAATGCCAATGCTTTCGCGATAACTGATGCAGAATATTATGAAAAATTTATAGTTAAAGTAAGCACAAGCGGGGTTGAGCTGGAAAAATTGAGCCAAAAGCTGGATACAGCCTATACTACCGATACTGTTTTTTTAAAAAATCTGGTTAATGGAAAAAATGTTTCCCTTTTCGCGCTTACAAACAAGATCAAATCCAGCTATTATATCCTGGATAAACATGTACCCGGGATCAACTACCTGAAACAATACCTGTATTTTGATGAAGAGCACCAATCTGTTGCCAATGCAAACTTATATATCAATCAGTTATTAAGACTGGCCTACGAATATCAACCGGGCGATAAAAAAATACTGGCCAGCATCCGGCAAGCCAAATATTTAGCAAGTACGCTGTCGGGCATTGCCATTGCATTAAATGGGGGCAATACAGTACAACAGACCATTTATTCAACCACTGGCATCCGCTTTTTTGCCGGCACGGGTATACGCTACAATAAATTACAGTTTAATAGCCCTACAGGCAGAACCGGTCCCTTTAATGCCAATAATATACATGACAACTCGGTTTCGCCGGTTTTAACGGCAGGATTAGATTTCCTGATGAATAAGTATACAGAAAAATTCGTTTTCAGGCTGGAGTTAACAGCCACCATGAACCATTATCAATTTTCTGAAACGTTGAATGGCTTCAACCCCTCTACCAGTACCCTTGATTTTAAAACATATCAGCTTTCCACAATACCGCAGATAGTATATAATTTTTATGCTGCCAACAAACTGAAAGCCTTTTTTGATATTGGCCTGGCCATGAATATCCATAAATACAATAATTATAATTTCTCTACCACGTATGTAAATAGTGTTGTTATAAATCAAAATAAATATCCTGCTTTTGAAGGCTTTGGATTCGCAATACCGGTAAAGGCAGGCGTGCAGATCAATAAGCGGGTAGAGCTATACGGAACTTACTGGCTGCCATCTTCCATTAGCCAAAACCCTGCTTTTGCTGCCAACCAGTCTTCATTTCAAACAGGCGTAAATTATATTTTCAAATAGGAAAAAATTTTGTCAGAGGGCCGCCTTTTTTATCTTTGAATTATTCAGATAAAAAGGCGGCCTTTGTGTACCTGCTGATTTTTTTAAACAACAACCCATGATCAACTTTAAACGCGCCGACCATATACACATCTGCGTTACGCCCGAACGGCTGGAAGAAGCCCGCATTTTTTATACCGAGGTAATTGGTTTGGAGTTAACACAGCGACCCGATGTTTTTTCATCAGCCGGTTATTGGTTTAATGTGGCCGATATAGAGCTACATATTGGGGTAGAGGATAGCCTGCCACGTTCTATCAGGCATACGGCTTTTGAAATCAGCGATATTGCCTCTGCCCGCAGGCACCTTGAAAAACAAGGTGTTGAAATAGTGGAGGAGCCCCTGATTGCGGGCCGCCAACGCTTTGCCTTCATTGACCCTTTTGGCAACCGCATGGAGCTATTGCAACTGAATGGCTAATTAAATTCCTTAGTACTGCTCAAAATGCTCCTTCATCACTTTTTCTTCCTGCCTGATACGGATAATTAAAGGGATAAGGTAAACAGGCAAACCTATAATTAAGGTAAGCCAGGCATGAAAAATAAGGCCTAAGCCAATAAGCTCAGGTATAATATTCAGAAAATAGTTGGGATGTTTTACCAGCCTGAACAATGCATTGGTATTAATAGTATGGTATTGTTTGGGAGCTATGATCAGCTTAACTGTCCACACGTGCCTTATGGCGTAAATAACATAATAAAGCACCGCTATTGCAGCCGTATAAATGATGAGCCCATAAACAGTGAGGCTATCGGTATAAAAAGCTGCATGGGTATATCCCTCGGTTAAGCAGGCCCCGTAATAAGCAAAGTGGAGTAATACAAGTACGGTTGAATTGGGCTTGCCGTATTCTGTGGCGCCAATACCTTTCAGCTTTTTCTCATTACGTGCCGAAATAAAAATGGTAATGAGGCGCAAAAAAAACAGGATATAAAATAAAGTACTCAGGGGTATCATAAAAAAACTAATAGTTGTGTAATTACAGGGCCAGCTCAATTGACGGATCCCAGAATAGGGTTTTAAAATCCTGCACCTGGTCGTCTTTTACTTGTACGCCCTCGCTTTCCAGCAATTGCTGCATGGTACTGCCGCCAAAGTGAAACTTGGCAGTAAGCAAACCCTGCCGGTTAACTACGCGGTGCGCGGGCACATGGGGTACCGCCTTACCAGCCGCCTGCATAGCATAACCAACCACGCGCGATGAACCCTTGGTGCCCAGGTAAGCAGCTATTGCCCCATATGAGGTTACCCTGCCCGGCGGTATCAGCCTGGCTACCTGGTATACCTTATCAAAAAAGTTAATATCGTCCATGAGAAAAGCTTAAAGTTGAAAGCAAAAGGCTTAAAGCTACACCATGCTAAACCGCCATGCAAACGAAAATTTAAGATAATTAATGTTCTTATTATCCTTTAAATATTTTTTTTCGTAGTATGTTTTAATCGACAGTACCTCATCTGCATAGGGAGAATGGTACAGATCTTCGGTTTTAATGTGTAGTTTGAGCTTTAGCTCTTCAATTTTTTCGGCGGTGTAGGCGTGTAAGCCATCGTTATCTGTTTTTAAGTTAACGCAGCCACCTTGTTTCAATAGCTGGATATACTTATCTAAAAAGCGGGGAGAGGTAAGCCGCTTTTTTTCGCGGCTCAGCTGCGGCTGCGGGTCTGGAAAGGTAATCCAGATCTCGTCAACCTCACCATCAGCAAAATAATCAAGCAGGTTTTCTATCTGTATACGCAAAAAGGCCACGTTGGGCACATTTTCTTCAATAGCTGTTTTTGCACCGCGCCAAATGCGGTTGCCCTTGTAATCAATACCAATAAAGTTTTTATCGGGGAACAGCGTGGCCAGGTTCACGGTATATTCGCCTTTACCGCAGGCCAGTTCCAAAACTACCGGGTTATTATTTTTAAAAAAACCTTTGCTCCATTCGCCTTTAAAAGGCTTGCCGGCATCTAACTGTAATACATTGCTAAAGGTGTCAATTTCAGCAAAGCGTTTTAATTTATCTTTTCCCACTTTTTTAAATAAAGTGCAAAAATAGCCTTTTCTGCAAATTGTGAAACCCCTGAGCTCACATAGCCTACAGAACTACAGGCGGGGGTACATGCGGCAATGATCCGGGTTTGGCCACCGGTTTCTTTTGAGCGGGTTTGCTATTGCTGCTAACTGTTTTGCTAAATATAGTTTTAAACTTAGTCCATATGCCGCCAACAGCATCTTCACTAATGTAGTTTGATGCCTTTTGCGATATCAGGCCCACCAGCGTTTTAACCAAAAAGTTAGAATGCCTGAACAGCGTTTTATTCAGTGTAACGGGCAATACGATACGGGATAGTAAACCTAAAAAATCCTGATTAAATATACCGGGATGTTTTTCGCCATCATTTTTACCCGAAAACATGGAAACTATGGTTGAAAATATAGCCGCCGGACTATTAAACCGTGCCGCTAATGCCCCGCCTTGCTGGCTTTCAATCCCTCTCAATCTTAAAATTTCCTCCCGCAGGTCGTTAATATCTTTTATCTGGGCGTCCATAGCTTTATTTTTTAAATATTTTTTGGATGAAGAGGTTAACCAACGGCTTTTCAATACGCTCTTTATTCAGTTTTATCACAACCGCAATTATTAAATAAATAAGGGCAACACATCCAAAGCCTTCCCATACCGATTTTAACAGATCGCCTAAATAATAAGCTAAAGTAAAACTGGCAAATATAAAAGCCAACACCATGCTAATAGCAGTAATGGCATCGGTGATCACACTTGCTAAAATGGAACTTCCACCTTCAATAGCTTCATATTTTAACAGCTTAAAACGCGTTTCCACATATTCTTTCAGCTGGTCAACAATCGGCGGTAATGGTGGTGGCGTTTCTTTTTTGGCTTCTTTGGCTTCCATAGGTGTTTATTTTTATAATTCCGGGTATTATTAAGGAGTAAGAAACAAGGATTTATGGAGTATGGACTTTTGGAACAAAGACTTTTGGACCAAAGAGTAAAGACTTACAAATTATGAGAGAATTACTTATTCTTTGTTCTCTTAACCCTTGTTCTTTGTTCCAAAAATCTTTGCTCTAACAGTCCTTATTCCTTGCTCCAAAATCTCTGTTCCCTAATTATGCATGTTCCAGATCGTCCTGATATTCTTCTTCGGCTCCTCTGATTTTTGATTTTATATTTTCAACCACCTTATCTTTTAACCCCACCAGGTTATCAATTTCGGCAGCGGCAGTATCTTTAATAGATTCTCCAAGATTTTTTAATGATTCGGTAAGCTTATCACGTGTTTCGTCACCTTTGTTTGGCGCAAATAGGATTCCTAAAGCTGCTCCTGCTGCCAAGCCTGCAAGCAATGCAACAACTACTTTTGAGTTATCATTCATTGTAATATAATTTTAAGTTGAACATTCGTTTTAATATGGCTAAATATCTTGCCAAATATCATCAATCAGTTAATTTGTCTGCAATTTCTGTATAAATAATTTTTTTTATGGCCATGTTTTTTACACGGTGTTCACAAAAGTATCCGGACTCCTGCTCAATTTTCAGGAGAGGTACGGATACGCTCCAACCTGTCGGCAGCCATTCTGTTGGTTTCATATATTTCCAGCAGCAATAAAAAATACGATAACAATACCGGCCCAAAAACCAGGCCTAAAATTCCAAAAAGCGGCAGCCCTATAAATACCCCGATCACCGATATTATGGGGTGCGTATTGGCTATGCGCTTATTGATCACCATCCGCAGTACGTTATCAACATTACCAATGAATAACAGCCCATAAGCTAACAGTAAAATTCCATTTAACGTATGCCCTTGTGCAAATAATATAATACTTGCAGGTATACATAGTGTTGGCGCTCCCACTACCGGTAAAAACGAAATAAAAGCGCCTATAACACCCCAAAATACCGCGTCGGGAATTTTAAATGCATAAAAGCCCATGGCCAGCAAAGTACCTTGTGTAATGGCTATTATCCCCTGTCCTAAAACGTTTGAATAGGTAGAATCGCGCAGGGCGGCTGCAAATTTTAAAGCATGCTGTTCGCGAAATGGCGCATATTTTAATAAGCCGGCTTCAAACTCCCTGATCTGCGTGAGCATAAAATACAGCAAAAAATACAAAACCAGCAGCGTTATGATAATGTTTGCCGCACTGCTGAGTATGGAGGGGAAAAGCTCGGTTACAAACGTTCCTAATTTTTGCAGGGTGTTTTCGGCAAAGCGCGGCTGGTTAAGGTTGGCCGAAGCAAATTCATCAATTTTGGATGTCCACTGTTCAATAGGTAACGATTTGATGTTGATGCTGGATATTTTGCCCACCACCATGATACTTAACGACAGGAACGGGATAACGATAACAATGAGCGATGAAAAAATAATAAGCAAGGCCACAAGCACCTTGTTCCAGCCTTTTTTTTCGACCAGGTTTACATACACGGGCCTGAAAATAGTGAACAGTACTATAGCCCCCAATATGGAACTAAACAAGCCGCTAAGTGCATAGAGCAGGAAACAGCCCAGCACAACTATACTTACCAGAATAATATTATTACGCTGCTTATAATTAAAAATTGACATTTAAGGCTTGGTTAGTAGTATGATTTAAAAACAAAAAAAACGCTAAAAAAGTTTTAGCGTTTTCTGAATAATATACGCTGTAAAATGGCTAATCGGCATTATTAAGCAAATTATTAATTTGAGTTGAGCTGGTTAAAATGGTATCCATATAAAACAGGCAATCGTCAGAAATATCGGGCAATTCATATTTAAGCTGTTCAAGCGCAAGGTAAATGTTTGAAAGCTGATTTTTAATATCATGCTTCAGCTTACGCAAGCTTTCATCATTGGCACCCGTACTTTGTTGCTGATCGTCCATTATTTATTTAAGGTTGATGGCCTTCATTTTATTATACAAAGTTTTGCGGTCAATGTTCAATATTTCTGCAGCTTTTGTTTTATTAAAATTAACTTCCCTTAATACCTTAATTATGGTTTCATATTCGGCTTCAAGCGCAGCGTTTTTAAGGTCATGGCGCGAATCCTTTGCCTCGGCTGCCTCCTGATGAGGAGCGGCGGCGTAGGCCGGCTCAAATGTTGGCGCTTTAAAGTTGGATATTTCCAGCGGCAATGCCTTCATCGTGATCTCATTATCTTCGGCCAGCAGTGCCGCCCTCCTGATCACGTTTTTAAGCTCACGGATGTTACCCTGCCAGCGGTAGTTCATAAAACAATCAACCACCTCTTGTGAAAACGAAGTAACGTTGCGCCCGAGTTCGGTGTTGGCTATTTTTAAAAAATGCTCTGCCAGCAGCATAATATCATTACCACGATCACGCAGTGGCGGCATATATATGGTAAATTCGTTAAAGCGGTGATACAGATCCTCGCGGAAACGGCCCCTTTGAATGCCTTCCTGTAAATTTTCGTTAGTTGCTATAATGATGCGCACGTCCAGGTCAATTTCCTTGGTGCTGCCTATCCTTTTAACTTTACGCTCCTGTACGGTACGCAACAGGGCGGCCTGTATCTCGTATGATAGGTTACCCACCTCATCTAAAAACAAGGTACCGCCATTGGCCATTTCAAAGTGACCTATTTTGGTATACAACGCGCCGGTAAATGACCCTTTTTCGTGACCAAAAAACTCACTGGCGGCCAGCTCTTTGGTTAACGAACCGCAATCCATGGCAATAAAGGGCTGGTTATGGCGCGGGCTGTTCAGGTGAATGCTTTGTGCAACCGATTCTTTACCCGTGCCGCTTTCGCCCAGTATAATTACACTATAATTGGTAGGGGCAACCAGTTCAATTTGCCTGAGCAACTCTTTGGAGGCCTTGCTGGTGCCTACAACAAAATCGCTGGCAAAGGTTTGTTTTTTATGATCACGGCCTTTTGATTTATCGGCCGCTGCAATATTATTGCTGCTAACGGTATCCTCAACCAGGGCGTGGTGGGTTTCAAAGGCTTTATTAATTGTATTTAATATTTCATCGGGGTATAGCGGCTTGGTAATATAATCGTATGCACCCATTTTAATGAGCTCAACCGCCATTTTAATATCTGAATAGCCAGTGATGATGATAACCCCGGTTTTAGGATATTGACTTTTTATATTCCTGAGCATTTCGCGGCCATCGGTATCTTCCAATCTGAAATCGCAAAGTACAAGGTTAAACTCCTCATTTTTGAGCGCTTCCATGCCACTTGTACCGCTCGAAGCCGTACTAACATCAAAGCCATTGCGAGTTAAAAATTTGGATAGCAATAAAGCCACATTAACTTCATCGTCAATGATGAGGATTTTCTTCATAAGAGCAATACTGGTAAACGGTAAATGTATTTAAACGTGTTAAAGTACAAACAATGTTGCTAATTTATGCAGGTTTTATTAAAATACAGGCTATTAGGGATAAAAAAAGCATAAAACAAAAAGGGAGGCTGTTGAGCCTCCCTTTTTGTTTATAGGTATAAGTAGGGCCATATTAAAAGCCGTACGCTACGCGGATACCTAAAAAGCTTACTTTGCTTGCATCAACACCAGTTGCAAATTTTGTAGTTGCTTCATAACGCACACCTGCATCAATAAAGTTACCGTTTGCACTGATTGGGAATTGAACACCTACTTGTGGAGCATATACAAATGCGGTTGATTTGTTAGCACCAACGTCAGATTTGTTTAACAAAAATGCTGCACCAGCTTCACCTTGTACATAAAAATTCTGGATAGGGAAGAATTTTAAACCAGCTTTAACCGGGATCAGGTGAAAATCTGTAGGGTCAACTAAAGTACCATTAGCACCAGCTACATCGTTTTTACCAAATATGTTATTATAACCTGCGTTAACAGTAACAAATAGCTGTTTTGAAATAACCGGGATATCTGCTTGTACCGAACCACCTAAGTTCCATTTGTAGTTGTCTTTGAAGTTGCCAAGAGGTAAACCTGCGTCAACACCAATGCTGTAACGGATACCATCTTTAGTAGTAGTAGATGTAGAAGTTGGGGTAGTTGTTTGGGCTTTTGCGCTAAATGCAAATGCTGCAAATGCTAAAGCCAGGGCTGAAATTTTAAATGTATTTTTCATAACAATTGTGTGTTTTTGATATATGTTTTATAAACACATGGCAAAGTAAAGCACAGAATCATATATGATTTTTCATCCAAAAGTCACGAATATTTAATCAACTGATTAACAATAATTTATTTTTTGACCCGATTGGTATTTTGGTCAGTGCAATGTAAAACGAGGCTCTTTACATCGTGGAATTGTCAAATTAACATTGGCTTAACATTGAAAAATACCACCCGAACAAGCAGTTTCTGCACGTTCAAGATCAAATTTCAACACTTTTAAACAAAATTGGGCTAAAAGCTGTGCGTTAACAGGCAGCTATAGGAGGGGGAAAAGAGATTTATTCGCCTTTAAACGCTGCTTTACGTTTCCCTAAAAAAGCGTCGACCCCTTCTTTAAAATCTTTTGTGCCGAAACATTTGCCAAACTCAGCTATTTCTGTTTCGTAACCATTTACGCCATCGGTATAACCGGCGTTCACCGCGCGTATGGCCGAGGCCAATGCCAGCGGCGCTCTTGTTAATATTTTTTGTAATAACTCTTCGGCGGTGGTCAGCAAATCTTCGGGGCAGGCAACGTGGGTAACCAACCCAAACTGCTGGGCCTCTACCGCGGTGATCATATCGGCAGTCAATATCATTTCCATGGCTTTACCTTTCCCTATTAACTGTGCCAGGCGTTGTGTACCGCCATAACCGGGCAATAAACCCAGGGTTACTTCAGGCAAACCCATTTTTGCAGTTTCGGAAGCAATACGGATATGACAGGCCATGGCCAGTTCCAAACCACCGCCCAATGCAAAACCATTAATGGCCGCAATTACAGGTTTACTGCCATTGGCTATCAGGTTAAATACGTTGGCATGCCCTTCGCGGGCCAGGGCGGTACCGCCTTCTACATCAAGCGCAACAAACTCGCTGATATCGGCACCGGCCACAAAAGCTTTGGCTCCGGCCCCTGTAATAATAATTCCGCCAACGGCAGCATTGTTAAAGGCCTCAGAAAAGGCGAGGTGCAGTTCGGCAAGCGTATCTTTATTCAGCGCGTTGAGTTTGCTTTCGCGGTTTATGATAATATATTGTATGCGTTCTTTATGCTCTATCAGTAAATTTTGAAATTCCATGGCCTTGGCTATTTAAAAATTACGGTGCTGGTGCACCCAGTTAGTTATATATGTAACGATATCTCCGGTATTGGTTCCGGGCGGAAAAAGCTCACCCACGCCCGATTGTTTCAGCGCTACCATATCCTCATGCGGTATGATGCCGCCACCGGTAAGCAGCACATCATCCATCTGTTTATCCTTAAGCAGTTTCATGATCTTCGGAAAAACGGTCATGTGCGCACCAGATAATATAGATATACCTATGGCATCCACATCTTCCTGCAGGGCGGTGTTCACTACCATTTCGGGGGTTTGGCGCAGGCCGGTATAGATCACTTCCATGCCGGCATCGCGCAGGGAGGTGGCAATAATGCGTGCGCCGCGGTCATGCCCGTCGAGCCCTACTTTGGCAACTAATACACGGATGGGTCGGTTAAAGGTATTACTCATGTAAAACCATATTGGTTGCCGTAAAAGTAATAAGAAATTTATGATGTTTTGGTATCAGCCAACCCCATCGGGGTTAAAGCTTTGTAGTAAACGAGTACATTTCAAGTGCCGTAGGTTACTACACCTGGGTTGCATACCTACGGCATGCTAAATACCTTTCTTGACCATTGCTACAAAGCTTTGACCCCTATGGGGTATCTTAGTTTATCATTCCCCTACCGCTTTACGATCAAACCTTGCTCCGGCACCCATTTATCATATTCCATAGTTGTGGCAACGCTTTTGGCAAAATCCCGCCCACGCAGTTTTTCAACCAGGTGCAGTGCACCATCAATACCTGCCGAAATACCGCCCGTGGTGATCACATTTCCATTATCCACAAACCTTACATTGGCCTTAACTTTAGTATTCGGAAAAAGTTGCTGCAGATTATCAATCTGGGTATGATAGGTGGTCGCCGTCAGGTTATCTAAAATTCCGGCCCTGCCTAAAGTGAATGCGCCTGTACATACCGATAAATAATATTGGGTGTGCGGTTTCTGCGCTTTGATCCATGATAGCACGTCGCCTGTAATAGTAAGCGTACCTGTTTCCCCACCAAAAACAACCAGCACATCGGCAGGAGGGGCATCATTGATAGCATAATCGGGTATAATGGTTAAAATACCCTGCGACCGGATAGGATCTTTAGTTTTAGAAACCGTAAACACTTTAAAACCTGCGGCACTAAAAACTTCCATCGGCCCGGCAAAATCTAATACCTCAACCCCGTTTTGCAGGTAAAAACAAATAGTTACAGGTTTACGGTCTGCTTGTTCCTTTAATTCGCCCGGTGTTGTTTTAACCAGCTTCATGCCGCAATGGGGGCACGTACCCGGTTTATCAAAATGCAAATCATCACAACTGCTACCGCAGGGAGGACAAACATAAACAACGGCATTTTTGGTAGCAGCCGACTGGCCGTATACAATCGGCATCATCAATACAAATAACAAAAAGGCTAAAACAAAAGCTGTTTTTTTCATGGCGATAAAGGCTTATTATAAGGTTAATTTTTACTGGAAGTAATTTTCAGCCTTTAGAATAATGAAGTGAGCGTTTTGTTACTCCACATCAGCTTTTTAATTGCAGATAGGTTTGAGCATTGGTCCTTTGTAGACTTCCCGCATAAAAGTCCGAAGTTAGAGAATCGGACAGCGGGCGACTTCGGAAAACGTTGGTTAGAAACTTCCGAACTACGACATATATTAACAGCGTCCAGTAAACCCCATCGGGGTTAAAGCTTTGTAGTACCAAACCGAATCCTTCTCCTTTTAGTGCCGTAGGTACTACACACCAGGTTGCATACCTACGGCATGCTAAAATGTATTTACTTACAAATGCTACAAAGCTTTAATCCCGATGGGGTAATTTAAACCTCATATATATACTATATAATATACTGCTTTTCAATCGCACCTTTAATTGATCCGTATCCCTCATTCATCCCCAAAAAATAAATTTTAACTTTGCTCCCTTATGACGATCAGTGCGGCAACTCCATTTATATTATTAGGGCAAAACCTGCAATTGCTACCTCAAAAAGCTATATACTGGGAGCAGCAAAAAGCTTTAATTGTAGCCGATGTACATTTTGGCAAGGTGGGCCATTTTCGCAAGGCGGGCATTGCCGTACCGCGCGATATGGAACAAAGCGACCTGGCCACACTAAGCGACCTTATCCACGAGTACCGCCCCGAAAAGTTATTGTTCCTGGGCGATCTGTTTCATAGCGATATGAATAATGATTGGGATTGGTTCATTCTTTGGCGCAGCCAGTTCCCCGGCCTGCAAATCATATTGGTGAGGGGTAACCATGATATTATTGCCGATAGTAATTACCAGCAGCTCAATATAGAACTGCATGACCAATTACTGATGGCTCCATTCCTGATGCTGCACCATCCGCTGCCTGATGATTTGCTGCAAAATGCCGATGGCTATGTTCTTTGCGGGCACATTCACCCCGGCGTAAATTTAAGCGGCAGGGGCAGGCAATCGATCACGCTGCCCTGTTTTGCCTTTGGGGGCAGACAGGCTATACTACCTTCTTTTGGCAAATTTACGGGCAAGGTGGCTATCCGCAGTCAAAAAACCGACCGCATATTTGCCGTTTTGAAAGACAAAGTGGTGGCTATTGATTAGGGACATGTGAGAATCAAGAAATAAGAACCAAGAGACAAGAGTTAAAAGTTTGGAGTCAAGAGATAAGAAACAAGAGTAAAAAACATCTAATAAAGCTAACCTGCACTAGTAACAGACGCTTATCACTTATCTTGACTCTTATCTCTTGATTCTTATATCTTATCTTTTGCGTCTATTTCTCAACTCTTGACTCTTATCTCTTGCCTCTCTCGACCTCAATTTCTTAGATTGATTCTAAATAGACAATTCACAGACAATAAGCCCAAAGCATTTCTATCTTTTGCCATATAATAAATACTTTTGCCAAAAATAAATCTATTTCATAATGAGCGAATTTAAACAAACCTTTAACTCATCGCTGGGAAAAAAGCTGATCATGGCTTTGACAGGCTTGTTTTTGTGTACTTTTATTATAGTACACGTTGGAGGCAACCTGCTGCTGTTTAGCCACGACAATGGTTTTGGTTTTAATGTGTATGCCAATTTCTTAACACACTTTCCACCTATTGAGGTTGTTGCGTACATCCTTTACCTTTCAATTTTGGTGCATGCCTTGTATGCGCTTATCTTAACGGTTAAAAATCGCAAATCGCGTCCGGTAGGGTATGCAGTGCAACCTAAATCTGATGCCAGCTGGTCATCAAAAAACATGGGCTTGTTAGGCTCTATCCTGTTCCTGTTTATTGTTATCCACATGGGCGATTTCTGGTATAAATACAAGTATACCAACCAGGTTAACTTTAAGGAATACCGTACAGACCTGGCTACAGGCCAAACTACAGAATCAGCCTACACACCTGCATCTGCTGATTTCAGCCACTCTGTATCTGTTGAAAACAATGTAGAGATTGTTAGGGTGAAAGATCTGCACGCGCGAGTGGTAAATACCTTTGGTAATATCTGGTACGTGATCCTGTACGTAATAGCAATGGGCGCTTTATCGTTCCACCTGCTGCATGGCTTTCAGAGTGCTTTCCGCACATTGGGCTGGGTACACCGTAAGTATACCCCTGTAGTATATGCTATTGGTACCTGGTTTTTCGCGGTAATTATTCCGCTGGCCTTTGCTGCCATGCCGGTGTACTACTTTTTTTGCGTACGCTAAATAGAGTTGATTAAGTTAGATCAGGCTGATTGAAGTGCATGGCCGAAACCATTCACCCAGTCAACCACTCACTAAATATAAAATTAGATAAGAAATGAGTTTAGATGCTAAAATTCCTCAAGGCCCATTAGCCGAAAAATGGAGCAAGCATAAATTTAACCTGAAGCTGGTTAACCCGGCCAACAAGCGTAAATACGATGTTATTGTTGTAGGTACGGGTTTGGCAGGAGCTGCGGCGGCCGCCTCACTGGCCGAGTTAGGTTATAACGTAAAATCTTTTTGCTTTCAGGATAGCCCACGCCGCGCGCACTCTATTGCTGCGCAGGGTGGTATCAACGCGGCAAAAAACTATCAAAATGACGGCGACAGCGTTTACCGCTTGTTTTATGATACCATTAAAGGTGGCGATTACCGTGCCCGCGAAGGCAACGTATATCGTTTGGCCGAGGTATCTGTTAATATAATTGACCAGTGCGTGGCACAAGGCGTTCCCTTTGCCCGTGAGTACGGTGGTTTGTTAGACAACCGCTCATTTGGTGGTTCGCAGGTATCACGTACGTTTTACGCCCGCGGCCAAACCGGACAGCAGTTACTGTTAGGTGCATATTCGGCATTAAACCGCCAGATACATGCCGGCAAGGTAAAAATGTACACCCGCACCGAAATGCTGGATGTGGTTACCATTGATGGCCATGCCAAAGGTATTGTTACCCGTAACATGATTACCGGTGCCATTGAAACACATGCGGGCCACGCGGTATTATTGTGTACAGGTGGTTACAGCAACGTTTTCTACTTGTCAACAAATGCCATTGGTTCAAACGTTACTGCGGCATGGCGCGCGCACAAACGCGGTGCTTTCTTTGGTAACCCTTGCTATACTCAAATTCACCCAACCTGTATCCCGGTAACCGGCGATCACCAGTCAAAGCTTACGCTGATGTCTGAATCGTTACGTAACGACGGTCGTGTTTGGGCTCCAAAAACAAAAGAAATTGCCGAGCAGCTGCGCAAAGGCACATTGAAGGCCGATCAGGTTAAAGAAGATGACCGCGATTACTTCCTTGAACGTAAATATCCGGCCTTTGGTAACCTTGTTCCGCGCGACGTGGCTTCACGTAACGCTAAGGAAATGGTTGAAGATGGCCGCGGTGTAGGTGGTTCGGGTTTTGCCGTATTTCTTGACTTTGCCGATGCTATCAAGCGCCTTGGCGAAGATACTGTTAAAGCCAAGTATGGTAACTTGTTTGATATGTACATACAGATCACCAACGAGAACCCGTACAAACAACCAATGCGTATTTACCCGGCCGTGCACTATACCATGGGCGGCCTTTGGGTTGATTATAACCTGAGCACCAACGTACCGGGCCTTTATGCTTTGGGCGAGTGTAACTTTAGCGACCACGGTGCCAACCGCTTAGGTGCTTCTGCTTTGATGCAGGGCTTATCTGACGGTTACTTTGTGATCCCTTACACCCTCGGCGATTACCTGGCTACCATTGGCCCTAAAAAGGTTGATACCAGCCACCCTGCGTTTGAGCAAACCAGGAAAGAAGTAATTGACCACGTAAATAAATTACTGGCATTGAATGGCACCAAAACCGCCGAAGCCTACCACCGCGACCTTGGCCACATCATGTGGGAATATTGCGGTATGGCCCGTACCGAAGAAGGCCTGAAAAAAGCCAAAGGATTGATACAGGCTTTGAAGGTTGATTTCTGGAAAAATGCTAAAGTTGTTGGCGAAAACGAAGAAGTAAACGCTTCATTAGAAAGAGCCGGCCGCGTTGCCGATTTTATTGAATTGGGTGAACTAATGGTTGACGACGCTTTAATGCGCCGTGAATCATGTGGTGGCCACTTCCGGGTTGAATCACAAACAGAAGGTGGTGAAGCCAAACGTGACGACGAGAACTTTGCTTTTGTTGCCGCATGGGAGTTTAAAGGTGAAAACCAACCCGAAGTACTGCACAAAGAGCAACTGGTATTTGAATCGGTACACTTAACACAACGTAATTACGCGTAAATAGTGAATGGTTGATTGGGTTGATTAAGTTAGATTGGTTTTCTTATCTGACAACAACAACTCACTTAATCAACCACTCACCTAATCAACAAAATAACGATATCTCAAATCTAATAATAAGATGAGTAACGGAAATATGAACCTGACGCTTAAAGTATGGCGCCAGAAAAACGCTCAATCAGCGGGTAAATTTGTGACTTACAAGGCCGAAAGTATTTCGCCCGATATGTCATTCCTGGAAATGCTTGACGTTGTTAACGAAGGTTTAACCCTTAAAGGCGACGAGCCTATCCATTTTGATCACGATTGCCGCGAAGGTATTTGCGGTATGTGCTCATTATATATCAATGGCCACCCGCATGGGCCAAAACGTGCCGTTACCACTTGCCAGTTGCACATGCGCAGCTTTCAGGATGGTGAAACCATCACCATTGAGCCATGGCGCGCGGCACCGTTCCCGGTAGTGAAAGATTTGGCCGTTGACCGTTCTGCGTTTGACCGTATACAGCAGGCTGGTGGTTATGTATCTGTGAACACAGGTGTAAGCACCGATGGCAATGCTATCCCTATCCCGAAGGTTATTGCCGACGAGGCTTTCAACTCTGCTACCTGTATTGGTTGCGGCGCTTGTGTTGCGGCCTGTAAAAATGCTTCGGCAATGCTGTTTGTATCGGCTAAAATAACCCAGTTAGGTTTGTTGCCGCAAGGCCAGCCTGAGCGTTACCGTCGCGTACAAACCATGGTAGCCCAAATGGACGAAGAAGGATTTGGAAGCTGTACCAACACCGGTGCCTGCGAAGCCGAATGCCCTAAAGAAATTAAGCTGACCAACATTGCGCGCATGAACAATGATTTCTTCAGCGCCAAATTATTCAGGGAAGAATCTATCCATGAAGAACAACATGGTGGTGCATAATCACTGATAACGTTATACTAAAAACGGGCTTTGGATATTTTCCAAAGCCCGTTTTTGTTTTATGTCGATATTCTATTCTGCATTCTTTCCATACGTCATTGCGAGGTACGAAGCAATCTCTATGCTATACAGAGCGCATATAAATGCTTAACCTGCCTACGTAGAGATTGATTCGTACCTCGCAATGACGCGTTTATTACCTAAAGAGAAGACTTACGAAGTTTTAAAAACTTCATCTTGCGCTCGTCTGTGACGAGTGCTTAATATGGGCCTGCGATTGCATCGCTTCAACTTCTATAGTGCTTAATATGGGTTTACGTTTAAAACGTAAACCCATATTAAGCACTCGTCACAGACGAGCGCAGGTATAGGCAATTCTCTAATTCAGCAAATTCCGGTTCAGATGATATCCAAGCCCTTCAATTCCACTTCCAGCTGCTCTGATGAAGTAAAGTGGATGCTTTTAATACCCATCTTTTCGGCGGCTAATATGTTGCGGTAGTTATCGTCAATAAACAGGGCTTCGCCTGCATTTACAGCGTAACGGTCAAGCAGTATCTGGTAAAACTCCGGTGCGGGCTTGCGCATTTTTTCGGTACCCGAAACAACAATGCCATCAAACCAACTCAAAAAATCATACCGCTCCACCGCTACCGGAAAAGTTTCGGCCGACCAGTTGGTTAACGCGTAAATTTTGTATTTGCCGCTTGCTTTCAGCCGTTTTAAAACATCAACTGTACCATGAAAGGGTTGGCCCAGCATCTCGCTCCAGCGGCCGTAAAACGCCCGTATATTGGTCTCATGCTGCGGAAATTGAGCAACCAGCAAATCTGTGCCTTCCTGTAAGGGGCGGCCTGCATCCTGCTCTTCGTTCCAGTCGGAGGTGCAAACCTCTGCCAGGAAGTTTTTCATTTCCTGCTCATCGGCAAATAGAGTACGGTACATGTAATGCGGGTTCCAGTCAATTAAAACCGCGCCGAGGTCAAATATGATGGTGTTTATCATTTCTTTTTATCGGTGTGCTCGTAAATCTTAACATCTGTAACCACCGAATCTTTGAGGGTTAGTATAAGTTTTTTAACATATCGTGGCTTCTTAGGCTTATTGTATTCTTCAATATCATAAACCATTTCGGTAGTGCTGCTCAGCTGCGGACGATGCAACAGATGAATAACCTCCTGATATTTAAGCCCTTTAATCTTTTGATTTTTTAACAGGTCATCAACCATGTTGCTCCGGAAGGGAAACTCCAAACCATCACCATAATCCCAATCCTCCCGGGTAAATTTTGTATGTTGTTTACAGGCGGTTAAGGTTAGCAATGCCAGCCAGGGCAAAACAAGCATCTTTTTATTGAATAGGTTACCAATTTTCATTGATCAAATATAATAAGAATCGATTAATGCGCTTTGCTTATATTCTTAGTCAATTGCAAGAACAGCGTGGCCACAAGCCCCCTCTAAATCTCCCCCAAAAAGGGAGACTTAGAAAAATCATTTTAAAGCCCTCTCCTTTGGAGAGGGTTGGGTGAGGTTCATTGCTTCGTCGTTCCTCCTCGCAATGACATTTAATTATTTACTTTGCACCCAGCAAATAGCCTTTAAAATCGGCAAAATCTTTACTTATGGATATGGCCAGCTTTGTTTTTGAAGCAAGCTCTTTTACTTGGTCCGGAACTTCGATCTTAGCGCTGATCTCTTCGCTGAATACATCCGGGAACTTGCAGGGGTGCGCGGTTGATAAAAACACACCGGCGGTATCTGCACGGTTATGATCATGCTGATAATCGGTTAACGCCTGCCAGGCAATGGCTGTATGCGGGCAAACCACGTAATCATATGCATCAAACACCCAGTTAATGGCTTTAACCGTTTCCTCGTCGTTATATTTAAAGCCGATAACCAGCTTCTTCAACTCATCTATATCATCTTTAAACAGATCGGCAATGCGCACCCAGTTACTCGGGTTACCCACATCCATAGCATTTGACAACGTAGCCACCGATGGTTTAGGCTGATAAACGCCGGTTTTCAAAAATTCCGGAACAGTATCATTAACATTGGTTGCGGCAATGAACTTTTCAACAGGCAATCCCATTTTCCAGGCCAGTAAACCCGCGCCGATGTTACCAAAGTTGCCGCTCGGCACTGAGAATATCACTTTTTTAACGCCCTGCCTTAATAACTGTGCATAAGCATTAAAGTAATAGAAAGTTTGGGGCACCAAACGCGCTATATTGATAGAATTGGCTGATGTTAAACGGAATTTCTCGTTCAGCTCTGCATCGGTAAAGGCTTGTTTAACCAGGGCCTGACAATCATCAAAAGTACCGTCAACTTCCAGCGCGCGAATATTTTGGCCGTTGGTGGTTAACTGCTGCTCCTGCACACCGCTTACCTTGCCTTTAGGGTACAATATGGTAACACGGGTATTGGGAACACCCAAAAAGCCCAGGGCAACGGCACCGCCGGTATCGCCGCTGGTGGCTACCAGTACGTCGAGCTGTTTCTCGCCGGCCTCTAAAAAGTAGCTCATTACCCGGCTCATGAAACGTGCGCCAAAATCTTTAAACGCCAGTGACGGCCCGTGGAAAAGCTCCAGCACATGCACACGCTCATCCAGCTTTACAATGGGAGCTTCAAAATTAATGGCATCATCAATCAGCGCTTTCAGGTCATGCTCCGGAATGGCATCACCCAGTAAATTCTGAGCTACGCGAAAAGCGATCTCCGGCAGGGTATATTTATCCAGGTTGTTGATAAAATCATCATCCAAACGAGGGATGCTGATAGGCATATATAAACCCTTATCCTGCGGCATGCTGTTAAAAACCGCGTCTTTAAAAGACACTTCTGATAAGGTATTGTTGGTGCTGTAAAGTTTCATTTTGGTTATTTCGGATGTCGGATGTTCGATTTCGGATTTATTGATTTGCTTTTCCCCACGTCATTGCGAGGTACGAAGCAATCTCTTTAGGATATGCTCTTGGCTCTGTATAGTATAGAGATTGCTTCGTACCTCGCAATGACGTTTGTGATTTTTGGACTTTTTACTTTTGAATTTTGACTTAAAATCTCGCCAGTACCTTCGGCCCGCCATCGTTGATAGGCGATACGTAGGTATTTGAACCAATTTTTAGGCCGGTTAAATGTTGCTGCAGCTTTTGGGTAATGAGCGTTGCCGTTTCTTCGTCTTTTGTAAAAGCAAAAACCGATGGACCGGAGCCGGAGATTCCAAAGCTAACCGCGCCCATACCCATGGCCATTTCGCGCATTTTGTAAAAATCAGGTATCAGCATGGAACGTACAGGCTCTACCAATACATCTTTCATGCTGCGGCCTATCAGGTCAATATCCTGCATAAATAAACCACTTACCAGGCCTGCAATGTTACCCCACTGGGTTACCGCATCCTTCATCTGTATGTTTTTACGGATAATCTGGCGGGCCTCACGTGTAGGCACATCCACATCAGGGAATACAATGGCGCACCACAAACCGGCCGGGTGGGGCAGGCGCACTACATCCAGAGGTTCGTAACTGCGTATCAGCACAAAGCCGCCCAAAAGGGCAGGGGCTACGTTATCGGCATGGCCGTGGCCGCAGGCCATTTCCTCGCCCTTCATGGCAAAGGGTAACAGTTTGGCTGCATCAGATTCATCGCCCAACAGGGTTTTGATGGCAAACAGTCCCGCTACTGTACTGGCCGAGCTTGAGCCTAAGCCGCTGCCTATGGGCATTTTTTTGTGCAGCTCAATATCCAGCCCAATATCGGTACGGCCAATGCTTTGCAGGTAGTGTTGCACGCTCACGCTCACCGTATTTTTAGCCGGATCAAGCGGTAAACGACCGTCATCGCCGGTAATTTTGCTGATGGTGATGCCTGGTTTATCGGTAATGCGCATAATCACCTCGTCGCCAGGGGCATTCACGGCAAAGCCCAATACATCAAATCCGCAAACCACATTGGCTACGGTAGCCGGGGCAAAAACGTGGATGCCAGCGCCGACGCCCCCCCCGCCCCCTAAAGGGGGTGCTACTTGCGTGGTTGCTGGGTTTAAATCTTCTACTTTATTATCTTCCATTTTAATATTCAAATTATAGTTCCCTCAAGGGAGATCATTTTTTATCCAAACTATAGTTCCCCCTTTAGGGGGTTAGGGGGCTTTTAATTCGCTCCCAGATTTATCAGGTCGGCAAATACGCCGGCGGCGGTAACTTCTGCACCTGCGCCGGGGCCTTTTACCACCAGCGGGCGTTCTTTATAACGGTCGGTTGTGAATGATATGATATTATCACTGCCCGATAGCGTAAAGAAAGGATGGCTTTCATTAACCATTTGCAGGGTGATAGCCACCTTGCCATTCTCCAGCTTGCCAATGTAGCGCAGCACTTTATTTTCGCTTTCTGCCTGGTTTTTCAGGCGGGCAAAATGCGCATCCTCGCTTTTCAGGGTAGCGTAAAAATCTTCTACAGATTTGGCTTCCAGGCTGGCTTTTGGCAATACGCTTTCAATTTCCACATCGGCCTCTTCCAGGGCATAGCCTGCATCACGTGCCAGGATAAGCATTTTACGCATAAAATCTTTTCCGCTCAGGTCATCGCGCGGATCGGGCTCGGTGTAGCCTTTTTCCTGCGCCTCTTTTACCACATCATGAAAATTAGCATCGCCCTTAAAGTTATTAAAGATGAATGAGATAGTGCCCGAAAGGATGGCTTCTATACGCTGTACCCTGTCGCCGCTGTTCATCAGGTTTTTTAGGGTATTTATGATGGGCAAGCCTGCACCTACATTGGTTTCATAAAAGAAATCAACCCCGTGACGGCGGGCCGTATCGCGGAAGGTTTTATATTGCTGGTAGCTGGCCGAGTTACCAATTTTATTACAGGTGATCACCGAAATGTTGGCTTTAAAAACCTCCTCATAAAAACCTACCGGTACCGGGCTGGCAGTATTGTCAATGAATACACAGTTAGGCAGGTTCATCTCTTTCATCTTGTTGATAAAAACCTGCAGGTCGGCCGTGTGCGGCGAGGCCTGCAGATCATCGGCCCAGGTATCAAGCGATATGCCGTCGCTGTTAAAAGTCATTTTGCGGGTATTGCTGATGCCTGCTATTTTAACCTGTATGCCGTTGTTATCTTTTAAATAGTCGCTGTGTGCATTCAGCTGGTTAAACAGGGTTTTACCAATGTTGCCGGTACCCAGACAAAACGCGTGCAGGGTTTTGGTCAGCTGCACAAAAAAAGCATCGTGAACGGCGTTCAGGGCTTTTGACAGGTCATTCGCCGAGATGATAACCGAGATATTATACTCTGACGATCCCTGCGCTATGGCCCTTACATTAACACCATTACGGCCCAAAGCATGGAACAACTTGCCCGACATGCCCGGGGTTTGTTTCATGTTTTCGCCCACCACGGCCAGTATAGCCAGGTTCTTTTCAATTACCAGGTGCTCCAATTTTTTGGCCAGCAGCTCCAGCTCAAACTCCTGCTCAATTACCTGTTTGGCACGCTCGGTATCCTGAGGCTGTACCGCAAAGGTGATGCTATGCTCTGATGACGACTGGGTGATGAGGATAATGTTGATCTGCTCACGGGCCAGTAACGAGAACAGGCGGCCGCTAAAGCCTGATTTACCTACCATACCGCTGCCCTCTAAATTAAGGATGCTGATATTGTTGATAGACGATATACCTTTGATAGGCAATGCCGATGGCTTGCAATTATGGCGGATCACGGTGCCTTCAAACGCAGGCTCAAAGGTGTTTTTGATCACGATAGGAATCTTTTTCAAAAACGCCGGGATCATGGTTGGCGGATAGATCACCTTTGCGCCGAAGTATGAAAGCTCCATGGCTTCGGTATAAGTAAGCTCGGTTAGGGAGAAAGCCTTTTTCACCATGCGTGGGTCGGCGGTCATCATTCCGTTAACATCTGTCCATATTTGTATTTCAGGGGCGTTAAGTGCCGCGCCAAATATAGCCGCGGTATAATCACTGCCGCCACGGCCAAGGGTGGTGGTTTGGCCAGCATCGTTACCGGCAATAAAGCCGGTTACAATGAGCATTTTATCTTTATTCTGATTGTGCAGGTTACGGATCAGCATTTCGGTTAATTCGGTATTTACCTTAGCATTACCAAAAGCGCTGTCGGTTTTTATTACTTCTGTTGCATCAACAAAAAGCACTTCTTTAAAATGCTGTGCGGCAATTTTGCTCACCATAATGGTTGAGCAGCGTTCGCCATAGCTTAAAATCTGGTCGCGGGTTTTGGGGGTAAGCTCCCGGAGGGTAAGTACCCCCTGCAATAACTCTTCTAATTGGTTAAAATGAATTTTTAAACGGGTAAAGGCGGGGTTTTGGTTTTGTACATCAAGCAGGCTTTTCACCACTTCAAAGTGCCGTCTTTCCAGTTCGGCCAGGGCGGCTGTAAATTCGTTTCCCTGGGCCGCGTCTTCGGCCATGGATGCCAGCAGGTTGGTAACCCCGGCCATGGCCGATAGTACCACTACCGGTTTCTCATCGTTTTTAACTTCATCGCTCAGGATGTTTAAAAGGGTTTGGATGCTTGCAACTGACCCCACGGATGTACCGCCAAATTTTAAAACTTTCATTTATGGTTTAGTATGTTTGCCTCACCCTGCCCTCTCCAAAGGAGAGGGTTCTAAAACTCTCCGTTTAAGTCCTCTCCTTTGGAGAGGATTTAGGTGAGGCTGGTTTAGCCTTGTTTAATTTTCTTTTGTAATACCCAAACAAAAAAGCCTTCCCCGTTTCGGAGGAAGGCTTTCATTTGGTTTCTTTTTATGTTTTTACACCATACGATTATCTTCCTCCGAGTTTTATGCCGGTGGTAATAATAGATGTAATAATGGTGTTGTTAATTGTCATATATAATGTCTGTAAAGTAAGTAGATTATTTTTTAATAAGCAAGGATTATTTTATTTTTTATATAATTACCTCTGATTTATGAGCAAAACCCTATCTCTTATTTTATTGCTACTGCTTGCAAAAACCTGCTTTGCTCAAAAAGCTAAAGATACTTTAGTTTATAACCTTCCGGTAATTAATGATAAACTGATATATACCGATAGTATAGAAGTAAAAGGTCGAGACAGCATAAGCCTGGACTCTACAGCTAAAAAATGGTTCAAGGACTATTACATAGTCCACCAGGCTGATACAACCCAGGGTAAGAATATTAAAGGTAGTATTGTAAGCCAGGGTATACTTGAGTTTTATCTTTCACCCAATTTGTATAGAGTTCCGTTTTATATGGTTGTTTCTGTTCAAATCAATTGCTGGAATAATCACTATAGTTATAAGATGTGCAATATACATTTTAGGTCTAAAAGCGGTTTTCTCAATACTATTTATAATTATCCAAGCGATCCGGAATACCTTATTAAACAATATAAACAAAAGCACTTGGGGTTACTGGATATTAACATGCGCCATATGACCAGAGCACGTCTTTCTGCTATGAATAAAGTTGTAAGGGCCAGCATTGTCTCATTAAATAAGGCAATGGCCAATTAATTGTTACTTTTGGGGTTATATAATATGCAGGGACTCATTACAAAATCAACCGGAAGCTGGTACCAGGTGCAAACACCCGATGGGCAACGAATAGATTGCCGCATTAAAGGCAAGTTCAGGATGAAGGGTATCACCACCACCAACCCGGTGGCTGTTGGCGATGTGGTTGATTTTGACATGGAACCTGATAGCGAAAACGGTGTGATCACCAATTTACAGCAGCGTAAAAACTACATCATCCGCAAGGCTATTAACCTGAGCAAACAGGCCCAGATCATAGCGGCCAATCTTGACCAGGCCCTGCTGGTGGTTACCCTGGCGTCGCCCCGTACCTCGCTGGGCTTTATTGACCGTTTCCTGGTAACCGCCGAGGCCTATGATATACCAGCACGACTTATATTTAATAAACTCGATCTGTTTAGCGATGAAGGCCTGGAAATACTGGCTGATTATAAGGCCATATACGAAAACATAGGTTATCCCTGCTTTGAAGTTTCGGCATTGGAGGGCACCAATATTGATCAGGTGCAGGAGCTGTTGAAAGATAAGGTAACGCTTTTCTCCGGCCACTCGGGTGTGGGCAAATCAAGCCTTATCAATGCATTGCTACCCAGTTTAGACCTCCGCACACATATGGTATCTGAATGGAGCGACAAGGGTATGCACACCACCACCTTTGCCGAAATGTTTGAGCTACCGCAGGGCGGCTTCATCATTGATACACCCGGAATCCGTGAGTTGGGTGTTATCGATATAGAAAAGCAGGAGCTAAGCCACTTTTTTCCCGAAATGCGCTCGCGCATGAACCAATGCCGCTTCAACAATTGCCGCCACATTAACGAACCCGGCTGCGCCGTACTCGAAGCATTGGAAGAGGGCGAAATAGAACTATCCCGCTACGAAAGTTACCTGAGCATTTACAACGGCAACGATACAAGGGCTTGATTTTCGGATGAAGGACTTGTGGAGTAAGGAGCAGGGACTTGTTAAATAAGTTTTGGGTGGCAACAACGGCCCAAGAAGACCACAGGAATCTTTAAGGTTTTACAATAATAAAAACAACCCGTCATTGCGAGGTACGAAGCAATCTCTATGCTGTACAGGGAGGATGTAAATGCTTAACCTGCTTGTGTAGAGATTGCTTCGTACCTCGCAATGACGGTCTGAAGACTTTTCAATATCGTTGTTAATGTCAACAGCGTTTACGCTAAAGCCGTTTTAAAATCATCCATCAGGTCTTCCAGGTCTTCGATACCTATTGACAGGCGGATCATGGTTTCTGGGATACCCATTTCGGCACGTTTTTCCCGACCCAGTTCAAAAAATATGGTCTGCGCAACCGGGATAGACAGGGTACGGGTATCGCCGAGGTTACTTGATTTAATAACCAGCTTAAGTTTATTTAAAAAAGCCAGGCAATCAAGGCTTTCATCGAGCTCAATACTCATTAAACCGCCAAATTTCTTAAACAGTTTGGCTGCACGCTCATGCTGCGGGTGGCTTTTTAAGCCCGGGTAAAATACTTTTTTAACCAAAGGGTGACCTTCAAAATATTCAGCCAGCGCCAGTGCATTGTTGCAGGCGCGCTCCAAGCGCAAGGCCAGTGTTTCGGCACCTACAGAAATAGAGTGGGCAGCTTCTGGTGATAATGTACCGCCCGAATCGCGCAGCCCTTTTTTACGTATCTGGGTAAGGCCCAGTGTTTCGGGTTTTACCTGCTTTTTAAAGGTTTCAAAAATATTAGGGAACTTTGTCCAATCATATAAACCGGTATCGGTAACACAACCGCCCAGCGCGTTGCCGTGGCCGCCAATGTATTTGGTTAATGAATTGATGATCAGGCTTGCCTTTACAGTAATCGGGTTAAACAAGTAAGGCGAGGTCATGGTGTTATCAACCATATATATGAGTCCTTTTTCAGCACACAGATCACCAATAGCTTCCAGATCAGCTACCTGGGTTGCAGGGTTGGCAATGGTTTCAACAAAAACCATTTTGGTGCCTGCTTTAATTTCTTTGCGTACGTTTTCAACATCTGTGGCATCAACATAAGTAACATCCAAACCAATATCTGTTAAGGTTTGAAAAATACTGCGGGTGTTGCCAAATAAATATGAGCTGGCTATAATATGGTCGCCTTGTTTAAAAAGAGACATTACCGTTGCCGAAATTGCCGCCATGCCTGTTGAAAAAGCAATAGAAGCAAGTCCTTTTTCCATATTGGTTACCTTATGCTCCAGCGCGGTAACCGTTGGGTTGCCCTGACGTGAATAAGCATAACCTTTTTTCTTGTTCTGAAAAATATCAACCAGGTCCTGTACATCATCGTGCCCGTACGTTACCGAAGTATGAACGGGTTTGTGTAAAGAACCATGCTCTGGTTTACCCAGGCGGTCGTCATGTAAAATGGTGGTGGTAAAGCCTTTTTTAGTTGTCATTATATTAAATTTTAAAGGCACCAATTACAGCAATGTAATTATTAGGAGCAATCAGTGTTATTTAGTAGCGGTTGCGAACTTAATGAAATAGGCACGAATTAAAAAGACAACAACAATACTAATACATCCTAATTGACACTAATACGACCAAATAACCCTTGATTTTAAATTTTATTCGTGTAATTAAATTCTATTCGTGTAATTAGTGCGCATATTATGAGAGCTGTACTACAACGTGTTTCTGAAGCAAGCTGCCAGGTTGAGGGCCAAACAACCGGCGAGATACAAACCGGTTTCCTGGTACTATTGGGTATTGAAGAAACTGATACCGATGATGACCTGAACTGGCTGGCTAATAAAATTGCCGGCATGCGTGTTTTTAGCGATGAAAACGGCCTGATGAATAAAGCACTGGCCGATATTGATGGTGAAATTCTGCTGATATCGCAGTTTACGCTTTACGCGCAAACCAAAAAGGGTAACCGCCCTTCATTTATCCGCGCAGCCAGGCCCGATAAGGCCATTCCCCTATACGAGCAAATGATCAAAACGCTGGCAAACCTCACCGGTAAAAAAATAGCCACGGGTATTTTTGGCGCCGATATGAAAGTAAGCCTGGTGAATGATGGCCCCGTCACTGTCATCATGGATACCAAAGACAAAGAAAATCATTAAAATTTAATTATGGAGATCAAGGAAGCACAGCAGCTTGTGGATAAGTGGATAAATACCATGGGTATCCGATATTTTAATGAGCTTACCAATACCGCTATTTTAATGGAGGAGGTAGGGGAGGTGGCCCGTATTATGGCCCGCCAGTATGGCGAGCAATCATACAAAAAATCAGATACCGAAGTTAACCTGGCCGATGAAATGGCCGATGTACTTTTTGTACTGATATGCCTGGCCAACCAAACCGGCATTGACCTTACCGATGCGCTGGAAAAAAACCTGGAGAAGAAAAGCATTCGTGATGCCGACCGGCATAAGAATAATGAGAAGTTGAAGTAAGTTAATTAAAAGCGTCATTGCGAGGTACGAAGCAATCTCTATGCTGTACAGAGCGAACTTTGCATGTTTGACCTGGCTATGTAGAGATTGCTTCGTACCTCGCAATGACGCGGTGGTTATATCTAAACCAACTTCACTAACCGGTCTCCCTCTAATACAGGAATGGCAGTAATTACATCGGTTTGCAGGCAAAACTCAATATCCTTTTCGATTCCTAATTTTTTAAGGCGTTCGCTGTGCGATGTTTTTTTGAGGTATTCATTAATATCACCCTTACCCAGCTGAAAAAGATCATTGGCGGCAATGGCGGCATCGTCAAGTTCAAAACCTTCGGTTTTTAGCTGCTCAATTACGGCACCGGCAAACAGGGTATCTTCCAGGTTAAAATTATTTTTCCAGCCAGAGCATACCAGCAATACATTTTCATGCTGGCTTTTTAACCAGTTGCTTAAAGACGTAAGATTTAAAAATGAGCCGATAACAATACGCTTGGCACTGCGCGATAAATGCAGGGCATGCGTGCCATTAGTGGTGGTAAGCACTATGGTTTTACCCGCAACCTTTTCGGCAGTGTATGAAAATGGCGAATTGCCAAAATCAAAGCCGTCAACTACTTTTCCGTCACGCTCTGCTGCCAGCAGGTAATCCAGCCCTTTCTCTCTATACGCGGAACACTCCTCAACCTGTGATACCGGGATAATAGCCTCAGCACCGTTTTCAATACCATAACATATAGATGATGTTGCCCTGAAAATATCAATAACCACTACAATGTACTTTTCAACATTGTACAAAGGGAGTAATGCCGGGGTAAGGCAAACGTGTGCCCCCCGGCCCCCTAATGGGGGTGTTTGAATATCAATATCTGTAGACATATTTTATAAATTATAACAGAATAGCAAACTATTTTTTATAGTTCTCCCTTCGGGGGGTTAGGGGGTTATGCCTTATAAAAAGGTGGTTTTACAACCTTGGCCTTAACTTTATTATCCCTTATGCTCACATATATTTCTGAACCCTCTTTAGCAAATGCGGTATCCACATAACCCAACCCGATAGCTTTTTGCAGTGAGTATGATTGGGTTCCGGAGGTTACTTTGCCTATGTTGTTACCATCGGCATCAACAATGGGATAATCATGGCGGGGTATGCCCCGTTCTATCATTTCAAAACCAACCAACTTACGGTTTACACCAGCTTGTTTTTGCTGTTGCAGGGCCTCAGAGTTGGTAAACTCCTTATTAAACTTGGTTACCCAGCCTAAGCCAGCCTCTAATGGCGATGTGGTATCGTCAATATCGTTACCGTACAGGCAAAAGCCCATTTCCAGGCGCAGGGTATCGCGGGCGCCTAAACCAATTGGCTTAATACCGAAAGGTTCGCCGGCTTTAAAAATGGCATCCCATATTTGCTCTGCATACTGGTTTTCAAAATATATTTCAAAACCACCTGCACCGGTATAGCCTGTTGCCGATATCAACACGTTATCCACACCCGCAAAGGTGCCTTTATTAAAAGTATAATACTCCATTGACACCAGGTCAACCTCGGTTAAGCTTTGCAAGGCTTCGGCCGCTTTAGGGCCTTGTATAGCCAGCAGCGAGGTGCGGTCTGATATGTTTTTCATATCAACACCCATAGTATTATATTTTGATATCCAGTTCCAATCCTTTTCAATGTTTGAGGCGTTAACAACCAGCATATAGGTTTTTTCGTCAATACGGTAAACCAGCAAATCGTCAACAATACCGCCATCCTCGTTAGGCAGGCAGGAGTATTGCACCTTGCCGTCATACAATTTAGAGGCATCGTTACTGGTAACTTTCTGAATAAGGTCAAGGGCGTTGTCGCCTTTTAAAATAAACTCGCCCATGTGGCTTACATCAAACACGCCAACTGTTTTGCGTACAGTTTCGTGTTCGGCGTTTATGCCAGCGTATTGTACGGGCATGTTGTAACCGGCAAAAGGAACCATTTTGGCGCCGGTTTTAATATGGATATCGGTTAAAGCCGTGTTTTTCATCAGAGTAATTGTTTTATACCTGAGATGAAGCCATCAGTCATTACACACCTCTTTTAGGGCGGTAATCTATGAGGTTTCATCGTCAACTTTTAATGCCGCAAAAGTAATTATTCTGACGGGAAATTTGAAGCTTATGCGAGTTTGGCGTAAAACTCTGCAAGGTCGCGGGTCACGGCATTTACATCATGCTCCTGCTCAACCAGTTTACGGGCGTTTATACCTATGGTACGGCAGTGTTCCTCGTCGGTAATGCAACGTTCAATGGCATTATAAAACTCTTCCTGGTCATTAGCGATAATGATATTGGTGCCATTTTCAAAGTTGATTCCTTCGGCCCCCAATGAGGTAGATATGATACATTTTTGCATAGCCATACCCTCCACAATTTTTACCCGCATGCCCCCTCCCGAAAGGAGCGGAACAATCATGATTGATTTGCTGTTCACAAACTCAAAGGCATCATCAACCTCGCCCTGAATAAATATTTTGCCCATCACCTCGTAATCATCAAACCTGTCGGGGATGTTATGGCCCGCCACGTAAAACTTTACCCGCAGGTCGCCATCGGTAAGGTCTTTATGAAAATTATCAATAAACCATTCAATACCCTCACGGTTGGGAAGCCAATCCAGCGATCCCAGGAAAAACAGGCTCGGAAATTCGGTGCGGCTAAAATCGGGTTTGTAGAGGGTAAGGTCTATCCCAACCGGAAATATTTCTACCGGGATACTGGTACCGTATGACAGGATGGTGTTTTTATCCTCAGCGGTAAAAACGGCTATGGCATCAACCTTATTCAGTTGCTGCAGCTCATAATCCTTCACTCGCCTGGCCAGCATACGCAGGTACCATTTTTTAAACAGATCGCTTTTTTGCTGTGCCAGCCTTTGCCACACCTGGTGTTCAATATTGTGCGATCGGTAAACCACCCTGGCTTTGGAGTGTTTACGTATGGCCGGTAAGTATGGCGTTACAAATAACCCTTCAAACTGAACAACATCATAGTCAGTTTGTCGCAGTTCGCGCACCAGCAGTTTTTCAAACTCCGGGTCGTAATAGCGATCAATATCGTTTGATTTTTTACCAAGCAGGTTCATCAAGCTATCCAACACAGATATGCTGATATCGATATTGTACGATGTATAGTTTATTTTGTCGAGCAGCTCATCATTTACTTCCTGCGAACTGCCATTGTATTTTTTAGCGTTAAGTGCGGCCAATGACACCTCATGCCCAAGCGCAACCAGGCCCTTTATGGTATTACATACCACAATGGCATAGCCTCCATTTTGTGGAAACGGTACTCGATGGGTTAAAATAAGGATTTTCAATTGGTTACTTGGTTTGCTGCAAAAATACCAACCTGAAACTCGTAATCAAAGTATCTTTAAAAAATACTTAGCTGAGGGTCGGTTACCCGGAAGGTTTTACGATGATATGGGGTATATCCAATTTTCATTACCGTTTCGCGGTGTTTAATGGTAGGGTAGCCTTTGTTGCTATGCCAGTCATACTCGGGGTGCTCGGCAGCAATTTGAAGCATATAATCATCGCGGTAGGTTTTGGCCAGTATAGATGCCGCTGCTATGCTGAAATATTTTCCATCGCCTTTAATAATACACTCATGTGGTATGTTAGGGTATTTTTTAAAGCGGTTACCGTCAATAATTAAAAATTGCGGGGCCATGCTTAGCTTTTCAATAGCGCGGTGCATGGCCAGGAACGAAGCATTTAAAATATTGATCTCGTCAATCTCAAAATTATCAACAGAGGCAACAGCGTAAGCAATGGCCTTTTGTTCTATTTCTGTACGCAGTTGATACCTGATATCTTCGGGTATTTGTTTGGAGTCGTTAAGTAAATGATGGTCAAAATCATGCGGAAGTATCACAGCGGCGGCAAACACCGGCCCGGCAAGGCAACCGCGCCCAGCCTCATCACATCCTGCCTCAATAAACTCGTGCTGATACCTCGCTGCTAACATGACGGCAAATATAAAAAATGTTGGCTGTTGTTAGTATCAAGTAGCGAGTATCAGGTATTAAGATTTTTATTGCCTGAACTACGATTTACCGGATTAAAGGATTTTCTTAACCTAAAGGGAAATTCTAAAAACTAAATTCTAACTTATTAGCTATTTTTCCAAACCACTCACCACCATTAAAATATTCTTAATGTAAGCAGGGTAATATCATCAATAGGTTTGCTTTTAAAGGCGTGGTTTAAATGATTCAAAAGCGAATCGTTTAAGCTATCGGGCGAGAGGTGGCCTTTTTCTTTTACAAAATTGAGCAGCTTATCCTCGTTCCATACCCGGGTGCTGGTTGATTCAAAGTCCATCAAACCATCGGTATAATTAAAAATAAGGCTTCCGGGTTCCAGATCAATTTCGCCCTCGTTTAAAAACGGCAGTTCTTCAAAAACACCAATCATGGTAGTACCCAGTTTAAGGGGGGCGGCCTCGCCGTTTGCGTATAAAATAGGTGGATTATGCCCGGCGTTTATGTAATTGAGCTTGCGTTTCTTTTCGTTGTAGCGGGCCAAAAACAGCGTTATGAACCTTTCGCCTTTGGTATTGCTCAGTACTATTTTGTTAAGGCGCTCAACAATATTGGTCAGGTTGTCTTCCACCGCGGCCCAGGCATGCAAACTGGCCTGAAAGTTGGCCATTAGCAGTGCTGCGGAAATTCCTTTGCCCGATACATCGGCAATACACCATAGAAACTCACTTTCGTTAAGCCTGATGAAGTCAAAATAATCGCCGCCGATGTTTTGATGCGGCAGGTATTTGGCCCCGATCTCCACACTGTGATCTTTGTGCATGCGCAGCGGGATCAGCATATTTTGCACCTCAACGGCCAGCTCCATTTCGCGCTGAAAACGCTCCGATTGCAAACGTTCGCGAAACAGCTTTTTATTCTCCAGCGCCACAATGATCACGTTCATGAGCGTTTGAATAAAGTTCAGATCGTTGTTAAGCATCTCACCCGAGGTGTTAAAATCGCCGATGAGGGCATAGGCCAGGGCTTTGCTTTTGTGATATATGGGGATAAAGTAATTGTATTTTTTGAGCAGGGGGTCCTGGTGATCTGATATGGCTATGGGCGATTTAATTTTGCTCAGTTTATTACAAGCCTTGTTCAACAAAACTGCCGACTCCATATCGCCGCCGTATTTGGAGATACAAACAAACTTATTCTCCTTTTCAATTAAAAACCTCAGCTTGCCCACCTGCAGGTAACTCTGCAATATTACCTCAAGCATTTGTATCAATATAGGAGTAGCGGTATTTTTATTAATGGCGCGGGTGATCTCCAGAAGGGAGTTAAGTTCTGACTGCCTTTTGAGCAACAGCCTGATTAATTCGTCCTCGCCAGAACTATCTTCTATATATTGCATTTGTTATTACTGGGTATGACTAAAGTAAAAAAATATTTTCAAATGCGGGCACTTTGTGATTTTATATCGAAGGCATCGCGCAAGCCAACGGTAACCAGGTTAAAAGCATATACCAACAGCATAATGGCCACGCCAGGAATTATGGCAAGATACGCCGAATTCATAACGATATAGCCATAATGTTCTTTGATCATTCCACCCCAGGTTGGCATGGGCGGCTGAGCCCCAAAGCCCAGAAAACTAAGCCCGGCCTCCAACAATATAGCCGACGCGAAATTGGATGATGCCAGCACCAGTATGGGCCCTGTTATATTGGGTAAAATATGCCTGGTTATAATTCGGGTATTGTTAAACCCTAATGCTCCGGCAGCTTCAATATATTCAACCTGCTTTAATCCCATTACCTGCCCGCGCACCATACGTGCTACCTCAACCCACATGGATAACCCCACGGCTATAAATATTTGCCATAAGCCTTTACCCAGGGCAAATGATATGGCAATAACCAGCAGTAATGCAGGCAGGCTCCAAAGTATATTCATTAACCAGCTCAGGCAATTATCTATCCAGCCGCCGAAATATCCGGCAATAGCGCCTATGGTTACCCCCAAAAGCATACTGATAATTACCGACATGAGGCCTACCGCCAACGATATCCGGGTGCCCAACAACAGGCGGCTCAGCATATCGCGCCCGTAAATATCGGTGCCAAGCCAAAAGGTTTTGTTGATAATTTGTTCTGCTACAATTTTATGGTAAAAGCGTTTATATATTTCCTGCCCTTTATGAACAGAAATACCCGGATTTAATAAAACCGTACCATAGTGATAGCGCGGCTTAACCCCGTTCACTACTTCAAAAATATTATAGGCCTTTATTTCCGGCTTATCTTCGTCGCCAATGTATTCGTTCACATAAACAGAATCCTGTGCAAAGTGGTAGCCGGTTATAGGAACATCACGGTAAAAAGTTGGCTGGCCGAAAAGCATGCGTATAAAAAAGCCAACAGTATCAACCGGTTCGCTTTTTCTGATACGCAGCATCATAAATGAGCTTCCGGGCTTCTTGATGCTCAGCTGTATGGTCATGTTATTGGCATGCGGAGACTGATCGGGCATTATTGAATAGCCCAATACCGCCACCAATAGCGTGAGCACAATAAAAACAAGACCGGCGATAGCAATTTTATTGCGTTTAAACGCCTGCCAGGTGCGTTTTGAAGGAGTAAGATCTGTCAATAGTAATTTTTGCGTCTGGGCTAAATATCGCTCAAATAGCTACAATTACCAAGCTGTAAATTAATATTTACAATGGCTTGTTATTTTACCACCCGGCCTTTCCATAAATACTTATGATTATTGCCCATAAGGCCTATTGCCACAAAATATACAATGTGCAGCGGAATAAGCAAAACAAGCAAACTTACCAGGTAACTACGTTTAAAGAACGAGGTTATAGGCAGTAAATAAACTACCTCAAACAGGTATTTTAATAATATCTGTACCAGGAAAAGCTTAAAAAAATAAAAGTCGTAAAAGCCAAGGGCAGCGTTTAGCAGCAAGGAGATATTAAATAACCAGATGCAGATACCAAAAGCCACCACTTTCTTATCCTTGTATTTGGTTGATTTGGAGGCCCATCTACGCCTTTGCTGCATAAACTCGCGAAGCGTATGCTTGGCATGGGTATAAACCACGGCATCGGTATTTTTTAAAAAACCAATTTTGCCAGGATAGCGTTCAGCCACTTTTTGCAGCAGCAGCTCATCATCGCCCGATGCCAGTTCGTCGATACCTTTAAAACCGCCTACTTCGTAAAACACATCTTTACGGTAAGCAAAATTAGCCCCGTTACAGGTTGATGCCCTGCCATTGCCAATAAATGCCGCGCCGATGCCAATCAGATAGCCAAACTCCAGGGTTTGCATCAGCTCAAATAATGACCGCTCCTCAAAATACGTTACCGGCGATGATATCATGACCAGGTTATTGGTTTCATAATAACCAACTATCGAGGATAACCATGCCCGCCCCATACGGCAATCGGCATCTGTAGCTACCATCAGCTCGCCGCTTGATAGCTTTATGGCTTCAGATATTGCCTTTTTTTTGTAGGAATTGAGAGGCTCTGCTTCGTTAAGTTTTAACAAGGTTACGCCACGATCAGCATAACTGCTGATAATAGCAGCCGTATTATCGGTCGAATGATCGTCAACAATAATTATTTCGAGCAGGTGTTTGGGGTAATCCTGCGCCAGTACATCCTCAATAGTTAAGTTTATTCTTTCCTCCTCGTTCCGGGCCGCTATCAGTACGGTAACCTTGGTTTGGAAAGGAGCAACGCGGGGTGTGATAACCTTTATTTTGCCCCATCCACGAATCAAATAAATTACCAACAGCAGGTAAATGCCGGTTAAAAAAAGCGAAACAAAACTATGCAGTGCGATCAAAGAATTTGAGTTTAAAAACGAATAAAGATCCTAAAATAGCTGGAATAATTAAATTTATGAGCCATATTGACGATACACCGGCAATAACAGCTATTTTTTGATCGGTTACAAATGCGAATAAATGCGATGCCGTGAAGCTGCGCACGCCAACATCAAGCAAATCAAGCGAAGGTACTGCCGAGGTGACAAAGAAATACACAAACAACATCATCACCATCGGAAAAAATGCAAACTGGGGGATAAGCAAATGGAATACAATACAGTATTGAACCGTGAAGGTAACGTAACGGGCCATACTATAGCCCAATACGTTCATGAGCTCGCGTTTTTTATAGCGCCCCATGATCTCAAAAAACTTATGATACTTTTTCAGAAAGCCAATCCTGTTAAGCAGGTTCACTATCCATTTAATATTAAAGAAAAATATGAGCAGTACGGCCATCGTTAAAACCGATACCAGTATAATTAAGCAAAACAACCAGGTACTTACCGGTATGTAGTTATAAAAAAGCCATACAATAGCTATCAACCCCAATAAATTGGTCATGATTATTTGGCCGAAAGCCCCAACCGCCATAGCAAAAACCCCATGAATACGCTTACGATTGGGCAAAAACATTACCCGCCCACCATATTCACCAACCCGGTTAGGCGTTGAAATGGCCCAAGTGAGTCCGCAAAAAACCGCTTCAACAGCTTCCCAAAGGGTAATACTAACCAGAGTTTTGGTGAGATAGCGCCATTTGAAGGCTTCAAGCAGCCAGTTAACCACCATTAACAAAACCACAATGCCCATGGCGGTTAATACATGCGTACTGTTTATTTGAGCGGTTAATGCCTCAAACTGCTTCAGATCATTGTTCTTTTTGTAAAACTGGTGGTATATGTACCAGCCCGCCATGACTAATACGGCGGTTTTAAGGGAAACAGATATTATTTTTTTAGTAGAAGCAGTCAAAAAGAAAAATTTATGCAATGTTACAAAAAAACCGGGCAAGGGAAACTTGCCCGGTATAACATAACATTAATATGATTTGTTTATTTTAAACGTGCTTTTAAAAAAGTAATCGTATTGGCGTAAGCATCCTTAGTGGCATTGCTGTCATAAATAGGGTTGCTTGGGTTTGCAAAACCATGGTCGGCATCGTACTGGTGCAGGTAAACTTTTTTACCGGCCTTTTTCATATCCTCATCAAATTTAGCAACCACTTTGGGGTTTATCCATTGGTCTTTGTTGGCAAAGTTGCCCAGTACATCGGCATTTAAAGTTTTCAGGCGGTTAACATCCTGCTCGGGCATACCATAATACATTACACAGGCGGCTGCTTGTTTGCCTGCCAGTAAACTGGCCTGCAGGCTCCACCCACCACCAAAACACCACCCAAGGGTAGCTATATGTGCATTTTTACCGGCGTAAGCGATAGCGCCGTTGATAATTGCTTTTGCCCGGTTTTCATTTACGGCCTGCATAAATTTACCGGCATCTTCGCGGGTGGTGGCCACTTTACCGTCGTAAAGGTCAACATCAATAATGTTTACGTTGCCCAGGTCGTTATATATTTTTTCCGATTCGCGCTTTACAAAATCATTTAAGCCCCACCATTCGTGGATAACCAAGATGTAATTGTTGGTTGCTTTTTTAGCTTTCAGCAAATACGCGGCAGATTCCCTGCCATCTGAAGTTTTGTAGGTAATGGATGTGCCAACAGCACTTTGAAAGTGAATAGGCAGTGGTGTTTTATGCGCCATTTGGAATTTGGGATTGGAAGCCAGCATAGCAAACTGCCTGGTTGCCGATGGCTTACTGCAGCACACTACTCTTTTTTGCCCAAAAGCAAATACAGCCGCACAAATAAACAAGGTAAACAGAATAAGTTTTTTCATTAGATTGAGTTTTTGTTTGTTGAATTATATGCGATAATTACGATAACATGAGGATTTACGTTGCTGACAGGGCAAAATAAACATGATTAAGTTAGGCATTTTTGATAAAAAGCAATGCTGAATAGAAACATTTTATAACCGCCGGGAAAATAAATACAGGAGGAGGGTTGCCGGTAGCCGACAAAATATAGCTCTTACTTAATTAAACGGTGAAGAACCTGCTTAAAAACAAGAGAATAAATGAGCCTATCACAACATCAGCATATTAAACTGATCGGGATAGTTATATGAACAGAAAGTGTAATTTTTAGGAAAAGGAATCCTATGCCGGTATGATACCCGCTAAATGCAAAGACCTAAAACCGATAATAGGATGTATTACTTTATTTAAAAGAAAACACCGGGGGAAACATCCTCCGGTGTTTTCTTTTAATTTATAATTTACCAGCGACCACCGCCGCCGCCGCCTCTGTTATCTTTTGAGTAGCCACCGCCACCACCACGGTTGCCGCCGCCATAGCCGCCACCGCCGCCACGGTTGCCACCATAACCACCACCACCGCCGCTTCTGCGATCACTTGGTTTTTTTTCTTCTGCCTGGCTTACAGCTATTGATCTGCCTTTAACTTCAGAACCATTTAAGCCAGTAATAGCAGTTTGAGCAGCCTCATCATCAGGCATTTCAACAAATCCGAAACCTTTGCTTCTTCCAGATTCTCTGTCAATAATTAGTTTTACGGTGCTTACTTCACCATACGCTTCAAAAAGCTCTTTTAAATCGGCTTCCTCTAATGAAAAAGGAAGGCTTCCTACGAATATGTTCATCAATCTTTAATTTATAATGAGCAAGATCATTTTGCTTGCCATCTTTTGTTAACATCAAATATAGTAATAGATATTTGATGATTACTGCAAGAATTTGTGAATGAACATTTTTATTTTTTTTTAATAGTTAAAATAACCCTTAATTAAAACAAAATAACAGCGTTTATGTTATGTTCGGCAACACAAAAATCAGAAAATATGGAGGCAGCGGCTCTACTAACTTACTGATTGGATAAGGTATTGCTTGTTATTGAGCGTAAAACTATCGCCTGCAATTTTCCCCGTAAGCATTAAACCTACCGGCGATGCCGGTGAAACCGCGAAATAAGTTTTACCCTCAACCAACAAGCTACCAGCACTTATAGCCAGATAAAAGTTGCCGTTGCTGGTTACAATTATGCTCCCGGTTTCGGCTTTTGCAGCGGTACCGGTTGTACTGATCCGGTTAAGGGCCACCATTAATTTATTGGCTTCATTCAGCTGGGCCAAATTGCGGTTGGTTTCCTGCTGCATCATGGCGCGCCCGGTTTCGTATTTATCGCCAGCGCTGCTTTTGGTATCTTCGTTTGATGCTTTTTGCGCTTCCTTAATACCTAATTCGGCCGCGTCCATACTTTTACGCACGTAGCTTACGCACAGGTCATACAATTTCTTCTTCAGATCGCTCATTTACAGGTACCGGATAATATAAAAACAGAAGATCAAAGGCCAGTCCCAAAAGGAGAGGCTTTCTAATTAAAAAGCAACAAAGTAAAGCAAAATATTATGATTGCCGGCAAGGTAAATATGGCCCAAAATAAAAGCCCCCTTGCACTCGCTGCTTGGGGGCTTTAAACCTAAACCTTATCACTATTTGCAGGTGTGAACCTACAAAGTAGATAAACGTATCAAATTGCCGAATTGGTATATTGGGGTATAGGTAATTGACAAAAAAATGATAATCGCACATATCAAAAACAATCAAACAACTGATAATCAATTATTTAAATTTTACTTAAAAGAAAATTTTTTATCCGGATTATTTTCTGCCGTCACATAAAAAACAAAACGGGCTTGCAGGTATGCCTGCAAGCCCGTTTAAATGTTTCGCAATAGGTATTAAGAAAAGCTTACGTTATCCATGCCGTATTGTTTTAACACATCGGCTGGTACACCTGTCCATTTGTTTGGAGCGTTACCTGCGTAGCCAACATCTTTAACACCCATTTCGCTGGTGAAAAAGCCCGATGCGGTTAAATCGCGCATGCGGTTAAAAAAGGCAACACCCTGAGCCATTTCCGGCTTAGCTTTTTTCGGGTAAGCTATCAGGTCAACCATTTCTATTTGCTGCGCTTTAGAGCTGTCGGTAAATGTTTTACCAAAACGGTTTAAGCATTGCAGATCAAGCCAGCGCAGGCCACCCCTCATAGGAGTTTGGTGATCTGGAATATCTTTTACAATAAACTCAATAAAATCAGGCACTTTGGCATCAGATGCACTGCCAGATTTTTCGTCTTTAGGGATAATAATATCAGCTAAAACAGTTATGGTAGCCATTTCTTCGGCGGTAAAAAACTTATCTGCGTTTAGTTTTTTATCACGCTCAACTTCAAATGGCTGACGGCCTGCCGGTGTTTCACCCGCTGCCGCGGTTGTTTCTTCTGTTTTTTTAGTTTCGGTTTTACAGGCTTCCAGTAATAATCCTGCCGAAAGTGTGCCTAAGCCTATTGCTTTGAGGGAGTCACGTCTGTTCATAATAAATTGTTATGGATGGGCTTGTTAAACGTTTAATTTTTTTCTTTCCTGTAATATGTATTCTGCGGTGCGCATTGACATGGCCAATATTGTCCATGTTGCGTTTTTATCGCCCTGCTGCACAAAAGGCGCGGCATCAACCACAAAAAGGTTTTTACAATCATGTGCCTGGCACCATTTGTTCAGAGCCGATTTTTTAGGATCGTTACCCATACGGATGGTACCCACTTCGTGAATGATCTTACCCGGAGCCTCTAAGCCATAGTTGGTTTCAGGACCTGCCGGCGGACCATAAATAGCGCCCATGTTATGCATAACTTCCTGAAAGGTTTCCTGCATGTGCTTAGCCTGTTTAATTTCGTCAGGTGCCCATTTGTAGTGGAAACGCAATACCGGGATACCGTATTTATCAACCACGTTAGGATCAATTTCGCAATAGTTATCATAACGGGCAATAGCAGTACCACGACCGGCCATACCAAACTGGGTACCGTAGAAACGACGGTAATCATCTTTCAATGAAGCACCGTAACCACCCGCTTCTCTTGTTTTGCCATTACGATCAGGTACCATGCCGTTCATATTCTGAATACCATGACCAAAACCGTATGAAGGCATATGTAAGCCGCCGCCATACTCAATATGGTAACCGCGAGGGAAATCTAATTTTTTGTTATCCAACCACCATGGAGAGTAGATATGCACACTGCCGGCGCCGTCTTCGTTATAACGTTTACGGTCCATCAGTTGCGGTAAAAAGCCACCAGCACTTGATCCGGTTGAATCATGCAGGTAACGGCCTACTACGCCACTGCTGTTAGCTAAACCACCCGGATGCTCTGCCGAACGTGAGTTAAGCAGGATACGTGCCGACTCGCCGGCGCTTGCACCCAATATAACCGTTTTGGCATTTACCTGGTATTCCTGCATATCTTCTTTATTAACATATGATACGCCGGTAGCCAAACCTTCTTTATTGGTGATCACTTCACGCACCATAGCGTTGGTAATTACCTTTAAGTTGCCTGTTTTTAAGGCCGGTATAACCAAACATGATGAAGCCGAGAAATCGCCGTAAATTTTACAGCTACGACCGCACTGACCGCAGAAGAAACACGCGCCACGGTCTTTATTACCTGGCAGCGCTTCTGTTAATACCGCTCCACGACCAGGGATAATTTTTACACCTGCCTTTTTTGCGCCCTGAACAATAAATAACTCATTCAGTCTTGGTTTTGGCGGAGGTAAGAATATACCATCCGGTTCGTTTTCTAATCCTTCTTTGGTACCATATACACCTATCAGGCGGTCAACCTTATCGTAGTATGGCTTAACATCATCATAAGTAATAGGCCAGCTGTCGGTAAGGCCATCCTTAGGCTGAAAATCAGCCGGGCCCATACGTAAAGAGATACGGCCCCAGTGATTGGTACGCCCGCCCAGCATGCGTGAGCGGAACCATGAAAACTCGGTATTGTCTTTGGTAGTGTAGGGTTCGCCGTCAATTTCCCAGCCGCCAAAAGCAGCATCAAAATCGCCGAAAGGGCGTGTAGTGCCTGCACCGCGACGAGGCGATTCCCAGGGCCACTTTAATTGCTGTGAATCTTTAGCAGGGTCAAAATACGCGCCCGCCTCCAGCATTAACACTTTTACACCAGCGTTGGCCAATACATAGCCCGCCATACCGCCACCGGCACCAGAACCAACAATTACCACATCATAGGTAGTTGTTGATTTTTTGATTTGTAAATCGCTCATATAATGTCAAATGTATCTTCTGTTTTTAGCAGAAGAAAACGCATGTTACCATGCATTTGCGTTAAATTGGTTTATGGCATAAATATATCAAACGTTGATCGTTAAATAGATTTATGTTTTAAATTTATAATTGTTTTATATAAATGTTACGGAAGGCAACCTCATGGTTATGATCCTGCAGGGCAATGTGTCCTTTAGGATATTTAGCAAAATCTGTCCAGCTTTTAAACTTGCTGTTTGCCAACATTTGGTTCCACTCATCGCTGCCCATTTGGGTTTCAACTATTTTGGTACCGTTTAACCAGAAGGTAAGGTGACCATCTTTTTTACGTAATACAACAGAGTTCCACTCGCCGGCAGGCTTAGCTACATCTGCCGATGGGGCTTTCATATCATATAAAGAACCGGCAAGGTGATTTGCTTTTTTATTGTCAGATGCTTTTTGGTTATCAAGCACCTGCATTTCAACACCGGTTAAATAGGTTTCGTTAAACTTAGGATCTTCGTGCACACCAAAAATGATTCCGCTGTTACCGGTTTCAGAAATTTTCCAATCCAGTTTCAGCTCGTAGTTTTCGTACTCATCGTTGGTAACCAAATCGCCCTGGCCTTCGGCATTGGGGTCAAGCTGCAATGTGCCGTCAACAGCTTTCCAGGCGGTAACATTGGTTTTTAAATAGGTGTGCCAGCCAGTTGTTGTTTTACCATCAAACAGCGGCTTATACCCCTTGGTTTGTGCCGACACACAAAAGTGCAGCGCAGGGATAGCCATAAGGCTTAAAAAGATCTTCTTCATTTAAAGTTTTAGAATTAATTAAGATATACCATTAGCTCGGGCTAATATATTGGCTTTTTTTCAATGCTAAAACGATTATGTGAAAAATAAATTGCCGGAGCTACGCCCGGCAATGTAAAAATTTGGTTATAGAAAAATAAGGTGCTTGTTTAGCTTAGTGCTGATGAAAACTGAATGCAAGGCTTGAGGCCAAACCTATGGTTATGTAGCCATAGCTATCCTCAAAAAACTGATTATAATCATCCTGCCCGCGGTACCCGCCGCCAAACATCAGTGCCGCACTCGGCATAAAAGGGAACTGGTAATAATAACGCACGCTTACGTTAAGCCGCTTTTTAAAATCAACAGACGAGTAGTTATCATACTTATCGGCAATGTAGGTAAAATCAAACCTGAGCTGCTGCCAGTTTTTGTAGGTCTTTTTTCCTTTTACCAAAGGATCTTCACAGGCTTTCGCAAAATTGTACATGCGGCTGCCATTAACCCTGATAAAGCCATAATGATCTTTTAACCCTTCAGACACCCCCAGGCCAAACAGACCGGCATGCACTTCAAGCGCCACATTATCGTACCGGTTAATGATCAAATCATTTTTATCAATACGTTTACCAGTATAGTAGGTAAGGGTGTAAAAGTTAGTGGTAAACTTTCCGCTGTCGCGGTCAAAAGTGCCGTCGGGATTAAGTGATGGCCCGCGTGCACCGTTAGAATGGTGTGAATAACCAAACGACAGGAATTTTGGCTTATAGGTATCTTCGTTTAAGCGGTAATACACGGTTAACCCTGGCATATAACTTGGCGACTCTACTGGCGCTCCCCTTGAATTAAGCAAGCGTATTTTTACCCGTGGGGTAAACACCGTAAAAAAGCGTGACCGGGGCGTACTGAATAAAATAAAGTTGGGCTGCAGGTCGGCAGTGAGCTGTGTTTTTACCTTGTTAAAATAATCATTGCCGCCTTCGGATGCCCGCAGGTTTTGTACAAAAATATCGTCAAAGGCATTATTGATCAGGCGTCTTTTTAACAAAGCAGAATCAGCCAGGGAATCCGAAGTTAAGTGGTAAGGCTGATTTAATGCAGCAGCCTTGGCCAGCAGCTTTACCGGTAATATAAAACCGAACAGACAGCAGATCAGGGCGAAAAATTTAATATGGCGAGCGTTTTTTTTTGATGTAGCTCTCAGGGGTAAAGTAGTCAAGTTAGTGCGTATTATTTTAACCGATAGTAAATGAATTTTATAATCAATTTACGTAACAATACGTGTTAAAATACTGTTAAGAATTGAGACGGCAATATTAGAGATTATTCTTTTTTAGTGAGGTATATTCCGTGTCAAGCAAACGTAAAAGCTGCCTTTGGAGAAAGTGGCAACTTATCATGTGTTGGAACATTAAAATACTGAATTATTGATATTTATAACAAAAACCTGGTTTGATTTTAAATTCTGTTTTGTTATATTTGTTTATAAGCCAATTCTCCAATTTTAATCTAATTACCATGATAAAAGTTTCAAATATCCTTGCACGCAAGGGTGGCCGTTTAATTACTATTGATGCCGGTTCATCTGTTTTAGATGCTTTAAAATTAATGGCCGAAAAAAATATCGGTTCGGTTGTTGTGTTAGATGACAGCGATTATGTGGGTTTACTTACCGAACGGGATTATGCCCGCAAAGTTATCCTGAAGGGTAAATCATCACATGAAACGCTGGTAAGGGATATTATGAGTACGGGCCTGCCGCGCATACTTCCGGATAATTCTATTGAAACGTGTATGCACATCATGAGCGAAAGTAACATCAGGTATTTACCTGTGTTTATTGATGATACCTTATGCGGAATCATATCCATCAATGACCTGGTTACCGAAACTATACTTTCGCAATTGGAAACCATTGAGCAACTAAAAACTTATATACATTCGTAACACCAGCTTGCGCTGATGAAACGGAGATAAAAGACAATGGATCAAAGAATCCAAACAAACGCCTTGTGCCATTAAAACACAAGGCGTTTGGTTTCCAGGAAATATTACTGAACCACTTCGCTGATCTGGATAACCGGTGTAATATTCGTGTACTTAGGAAAATCAGCTCTGATTTCATCTATATGCAGCGCACGCGCACTTTCGTAATCAGAAAGCTTATCGAAATACAAGTAACCAATTGCCAGGAATGGGACAGGCGCATTGGGTGCCCCGCCCGCTATTCCTTTATCAATAGAATAAATTTTCAAATTGAAGAATTTCGCCATCAGCGGCATATGACTCCTGGTGTAGTAGTCCATGTCAAATGTTTTCCCTTCTCCATTGGGGTAAAGAACGGTTACTTTGATCATTCCTTTTTTTATTTGGGGAGCATCTTTTGTTTGAGCTTGCAGGCAGGTTAAAGAAAGTCCGAAAAATAAGAGGAGTAAAATAGTTTTTGCTTTCATTTTTATGTGTTTTAAGGTTAAATTAAAGATAGCAAAAAAATATTTTATAACCTCATAACCAATCACTTGCATTAATCTAAGCATTTTTACTTGCGCTCGTTTGCAACGAGTGCTTACGATAGCCTGGCGATTGCATCGCCTTTGCGTTTTAAACGCAAACACAAGTTAAGCACTCGTTGCAACCGAGCGCAAGCAGGCTATGTGATTACAGCCGAATGCCCCACAGGGGCACCCTATTTATAGCATTCAGCACATAAATTTCTTAGCTCCATAGAAGCTTCCCTGGGTTAAGCCGAATAATTTCAGGAAGCTCCTATGGAGCTATAAATACAAAAGAACATTTACTATAAACACGGTACTCCTCCGGAGTATAACCGCAATTTTTGTATCAGTCAACACTCGCGCACCAACCACCCTGTTTAATTGCTATTTAACAACAAATTTTCATACCTTGCATAATTTACTAACAACATATAGTGACCTTTCAGGATTTTAATTTCAACGAACAATTATTTGAAGGCATCCAAAGTATGGGATTTAACACCCCTACGCCTATACAGGAAATGGCCATTCCGGTTATTTTGAACGGGCAGGACCTTATTGCCTGCGCACAAACCGGTACCGGTAAAACCGGTGCCTATCTGCTACCTGTTTTAAACCACATCAGCAGTACCAATAAACATCATACCAGTGCGCTTATTTTAGCGCCAACCCGCGAGCTTGCCCAGCAAATTGACCAGCAGGTTGAAGGCCTGGCCTATTTTACCGGCGTTAGTTCCATAGCCGTATTTGGTGGCGGTGACGGCATGGCTTACGAGCAGCAACGGAGGGGCATACAAAATAATGTAAATATTATTATTGCCACACCGGGCCGCTTAATTGCCCACCTTACATCGGGTGTTTTAAAGCTTAACCATTTAACCCACCTGATATTGGATGAGGCCGACCGCATGCTCGATATGGGTTTCTCTGACGATATCATGAAGATCATTAGCTACCTGCCGAAAACCAGGCAAACGCTCTTGTTTTCGGCCACTATGCCGGGGCGTATCCGCTCACTGGCCAAATCGGTACTGAAAGATCCTCAGCAAATCAATATCGCTATATCGCAACCGGCCGTTGGTATCGACCAGCAGATCTACAGGTTGCACGATCAGCAAAAAACGCCTTTGCTGCAACTTATCCTGCGCGATTCGGCTTATACCAGCACCATTATTTTTGCTTCCCGTAAGGAAATTGTAAAATCATTGTACAAAGAGCTTAAAGCCATCAAGATCAACGCCATGGCTTTCCACTCCGATCTGGAACAAAAAGAGCGCGAAGAGATACTGCTCAAGTTTAAAAACAAACAGCTCCCTGTAATTATTGGTACCGATGCCTTATCGCGCGGTATTGATGTGGAAGGGATTGATCTTGTGATCAATTACGACGTTCCGGGCGACCCGGAAGATTACATTCACCGTATTGGCCGTACGGCCCGCGCTGCCACTACCGGCACCGCCATCACCTTTGTAAACCACCGCGATGAGCGCAAGCTGAAAAACATTGAACAGCTGATAGAAAAACCTATCCGCCTGGTTGGTTTGCCCGATGAACTTGCCTCCATACAACCGCTACCCGGTCAGCATGAGCAAAAATCAGACGGTAAAAGGAAACCCAACAGACGCTTCAATAAAAAGAACCCTAAAAAGAACATCCAGCCATAAAATGAAAAAGAACGTAGCTCAAAAGCTGCTTTTACGAGTACTATTAGGTGCCGCATTGGCCGCGCCTGCCATTAATACTTTTGCGCAAGACAAAAAAACATCGGGCAACCCGGTAGTAGAGGGTTGGTATGCCGACCCCGAGGCTAAAATATTTAACCATCAATATTGGTTGTACCCAACTTACTCTGCCAAATACAACGAGCAGGTATTTATGGATGCGTTTTCATCTACCGATTTGGTTCATTGGACCAAGCACTCGCACATTATTGATACAACAGGTGTAAAATGGGTAAAACGTGCCTTATGGGCACCCGCGGTTACTGAAAAGGGTGGCAAGTATTATATCTTTTTTGGCGCCAATGATATCCAGAACAATAATGAAAAGGGTGGGATAGGTATTGCCATAGCCGACAAGCCTGAAGGCCCTTTTAAAGATTATTTAGGTAAACCACTTATTGACCAGATCATTAACAAAGCACAACCTATTGACCAGTTTGTTTTTAAAGACGACGACGGGCAATATTATATGATTTATGGCGGATGGGGTCAGTGCAATATTGTAAAGCTGAAAGACGACTTTACTGGCCTGGTACCCTTTAAAGATGGCGAAACCTATAAAAAAATAACTCCCGAAGGTTATGTAGAAGGCCCCGTAATGTTTAAACGTAAAGGGAAATATTACTTTATGTGGAGCGAAGGCGGCTGGACGGGCCCCGATTATCGCGTAGCTTATGCCGTTGGCGATACTCCTTTTGGCCCATTCAAACGCATTGCTACTATTCTGAAACAGGATGCCAGCATAGCTACCGGCGCAGGCCACCATTCGGTGATCAACGTTCCGGGAACAGACGAATGGTACATTGTTTACCACCGCCGCCCGCTAACTGAAACCAACGCCAATCACCGGGTAATGTGCATTGATAAAATGTACTTTGACGCAGACGGCACCATACAACCCGTGAAGATCAGCAATGAGGGTGTAGCAGCACGGAAGTTGAAATAGGCGGAAGATTACCACCAAAAACATAAAATTTGTCATTTCGACGAGGAACGAGGAGAAATCTTATACAAGCGGCTAATCCGCTGGCATGTTGTATAAGATTTCTCTTTCGCACCCAACTCAGGCCACCCATGCTCTATCGAAATGACAAACATCACGTCATGCCGAATTTATTTCGGCATCCCATATTCAAGGGGAACGTTTGTGCTACAATACCCAACCTGTGAGATCCTGAAACAAGTTCAGGATGACGGAATTGATTTCAAACTTTTAGTTGGTTTATCCAAACAGCTCGCTGCTTAAATATCTGTCGCCGCGGTCGCAGCAAATAAAAACAATTACGCCTTCGGTAAGCTCCTTTGCAAGTTCTACAGCAGCCGAAAGTGCTCCACCGCTGCTCATACCTGCAAAAATGCCTTCGGTTTTAGCCATTTTACGGGCCATTTCTATGGCGTTGGCCTGTGATATATCCATCACCCTGTCAACTCTGGTGGCATCAAATATTTTTGGCAAATAAGGTTCGGGCCAGCGGCGTATGCCTGGTATGGATGAACCCTCTGTAGGCTGGCACCCTACTATCTGAATGTCAGTATTCTGATCCTTTAAATATCGCGAACAGCCCATAATAGTGCCTGTAGTACCCATAGCGCTTACAAAGTGTGTTATTTTCCCTTCGGTATCGCGCCATATTTCGGGGCCGGTGGTTTTTACGTGCGCCATATAGTTATCGGGGTTGGCAAACTGGTTCAACAGAAAGTAACCTTCGGTAGCTCCCTTTTCTTCGGCATAGTCACGGGCTGCCTCCATGCTTTCCATTAAAGTTACTTTAGCTCCGTAGGCTTCCATGGTTAGCGTACGTTCGCGGGTTGAGCTGGAGGGCATAATGAGTTCAATTTCCAGATCAAACAGGCGTGCTATCATGGCCAGAGCTATCCCCGTGTTGCCGCTGGTAGCCTCAATCAGTTTTGTGCCTGGTTTTATTTCACCACGTTCAATAGCACTACGGATCATATTAAGCGATGCGCGGTCTTTCACGCTGCCGCCGGGGTTGTTGCCTTCCAGTTTGGCGTATATTTTAACATTTGGGTTGGGATTTAGCTTTTTAATCTCAACCAGAGGAGTATTTCCAATTATATCAAGTATACCAGCCATTGTATTTGCTTTTATATGTAGATGTATGCTTATTTTTTATCGCCAAAAATGCGCCGGCTCAGACTTTTGAGTATCCGGTGGCTTGGGGTATGGTAGACCCTTGAATTGGGAGAAATGCTTTTAGTAAGCCAAACATTACCACCAATAATACTATTGTGCCCAATAATGGTTTCGCCGCCCAGTATGGTAGCGCCCGAATAGATCACCACATGATCTTCAACAGTTGGGTGCCGTTTGGTATTGGCCATGCTTTTATCAACACTCAGGGCACCCAAAGTAACGCCCTGGTATAGTTTTACATGGTTACCAATTTTACAGCTTTCTCCTATTACTATCCCCGTGCCGTGATCAATGTAAAAATACTCGCCAATTTCTGCAGCAGGGTGTATATCAATACCTGTTTTGGAGTGTCCGTACTCGGTTAGTATGCGAGGGATCAAAGGCACACCATCCTGGTATAAACTATGCGCCAGGCGATAAAGCGATATGGCATAAAAACCGGGGTAGGTACGTACAACCTCAAACTCACTGCGCGCAGCCGGGTCGCCGTTAAATATAGCCTGTATATCCGTATTCAGTACCTCGTACAGCAGGGGTAGCCGTTCAAAAAAATCACTCGCGCGTTTCTTGTTATCATGATTAACGCAGGCCTTGGTAACTTCCATAATATGGAACAGCTCGCTTTCAAGTAATGCAAATTCTGCCTTCAGATCTTCAACGTTGCCAAATATCTTTCCCGTTTGTTCGGGATATAGCAAATGAATCACCTGAAGAGCCCATTTAGTGATCTCTTTATTAGACGGCACAGCCTCAAGCCTTTGTTGCTTGTTAAAAATTTGCTGATAAAACTCCTGACTCATGTTTTACATTTAGTTGCCAAGAGTGGCAACTGTTTTACATTGCAAGTTTATATAAAAGAATGTGTTTTATATGTAAAAAGAACTACTTAATTGATGGATAACCTATGCGGTATATGATATTGCGGTTTAAGGTTAACTTATTATCTTTAGTTCATATTAACCTTCAATCAATGAAAAGACGATCATTTGTAAAGGCATCTGTTTTAACCGGAGCCGCGGCAAGCATATTACCCTATAGCAGCATGGCAACACCAGCGAAAGATACAGGAACTCAATTTTATGAACTGCGTACCTACACCCTAAAAAACGAAACGCAGCAAAAACTGGTTGAAGATTATTTTCAAAATGCCGCTATACCTGCGCTAAATAAATTAGGCAGCAAAAACATCGGCGTATTTACCGAGCTTAAACCAACCGGCCAAACCAAAATTTACGCACTGATACCCTTTAACAGCCTTGCCGATTTTTTAAACGTGCAGGAAAAACTGGATAAGGATACCGAATACCAGGAAAAAGGCGCCCCTTACTTAACCGCCCCCGCATCTGAACCGGCATATGAGCGTATTGAAAGTTCATTATTGAAAGCCTTTGCCCACATGCCCAAAATGCAGGTGCCTAAGCAAAGCCCGCGCATTTTTGAGTTGCGCAGGTACGAGCATGCTACCGAAAGCGCGGGTAAAAAGAAACTGGAAATGTTTAATGATGCAGGAGAGATTGATGTTTTTAAACGGCTGGGCTTTAACCCGGTGTTTTTTGGTGAAACTATCATTGGCGATCACCGGCCAAACCTCATTTACATGATCACTTTTGATGACCTGGATGCTAAGGCTGCACACTGGAAATCCTTCGGCTCTGATCCGGAATGGAAAAAGATAAGCAGTGTTCCTGATTATTCCGATGCCAAGCTGGTTTCGCACATTACATCAACATTGTTACAGCCAGTTGCCGCATCGCAGGTTTAAACCATTCAATTAAAATTGCGTCATTTGCTTTAGTGTTCATATTACACTATATTTACATTAACCAATTTAAAAGTAAACCAATGACTACCAGACGTTCATTTCTCAAAACTTCGGCATTGCTTTCGGCCGGACTTTTAGCAGCGCCTAACTTATTTGCGTACGACAAAAAGTACATCGGCCTGCAATTATACACCGTTCGTGATGCCATGGCTAAAGATCCGGCCGCGTCACTGGCAAAAGTTGCAAAGGTGGGCTATACCTCAGTTGAGGGCGCTACCTACACCGGCACCGAATTATTTTACGGGATGGATGCCAAAGCTTTCAAAGCCCAGTTAAAACAAAATGGCCTTATTATGCCAAGCGCGCATTACCGTTTGGGCGAAGAGCAGGTGAATGGCGCATCTCAAAAAGGAACCATCCTGAATGATTGGGAAAAAGCAGTAAATGACGCTGCCGAGGTGGGCATAAAATATATGGTTTGCGCCTATTTATCGCAACCAGAACGCGGCAACCTTGACCACTACAAAAAAATTGCCGACGACTTTAACAAAGCCGGCGAAACCTGTAAAAAAGCAGGCATACAACTTTGTTACCACAACCACGATTTTGAATTTATACAGGAAGATGGCAAGTATCCATACGAAACCATTTTAAAGAACACCGATAAAAACCTGGTTAAATTTGAAATGGACCTTTACTGGATTACCAAAGCAAACCAGGACCCATTTGCTTTATTTAATGAAAACCCTGGCCGTTTCCCGCTTTGGCACGTAAAAGACCTGGACAAAACCCCGGAAAGAAACTTTACCGAAGTTGGTAATGGCATCATCGACTTTAAAAAGATATTTGCCCAGTCTAAAAAAGCTGGTTTGCAATATTTCTTTGTAGAGCAGGACAAATGCCCGGGCGATCCTTTCGACAGTATTACCCAAAGTATTACCTACATTAAAAAGAATCTTGTTTAAAGTTTGTTACATTAACACATAATACACTAACCACCGTTTAAACATAAAGCGGTGGTTTTTTATTTAATGATACAGCCCATCGCCATTAATTTTTACAGAGATGGAAACTGATATCAGGATAATAAAATATATGCTCTTTGCTTTGGCCGCATCATTCGTGTTTTCGTGCGTAGCTGAAGCACAAACCAGTAAACATTTCACTGCTGCCTGCATATTTCCGCCCCACACACTTCTTGTACAGAAAGAACAGGCTTTGCCGAACACCAACCGGGACTTGGCGCTTTAAGAATCGCTTTTAACTTTAGCGATGATCAGGAAGCTCCTCCAAGGCCTCTTGCTAACTTGTTTTTAAGCTATAAACACGAGACTCCGCCGGAGTCAAAATAAAAAAGACAAGATATAACCATATTTTTACGGCTCCGTAGCAGCCTCCTATTTTTAAAAGCAATTTCCCTCGCGCTATAATAAATCTTAAATAGGAACAGCATTTATTTTTTAAATTGCCACATGATCCGTCTTATCATCAGCATTGCGTTTTTGCTTGTTTCATTGCTGACCATTTGTAAAGCCCCAGAGTATTATTTGTGGATGCTGGCCATCCTGGTTACCGAGTTTCCGTGGATATTTATACTGCTTACCTCCGTATTACTTTTAACAGGGTTTTACACCAATAAATACCAGCTAACGGGCACTATTACCGGTATTGCCGCATTGGTATTATTTACCTCGCCTATATTCAGGGCTTACAAAGTAGCCAACAGTTTAAAACAAAACCTCACCGAAACCTTTGGCCCTCATAGCGGCAGTGATCAAACTCCTTTTAGCTTCTGGAAACAATTTAGCCTAACAAAAAGGGTTGCTGCGCGAGCGCTGCGCTACAATAAAAATTTAACACTCGATTATTATCCGTCAACCATCAGTGGTTCAAAACCCTGCATAGTGGTGGTACACGGCGGCTCATGGAGCGGGGGCGATAATAAACAACTCCCCGAATTAAACAGCTACCTGGCAAGCATTGGTTATAATGTAGCATCTATCAATTATCGTTTAGCACCCAACTATAAAAACCCGGCCCCGGTTGAGGATGTGCAAGATGCTATGAATTACCTGCGCCATCATTCGGAGGAGTTGCATATAGATACCGGTAACTTTGTGTTACTTGGCAGGTCGGCAGGGGCACAGATAGCATTGCTGGCGGCTTATGCATATAAACAACCGGGCCTAAAGGCGGTTATTGATTATTATGGACCTGCAGATATGGTTTGGGGCTATTCGGCACCGGCCAACCCACTGGTAATGGATTCGCGCAAGGTGATGGAGAATTACCTGGGTGGCACTTATAAACAGGCAACTGAAAAATATGCGGCCAGTTCGCCGCTTGAATTTGTGAACAGCCAATCGCTGCCAACCTTGATTCTACATGGCGATAACGATGTACTGGTTTCGCCCGAGCATAGCAGGCGTTTAAATATAAAGCTTCAACAAAAAGGCATCAAACATTTTCTGCTTAAACTACCATGGGCCACGCATGGTTTCGACTACAACCTCCATGGCCCCGGCGGGCAATTAGCCACTTATACTGTTGAGCGCTTTTTGAAATTTGTTACGAGTTAATCAATCAGTTTATCAGGCTAAGCGCTTTCTGTATGTCCAGGTCTGCTTTATCCACCACATCTTTAGGACTGTATGTAACCGTATAATCGGGCATAATGCCATGCCCCAGCGCCGGGTGTTTAGCAACTGATACAAAACGTAACAATGGAAATTCCACACCAATGTGTGTATGGGGCAATGTTAAATATTGTATGGTACCGCCGCTACAGCCTTCTGCGCCTCCCGCAGTTTCGCGGCCCACAAACCGCGCATTTTTACAATAGGTTTTGATGGCTATGGTAGTGTGGGCTCCGGCAGAAAAAGTTGCGCCATCAATTAACACGATCAAATTTCCACTAAAGTGAATTGTTTTGTCAGGGGGAGTATTACCAAGCAAATTACCGAAAACAGGCTTGAAATCAACATGATAATAAGTGCCTTCTTTAATTCCCATTGATTTAAAAGTTTGGTTAAAACTTGCTGTTCGGGCGGTATCAAAGTATTTTTCAAAATGATTTAGGGCAGGGTTAGGTATCCTCGCCTTTACATCGCCCACCATAGCAAAAGGCGAATCGGCCAGGTAGGTTAATAATTTTGCTCCTATCCGGATATCACCACCTGTATTATGGCGCAGGTCTATAATCAGATTTTTTATTCCTCTTTCATGGATCTGTTTAAAGGCTTCTTGAAAGATAACTGTATCATTATACTGATAGCTATGCACCTCAAACCACGCGGTTGATGAGTTTTTCAGAAACCGGAGGGGCAGGTAGTCCGTTTTTTTTGCAATAGTCCAACCAGCATAATTATCAACTACCTTTGTGGGAGGTAATGGGGGAGTGCCCGGCGGGGGGGCATCAAGCTTTATGATTTTCACCACCCCCTGATTGTTCCTTAAGGTAATTTGATAGGGCGCAACCCAGTGATAATATTTATTACAGGCCTCTTCAAAACCGTCATACTCGCTTAAAAACAATTCTTTAAATGTTTCATTGTAGCCATCACCGGCGTACAGGTCGGCTCCATGATTTATGATGGATGCAACAGGAACGTTATTAATACTTAATATTTCATCGTCCGTATTTAGGTCAGTGGTTTTATGAGTGGTAACCCAGGCCCGGTGATCTCGTACCAAAACCTCAAAAGGCAGAGAAGCGCCCGCGACTTTCTTATATCCGGCCGAATTTCTCAGTTGGGTATGTCCGCATCTGAGTTTGCTGATCAAAGGATAAACATGATCAATAAAATCCCCTTCAGATTGTGGCGTATCAAGCGCCATTACAACCTGGTCGTAAACACGCTCCATACTATCGGCCGGTGTGTAAATACCATAAGCCGGATGCATCTCTTTTATTGCCGACCACAGTATTGAAAGATCGGCACGCATGTTTTTTACCGATAACCGCTGAACTGTAGTATCCTTACCGCTTGCTTTTGATAACACCTGCTTTTTAGACGCCCGTTCACTACAACCGATAGTTATAATAACAATGCATAAATAAAGGATTATTTTAGAGACGGCTAAGATTCAGGGGCATGGCAAATATCCTTAGTATTATAATACCACTAAAGATATGAAATACAGACCAATAACTTTTAACCTCGATTATAATCCCGAATAATAGTCATATCCCTGCTCGGCCCAGTAATCGCGCGGGCGATCATTGCTAAAGCTGATGCTGCCAATGCGTTTCAGGTTTTTAATGCCGTACTTAACAGGAATGATCAATCTTAACGGTGCCCCGTGTTTAGGTGGCAGCGGCTGTTCATTTACCTCATAGGCCAGCAGCGTTTGCGGATGCATAGCGCTTGGCATATCAATACCTACATAATAGTTTTTATCGGGAGTTTCCATGCCTACGTACTCCAGTTGGGCATGATCATCAAGCTTATAATGGCTTATAAAATCGCTAAACTTTACACCTCCCCAATGTGATATCTGATCCCAACCCTCCACACACTTAAAATCATAAATAATATCGGTTTTGGGCAGCTTTTTTATCTCATCTATAGAGATGTTCAACACCTCGCCCGATTGTTTTTTTACCTGCAAACGCCAGGCAGCAGTATCAATTTTCCCGCCAGATCCTATATCGCTGTTATGGCGCACATTTTTGGCGGCCATTTCTTTAGGATAGGTTTTAACCAGGTTGTTATTGCTAAATATTCGCCTAAAAGCCAGCTCCGTTTTATTCAAAGCCTTGCGCAATGGCTTACGGGCACCCGCTGTTACCGTGGCAGTTTCTTCGGGCGAATTATACAGCCACTTCCAGCCACCATAGGCAGCGCTTCCAAATACAATGAAAGTACCGAAAGATATAAAATTGCGCCTCGTGATCTTTTGTTCAACGGTAAGCGGCTTTTTAGTGAGTTTAGTTTTTTTACTTAGCGGGGTTTTCATCACTTGGTGTATTAGTTTCAATAATTGGCTTTGGCTCTTCATTTATAACTTCAAACCCTGAAATAACCGATCTGAAATTATTCCATCCGGCCAGTATTACCTGTACTATGTGTATCACAAAAAACAGGACGTAACCAATGGTTAGCGCAAAATGAAAGATACGGGCCAGGTGATAGCCACCACAAAGCCATGTTAAATAATAAAATTGCACCGGCTTATAAATAGCCAGCCCGGTTATTACCGACCCTAAGCCCATCACTATAATGGCGGTGTAGGCAATGCGCTGGGCCGCGTTATACTTATTTTGAGGAGGTGCCATTTTGCGGATATGGAGATCATGCAACAACACCAGCCAGGCTTCCTTAAATGATTTTTTTTGAGGCAGCAACTCCCGCCACTCGCCCGATATTATGGTATACAGTACATACAGAACACCATTCAGCACAAAAAACCACATGAACAAAAAATGGAAAGCCATCCCTTCGGCCAGGCGATGGGGGATATTCAGCTTATCGTAAAACCACTGCGGAAAAAACATGAAGTACGTATGCCCAAACAGGGTTATCCTATACTCGTCATTTGCCCAGTAGATCAGCATCCCGCTCCATATCATAATGGTGAGTATCGGGAAGTTCACCCAGTGCGTCCACCGCATGACTAATGGATGCTTTTCTTTGATAACTTTCATTTTTTGATCTTTCTTTAAAGTATTATTAAGCTGTTATTAGCTCCTGACCGGAGCGCCAAAGTCACATTTTGAAGCAGCCAGAATTTCGCCGGTACTATTATTCTGCACAAACCCAATCACTTCCCAACCCTGCGCATTAAAACCGGCAGGCAGGGTAACGGTTGTTTTACCAGTTCCGTTTACCATTAAAGGCAAGTTTTTCACACTCCGAACAATTTGAACATGCGACAGTGTACGCCCGCCATTTTCGCCACGTTTCACTTCTGTTTGAGCCTGCTTTTGAACCAGCGCTAAAACCAGGCTGGTATTTTTCTCAGCGCCGTTAGCCTGGTACTGAATAGAAGCCTGATCCTTATCTGTTAAAGCATCAAGTTTTAAAGCTGCCGAAGGCGACACGCGCAGGCCGGCAGTAATCGCATTACGCAATGTACCTTCTTCAGATCCTACAAACTCTTTTTTACCATTCACTATAATTTGCGGTGTATAAACCGACCGCAGGTTTAGCCAGTTGGCATATTCATTTTGGCGTTTAGAGTAATTGGCGCTGCTAAAAACATCCTTCCAGCCTAAGCGGTTCCAGTAATCAACATGAAAAGCCAGTATGTAAACCTGCTTATCTTTATTTTCTTTTTGTACCCTGGCCACCAACTCATCGGCGGGCGGGCAACTTGAACAGCCTTCTGATGTAAAAAGCTCCACAACCGCAAAGCCTTTACCGTTGGTAATTACGCTGTCTTTATTTATTTGGGCTATGTTTTTATAATTGGTTACCCCCGCTAAAACCATTGCCACTATAACAAGGCCTGCTGTAAGTTCAAATATTTTAATCGGCTTCATATTTTAATTATTTGATATACGTTTTACCGCTTAGTCGGGTTGCTTACTATAACCTTACAATGAATTTTATTTTTCTTTTAACGGCAGGCATTACCGGCAGCAACATAAATTATTTATAATCAAACAGGTATATGTAAATTTAATTAATAAACAGGGCCTTCTAAAATAAAGCTAAAAACGCCTTGCTTTTGTAAGGATTTGCGCACATTACCGACTAACAGATAAACGTTACGAAACAAATTACTAATGGTAACTGAAAATCAACTATTAAACCCACATCATTGGGTTAAAGCCCATGCCGATTACCTGTATGCGTACACACTATCGCGGATTAATAACGAGGAGCTGGCTAAGGATCTGGTTCAGGAAACTTTTTTGGCCGCCTTACAAAGGGCAGATAGGTTTGAGGGTAAAAGTTCTGAACGTACGTGGCTTACCGCAATCCTGAAAAATAAAATAGTTGATGTTTATCGCAAAAAATCTTCCGGGTTGAGTAATATAAGAGAGAAAGAAGCAGAGGACGAGCAAAGGGACTTTTTTGATGAAGATACCGGCCATTGGAACGACTCCAACAAGCCGCTGCCCTTTGGTATTGAAGACCATGACCCGCTCAGGGGGAAGGAGTTTAACCAAATACTGCAACGCTGTATGCAAAAACTCCCTTCCTTGTGGATGTCCGTTTTTACCATGAAACACATGGATGACGCTGCCACCGATTTGATTTGTACCGAACTCAGGGTTACGCAGGCAAACTTCTGGGTTATTATTCACCGGGCTAAACTGAGTTTGAGAGCCTGTCTTCAAAAAAACTGGATTTAGAAATTAATTTTATGAACCACCTTAAAAAAGTCATATATAATTGCAAGCAGGCTACTTTACTGATTGAGAAAAAGCAGCTCACCAAACTGAGCTTTCGTGAAAGCATAGAGCTGAGGATACACCTGGCCGGCTGCTCCATGTGCAAACTTTATAACAAACAAAGCCACATGATTAGCACTATGGTGTTCCAGCTTTTTCATGATTCCATACAACAGGCATCAACCGCAAAACTTGATGATGATTTTAAAAAAGAGCTGCAGGATAGAATTGAAAACGAGTTAAATAAATAAAACCTGAAATACTTTGTAAGGTTTACCAAACCTGCCCGACTAAGGTTTAAAAGTTCACAAGAACCACACATGAAAACTAAAAATCAAAGTATGAAAACAATTATTTCTGGCGCGTTAGCCGCAGGTTTAGTAGCCGTATGTTTAACCGCTAATGTACAGGCCAAATCATTAACTCCATCAAAAGCAACTATCGTTGCCGTGAGCGACACCGGTAAAATGGGTAAAATGTCAAAAGGTAAAATGGACAAGATGGAGAAGAAAAAGATGGATAAAATGTCAAAAGGTAAAATGGATAAAAAGAAGATGTCGAAGGACACTTCGAGCAAAATGTAAGTTTGTTTTTGTTTTGGAGAGGGGAGCTTTGTACACTCCCCTTTTTTTATGCTCTTTTCACGTTACTCAAACATCATTACCTCACTGGTTAGTCCATCCAGCTCCTGCGGGTTATGGCTTACAATAAGGGTCGTTGCACCCAATTCTTTTAAAACAATTTTCAGTTCTGCTGTCAACTCTGTTTTCATTTTCATATCAAGGGCCGAGAATGGCTCATCCATCAAAAGCAGTTTGGGTTTGGTAGCCAGCGCCCTCAATATAGCCAGGCGCTGCTGTTGCCCTCCCGAAAGATATTCGGGTTTATGCTCCTGCAAGGTATCCAGCTTGCCTAAAAGCAATAACCGCTTTATCCATGATTCATCGGCGGTAGCATATTCCAGCTGCTGCTTCACGGTCATATTCGGGAACAAAGCATACTGCTGAAAAACAAAGCCGGTATTCCTTTTTTGAACAGGCATGTTTACCTTGCTTTCTGCGTTAAACCAGGTAACACCATCATTAATGATTGTCCCTTTTTCGGGAGCTATCAGCCCGGCTATGATCTTTAAAAAAGTGGTTTTTCCGGCACCCGATGGCCCATATATCTTGGTGATGCTGCCAGCGGCAAACTGACGGTCAACCCGCAGTATCTGCTGGCCGTCATAAGCTTTTAGTTTTTTTTCAATAGCTATACTGATCATCCCAGGGGGCTTTTTGCCTGATATTTATTAAACACAAAAACAGCTATCACCAGCACAAAGGTAATGGAGAATAAAACAAGCGAATAGTTATTGGCCATCGCGTAATCCTGCCGCTCAACCGAGTCATATACCGCTATTGATGCCACCCGGGTTATGCCCGGTATATTACCACCAATCATTAATACCACGCCAAACTCGCCCAGTGTATGAGCAAAAGTAAGCACTGTAGCTGTTAATAATGACGGTTTTATATTGGGCAGCAGTACATACCTGAATGTTTGCCACTCTGTTTTACCCAAGGTGTAGGATGCCTCTGCCAGCGCTGGCGGCAATTGCTGCAAGGCAGATTTTACCGGGCCAACCATAAACGGTACACTATAAATAACCGATGCCAGCACCAAACCCTGAAACGAAAATACAAACTGTACATTAAACACCTCCTGCAACCATTTCCCCACACCATGCTGCGGACTAAAAGCCAACAGTAAATAAAAGCCAAGCACCGATGGCGGCAACACCAGCGGCATGGTAATAATGGCTTCAATCATGATCTTAAAAAAAGACCGTCCCCTGGAAAGCCACCAGGCAAATGGCAGCCCGATAATCAGCAGCAGCAGGGTAGTGATACCCGCTAATTTTAAGGTAAGCCAAATTGGAGTTAGGTCCATGAGTAAAATTAACTGTTTTTATGGCAGGCGGTAACCATATTCGGCAAATATCTTCCTTGCCGATGGGCCTAAAATATATTGGTAAAACTTATCGGCAGCAGGGTTACCTTTAGCATGCTTAAGCAAAGCCATCCCTTGCAATATTGGCTCATACAGGCTGGGGTCTATAACCTGGTAGTACAGTTTGGTTTTGCTGCCTGTTTCTTTTATTAATGCCTGCGTGGTAAAACCTATATCAACCACGCCGGTGGTTATATAGGTGTTTACCTGCGATATACTTTCGCCGTAAACAATTTTTGATTGCATATCATCTAAAATGCCTTTACCTTCCAATAGTTCGGTAGCAGCCTTGCCATAGGGCGCAATAGACGGATTGGCTATAGCTACTTTTTTCACCCTCGCGGTCATTAAAATGCGTTCCCAGTTGTTAAAACCAATATTTTGCGAGCTGCAAATAATCAGGCTCCCGGCAGCATAAACTTCCGGTTTTTTAACTGCGAACCCGTTTTTAAACAATGTTTCGGGAAAACCCATATCGGCAGATAAGAACACATCGAAAGGGGCTCCATTGCTAATTTGGGCAACCAGTTTACCTGACGAACCAACAACGGGTTCTATAATAATACCTGTTTTTTGCTTAAAATCTTTCTGCAAAACCTCAATTACCGCTTGCAGATTGGCCGCAGCCGCTACCCTTAAATTTTGTGCAAATAAATTATGATGTATTAAAAAAACAATAAGCGTTAAACACGCGAGCACCTTTTTACTCATGGTATTAAATCAATTTAAAACCGCTGTTATGTATAATAACAACACACTAATATACATCGTTAGCTAACGCCGATGGGCTTTTTTTCGCTTATTCTGCATATAACACCTAAAAATACGGTGTATTACACTTAATTACAATGGGTTAAATAACTGTATTAAGTACTTTTAATAGGATTATAAAAAGAAAAATATTATTATTGTATCCGGCCTGACGCTAACCAAAAACTTAACCCCCTTTCGTGCCTGTAGTAAACTATAGGTACGAAAGTTCTTACCTGCTTGAGAGCATGTTTAAATTTTTACTGAGATCTTCAATACCCATTGTGGTGTTATTGTCGTGCTTTATTATTAAGGCCCGGGCGCAAACTATTGTGCCCATCAACGATGCTGTACAGCAACATATATTTGAATATAACCAACTAACCTGGCTGGAAGATACCACTGGCAGGCTTACCTTAAACCAGGTAAAAAGTAACGCGCTTACAAACAGCTTTAGAGTTAACCGGCAACCCACGCCCGTAACACAGCACCCGGGCTCGGCGTACTGGTACCGCCTCCGGATAGGCAAAAACGCCGATACCAAAAACAGCTGGCTACTGGAGTTTTTTGACCAAACTATTGATAGCATTACGGTGTATTCTCCTAATGCTCAAAATGGCTATACAGCAACCTACCTGGGTAGCCGTCACCCTTTTGCGGCAAGGTTTTACCGGCACAAAAACCTGAGCCTTAATATAAATTCCAATAATAGTAGTAATAACGGCACTTATTATGTGCGCATCAAATCGAGTCAGTCTGTAAATGTTATTATTGTGCTGCGCTCGGTGAGCCGGTTTGTTAGCTATGCGCTTGACGAGTATTTCTTTTTTGGTGTTTTTTACGGAATGATACTGGTATTTGGCCTGTACAACCTCATGATGTTTATAGCCATGCGGCAGGTACAATACCTTTATTACATAGCCTATAACCTAAGCATAGGCCTTTATGAAATGTGTGCCGATGGCATTGCTTATCAATACATATGGCCCACATCTCCGGTATGGAACCAGTATGCCTACGGTATTGCCCTGTTTGCTGCCAGTATTTTCGCGGTATTGTTTACCCAAAGCCTGCTCAACTTAAAAGTTAACGCCCCCCGCTTAAATAAGGCTATTGGCTGGGTTATCGTATTCCGTTGTTTTTATTTTGTGGATTGCCTGGTGGTAAATAACAACTGGTTCAACTACAAAATTATTGAGTTTATACCCTTATCACTGGCCTTTTTTGCCGGTTGTTATACTTTGTTCAAAGGCTATAAACCCGCCCGTTTTTTTGTAATAGGGTATGGCTTTTTATTGGTTGGTTTCATTATAAAAAGCTGCATAGCCCTTAATGTTTGGTGGCTGCCAGTTACCGAGTTTGCTTATTATAGTCTGAGTGTGTGTTTTATTATGGAGATGCTGTTTATTTCATTTGCCATAGGCGATAAGGTGCGGATATTGAAAAAAGAAAAAGATGATGCACAGCAACGCATTATGATGGAGATGAAGCAAAACGAAGAGTTAAAAGACATATTGAACAAACGCCTGGAAGACCAGGTTCAGCAGCGTACCAAACAACTGTTTGAAAAATCGACCATGATAACTGAACAAAATGAAGAGCTGCGGTCTGTTAACGAACTGTTGCAACAGCAGGCCGAAGAAATTTTCCGAATGAACGTACTGCTTGAATACGATAACATTCTTTTAAATAACAATATTGAGAAAGTAACCCACGACCGCGTAATGAATGCCGAGGTTGATTTTGATGAGTTCAGCCGGATATACCCCGACCGCGAAACCTGTTTCAAATTCCTGGCCAACCTGAAATGGGAGGATGGGTATGCCTGTCGCAGGTGCGGAAACATGCATTATGGCAGCGGCCACTTACCTTATAGCCGCAGATGCTCTAAATGTGGTTATGAAGAGTCGGTAATTGCCTACACCATTCTGCAAAACACGCGTATCCCCATCAACAAAGCCTTTTATATGATATTCTTGATGTACTCCAGCCAGGGCAATATATCATCGCATAAATTATCCGAGATACTCTCTATACGCCAAAGTACCTGCTGGGCCTATAGCTCACGTATTAAAAAGGTTATGGAGAACCGGAAAAAAGAAATCAAGGATGCCGGCAACAAAGGCTGGAGCAAATTGGTGATAGATATTACTGACAATTAATCAGTTGCGCGTCCACACCTCATACAATCATCGTTTATTTTTTTCTTTAAAATTAACTGTGATATAAGCGTATCATAAATATTTTTTTGATTTATAAAAAGCCTCATTATAGTACATAATGAAGCTTTTTATAAATCATACCTCTTGTGTTTAAAGCGTATCGACCACATTACAATATACTATAAATCAGTTATTTATAAACATTTTACTTGATTGTTTCGTTTAAAATAACATAAATTTGGTATAACAATTATAATCCATACATAAGTCTGCTTCCTGAAAAATAAATCAACCCGGTGTATTTAATATCCGGGCTATGTTTTCACGTTTTAAGCCTTGGTTAAATTTTTACCGGCTTAATGACATGGGCGGGCTATGCTGTGAAAAATTTGCAAATCAATCAACTAAATAACTATTCTATGAAAATCAATTACACCTTAAAGCGGCTGGCAGCCCTCATCCTGCTATCCGCGGCGGTATTTTATTCCTGTAAAAAGGACTACCGCGGCCCGGCAGCATCCGGGGCCACTGCAACGGGTACAACAGCGCGTGCAGCCAACGAAGTGGTTAACGCCTGGGTTACCACAGCCGATAAGTCAAAACTTTTGCAGGCCCAAACCAGTTTCAACTTTGCTGCCGATGCAGGCACCAATGCAACCACCATTACTGTTGATGAAAATACCACCTACCAGGGTATCGATGGTTTTGGCTTTACTTTAACCGGAGGCAGCGCTGGTTTACTGAATGGCCTTGGGGGCAACCAGGCGGCTGTACTGAACGAGCTATTTGGCACCGCTAACGGACAAATAGGTATCAGCTACCTGCGTATCAGCATTGGTGCATCTGACCTAAGCGCCAGCGATTTTACCTATAATCAAACAGCGGGAGATGTGAACATGAACAACTTCAGCATCAGCCAGGAAAGTCAGGATCTGATCCCTATTCTCAAAAAAATACTCGCCATAAACCCTAACATCAAAATTCTGGGTAGCCCATGGACAGCTCCTACCTGGATGAAGGTGAACACCACCGGCAATAACGGCTACACCGGCGGCAGCTTAAATACCGCTTATTATGATGCCTATGCCCGTTATTTTGTAAAATATATACAGGCCATGCAGGGCCAGGGCATCGTAATTGATGCCATTACCCCGCAAAACGAGCCGCTTAATCCATACAATAACCCGAGCATGGTAATGCAGGCCAGTGAGCAGGCTAATTTTATCAAAAACAACCTGGGCCCACAATTGCGGGCTGCCGGCTTAAATACCAAGATCATTGCTTATGATCATAATACCGACAGAACAGATTACCCGCTGGCGGTATTGGCAGATGCGGGTGCCAATCCTTATGTGGACGGTTCAGCCTTTCACCTGTACTCCGGGAGTATTGACGCTTTAACCGATGTGCACAACGCGTACCCAAACAAAAACGTTTATTTCACCGAGCAATGGGTGGGCGCTCCAAGCAATTTTGGCGGCGACTTGTCATGGCATGTAAACACCCTGGTTATTGGCGCTACCCGTAACTGGAGCCGCAACGTACTCGAATGGAACCTTGCCGCCGACCCGAATAACAACCCGCATACCAATGGTGGTTGCAGCACTTGTTTAGGGGGTATTACGGTGAGCGGTACTTCAATAACCCGCAATGTGGGGTATTATATTATAGGTCACGCAGCACGCTTTGTAAGGCCTGGCGCTGTCAGGATATCATCAAACCTATCAGGCAGTATTCAAAATGTGGCCTTTAAAAATGCCGATGGCAGTAAAGTGCTCATCGCTTTAAATAATGGCTCATCAACCGTAAGCTTTAAAGTAAAATGGGGGGCCGAATCATTTACCTACAGCCTGGTAGCTGGTGCTGTGGCTACCTTCAAATGGTCGGGCACACAATCATCCGGTGGCGGCAGTAGCGGCGCGCCAATTGGTTCAAACATCACCCTTAAAGGTTTTAATAACCAATATGCCAGCGGCGAAAACGGCACACAGGCCATGAGGTGCAACCGCCCTACGGCTTCGGCCTGGGAAACATTTACCGTTGTTGATGCCGGTGGCGGCAAAATAGCGTTACAAAGCCAGGGCAAATATGTGTCGTCAGAAAACGGAACGCAAGCCATCACCTGTAATAGGGCTACCATTAGTGACTGGGAAAAGTTTGACTGGATACTTACCGCCGATGGCAAAGTTACCCTGAAAGGAAATAATGGCAATTTCATCAGCAGTGAAAACGGCACGCAGGCCATGACCTGTACCCGCCCAACCGCTTCTGGCTGGGAAGCCTTTGGCATAAACCAATAGCTTACTGATCAACTTACGCAATCAATTAACTATTATACAAAAATCTGATCTTATGAAACTATTTTTAAATTCTGTAAGAGGTGCCTTTATAGTAATGACCCTCATGGTTTTAACAGTGTCCTGTAAAAAAGATCTGGGCAAACCGGCTCAATCGCAGGCCGACCCAACGCAGGCTACCACTCCACGAGCGGGTACACTGGTATGGGCTGATGAGTTTAACGGCACCAATGTAAATACTGCCAATTGGAACATTGATGTAGGCAATCCCAATGTAAATAACGAAAAGGAATATTATCAGGCGGCAAATGCTACGGTAGGCGGGGGCTTCCTAACTATTACCGCACGTAAACAAACCGTGGGCGGACAGCCATACACTTCGGCCAAATTAACCACCGCGGGCAAATTTACCCCAACTTACGGGCGTATTGAGGCCAGTATCAAGTTACCGGCCGTACAGGGTACATGGCCCGCCTTCTGGATGCTTGGCTCAAGTATTGGCACTGGAACCCCATGGCCAAGCTGCGGCGAAATTGATATTATGGAACAAACCAATACCTCAAATACCATATTGGGAACCATGCACTGGGCCGTTGCCGGAGGTAATCAGCATACACAATACGGCGGCAGCACTACCACCAGCCCAACAGGTTTTCACACCTATGCCGTGGAGTGGGATACCAATTCTATCCGCTGGTATGTAGATAATACTTTGTATGTTACAGGCAACATCTCCAACAACATTAATAATACAGGCGCCTTTCATAACCCATTCTTTATTATCCTGAACCTGGCTATTGGCGGCGACCTACCCGGTAACACCATCAATGATAGTGCACTGCCATGCAATATGCAGGTTGATTATGTTCGCGTTTATGACCTGTCCGGAACCAGCAACCCGTCTAACCCGCCAATTGGTCAAAACATAACGCTTAAGGGCTTTAACAACCAGTATGTGAGCGGCGAAAACGGAACACAAGCTATGAACTGCAATCGCCCAACTGCCTCTGCCTGGGAAACATTTACTGTGGTTGATGCCGGAGCCGGTAAAGTTGCATTAAGAAGCCAGGGCAAATATGTATCGTCAGAAAACGGAACACAGGCCATTACCTGCAATCGCGCAACCATCAGTGATTGGGAAAAGTTTGACTGGGTACCAACCAGCGATGGCAAAGTAACCCTCCGTGGAAATAACGGCAAATTTATCAGCAGTGAAAACGGCACACAGCCCATGACCTGCACCCGGGTTACCGCCTCGGGTTGGGAAGCTTTCGCTATAAACCAATAATTTAAAACCCTTATATTTAGCCTGCTTTTATTGTTTGATGAAGGCAGGCTTTTATATACCTGATGAAAAAAATCTTATCGCTGTGCCTTGCGCTCTCAATGGGTATACAACACCTGTACGCCCAATCTATCGAAAAAAAGCTACAGCTATATTTAGCCACAGGTTATCAGCAGGAAAACTTTCACTGGTCAATAGCCGGCAACAGCGACGGCCAGAATCCTAATATTTATTCAGAATTGAAGTGGAAACACCTCGGCGGTCAAAATATGTCAGCCGCTGTGCAATGGAATGTATGGAAACGTTTTTCGCTCTATGCCAGCTACAGCAAACAATACTTATCATCCGGAACGGTAAATGATACCGATTACTCGACCGACAACCGCGGCAACGCCACCTATAACGAAACCTTTAACAGCAACGAAGGTAACACACAGGCATGGCAGGCTGGGGCCGGTTTTATCCTCATCAATAACAGCCGCCTTAGCCTAATATCTTATGCAGGGTATAGTGTTAATAAACAAGCCCTCCACTTATTTGACCGGAGCGGAAATTTCCCGGAGCTCAACAGCACCTACAACCCGGTCTGGAAGGGGCCGTTTTTAAGGCTAACCTCATCCGTCGCTATCATTAAAAATTTAAAGTTTGCTGCCGATGTTACTTACAACCAGGTAACTTACAATAGTACAGCCAACTGGAATTTGATCCGTACGTTTATGCACCCGGTAAGCTACCGTCACCACGCTAACGGTTATGGAATAGATGCCGGTGGAAAGTTTGTTTATATCTTATACCGCAATCTCCAGGTACATGCAGGCGCAGGTTATTACAGCTGGCAAACCGGCAATGGTACCGATGAGCTTTACCTCAATGATGGCCAGGTTAATAAAACCCAACTGAATGAAGTGGTACTAACCGGCTTCCGGGTACAGGGTGGGGTAGGGCTGGCCTTTTAATAGCCTTTCCACTACAAAGCCACTCTTCCTGTAATTAACTATATTTCTTTGCTTTAAATACCAAAAATGCTAAATCTGGTTATATAACTCCCCCGTATTGGGGATATGAGCCAAGCCGGCGTGTTTATAATATTGCACCATATTAAATACGTTGCTCTTACACGATAGCATTATTATGAAAACACAAACCCGTCGCCCGCTTGGTGGACCAGAAAGATTTTTTTGGCTACTTGACCAGCAAAGGCCCGTACACTTTACAATGGCTGCCGAGCTCACAGGTATCCAACCCATTACAAAATGGCAGCAGGCTTTAGCTGCTGTACAACAACAGCATCCCTTATTTTCGGTGTGTATCAAACTTAATGAAAATAATGCCCCCGAATTTGTAATACAACCAGGCCTGCCTATTCCGTTAAAGGTTGTAAAAACTACTTCTGAAAACGCCTGGGTGGCCGAGCTGGAACATGATACAACACAAAGGTTTGATAGCACCTCGGCACCTCTTGTAAGAGCTGCTGTATATGAATTTGAAAACCAATCGGTTATTGCCTTAACCGCGCATCATGCCATAAGTGATGGCCGCTCGTTAACATACGTTCTGCGCGATCTGTTGAATGCAATGAACGGCAAGCATGCCGAACCCTATGCTATGCCTCTATCAATAGATTCCTATACCGATTTGCCCGAAAACGCGGTAGGGCAGATCCCGGTGAGTGATGAGGTTATAGCTGCATTTAAACAGCCGCCTGCTGCAGGGGCAAACCCACAAATACAACTGCTCGAATTATCCAAAGAGCTTTCCACCCAGATCATTCAGCGTTCAAAACAGGAAGGCACTACGGTACATGGAACTTTATGCGCGGCCCTTGCGCTGGCAAGCAGAAGCTGGAAACCTAACCCCATCAGGTTATATTCACCTGCTTCGGCACGCGAAACGCTGGGTACTGGCGAAACAACTTGTTTATCAATTGCCGGCCGTGTAGTTCCTTTTGATATGGATACACTCGGATCTTTTTGGGACACTGCGCGTTATTCCAAAGAAGCTTTAATGGGAGCCCACTCTATGGAAGATATTTCAGGCTTTGCAAACTTTATATTCAGCGTAATAAAAGATGGTATGGATGTAGAGAAAGCAGGCAATTTTGTAAACACTGTATTAGCCAACGAGTACCTGGTAAGCAATGTTGGCTCATTACCGTTTGACACCGATTATGGTCAACTAAAGTTAAATGGCATTTGGGGCCCCTTCACCATGACTGGATATGAAGGCAGCCAAACCCTGGGCATAGCTACCATCAATGGTTCAATACGTATAGCTTTCACATCTATGGGCCACACCGAAGTTAAACCGGTTCTTGAATTTATGGAACAGATTTTAAGCATGGAGTGCTCCCCGGTGAATGATTTATCACAAGCCCAAAGTATATAACATAATACCCCCATCAATCATAACCAAAAAGCCAGCCCTTTATATAAGGCTGGCTTTTTATATGCTTTAGTTGTAATATCAAATACTAATTCTGTTTTACAAACAGGTAAGGGTCATATTCCAGCCCGTCATTTACTTTTGTTTCGGTTGATACTACCTTGTTGTTTTGAATTTTAAACTTCAACGGAAAAATACCAAACGCTGCATTATTGTAGGTTAGCAGCCACTCATTATTATCCATATACTGCAATGAGGCAGTAAGATATTTATGCTGGCTGAATTTAATAAGCAAATCCTTTTTATTTACCGAAATTTCAATATTGCCATAAAGCGTGTTTTGATACTGCCCGGCATAAGCGGTAAGCGGCAACTCTGGTTGTTTTCCTTTTACACGGGCCTGCATGTTATTGGTTTTCTTTACTGTTTCAGCCTGCTCTTTATTAAAGCCTTTTAACATGGCCTGGCTGCGGTCAACATAACGAACACCCAAATAAGCATCGAGTATTTGGTAACGTAGTGCCTCAAAAAAGCTCTGATTATCATTGTTGGTTAAAATAGTAATGGCCAGATTTTCTTCGGGCACAAAGCAAGTGTTGGTAACAAAGCCATTAGCACCACCAGTATGCCAAAAAATCTGTTTGCCATTGTAATCAGCCTCAAAAACCCCAAGTCCGTACCCCCTGAAGTGAGTAGGATAGGCGGCGGATGACCTGCTGCTCAAAATTGTATTCTGATCGCGCGTTTTTTGAACTGCTTTCCATGATATTATTTGTTTGCCTTCAAACTTACCGCTGTCAAGCTGCATGCTGAGCCATTTGGCAACGTCTTTTACATTACTTACTATACTGCCGGCCGGCGCAAGGTTATCTACCTGATCATAAGGCAACTCGGTCATTATACCGGTAAAGGCATTGGTATATGGCTTTGAAATTCCTTTACGTTCGGCTATACCTGCAGTAAGCGGGTAAGTATTGTTCATTCCAAGCGGTGTAAGTATACTATCCTGAATATAGGTTTCCCATGGTTTGCCGGTAACCTGCTGTATTACCTGGCCTGCTGTTAAGAAACAACTGTTGCAATAACCAAAGCCATCCCTAAACTCCATTGAGGGCTTTAGCAGTTTCATTTTATCCATAATTTGCTGGCGCGACAGGGTAGTGTTCCAGAAAGTAAAATCGCCCTGGAAGGTTTTTGTACCTAAATGATGGCCCAGCAAATCTTTAATGGTAAGCAATGCCGTGCTATTAGCATCGTATACTTTATAATCCGGGAAATATTTTGTGATCTTATCCTCAAGCGATAGCTTTTTGTCAACATCTAACTGGGCAAGCGCTGTACCGGTAAAAAGCTTGCTGTTGCTGGCAATCATAAACAAGGTGTTTTCATCAACAGGCTCCTGCGTCTTAATGTTCGATACGCCGTAGCCTTTCATCATAACGGTTTTGCCATCTTTCACTATGGCAATGGCAAGGCCGGGTAAATTCCAGTCTTTCAAGCCTTGTTTAATATAAGTATCAAGATTGTTTTCAATAAATGATGGCTGCTGCTGCGCAAAGGAAAGTGTGGCTGTAAAAAAACTGAACAGCACCAATAAGAGTGATCTTTTCATTGTTAAAAAAAACGAAAGATAGGAAAAATATAATGTTGTAAAACTGGCACCATTCAATTATTTATTTTCTTGTTGATGTCCTATTGAGGCCGTTCCATTTGATATGGGAGTATAATTCATATATTTATTAACCAATTAAACAGAAACAAAATGGACGAGTTTGTATTGTTGTTTCGCATGGATAACACCATGCAAACACCATCGCCAGAGCAATTAGAGGTATACATGAAACAGTATCATGATTGGGTAGGGGGCATTGCCGCCCAAAATAAATTTAGCGGGGGCACGGGCCTGTCAACTGAGGGCCGTGTGCTATTGCCAAACAATGTAGTAACCGATGGGCCCTTCGCTGAAATAAAGGAAGCCATTGCCGGTTTTATAACCATCAAGGCAAAAGATTTTGATGAAGCGGTTAACCTTGCAAAAGGCTGTCCTATGCTAAAGGGTGAGGGCAACAGTGTAGAGGTCAGAAAAATTTCAGGCAGGCATAACAAAGAAGATTAAGTTCACAAATGCCCCTGTTTATTCAACAGGGGCATTCTCACCATGGAATCTGTCGCACTCATACCACACTTATTCCGTACCGAATACAGTAAAATTGTTACGGTGCTGGCCAGCCGCTTTGGGTTTGATGAGATAGAAATTGCCGAAGATATTGCCAGCGAAACATTCTTCACGGCTGCACAAACCTGGGGAATAAATGGTGTACCTCCCAACGCAACTGCGTGGTTGTATAGCGTAGCAAAAAACAAGGCAAAAAACTATTTGCAACGGGATAACCTCTTTGCTAACAAGATCACCGCAGAATTAAAGAGCGCTGCCAGTGATGAAACAATGGAAATTGATCTGTCGTCACAAAACATCAATGACAGCCAGCTGCAAATGATGTTTGTTGTTTGCCACCCCGCCATATCACCCGAGTCACAGATAGCTTTATCATTGCGCATCCTTTGTGGTTTTGGTATTGAAGAAATAGCCGATGCTTTTTTAACCAGTAAAGAAAATATTAACAAACGGCTATTCAGGGCCAAAGAAAAACTCAGGGAGGTAAAAATCAAGATTGAGTTTCCTTTGCACGCTGAGATGGATTCGCGCTTATCAGCCGTACTCACTACCATTTATTTGTTGTTTAATGAGGGTTATTATTCCGTTAGCCAAAACAAAACGGTACGTAAAGAGCTTTGCCTTGAAGCTATGCGGTTATGCACCATGCTCGTTGAAAACAAAACCACCAATAAACCACAGGTAAACGCCTTGCTTGCCCTGATGTGCTTTCATGCCTCAAGGTTTGATGCCCGCGTAGATGATGAAGGTGAGCTTATTTTATATGAAGATCAGGATATTAATCTTTGGAACACCGGCCTGATTAACAAGGGCGCCTGTTTTTTAAACTTTGCCTCAGCCGGAAACAACCTCTCCAAATATCACCTGGAAGCAGGCATTGCTTACTGGAATACCCGAAAAGCCGATACCAATGAAAAATGGGAGCACATTTTGCAATTGTATAATCATCTGCTGCAGGTTGCTTATTCACCAATAGCTGCGCTCAACCGTACTTATGCTCTTTCAAAAGCTCATAGCAAACAGGAAGCCATTATAGAGGCCGAAAAACTAAACCTCATCGGCAATCCCTTTTACTTTGTATTGCTTGGCGAGCTTTACACCGGTATTGATCGTGAAAAAGCAGAAACAAATTTTAAAACAGCGCTATCACTTTCCAAAACCGACGCTAACAGAACAGCCATTCAAAAGAAAATAAATAAGCTTTAATTAGCTCATTTACCATATGCGTTAACACAATATCAAGACGCCGTTAACATTAGCCCAAAAAACTCATCAGACAATTTTTAGCCAATCCATATTTTTAATTTAGGGCACTTAAAAGCGCATCCTTTTTAATATCTCTTATTAAATTCATCACATGAAAAAAATGATCTTATGCTGCCTGTTGCTGGCACATTTTGGCAGCAAGGCCCAGGTAGCAACCGTAGGTAAACCACTACCCGAATGGAAAGATGGCTATATGGACCTGCATCACATTAATACCGGCCGCGGAAATGCCTCCTTCTTTATTTTTCCGGATGGTACCACCATGGTATTGGATGCCGGCGAGCTTGACCCAACCAACGCCCGAACCACCTCCAAACGCAATACTCCTATGCGGCCGAACGATAGCAAACACCCGTATGAGTGGATAGTAGATTATATTAAACAGGTAGCTCCGCAAAAAGAGAAAACCAAGATTGATTATGCCCTGATCACACATTTTCATGATGATCATTTTGGCAGTTATTATCCTGGAGCTCCTTTATCTGCCGATAAGCAGTATGCACTAACCGGCATCACGGGTGTAGGCAGCTTATTACCTATACATTACCTGTTACAGCGCGATTACAACTACCCGGTAAACCTTACTGCAGCATTAAAACGCCTGCCTGTAGAAATGAACTATAAAAAAACCTGGACCAACTACCAGGATTTTATTAATACCGAATCAAAAAAGGGAATGCAGGCCCTTTTCTTTAAGGCTGGTTCTGTATCGCAGGTTAGATTGCAGCACCATGCGGGTAGCTATCCCGGCTTTTATGTGCAAAACGTAAAATCAAACGGATGGATCTGGACCGGTAAAGACAGTTCGGTAGTACAGCATTTTCCGCCAATTGATTCGCTTAACCGTAAAACCTGGCCCGATGAAAACGCGCTGAGTAACGTTTTAGTGATCCACTACGGCCCCTTTGCTTATTATAACGGCGGAGATAGCCCGGGCAATGTGTTTTTGGGCGACCCGGACTGGCGCGATGTGGAAACGCCTATAGCTAAAGCCGTAGGATCTGTAGATGTTGCCACGATGGACCATCATGGCAACCGCGACGCCGTAAATGAAAACCTGATCAAGACCCTGCAACCAAGCGTTTGGCTGGAGCAGGTGTGGACTGCTGACCATCCCGGCCATGAAACACTCATCAGGATAACATCACCATATCTGTACACAGCTAAACGTGACCTGTTTGCCACCAATATGATGGAAGCTAATGAATTGGTAATTGGTGATATGATAAAACAAGCCTACAGAAGCCTGCAAGGGCATATTGTAGTACGTGTACTACCCGGCGGTAAAGAATATTATGTTATTATACTTGATGATAGTGTTCCATCTATACCTGTAAAAAGCATATTTGGCCCTTACAAATCTAAAGCTTCATAGTAAGTGCCGTTCAAAGCAAAAGCCCCCATTTGTTAATAACGGGGGCTTTTGCTATTCAGTTAATCTGATCAGTTAAAACTAACGCTTACATTTCCGCTGGAGGCATCTGCCCGTACAGGTATGCCGCCGCCATTTACACTACCTTTTATGCGGTCTTTTTCAACCTGCCCGTTAAAGCCGTTTATTTTTCCCTGGCTTACCCTGTCGCCGGTAATGTCCAAATCCAGCCCTTGTTTTAAAGGCAGTTCAAGGGCAATATTTCCTGAGCTGGCTTCTAATTTTAAATATTTACCCACCTGTTTCATTTGTGCATGCAGGCTGCCGGCACTGGTTGATGCCCTTAGGCTGCAATCCATTTGTTTCAGATCAATACCACCACCGCTGGTGCTGGTTATGAGTTCGCCCGTAATGTTATCACCCTGAACTCCGCCGCCGCTGGTGGTAGCATTAATGGTTCCTTTTAAATTTGCAAGCTGTAAACCGCCACCCGATGTTTCAAGCTTGATTTTGCCCGAGCAGTTTTTTGCTATGATACCACCACCGCTGGTTTCCAGATCAATATTATTATCAGAGTTTGAAACCTGTATGCCTCCACCCGAGGTTACTCCTTTGATCATGCCACTAAGCTTATCAACTTGCAAGCCGCCGCCGCTGGTAGTAAAGTTTTGATTTCCCTTTAAATTATCTAAACGGATACCGCCACCGCTGGTTCTTAACATGGTTGATGTTTGCTGCGGAACATATATTTTAAACGAAATACTGATTGACCGCTTCCAATCTGAATTTTCATGTTTGTTTTTGGCGTTTGCCCGCACCTCATGGTTAACAACGTCAATGCTCAGGTCATAATCCTCGTCCAGGCGCTTTTTGATCTCTTCTTTTGAAAGCTCGCGGTTATTGTTCCCCCTGATATAAACCTCAACCCTTGGGGCTTCTCCACTTCGTCCGCTTACCTGAATGCCGCCTGCCGATGTGTTTACAACAACGCTGTTAATGGCATCATTTGCCAGTGATTTGGTCAAATAAGGGGTTTTGTTATCATTATCCTGAGCCACTGCGGTAACCGCCTGGCAGGCCAGTACAAATAGTAAAATGTATGTTTTCATATAGTTTAAGTTTGGTTTATTGAATAGACATCCTTTTTAAGTTATTCGTTGCAGCAAAATCAATATTTATTTTATGGTGATAGTCGTTTCAAACAAAACATTCATGAAAGGGGAATTCACCAACGGGCATGAAAGTGTTAAATTGCAGGTACCAAACTTCAATTAACATGTCAACCCAGGTAGAATTCCCTTTATTTTTTGATCGTTGCGCCGGAA